>Ga0066639_10001641_pt1 | contig 19948 bp, 18 predicted proteins | sample CryGeyCG2114_010_2_FD_59504 | JGI IMG/M metagenome (GOLD analysis project Ga0066639, IMG submission 59504) | Groundwater microbial communities from aquifer - Crystal Geyser CG10_big_fil_rev_8/21/14_0.10 | ecosystem: Environmental > Aquatic > Deep subsurface > Groundwater | place: USA: Utah...
TCGTCCCGCTGGAGCGGGACTCCTCATCTTTCATAATTTTCGCTCAAAATTTCCTAAAAATCGTCTGAAAGCTATTTTTGAGACAGGTTCTAGTTATCAATTATGTTCGTTAGCAGCGGCAGTAAACCCAGCACCACGGCCGAATCGGCGAGGCGGGACTTGTGGCGCTGGGTGAATTAGTGATCCTATCTATGCAAAAAATTCAAACGGAACTGGTGAAAGGGCTGACAAGTGTTGAAGTGAAAGAGCGTTTAATGCGCGATGGATATAACGAGTTGCCATCGCAAAGATCGCAAAACGTTTTTTTGATTTTATTCAATGTTCTTCGCGAGCCGATGCTGGTGTTGCTTTTAGCCAGCGGTCTTATATATTTATTATTGGGAGAGAAGCGCGACGCCTTAATGCTTTTGGCTTTTGTTTGCGTGGTCATCGGCATTACTTTTTATCAGGAACGGAAAACCGAGCGGGCGCTTAATGCGCTTAAAAACCTTGCCAGTCCCCGTGCTTTGGTTATCCGTGACGGAGAGCAAAAACGCATTGCCGGCCGTGAAGTGGTTATTGATGATACTATTGTTATTCGCGAAGGTGATCGGGTGAGCGCGGACGCTGTGGTATTATCGGCTGTTAATTTGCTTGTTGATGAGTCGCTTCTTACCGGCGAGTCGCTCGCGGTGAGGAAAACACCATGGAATTATAAAGATAAACTGACCCACCCTGGCGGAGAAGATTTGCCGTTTATTTTTTCCGGAACGCTGGTCGTGGCGGGCAGCGGCATTGCCAAAGTCACTTCAATCGGTCTGTCTACCGAAATGGGAAAGATTGGAAAGTTCCTCCAAACGATCCGCGAAGAAGACACGCTTCTAAAAAAAGAAACACAAAAAATCGTGCGCAGTGTTGCGCTTTTAGGATTCGCGTTATGCGTTGTGGTTATTATTCTTTACGGTTTGATGCGGGGGGACTGGTTTGGAGGGATTCTTGCCGGCTTGACGCTTTCTATGGCAATGCTGCCCGAAGAATTTCCGGTAGTGATGCTTATATTTTTAACATTGGGCGCTTGGCGCATATCCAAAAGAAAAGTATTGACCCGGAAAACTCCGGCCATAGAAACCCTTGGTGCGGCCACAACGCTCTGTGTTGACAAGACAGGAACACTGACCTTGAATCAGATGAATCTTGAAGGTCTGATGGCAGGGAGTCAGTATTTCAACGCTGTTACCAAGGACGGGCGGCATATGCCAGAACCTTTTCATAATCTGTTTGAATATGCGATCCTGGCCAGCCAGCGTGATCCGTTTGATCCGATTGAAAAAGAAATAAAAACCAAGGGCACATATTATTTGTCCGGTTCGGAGCATTTTCATGATAATTGGTTGCTTGTTAAAGAATATCCGCTTTCTAAAGATCTGCTGGCGCTTTCTCATGTTTGGGAATCGCCCGATAAAGAGAATTTAATTATTGCGGCAAAAGGCGCGCCCGAGGCCATAGCGGATCTTTGCCATCTATCAAAAAAAGAAAACGAGGCAGTCATTAAAAATATTGAAACCATGTCTTCCAGTGGCTTGCGGCTTATCGGTGTTGCCAAGGCGACATTTGAAGCAAAAGATCTTCCTCCGTTGCAGCACGATTTTAATTTTGAATTCGTGGGGCTCCTGGGCTTTGCCGATCCGATCCGGCCAAGTGCGCCGCAATCAATAAAAGAGTGCTATGGCGCCGGCATCCGGGTTATTATGATTACCGGCGATTATCTAGGTACTGCCCAATCCATTGCCCGCCAAATCGGTCTAAAGAATCCGTCTTTGTTCATCACCGGGCCGCAATTGAAAGAAATGGGACACAAAGAATTTGGGGAAAAAATAAAAGACGTCAATATTTTTGCCCGGGTGGTGCCGGAGCAGAAGTTGGCGATAGTGAATGCGTTAAAAGCCAACGGCGAAATCGTGGCCATGACCGGCGATGGGGTGAATGATGCACCGGCCTTGAAAGCGGCGCATATTGGCATTGCCATGGGCGAGCGCGGTACCGATGTCGCCCGCGAAACTTCCGATCTGGTGCTTCTTAATGACGATTTTTCTTCAATTGTTCATGCCATACGGCTCGGGCGGCGCATTTTTGATAATCTGCAAAAGGCAATGGCTTTTATTGTGGCGGTCCATATTCCGATAGCCGGCATGTCTTTGTTCCCCGTTATTTTTAATTTGCCGATAGTGTTTCTTCCGGCTCACATAGCATTTTTAGAACTCATTATTGATCCGGCTTGCTCTGTTGTTTTTGAATCGGAAAAAGAAGAGCGCGATGTGATGCTGCGGCCGCCGCGGAATCTCAAACGGCCGCTGTTCGACAAAAAAACTTTTATTATGAGCCTGCTACAGGGCTTGGGGATTTTGGCAATTGCTGTTTTTGCGTTTCTTTTCGCTCTTGATAAGAGTTTCGGCGAAGACACCGCTCGATCGCTGGTATTCTTCACCACCGTTGTCGGTATGCTTGCGCTGATAACGGCCAATCTCTCAAAGACAGAAAATATTATCAAGGTTTTACGAAATAAAAACCGGACGCTGTATTGGACTATTGCCGGGGCGCTGGTGGCGTTAGGATTGGTATTATATGTTCCGTTTTTACGGTCACTGTTCCATTTTTCGTATTTGTATACTGGCGATTTATTGCTTGGAATATTTTTGTCTTTTTTAATCCTAATCTGGTTTGAAGGAATAAAGTTTTTTAAAAAAACGCGCAAAGATTATTATTAATTTTAACAGAATCAGCGGATTCGGCAGTATTATAGCGCAGGGCTATGAATAATAAGATAATATGCTAAAATTCATTTAGTTATCAATTCTGTCCGTTGGCGCTTCAACTGACTTAATTACGCTTATGTCTGATTACTATAATTCAAAACGGGTGCGGGGACTGTATCAGCCGGAGTCGCAGCAGCCGTTTAAGCTATCCCGTTCCAAGCTGGAACTGTTTTTGGAGTGCCGTCGCTGTTTTTATTTAGACAGAAGATTGGGCGTTGGCCGTCCGCCGGGGTTTCCTTTTACTTTGAATTCGGCCGTTGACGCTTTGCTCAAGAAAGAGTTTGATATCCACCGGGCCAAAGGCCAGGCGCATCCTCTAATGAAACATTTTAAAATCAATGCGGTGCCGCTCCAACATGAGGATTTAAACAAGTGGCGGGAAAATTTTGTGGGCGTACAGTACCATCACCAGCCGACCAATTTAATCATCTTCGGCGCCGTGGACGATATTTGGATTAATGCTAAAAAAGAATTTATCGTTGTTGATTACAAAGCCACCAGTACCGAGAGCGCCATTTCTTTGGACGACGAATACCGCCAGGCCTTTAAGCGGCAGATGGAAATCTACCAGTGGCTTTTAAGAAAGAATGGCCACAAAGTTTCCAATATCGGTTATTTTGTTTATGCCAACGGCCGTAAGGATAAAGAGGCATTTGACGCCAAGCTGGAATTTGATGTTCAAATTTTGTCTTATCAGGGCGATGATTCCTGGGTGGAAGAGGTGGTGGTTAAAGCCCATCAGTGCATGAACGCCCACGGCTTGCCCGCTCCTGATCCAGACTGCGATTATTGCAATTACCGTAAAGCCAGCAAAGAGGTATTGGAAAAGTTTAAGTCATAGTAAACCGAAATACAGGTGACCGGATGATTTTTTTTGTTATATTAATAATTAAAAAATTTATGAGCTACGGAAATAAAAAAATTTTCACCAATGAGCAAGCTAAAAAAATCGGCGAACAGTTGGGCATTGACTGGTCAAAATTCAATGTTGAACAGTTCACAATGGGCATGAACGTGGAGTTGGAGCACGGCTTGGCTAATCCAAAAACCAATGTTACTGGCGATGATTCTTTAATGACCGGTAAAATCGCCTTAGCCCATTTGAACGAATTTGCCGATTATTATACCCGTTTGGATAGAATGGAAGAGGCGGCAAAAAGCTATTGGCAGAGCCGGTAGTCATAATAGCGAATAATAAAATTAGCGCCAGGCGCATCATTAATCAGCGGTATTGTTATTTATTTTAATAAAGCATGGAATTATCCCCGGTAAAAAAGACAATTTTATACGATGCCAACGCCCGCTATTTTGGCGTTAAAGCGGTAGACTCTGATCGGCGGAAAGAAAAGATCGGCATTGGCCAGGTAAAAGTTTTGAAAACTCCGGCGCCTAGTTCACACAAAGGCGATAACGGTAAGCTGCTGATAATCGGTGGCAGCCAAAAATACCATGGCGCGCCGTTATTAGCCGCCAAAATAGCCAGCAAAATTGTGGATTTGGTCTATTTTTCTTCAACTGCCGAGAATAATGAATTGCTTAAGAAGATGAAGTCCCGGCTGGGCGAATTCATTGCCGTGCCTCAAGAATCAGTTTTTCAGCAAGCTAAAAGTGTGGACGCTATACTGATCGGCCCGGGCATTGATGTTGATCCTAAATTCACAGCGATAATCAACGGGCTTTTAAGAAAATTTCCTAAAAAGAAATTTGTTTTGGATGCCGGCGCTTTTAAAATGGTGGATAAAAAGTTGTTAAACAAAAATTGCCTGCTAACCCCTCATCACGGTGAGTTTCGGGCTCTTTTTAAGAAAACACCCAACCCCTCCAATCTTAAAGCTATGGCCCGCCAGTATAACTGCATCATTGTTTTAAAAGGCCCTAAAGATTTGGTAGCGGCTAAAAATCAATTTCAGATAAATGATACTGGCAACAGCGGTATGACCAAAGGCGGCACCGGCGATGTTTTAGCCGGATTGATTGCGGCTCTTTCGTGCCAAAACGATCTTTTTTTATCAGCCTCGGCCGGCGTGTTTATTAATGGCTTGGCCGGCGACCGCCTGTACCGAAAAGAGGGCTTTCATTACAACGCCTCAGACCTTATTGCCGAAATACCTAAAACTGTAAATTGGTGCCGGAGCTGGTAGATTGCTTTTAATATTACCCCGTTTATGATAAAATTTAATTAACAATATATGGGCAATGTAGCAATAAATGTAATTAAAGGCGATATTACCAAGGTGGCGGTGGATGCCATTGTTAACGCCGCCAAAAAGGCCTTGCTGGACGATAAAGGAGTGGATGGCGCTATTTATCGTGCCGGTGGTTCCAATTTGATGGTGGAGCTTCAGTCATTGGGCAAGATTTACCCGGGCGAAGCCAAAATTACCCGCGGTTATAATTTACCGGCTAAGTTTATTATCCATACCGTTGGTCCAACCTATGGCTGGGAAAATGGTTTGGAAGAACAAATTTTACGGAACTGCTATTATAATAGTTTGGATTTAGCCGTAGAGAAAAAGTTCAAGTCCATTGCTTTTCCGTCAATTTCCACCGGCGCCTATTGTTATCCGGTGGAAGAAGCGGCGCAGATAGCTTTTAAAATCATCAAAGAGTTTTTAGAAAGAAAAGGATCAGCTAATACTTTAGAAGAAATAACTTTTGTTACCTACACTGACGCCGATTATAAAACATACCGAAAAGCCAGAGATCAAAGCCAATTAATTAAATCTGAATGATCACTTTAAAACCCGGGTTAACGCCTCCAGCTTGGGAGCGTTTTGTCTTGACAAGTCGTTTGCTAAGCGGCTTATTTTTTTATCCGCCCTTGTTTTAGGAGACCTTGTCTAGTTGGCCGATTTATCCTCCTCTGCAAAATACTCCGCAGCTTGCTGCGGAGGAATCAAGTAGTGAGGATCCGCCGAAGCATCAGCGGAGGCGGATTAGATTGCTTCGGAGGATGAATCTATTTTGACTACTGGTGAGATACCTCGCCAGCTTATTGCGAGGCAGTTCATTTTTCCTTAATAATTTGGTATAATTTGTTATAATTATGAGGAGAGGAGTTTCTTTAGTGAAATCAAAAAAAAGCAAAAAATTTTGGCTGGTAACGGTGGATATGGGCTATGGTCATCAGCGGGCCACCTATCCGCTGAAACATTTGGCTTACCGTGGTTTAATTGATGCCAATAATTACCAAGGTATTCTGGCCTCGGATAAAAAAATTTGGCAAGGACAGCGTAAATTTTATGAAGCCGTTTCCAGATTTAAAAAAATTCCCGTGGTGGGCGATATTGCTTTTGATATTTTTGATTTATTTCAAAGAATCTCCGATTTTTACCCTAAGCGGGATTTATCAAAAAAAAGTCTGCAGTTGGCCGCGGCCTACCGTTTAATTCAGCACAATGGTTTTGGCAGTCACTTGATCAGAAAAATATCCCAGAAGCCGGAGTTGCCTATGGTCAACTCTTTTTTTCTCACGGCTTTTATGGCAGAAATTTTTAATTTTCCCGGAGAGATTTATTGCATTATTTGCGATGCCGATATCAACCGGACCTGGGTAGCCGCTAATCCACAGGCCAGCAAGATAAAATATTTTGCTCCCTGCCACAGAGTGGTGGAACGGCTGCAGCTTTACGGGGTGCCCAAATCCAGAATTTTCTATACCGGCTTTCCATTGCCCCGGGAAAATATCGGCGACGAACGTTTAGCCATATTAAAAAACGACCTAAAGTACCGTTTGGTCAATTTGGATCCTCAAAAAAAATATCTCAGCAAATATAAGGAGACTTTATGCAAAAGTTTATCCATTAGGAATTTTCCGGTTCGTTCTAATCACGTTTTAACCTTAACTTTTGCCGTCGGCGGGGCCGGCGCCCAGCGGGAATTGGGCGCAAAAATTGTTCTGGGTTTAAAGGAGAGCATTGTTAAAAATCTTATTAGAGTGAATTTGATTGCCGGTGTCCACCCTGACGTTAACAGCTATTATAAAGAACAGATTAAAAAGTTAAAGTTAACTAAGTGCCTGGGTCAGGGAATACGCATTTTATACACGCCCAGCAAAATGGACTATTTCCGCAAATTTAACCAATGGCTCCGGACAACCGACATCCTCTGGACCAAGCCGTCGGAACTGTCTTTTTATAGCGGTTTGGGACTGCCAATCATTATGGCGCCGCCGATCGGCTCACAGGAGGATTTTAACAGAAAATACCTTATTAATTTAGGGGCCGGCATTGACCAAGAAAATATTAAATATGTTGATCAGTGGCTATTTGATTGGATTAAATCCGGTTATTTAGCCGAAGCGGCGGCGCAAGGATTCTTAGAAGCGCCAAAGCTTGGTTCCTTTAACATAGAAAAGATTTTAACTGACGGGATTAGCCGACCGGAAAAGGTTAAAACTATTTCGCCTTATTAATGTTTTCAATTTTATCATGTGGTTTATTGTCGCTGTAGTTTCATTTTTTCTTTTGGCCATCGCCGCCGTTACCGACAAGTTTTTACTGGCTAAGACTACCCTCGTCCCGGTCAGCTTTGCTTTTTTAGTGGGATTATTGGGCGCGGCGGCCTCCAGCGTTCTGATTATTTTTGAAAAAAATTTTTATTTCCCCCAAGAACATCTATTTATTTTAATCACCGGCGGCGCCGGTTTTTATTTTGCCCTGTATTTTATGTATTTGGCGGTGGTTAAGCAGGAAGTTTCCCGGATTAATCCTTTAATCAACAGTCTGGCTCCAATTTTCATTTATCTGTTGGCTCTGCTTTTGGCGGTGGAAGAGTTGAGCTGGTTAAAGCTGGTGGGCGCGGCCGTGACTATTAGCGGCGGTTATTTGCTTTCGCAGGTGGGTTTAGTCAGGACCAGATTATCAAAGTCGGTGATTATCTATCTTATCTTAGCGGCGTTGATGTTCGGCTTAACCAATACTTTCAGCAAGATGGCTTATCAGGAGATTTTTTTTATAACCGCTTTTGTCTGGCTGCGCTGGTTTACTTTTTTGACGGCTATTCTGTTTGTCACTGTCAGCGGTGCTTGGCCGGTTTTGCTTAAGCTAAAAAAGACCTCCCAGCCCGTTGTTAAATCAAGCCCTGCACCGTATGGTGCAGGGCTTGATAAACCAAAGAATCCTTGGCCAGCTTTGGTGGTCGGACAATTCAGCGGGGGAGTGGCCGTAATTTTGTTTCAGTATGCCATTAGTTTGGGCAGCGTGACCATTGTCAGCTCGCTTCAGGGGCTGCAATATATTTTCTTATTGTTAATGACTCTATTTCTCTCTAAAAAATTTCCTCAAATTCTTAAAGAAGTTATCAGTCCGTTGGTGGTCAAAAAAAAATTTTTCTATTGTTTACTATTGACCATTGGCGTTGTTTTGGTCCTTATTTAAAACCATGCGGATAAAGATAAGAAAATATTTTAAATTTTTGCTCCTAATCCTGGTTTTATATTTAGTGCTTTGGCTGTATCGGGCGGATTTTTCTCAAGGCCAGGCAGTGGAATTCGGGGTCAGCTTTAGTCCAAAATATGCCAGCCAGCTGCAGTTAAACCCATATCAGGTATTGACGGCCATTCTTGATGAATTAAAGATTAGAAAGTTCCGCTTAATGGCTTACTGGGATGAAATTGAGGCGTCCCCGGGCAATTATGATTATTTTAATCTTGATTGGCAGCTGAGGGAGATAGCCAAACGGCAAGGGGAAGTCAGCTTGGTCATCGGCCACCGCTTGCCTCGCTGGCCGGAATGTCATTGGCCCGCCTGGGCTTATCAGTTGACCGATGAGCAGAGGCAGCAGAAAATCTTGGAACTATTAATCAAGACAATTCAAAGATATAAAGATACCAGCGTTATTAGTTCTTGGCAGGTGGAAAACGAACCTTACCTTAGGGTTTTTGGCGAGTGCCCTAAGCCCGACACTGACTTTTATAAAGAAGAAGTGGCTCTGGTCAAACGTCTTGATGACCGGCCCATTGTGGTAACGGAAAGCGGCGAGCTTTCTACTTGGCTTAGGGCCGGCCGTTTAGCTGACTGGGTGGGCACCAGCATTTACCGCATCACTTGGAACAAATACTTTGGCTACTTTTATTACCCGTTGCCGCCGGCCTTTTATAATTTAAAGACTCAACTGGTCAAATTATTAACAGGCGTTAACGATGTATTTATTAGCGAAATGCAAATGGAGCCGTGGCTGGACCGGCCGGTTGTAGAAGCGCCTATAAGTGAGCAGTACCGCTCAATGAATGCTGATCAGTTTCAGAAAAACATCAACTATGTCAAAAGGACCGGCCTGTCTCCTGTTTATTTATGGGGCGTTGAGTGGTGGTATTGGCTGGCCGGTCAGGGCGATGCCAGTCTTTGGCAGTTGGCTGAACAACTAGGGCGTAGTAATTAATTTTTTTAGCAGGACTAAATTCAGAAATTATGGCAGAAAAAATTTCTTTATTTGAAGCAATTGCTATTTTGGTGGGCACCATCATCGGCGCCGGCATTTTGGGCGTGCCGTTTGTGGTGGCCCAGGCCGGTTTTATCACCGGACTGGTGGTTTTGCTGGTCGTCGCTTTTGCCATGGTAATGATAAACCTTTTTTTGGGCGAGATCGTCTTAAGCACCAATGTCACTCATCAGCTTACCGGTTATGCGCAGAAGTATTTAGGCAAACCGGCCAAATACTTAACGTTATTGGTGACCGCTGTGGGATTTTACGGCGCCTTGTTGGCTTACATTATCGGCGAAGGCGAGGTGCTGGCCGCTCTCACCGGCGGGTCGCCTGTTTTTTACAGCATCATCTTTTTTACTTTTGGGGCCAGCCTGGTTTTTTTAGGTTTGACGGTGATTAAACGATTCGAGTTTATCATGACTTTGTGCGTTTTAACTATTGTATTAATTATAGTTTTATCTGGCTATGGTTTGATTAATTTTGAAAATTTAACTCAGTTCAGTTTAGCGAAAATTTTTATCCCTTACGGAGTGATTTTTTTTGCCATGGCTGGCAGTTCGGCCATACCCCAGCTTAGGCAAGCCCTGCGAGGCAAGGAAAAGTCCGTTAAAAAAGCCATTATCATCGGCGTCACCATTCCCTTTGTCGTTTATTTAATTTTCACCTTGGTGATTATTGGCGTAACCGGTTTGAACACCACCGAAATTGCCACCATTGGTTTAGGAGCGGTTTTAGGCAAGTCAATGATTATCTTTGGCAATCTGTTTGCTTTTTTTACGATGGCGACCAGTTTTTTAACTTTAGGGCTGGCTCTTAAAGAAACTTACCGCTGTGACCTGGGCCTGGGACCTAAAATTTCCTGGCTACTGACTTGTTTGCCGCCAGTGATTGTTTTTTTAGCCGGGCTTAACAATTTTGCTTTAATTTTATCTTTAGTGGGAGCTGTTGTCGGCGGTTTAGACGGCTTGCTTATTTTAGCCATTTATTCTAAATTGAAGACATTGCCCAGAACAGAAAGGCATCCAGAATATCGAATTCCCGCTCCTTTACCAATTATAATATTTTTATCCTTGCTATTTATTGGCGGCATTATTTATAGTTTGTGGCAGGTGTAAGACATTTTTTTTCAGTATTGATTGACAAATAATTCCTAAGTTGCTATAGTTATAAAATCTTACTGTAAAAAACTCCTTTAAATTGGGAGATTTTTTTACCCAGCACCACTTTTGTAGCACAAAAGTGGTGCTGGGTTTACAAACATCCTTTAATTAATCAATTACTAATCATTCTAAGTCGCATGGTCTTCATCAAAAAAATTATTAAAAAGAAAATTTTTTGGCTATGCCTTATTATCGCCTTGGTGGTTTTGGGAATTATCATCAGTCAGAAACGGAATAATAAACCAGAGGAACTGGTCACCGACTGGGTCAAACGGGGCGATTTAGTGCAAAGCGTTTCGGCTACCGGACAGGTTGAGTCTGTTTCGGAGACCGACTTGAATTTTAAAATTACGGGTAAGTTGGCGGCGATTTACGCCAAGGCTGGTGCCGAGGTTAAGCGAGGGCAACTGCTGGCAAAAATGGAGTCCAGACAAAAAGAGAGCGCGGTGGTTAACGCCCAAGCCAAGCTGGCCGAGGCCAAAGCCGATTTAGAAAAAACGCTGGCCGGCTCCAGCAACGAGGACATTGCCGTTACCCAAGCTAAGGTGGTGCAGGTGCAGGCCGATTTGGCCAGCCGCCAAGCGGACTTAGCCAATAGTCTTGAAGAAAAGGAGCAAAACATCTTATCTTTAAAAGAGGTGGCGCTGGATACAGCCAGCGGAGCTTCATTCACCGCTACGGAAGCCTTGGAAGACATTGACAACATAATCCACAACGGTTCTTACGAGGACGATTTGAAAAATTATTCAGTTAGTTATAATCAGGCGTCTGGCGATGATGACGTCGCTGGTGTCCAGCTGGTTGCCTTGCAACAAATTATAGACGATTATTCGCCTGACAGCAGCGCCGAAGCAATAGTAGATTTGCTGACTGAAGTTAATGCCACTTTAGATTATACTGATACGGCCTTGAACAGCACCTTTGCTTTGTTAAGCGTTATCCAGCCCATCGGCAATGTTACTCAGGCCAATATTGATGCCTGGAAATCAACGATCAACACCGATCAATCAGGTTTGGCGACGGCCATTGATGCCGCGCAAACGGCAAAGTCCAATCTGCAGGTTAATTCGGTGGAGTATGACAATAATATTGAAGAGGCGGAAGAAAACGTGGCTAAGGCCGAAAGCGCTTTGTCGCTGGCCGAGGCCGAGTTGAATTTAAAGCTGGCCGGCCCGAGGGGTTTTGAAATAGATTTGCAGCAGGCCAGGATCAAAGTGGCCGAGGCCAGTTTGCAGTCGGCTTTAGCCGATCTGGCTGATTATAGTTTGGTTGCTCCGTTGGACGGCGTTATCACCAAAGTTAATTATGAAGTCGGTGAGTACGTCAGTTTGACTGAACCGACCGTCTCAATGATTGGCCAAGGTTTGCTGGAAATAGAAGTGGACGTGCCGGAATCGGATATTACTAAAGTTCATGTGAACGACGAAGCCAAAATTACCCTAGATGCTTTTGGCGACGATAAAATGTTTCAGGGCCACATTGTTTTTATTGACCCGGCCGAAACCATCATTAGCGATGTGGTTTATTATAAAGTTAAGATTATTTTTGATGAAACGGATGATGGGATAAAATCGGGCATGACGGCCAATATCGTAATTACCACCAACATCAAAAAAGATGTTTTATATATACCTTTGCGAGCGGTGATAGAAAAATCAGGAGAAAAATTTATTCGCGTTATTGCCAACGGGGTCATGGAAGAAAAACCCGTCACCATCGGTTTGCGCGGTGACGGCGGCCTAGCAGAAGTAATCTCCGGTTTAGCCGAAGGGCAAGAGGTAGTGACTTACATAAATAACGGCAAATAAAATCATGCCCAAGCCGCTGATTAAGGCAATCAATCTTAAAAGGGAGTTTACTACGGAGGATATAACCACTTCAGTGCTTTTGGGCATTAATTTAGAAATTCACCAGGGCGAGTTTGTGGCCATCATGGGCCCCTCGGGTAGCGGCAAATCCACCTTGATGCACCTATTGGGGTTTTTAGATCGGCCCAGCAGCGGTCAATATATTTTTAGAGGTGAAGATACCGCTGATTTTAATGACGATCAACTGGCAGTAATCAGAAACAGAGAGATAGGTTTTGTTTTTCAAGCCTTTTTTTTATTGCCCAAAACCACGGTGCTGGAAAATGTCAAACTGCCGCTCATTTACAGTCATGGCCCGGTCGACGAAAACAAAGCCAAAGAGGCGCTTAAAGCAGTGGGGCTGGCCCACCGTTTAGGGCACTTTTCCAGCCAGCTCTCCGGCGGCGAAAAGCAACGGGTGGTCATTGCCCGGGCTTTAGTCAACGACCCCGAGATAGTTTTTGCTGATGAGCCCACCGGTAATTTGGACTCCAAGTCGGGCGCCCAGGTGATGGAGATTTTAAGTAATTTAAACAAATCGGGCAAAACCATCATTTTAGTGACTCACGAGAAGGAAACGGCCCATCATGCCCAAAGAATTGTTCAGATAAAAGACGGACAGATTGTTGATGATTATAGAGTTTGAAGGAAAAAGTCATCTTGCCTCTCTGCCCAGGTGCCTCGGTTGGTTTTTGGCAGCCGGTTTTGATTAGCGGTGAAGTATTAGCCATATGAATTTAAGAGCCATTATTAATATTTCTTTAGTTGGTTTAAAGACCAATAAAACTCGCAGCGCCCTAACGATGTTAGGAATTATTATTGGCATCGCCTCGGTTATTATCATTATGTCGGTCGGTGCCGGCGCCCAGAGTTTGATTTTAGATCAGGTGACCAAAGTGGGTTCAAATTTAATTGGTATTATGCCTGGCAGCGCCTCGGAAGAAGGTCCGCCGGCAGCCGTTTTTGGCATTACCGTCACCACTTTAAAATACGAAGACGGCTTGGCCATTGAGCAATATATACCTGAAGTGGTCGCGGCCGCTTCTTTTATCCGAGGCGTTGAAACGGTTTCCTGGCAGAATCAAAAGTTAGACGCCACCTTTGTCGGCACCACCCAGAGCTATCTGGAGGTGGAAGATACGGCGGTGGAGCGAGGCAGTTTTTTCAGTCAGTCGGACGAAAAAAACGTCGCCCGGCTGGCAGTCCTAGGTTCAAAGCTGGCAGGGGAGTTGTTTGGCGAATTTGATCCCTTGGGTCAAAAAATTAAAATCCGGCGGGAAACCTTTGAAGTCATTGGCGTGATGAAGGAGCGTGGTTCGGTGGCCTTCGACAGCCCCGATGAGCAAATTTTCATTCCCTTAAAAGCCGCCCAGAGTTTATTGTTGGGCGTTAACCATGTCAGCTTGATTAGAGCCAAAGTGGCCGACCAACAAAACGTGAATTCGGCCCTTGCCGGCATTAAACAGCTGCTTCGGGAAAGGCATAACATCAACAGCTCCAACGGTGACGATTTTGACATTAGGAACCAGGCCGAGGCCTTGGAGATTCTAACCTCCATTACCAACGCTTTAAAATATTTTTTGGCGGCCATCGCGGCCATTTCCTTAATTGTTGGCGGCATCGGTATCATGAACATCATGTACGTGGCCGTTTCTGAAAGGACCAGGGAAATTGGTTTAAGAAAAGCGGTTGGCGGAAGCAGGCAGGATTTATTAAGTCAATTTTTGGTTGAAGCCATCGTCATCACCGTTATTGGCGGGACATTGGGCATTTTGACCGGAGTTTTAATCGCCGGGGCAGTCGCCCTGCTGGCTAACTACCTGGGTTATAATTGGCAGTTTGTGGTTACGCCGTTATCCGTTGCTTTAGGGGTAATGGTGGCGGCCGTCATTGGGATTTTGTTTGGTCTTTTCCCGGCCCGCAAAGCGGCTAAACTGGATCCGATGATCGCTCTGCGGCACGAATAATTTTATGAAATTTTTAAGTTCAGCCAAAATCGCTCTGCAGGCCCTGGCCATTCATAAGTTCAGAAGTTTTCTGACCATTTTGGGTATTGTCATCGGCATTACGGCGGTGATTTTGGTGTTTTCGGCCGGTGAAGGCATCAAGGGCCTGGTGCTGGATCAGATAGAAAGCTGGGGCTCGGATGTTATTGAAGTTGAAGTAAAAGTGCCCAGCACCAGTAAGAATTCCATGGAGAACGCCACCGGCATGGTGATGGGGGTGAGTATTACCACCCTAAAAGAATCAGACGCCCAGGCCATTGAGCAGCAGCCTAACATTGCCAATGTCTATTCGGCCATCATCGGTCAAGACACGGTGTCTTACGAAGATGTGGCCGAGATGACCCAGCTTTGGGGGGTTAACTCTTCGTTTGTGGATATTGATTCTTCTAAAATCGCCACCGGCCGTTTTTTTACCGATGAAGAAGACAGGAGTTTGGCTCGCGTGGCCGTCATCGGGCAAGAAGTTAAGAAAAAATTTTTTGGCGATCAAGAGGCGCTGGGCAAATCTATTAAAATAGGCAAGAATAATTTTAAAGTTATCGGCATCTTGCAAGAAAAAGGTACGGTGATGTACGTCAATATGGACGAATGGATTTATCTGCCTTTAAGATCTTTGCAGAAACTGGTGATGGGCGTGGATCATGTTATGTTCATTATGGCTAAAATGCAGGATAAGAATTTAGCCGCCGCCACTGCCGAAGATATTACTTTATTAATGCGCGACCGGCATAACATCACCGATCCGGATAAGGATGACTTTGCCGTTACAACGATGGACGAAGCCATGGCCATTTGGAGTAATATTATGGGCGGCGTCACTTTGCTGTTAATGGCCATCGTAGCCGTTACTTTAATTGTCGGCGGGGTGGGGATTATGAATATCATGCTGGTTTCGGTATCGGAAAGAACTTACGAAATTGGTTTAAGAAAAGCGGTCGGCGCCACTCCCAGAAAAATTCTCGCCCAGTTTTTATGGGAAGCGATTGTTTTAACCTTTGTCGGCGGGGTGCTGGGCGTAGCCTTGGGATTGTTGTTATCTTTCCTCACCTTTTTGGGCGCTAAAAGCCAGGGCTTTAACTGGCGTTTTGCCATAACCCCCGTTTCCATAATAGTTTCGTTAAGTGCGGCCGTGGTGATCGGCTTGATTTTTGGGTTGCTGCCGGCCAGAAGAGCGGCCAGACTGGACCCGATTGAGGCCTTACGTCAAGAATACTAATGAAATAATCTACCCCGACTGTTTTAGGTAGATTTTTTCTTTTGTTAAAATTTGGCTAACGTTAGATAAAAAATAATTATTATCAGACGGACTTGACCCGGTAAATAAATATGTTATACTAAATTAGCACTCTCCATTAAAGAGTGCTAACCGGAGGACTCGTCTATGAATGAACGAAAGAAAATTCTACTTAATCTCATTATCAAAGAATATATTAAGTCAGCCAGCCCTGTTGGTTCTAAGTCTTTAGCCGACGCCGGGAGGTTAGAGGTATCTTCCGCCACCATCAGAAACGACATGGCTGAATTAGAAAATGAAGGTTATATCGCCCAGCCCCATACTTCGGCCGGCCGCGTGCCCACCGCCAAAGGCTATAAATTTTATTTGGAGTCAATCCAGCAGGGGAAGTTGTCAGCCGCCGAAGAAAAAAGCTTAAAAAATATTCTGGCCAGACTGAAGTTGGGCAATCACGAACTATTGATAAAGATTTTAGCTAAGGCCATGGTGGAGATGTCCAAGAATACCGTGGTGGTGGGCTTTTCGGAAAATAACGTCTATTACACCGGTATTGCCAATCTGTTTTGTCAGCCGGAGTTTCAGTCACCGAGCAGGATTTACGACATCAGTTTAATTATTGACCATTTAGACGGCGTGATGGCTAAGTTATTTCACCAGCTAAACCAGGGGGTGGAGGTCAAGATTGGCGTTGATAATCCTTTTGACCGGCAGTGCAGTGCCATCCTGACTTCTTGGGGTAAAAAAAAGAAAGGCATCATTGGTTTATTAGGGCCGATGCGCATGGATTATGAGAAAAATTTAGGACTAATTAATTTTTTTAAGCAGAATATTTAACGTTTATGACCAGCAAGCAGATTGACGCTCTGGCAGAATCGGACCAAGCCAGTCTGACGGAGCTTAAGCAAAAATGCGAGGAATATTTAAGCGGCTGGCAGCGGGCCAAAGCCGATTACGAAAATTTAAAAAAAGATAACGCCAAGAAAATGGCGGAAATAATGGAACTAGCCACGGCCAGCCTGATTTTAAACATTTTACCAATTTACGACCAGTACCAATTAGCCCTTGATCATATCCCCAAGGGGCAGTCCGAGACCGAGTGGCTTCAGGGTTTTCGGCACATAAAAAGAAGTTTTGAACATCTTTTAAAGCAACTGAACATTGTGGCCATTGAGTCCGTTGGTGAGCCGTTCAACCCCAAGTATCACGAAGCCGTCGGTTACGAGGACAGCCATCAGCCGGACGAAGTTATCATTAAAGAAGTTCAGGCGGGCTATTTGTTTGATAATAAGGTTATCCGTCCGGCTAAAGTGATTGTGGCCAAACCCGGCCAGGCCGTTGCGGCCGATCAAGAAGACAATAATAATCATAAGGAGGATCAGTCTCCGCCAGGCGACTGACAACTCCATAAAAAGGGAATAACTATATGGCTTTAATTAAATGGACGCCCATTATGAATCCTTTTGAAGAAATGGACAGTTTTTTCAGGGGATTCCCAATGCCAAGGCAGATGACAAGTTTTGTCCCTTCCTTGGATATCTACCAAGATAAAGACAATGTGGTGGTAGAAGCGCCGGTCGCCGGTGTTAATCCGGAAGAGGTCAAAATTTCCATTGAGAACGATGTTTTAACAATTGAAGGCAAGTCGGAGAAAAAGAGCGAGGTTGATGAAAAGAATTATTATCGCAAGGAAATCAGCTACGGCTCTTTCCATCGCAGCGTGGCTTTGCCGGTGGCCGTTAATGGCGAAAAAGCCAAGGCCGAATACGATGATGGCGTATTAAAAGTGACCATTCCCAAAGAAGAACGGGTCAAGGCAAAATCCATCAAAGTTCAGGTCAAGAAACGTACTTAAATAGGTATTGGATAAGGGGGACGATGTCTGGCGTGGTTCCACCAGCCAATTAAGACATCGCCCTTAATCCGGGACTTATATTAATCAGCGAGATGACCAATAATCAATAATCGTATGAATAATAAAGGACAATTTAGTTTGCGGTTAATTCAGAAATGCCCGGTCTGTAATCATGATTTTTTAGAGGGAAAGATTCAGATATTAGAGGAAGCCGAGAGCAGTTTTTTGGCTTATCTGACCTGCGGTCATTGTCATTCCAGCATCATCGTCAGGGTGATGACCTTGCCGCACGGCATGGTGGGTAATGCCATTCTCACCGATCTTAACAGCGGCGAGGTGACCAAATTTGCTTCCACCGAAGTGGTTTCTGGCGATGAAGTGCTCTCGGCGCATCAAGAAATAAGTCAGGATGCAGTTTTTCTGGACAAATTGAAATAATGTTGTGAATTTCTAAATTCATGATTCTTAATTCTTTATTCTTCATTCCTAATTCATTATTCTTAATCTAAAAATATTATGCCAAAAATATTGGGAATAGATTTGGGTACCACCAATACCGCTATGGCCGTTATGGAAGGTGGTCAGCCAAAAATTTTAGAAAACAAAGAGGGAAACAGAACCACCCCTTCCATCGTGGCTGTTTCTAAAACGGGCGAACGGTTAGTCGGTCTTTTGGCCAAGCGTCAGGCCGTGACCAATCCAAGCAATACTCTTTTTTCCATCAAACGTTTGATTGGCAGGAAGTTTGATGATCCGGAGGTGCAAAACGATCTTAAAACCATGTCTTATAAAATTATTCAGGCCGGCACTGGCGTTAAGGTTCAAATGGAAGGCAAAGAATACGCGCCTCAAGAAATTGCGGCCATGATTTTGCAAAAATTAAAAGCCGACGCCGAAGAGAAGTTGGGCGAAAAGATAGAAGAAGCGATTATTACGGTGCCGGCTTATTTTGACGATTCGCAGCGTCAGGCCACCAAAGACGCCGGAGAGATCGCCGGTTTTAAAGTTAAGCGCATCATTAACGAACCCACGGCCGCGGCTTTGGCTTACGGCTTTGATAAGAAAAAAAATCAGAAAATCGCCGTTTATGACTTAGGCGGCGGCACTTTTGATATTTCCATTCTGGACGTTTCGTCCGATACGGTGGAGGTTAAATCCACCAACGGCGATACTCATTTGGGCGGTGATGATTTTGACCAGCGGATAATTAAATGGATCCTGGAAGAATTTAAAAAGGATCAGGGTATTGATTTATCGGGCGATGCCATGGCCATGCAACGAGTTAAGGAAGCGGCCGAAAAAGCCAAGATTGAGCTTTCCACCGCCTCGGAAACGGAAATCAACCAGCCGTTTATTACCACCAATAGCAGCGGTCCCCAGCATTTGGTCAAGAAATTGACCCGCGCAAAATTAGAAGAGCTGGTCGCTGATTTTATTGATAAAACTTTTACGGCCGTGCAAAAAGCCATTGCCGATTCCGGTTTTAAAAAAGAGGAAATTGATGAAATCGTTTTGGTTGGCGGCATGACCCGCATGCCTTTGGTTCAGCAAAAGGTGAAAGAGTTTTTTGGGAAAAATCTTAACATCAGTGTCAATCCCGACGAGGTGGTGGCCCTGGGCGCGGCGGTGCAGGCCGGCGTGCTTCAAGGTGATGTTAAAGATGTTTTGCTGCTGGATGTGACGCCGTTGACTTTGGGTATAGAAACTTTGGGCGGCGTGCGCACTCCGTTGATTGAAAGAAATACCACTATTCCCACGGCCAAAACCCAGATATTTTCCACCGCTGCCGACAGTCAGAACTCCGTGGAGATCCATGTATTGCAGGGTGAGCGGGAGATGGCCGAAGACAATAAAACACTGGGTCGTTTCATACTTTCCGGCATACCGCCGGCGCCGCGGGGCGTGCCGCAAATTGAAGTAACTTTTGACATAGACGTTAACGGCATCCTGAAGGTCAAAGCGGTAGATAAGGCCACCAGTCGCGAGCAGTCCATTACCATTACGGCTTCCTCCGGATTGTCTAAAGAAGAAGTGGAGAAAATGAAAAAGGAAGCCGAGCTCCATGCCGCGGAAGATAAAAAGAAGCGGGAACTGGTTGATGCCAGAAACAATGCCGATTCCGTTATTTTCCAGACAGAAAAAACCTTAAAAGAATCAGGCGACAAGGTACCGGAAAACGTTAAAAAAGATGTCACCGATAAAATGGAGGCCTTAAAGAAGGTCAAAGACGGCGATGATGCCGAAGCCATTAAAAAAGCTTTGGCCGACATGAACGAGACCGTCCAGAAGATCGGCCAGTCAATGTATCAACAGCAGACTCCGCCAACCGGCGATCAGGCCAATCAGCAATCCAAAGAACAACAATCGTCCGGCAGTCAGAAAGACCAGGGCCCGGTAGAAGCGGAGTATGAGGATGTTAAAGACGATGGGAAGAAGAACGATAATCAATAATGAATAATAGTTAGATAGGCGACGGGTTTATCCCTCACCCCTAAGTAACGTGGGGTTCGGGATTCATTCATCCCGTCGCCTATGTATATAATCAAGGGACTTCTCCGTTCGTCAAGCTTCGCTTGACTTCAGTCGAAGTGACAAAGAGGGTGTCAATCTCTGCTTGACTTCAGTCGAAGT
>Ga0066639_10001651_pt1 | contig 19885 bp, 20 predicted proteins | sample CryGeyCG2114_010_2_FD_59504 | JGI IMG/M metagenome (GOLD analysis project Ga0066639, IMG submission 59504) | Groundwater microbial communities from aquifer - Crystal Geyser CG10_big_fil_rev_8/21/14_0.10 | ecosystem: Environmental > Aquatic > Deep subsurface > Groundwater | place: USA: Utah...
AAATAACGCCGTAGATTTTGATGACTTATTAGTTATCCTGGTTAATGCCCTAACAACTAATAATAAATTACTAGAAAAATACCACAACCTATTTCACTATATTTTGGTTGATGAATATCAAGATGTTAATTATATTCAATATCTTTTAATTAAACTGCTAGCAAAGAAGAATGGAAATATTTTTGTTATTGGAGACTCTGACCAATCAATTTATACTTGGCGTGGAGCAGATTACCGAAATATTTTAAATTTTGAAAAAGACTGGCCCAACACAAAAGTAATTATTTTGGAACAAAGCTATCGTTCTACACAAAACATTTTAGACGCTGCCCATCAAATAATTTCCCAAAACATGGCCCGACATGAAAAAAAACTTTGGACAGAAAATCCAACAGGACACCCCATAATAATTTTTGAAGCATCTAATGAGAGGGGAGAGGGGTCGCTAATCGCAGAAAAGATAAAAAGTCTTCAGGACAACGAACAGATTCCCCTCAAAAATGTAGCTCTATTATATAGAACCAACGCACAATCGCGCGCTCTTGAAGAAGCGTTTCTCGAATCTGGCCTACCCTACAAAATCATTGGAGGAATAAAATTTTATGAACGACAAGAAATTAAAGATATTTTAGCCTACATGCGATTAACAGCAAATGTTCATGATAGTTTAAGTCTATTGAGAATAATTAATATTCCGCCCCGAGGCATTGGGAAAGTTTTGCAAGAGCAAATTTTAACTAAACAACCGCTTTCGACTAATCAGCAAACTAAAGCAGACAAATTTTTAAATATAAAAAATAAATTATACGAAATTGCCCGGACATCAACTCTTAGTGAATTAATTGTGCAAATTATCAACATGACAGAATACGAAAGTTATTTACACAAAAGTTTTCCCGACGCAGAAGCTCGAATTGAAAATGTTCAAGAGTTGTTGTCAGTAGCTAGCCGATATGAGGAACACCCACCACTTGATGGACTGGTTACTTTTTTAGAAGAAGCCGCTCTTATCCAGGCTCAAGACGAAGTAGAAACAAAAAAAGATCTTGTAAACTTGATGACGCTACACGCTGCCAAGGGGCTAGAATTTGAAGTAATATTTATGGTCGGCATGGAGGAGGGGATATTACCGCACGGGATTTCTATGTTAAATCGAGAAGAGCTAGAAGAAGAAAGAAGGCTATGCTATGTCGGTATCACTCGCGCCAAAAAAAGAGTATTTTTGTCTTATGCCAGAAGAAGAATGATGTTTGGGCAAACTCAAGTCAACTTACCGTCACGATTTTTATACGACCTACCGCAACATTTACTAGAATATAAAATATCTGAATTATTTTAATTTTATGATGCCAACAAAAAAACATCTAGGACAAAATTTTCTAAATGACCCAGAAGTATCAAATAAGATTATTGAACTAGCCAATATAGAGCCATCGGACACAATTTTAGAAATTGGACCTGGCTATGGGGTTTTAACCCAAGAAATTATTAATCGTGCAAAAAAAGTTATTGCGGTTGAAAAAGATCAAACTTTAATTCCAAAACTACAAAAAAAATTTCAAGGCCACGAAAACCTAGAAATCATAATGGGAGATATATTAAAAATTTTTCCAACCCTTACTTTGTCGTCCTATAAAGTTGTGGCCAACATACCATACTACTTAACCGCTTACTTATTACGTCTAATACTAGAAAACCCTAACCCGCCTCAACAGATGACCTTGATGTTACAAAAAGAAGTAGCTGAGCGCATTTGTGGATCAACGCCTAATCTCACCTTGCTTGCCGTATCTGCCCAATATTTTAGCGAACCAACATATTGCTTAACCGTAAAGAAAAAGTCATTTAACCCTATACCAAAAGTGGACTCAGCCATTCTTCAAATAACTAACATTGTCAAAAAAAACGAAAAAGAACGAACTGACTTTTTCAAAATAGTTCGCGCTGGATTCTCCCAGCCCAGGAAATTAGCGATTAATAACCTGTCATCTAAACTTGAATTGTCTAAAAATGACATTATAGAAATATTTAACAAATTAGGTATTAATCAAAAAACTCGCCCGCAAGAAATCAGTGTTAGTCTGTGGAAAAAAATTACTGGATACTTAGCCTATTAATAGTATAATAAACCTATGAGTAATTTTGAGAAAATTAATTTCATAAAGCTAAAGTTGCAAGTGTTGTCTATTATTATTTTAGCAATGCTTTTAATGTTTGGCTCTTTTTATTATGACCAACGCGCCAAACAAAATATTAATTTATCCGTCACCCAGCAAGGCACAGTAGTGGAAAATTCAGAGCCAAGTAATATTTTAATTGAGACTCCAACGATTACCACAAGCCAAACACAAAAAAATACTCAAACCACAAAAATCACTCCAAAAAATAATTCCCTTACTTCGTCAACCGAAAAACAAATAACCAATAACCAATCACCAAGCTTGATTAAGCAAGTTGGGCAAATATTATTAGACTCAATTAATTTTGAGGTTAATCTTAGTGATTCTGCATCTGCCAAACAGACTACCAAAGCATTAAAGCAAAAATATCCAGAAGACAACCATGTAAATAACCTAGACTCAACGGTCCAATCAATATCTGACCCGACTTATGGACCAGAGCTCCAAGATATTTTAACAATTATGAATAGAGGAAATAACTTGCAAACCACTCTTGCTGGTAGTTTAAATAAAATTTTAATTGATATTGAAAATGAGGACATTAGCGACGATATTCTAAATTATATGCTTGACCAAGAAGCCGAAACAGGTAATTTTGGTGGCATAGGGCCAGTTTGCTATGACGACCCTAATCCCAATAACCTACAAAACGGTATAAACACTTATGCATTCTGTTGTGACGAACCCTGTTGTGATTCCGTCCCTTGCCTGCCAAGCTGTGAAGATCAAGCCAATGGAAATAACTATATTTACGACTACGAAACACTAGATTGTGGCATTGATTTTTAAGCCAAACTTTTCCCCATATTTAATGTAGTATTGACACAGAAAATATGCTAAAATAGTTTTAATGGAAAAGCTGCGTTTTTTATCAGGAAGTGGCGGTTTTTATAAAACGGTTATTCTTTTAGCTGCAGGTGTTGGAATTGGTTTATTTTTTCAACAGCACAGCCAAATTCCCACGACTTCGTCAACGTTTGAATACAACTCTGCCTCAGCGCAAAACGCATTAAAACCCATAGTCAACTCTACGACCAACACACAAGACTTAAATGCCGATTCCGATAATGACGGTTTAAGCAATACTGATGAATTAATTTTTAATTCATCTCCCAATGATCCAGACACTGACGGAGATGGATATCAAGACGGTCAAGAAATAGCTAATGGATATAGCCCAACCGCTAAATCTCCAAGTGACAAAATTTTGACTATCCCTTCTGATAACGAAATAATTATAACCACCGAATCTAGCGCGACTGCCATCCAAAATTATTTTTCCCAAAGCCAAACTCCAGCTTTGCTAAAAGACGCTATGATATACCAGCAAATGATTAAAGATGCCCAAGCCGGTGATAATAAAAAGTTGAATGAAATAATAAAAGCGATGCAAGACAGCCAAGCGATGCTCAAAAAGATATCTGCGCCTTCGGAAGTAAAATTAATTCATAAATTATCTATTGGCATCATGCAACCAATAATTGATTCATTTATAAACTTGCGTGATATTAAGAGCAACCCCGAAACATTAGATAATTTTTATAAAGAAATTCAGTTACTAGCACCATTTTCAAATTATTTAAAAAGCAAAACGGATATTATAAAAATTAAATATAACTTAACCAATACCAATGACTAGGGGAGGATACAACAGAATATTAATTGTTTTCTTCATTGCAATAGGCATACCAATTTTATTTTGGCAAAGAAATGCTCTAGCTAATGTGCCAGTTAATATTATGGAAATTGCCCAGAATGTTATTCTTAAAACAGTTGATACGGTAAATACAGTCAAAAAAGTAGAAGACATTGCTGACACCGATAAAAATGCCGACATCCAAAGCTACATCTCGGGGAATATCACTCCAGACGGAACATCTGAAACAGTTCAAAACGTAACCGTGACAGAAACTCAAAAAATTCCCGGAACATCAACCGATTTAAGTGACATTCTTACCCAAACTGCAAATAATATCACGAAGCGACTCGGAGAGATGAGAGCAGAGCTGGCACCTTTAAACGCTATACCTATTGCTAATCGTACATCAAGTCAAACTACAAGAATAGACCAACTTACAAATTCCATAAATGATTTAACAAATATTCAAGCTAAAGTTAGTACAACTAAAGCTAACTTACAAACAAGTATTGCGCTAGATGTAAATATAGTCAGAAATTCTGCCCAAACAATAACCGACCTACAAAACATTGCTCGCGATGAACAGGCAAAAAGAGACCTAGGCAAATTAGCAGACGCAATCCAACGCCAATATGTAGCCTCTGGCGGGATTATTACTAACTACGACGAAACATTACGACAAGTACCGAATAAAGAAGCAGAAAATTATAGCACTAACCAAATTACCAACCCCGCAAATAAAATACCCGTTGTATCCCCAGCTACTCAAACCGCGATTCTTAAGCGAGCTAAAGAAATTGGTGACTCACTAAACAGATCTGCTGACGAAAATATACCAACAGCAGATACATTTACTACACCAACTTTTGCGTCATTAATGGACCCATCCCAAGGAGGCTCACTGTCTTACTTTTTAGATACGGTTGGAAAACCAGAGAACAATGCCGAAGGCCGTAGTTATTATCTTGAAACTGCCACCAACGCCATCGCTACAAAAGCAAAGGCAGCCGCCGAAGCAGAAGCACTAGCTAATAATGGTTATAAATCAATAAAAATCCCTTCCGCCAGCGATCCTAGCAAAAATGAAATTCTTGTTTCTGGTGCACAAATTAAATCCGGCCGAGATGCTGTTGCGGAGGGGCAGATTCTTGCAGCCGTAACCCCAAACTATGCAGATCCAACAACTGCAATTAAGCCACCAGGATCGTCAAATTTAATTACTAAAAATGAAACATTGCCCGCTCCAAGCAGTGATTTAATAAGCGGACCACAAACTACGTCTAACCTAAATTGGTGGGACTCAGTCTATGACAGTATTATAAACCAATTGGAAAATGTAGATATTTGTGGCTATATTGATAGTTATTATCCTGGTGAGAATTTATGTCAGAACGTCTTCAACCCTAAAGCATTTTGTCAGCAAATTATAACAGACGACTTATTGTCTCAAAAAGTACGAGCAACTGGTATTAGTCTTACAAGTATTTGCGGGATTTATCAAGATTTAGATATTGGTAGTCTGATTGATCGATTATTTAATTTATAAAAATATTGAATTTATTTAATAAAAAAATTAAATTAAAAGGTTTAGTCGCCGGTGGGTTGACCACTTTTTTATTTTCAATTCCTTTTTGCGCCAATGGAGCAGAGGAACTTGGAGCAACGGCTTCATTATTATTCCAACCGATACTCCAAATTACAAAATGGTTTTTAATTCTCTCTAAATACGTATTAACTGCCATACTCGTTTTATCGGGAAAGTTACTTGATTTATCACTGAACATTGGAGGGATAAGCACAGCGTCCATTGTAAGGGAAGGAGCAGGAATTGTTAGAGATGTCACAAATCTATTATTTATTGTTGCAATAATTATCGTTGCTTTTGCCTTAATTTTGCGCATTGAGCCATACGCCAGCAAAGCTAAAGAAATTATCCCGAAAATGATTATCGCTGCACTGCTTATTAATTTTAGCGTTGTTTTAGTTACGCCAATTATCGATTTTTCCCAAGTTATAACTCAAAGTTTTGTATCAGCCGTACCTGGCAATTTTTCCGATATGATTTCGTTCGGTGGAAAAATTTATTCTTTATGGCAACCAAATGATGCTTGGTATACAAAAGCATTGAGTGCTATAGTTGCCACCTTTGATCAGGTGCTTAATTTATTTATGGCTAACGCCGTTCTTCTAGTATTAATATTTACTATTATTGCTGGTGCCATATTTATGATTATACGAGTAATTTATTTATGGATTTTGTTAATTTTTTCTCCCATCACTTGGCTTCTGTGGGCATTGCCATCCACTAAACAATACTGGGACAAGTGGTGGAGCGAATTTATGAGCTGGACTTTTTTCGCACCAATTTATACTTTTATGCTTTATTTAGTGATTAGGCTTATCCAACTCGATGTTATTGGTACGGAACTACAAATCGGCGCCAACACTACTGGACTGGATGCCTCAACAACAGTTTTTTTTGCTAACCCCACTATTATATTTCAGTACGTCGCTATTGTTGGCATGTCTATAGCTTCTTTATTTATTGCTAAAAAAACTGGTGTTTATGGAGCTGACGGCGCACTAAAACTAGGGAAAAGTATGTACACAGGAGGCAAAGGAATGGCTGATAGATGGCTAGCCAAAGGAACGCCCACACCTTTAGATAAATTTAAAACTTCTAACTTACTAAACAAAGGTGCAGGGGTTCTTAGCGACAAAGGCTGGGGCAAAACAGCCAAGGGAGTATCTTTCGCTGGGAGAGCGATTGATAGATCGCCAATGCTACTTAGCCCAACTGCTTGGTCTCGCGCTTGGGCGGAAACAAAAAAGAAATCAAATTCCACTTCTTTTGGAACAGCCCAAGGGACCATTGAAGATATATTTTCAAACCTACAGCATCCTGTGGCCTTTGCAAGGGGGAAGGGAACCCATTTTGCCACTTACCGCCAACAACAAGCTATTGCTAATCGAAAGGATGAGCTAGCCAAAGAATTAAACAAGGAAGAACAAATAGTACAAGCAGCGCGCTCATCAGATAAAAAAGACTTGGAACCATTACTACTTTTGGCAGCGGAAAAAAACTCACTTAATGCCTTTTTCGGAGCACTAGTTGGAAAAGGTGAAATAGCTGAGTACACACCCAAAGAAGTCAGCAAATACTTAACTAAAAACTTTGGCAATAGATCCGGAGAAATTGCCACATCCATGGCTTCTTTGGCTATGTCCGCTGGAAGCTATAATTTAACTGGTATCAGCAAATGGGATGAACAAACTGGTTCTTATGCTATACAAGAAAACGACGATAAAAGGCTACTGACAATTAAAAATAAAATGTCGGAGCTGGAGCCTCAAAAATTTGCCACCATTGCTCACCCAGATACTTTCTTTGGCTACGAGACTGAGATCACGAAAGATAGCGCTGGCAACGATATTAAAAAAATGAAACCGTCCGGACAACTAAGCGATTCTGGCAAAGTATTTTTAGGCAAAATATTAACTGGCACACACAACGACCAAGTTGGTAGACTCCAAATGAGAACACTTAGAACGCTTTATCAAAATAAAAATAAATTAACAGAATATGCCACAACTATTGAGACAACGGACCAAACCCAAGCTAAAATTATAAATGGATTTATCACAAAAATAGTAGACCGATACGAAGGTAACCCGACCAAAAAATAATCAATAAACACAACCATGGACATAAATAACTTGTCAGAAGCACAATTTAATAGCCAGCTAACGCTAGCTCAAATAAAAGAAGAAGCGAGAGATTTATTGGTACACCGAGTCTATGCAGATGCTTGGAAAATGGCTAATGACTTGGAAAAGGTTATGCGTAGTTTTATTGCTGTCAAAAAAGTTAACCCACAAATATTTTATGACTATATCAATATACTGATTGCTCTTAAACTGCAGGCCTTAAGCCTATATGATATAAATGAAATGCTCAAAATAATTAAAAATCATTTATTAACTGCTTTCGATATTGGCATCGATATTGAAGACGCAATAAATATTAAATATCAGACTACCCCTGTTTTAGTATGGCCGGAAATTGCTCAAAATATAATCGAAGCCATGAAAGAGAACAACCAGCCTATTGGAAAATCTCCTATTTTATTACGTGGTGACAAAGAACCCGTACCGCCGACAACAACAAATTGGTTGGCCGATTTCGATCGCACATATGGCCCAGACCAACAGAATGACTTAGCTCAACGACAATACACTGGACAAAACTCTAACGCACTAAAATTATCAGAAAAAGATAAAAATAAATTAAGATTACTGCTTAAATTTTATAATGATTTAAAGCCTTTATATATACCTCCGGATATAGAACAAAAAATTAATGAAGCTTTCAAAAAGGCCGAAGCTGATGATAATCAGCCACAAGGCAAGCAAGACGATCAATTCATACCAACGCCGACTCCTGAAACCTCGCGACCAATCTTTAACTCACCTGATAACACCATAGATGCTCAAGACCAATACAGAGAACCAGTTGATGTAATCCCAAGCCGAAATGCTCCCAGAATTGATGGTAATGTAATAGATTTAAAAAATATTAACCGCCAATTATGATAAAGTTTCCTGTTCCGCAATTTATTGATGTGGAAGACAGAATTGTTGGCCAACTAACTATCAAACAATTCTTGTGGCTACTTTTGGGTGGTGGGATTATTCTCGCCATATATTATTTTGGTCATTTACAATTTTGGGCATTTTTAACATTATCCGCCCCGATTGCCACATTGTTTATATCCTTCGCATTTGTTAAAATTCAAGGACAATCATTCGTAACTAGACTCGGAGCAATGATAAGCTACTTAACCAAGCCCAAACTTTTTATTTGGCAAAGAAAAAATAATAATGGCTAACATAAAATCTACAATTGATATAAATAATATAAAAAATAATATTGTCGTCCTCAAAAATGGGGGACTACGATCTGTTCTACTGGCTTCGGCGATTAATTTTGCTCTTAAATCACCAGAAGAACAAGATGCCATCACCGGATCTTACCAAAGTTTTTTAAACTCCTTGGATTTTTCCTTACAGATTGTAATCACCTCTAGACGTATGGATATTTCTGAATATCTAGAATCATTAGAAAATAAACGTCGCGAACAACCAAGCGAACTTTTAAGAATTCAAATTGCCGAATACCTAGATTTTATAAAAAACCTTACGGGGATTGCCAATATTATGAATCAAATGTTTTATATTGTTGTACCATTCGCCCCAGTTGAAAGCACAACAGGAGGTTTGGGTAAATTTTTCAATTATTCCAAAAACAATGAAAAACAAATAATCTCCTTTGAAGAATCGGCGAGTCAACTATGGCAACGAGTAAATTTTATAATTTCTGGCTTATCACAAGTTGGCATCAAAGCCGTTCCCTTAAATAATGATGAATTAGCTGAAGTCTATTATCATTTATATAATCCGGAAGCCAGAGAACATCTAGCCAAGGCCAGGCCTAAACAACAATAACTATGCAATTTTTTAACACAAAAAACTCAAATCGCACTGAGCGAACAGAAGAGCAGGCACTTCTCGAAATGATTGCGCCAGCAGCACTAAAAATTTATCCAAACTATATACAAGTTGGGGAATCTTTAGCGCGTACTTTATTTATATTTCAGTACCCACGATATTTAACTACAAATTGGTTCACGCCAATAATAACACTAGATAAAGAGTTAGATATTTCATTATTTTTTCATCCAGCTGACACAACGGTTATTTTATCAACATTAAGAAAAAAAACGGGGCAGATCCAATCTCAAATTTCCGAAGGACGGGAGAAAGGGAAAGTTAGAGATCCTTTGTTAGAAACCGCACTACAAGATGTTGAAGGCTTACGAGATACTTTACAGCAAGGCCAAGAAAAATTTTATAAATTCGGCTTGTATATAACGATTTATGGCAAAACACCAAAAGACCTAGATAGCACAGAAAATGAGATTAGATCAATGCTGGAAACCAGAATGGTATTTTCAAAGCCTGCTCTTTATGAGCAAAATGTCGGATTTATATCTACATTGCCGATTGGCATGGATAAGCTAAATGTTGGTTCGGGCATGAATTCATTGCCTCTGGCCAGTATTTTTCCATTTGTTTCAACTAGCTTAACCTCAAACAAGGGCATTATGTATGGAGTTAACCGCCATAATAATTCCTTGATTCTATTTGATAGATTTAGTATGGAAAATGCTAATATGGTGGTGTTTGCAAAATCTGGATCAGGAAAAAGCTACACAGTTAAACTAGAATGCCTGCGTTCTTTAATGCTAGGCACAGATATTATTATTATCGATCCGGAGAATGAATATCGTTATTTAGCGGAAACTACAGGAGGGAGCTTTATAAAAATATCCCTATCTTCACCACATCATTTAAATCCATTTGACCTACCAATTGTACCGAAAGATGAATCACCAGCTGATGTTTTTAGATCTAATGTAGTAAGTATTGTTGGCCTTTTACGCATTATGTTGGGCGGGCTAACGCCAGAAGAAGACGCCATATTAGATAAGGCAATTATTGAAACTTATGCCTCACGTGACATCACGCCAAATTCTGATTTTTCTAAAGCGATTGCCCCTACGCTGGGTGATTTGCAAATGATTTTATCTAATATGGAAGGAGCTAAACAAATCTCTGTTCGTCTAGAAAAATTTGCCAAAGGCTCTTATTCCACTTTTTTTAATCAGCCTTCCAATGTTGAATTGCGAAATTGTTTGGTGGTTTTTTCAATTAGAGACATGGAAGAAGAACTTCGGCCAATTGCGATGTACATAATATTGCACTACATTTGGAATATCATTCGCTCTGAACTTAAAAAAAGAATTCTAGTCGTTGACGAAGCATGGTGGATGATGCAACATCCAGATGGTGCTTCATTTTTATTTGGCACGGCCAAGCGAGCCAGAAAATATTATCTAGGCGTTACCACGATCACCCAGGATATTCCCGACTTTATGTCTTCTCCCTACGGCAAACCCATTGTCACCAACTCATCAATGCAAATCTTACTTAAACAATCCCCAGCAACAATTGATGTAGTCGCCAAAACTTTTAATCTAACCCAAGAAGAAAGATACTTATTACTTGAAGCAAGCGTCGGGGAAGGGTTATTTTTCGCTGGGCAACAGCACGTTGCAATTAAAGTTTTGGCTTCATACAGTGAAGATCAAATTATTACGTCCGACCCTAAACAATTGCTAGAAATAGAACAGGCAAAAGAAGAATGGGACAAAGCCCACGAAAGCCATTTATAAATTTATGGCCAAAGAATTAGATAATGAGAAAAAAGATACTGACGATTCAAGCGAAGCCCCAGCCGCACAAAAAAAACGGATTGGAACATTAGAGTTCTTTTTTATATTCTTAATTGGCATTGTAAATGATGCTCTTGATTATGTTGGGCTAGCGCTGGAAACTGCCTCGCTTGGAACCACAATACCATACATAACTGCTATTCTTAAACTTATTGACTTGGCAACTAGTTTCATTCTAGGCGCTTGGTGTTATATGAGACTTAACCAATTTCCGTCGACTCGTTTCGGTATATCCTTCCTAATAGAATTGATACCTGGACTAGGTGAATTCTCTCCAACTTGGTCACTATTTGTTCTTTCTGAATTTATTAAACAACGAAGTAAGCTTGGGGAAGCTATTTTAGGTGCTGCCGAATTTAAATCAAAAAAGAAGACAAACTAAAAAATGAAAACACTTATCACTATAATACTAATACTTTCTCTTTTTATCCCGACTATTTTAATAGCGGCTACAATTAACCCGACATTAATCTGGTCGTCCCAAACGCTTACACCAATTGATTATAAGGGGCGAGCCCTACCAACCAAGGGGAGCGTTATCACGGTTAATGCACTTTTAAAAAACAACAAATTAACCAAAACAAATTATACTTATAATTGGTATCTAGATAATACATTTAAAAAAAACTTGTCAGGACTAAACAAAAATACTTTTGAATTTACAGCTTCCAAAAGCCCAAACTTAACACACAAAGTACAACTGCAACTCCAAGGACAAACTAGCATATTAGCGACAAAAACTATAAACATCCCTATCACAAGCCCTAAAATTATTCTATTTAATGACTACAACAACGATCTATTGAGTAATTTAATATCACTGGGGCCAGGCATGGACATAATGATTAAAGCAATGCCTTACTTTTTTAATGCTTCCTCCAAAGATGAATTAAATTATGAGTGGAAGCTGGGCGGAAAAAGTACTTCTAGTAGCCAAACCAAAGATTCAAACATCCTCAAATTATCAATTGGTGATGGGTTTGTACAAAATGTCTTATCTAAAACATTTGAAGTGATTGTTAACCAACCCCAAGGAGTATCGGAAGAAGCCTCGAAAAGTATTAGAATAAATATTATTAATTCAAAATGAAAAGAAAATTATTATTTTTCATTATAATATTCCTACTGATAGCCCCTTTTATCACTGCAACTGCCGTCACAACACTAGAACAACCATTGCCCGGTATGCCACCTACTGTTTCTGGACCAGCCGACTATATCATAGGACTGTTTATATCTGCAATTAGTATTGTTGGGCTAGTGGCTGTTACTACCATAGCTTTTGGTGGTTTTGTATATTTAACATCTGCGGGGAACAAAGCCCGGATAGATTACGCTAAAGATGTAATTGGCTGGGCTATTGGTGGGCTTTTGCTCCTACTTTTGGCTTATTTAATTTTTAATACAGTTAACCCTGATATTGTAAATCTCAAAGACCCTACATTGATTAATATACCAACAAGTGGCGTGGGACCACCGACAAACTGGGTGCCAACGGGAAACACACTAGCAGATGACGCGCAGGTTCGTACCGATTTACTTACCATGGGCATACCAATTAATAAAAGTGCTTGTAGCATCGCCGGCCAAATTAATTGCACCTATTTAGGCGGGATTCGCCAGACCACTATAGACGGAGCCAAAAATCTAAAGGCTAATTGTGGCTGCTCTCTCATTATAACAGCTGGAACGGAATCTGGTGGGGTTCATAGTAGTGGATCATATAGCCATGAAAACGGCTATAAGGTAGACTATGCTTTAAATAATGAATTAAATAATTATATAGAAAATAATTACACTTATTCTGGTATAAGGTCAGACAACGCTAAGCTTTATAAGGACCCCAAAGGGAATGTTTACGCCAGAGAATCTGATCATTGGGACGTAACATATTACTCCGCATAATATTATGAATGCAAAAAAACTTTTAATCATTCTTAGCACAACTTTTTTAACAGTACTGCTGGCACTTTTGATTGTGATAAATATTGAACCAACCAATACCGGAAGCAATAAAAACACCAATGCACAACCAACACCAACCCCACCCACAATCCAAAAAAATCAAAAGACCAATTATCTATCACACGGACCAGCTATCGCCCCTTATATTTATTCAGATGGGACAGTTAAATATTTAACAAAAAGTGGCGGAAATTTATTCCAATCAAACCTATTAGGCAATAATATTGCTAAGATTTCTAATGCCTCATTGAACGATTTAACTACGGCTACCTGGTCATATAATGGCCAAAAAATAATCGCAACCTTCAGCGAGAGAAGAGATTCTATAAAATATCTCTTTAATTATGATACTGGCGAAACAATGCCGTTTAGTAATAATATTTCCAAAATTACGTTCTCTCCAAATACAGACAAAATTGCATATCTAACCTATGATAAAATCAATAAATCGGGAGGTATTTTTATAGCAAACTCCGACCTAAGTAACGCAAAAAAAATATTTGATACTACAATAACTGACTGGCAAATTGCATGGCCAGCCAAAGACATTATTATCATCATCACGTCTCCTAGCGGGCTAGCTCAAGGAGCAGTGTACGGCATCAACACCCAGACTGGAGACTACCAAATCCTCTTAAGTGACCTCTATGGTTTAAATACCACCTTGTCACCAGACGGTGCAAGATTAATCTACTCTTACACGGATGCACAAGGAAAAAATCTTAAAACCTACTCGATGAATATTGATGGCTCGAATAAATACGCTCTGCCATTTAGCACTATTAGTGATAAATGCATATTCAGCCAAGACACACGAAATATTTTTTGTGCTGTCATCAAGGATATCCCGCCTGACAGCCTGCTACCAGACGATTACTATCAAGATGCTTTTAAATCAAGAGATGATTTTGTAGAATATGATTTAATAAAAAAAGAATCATCGAGAATTCTTTTCGCAGATGACTATACAACCAATTTTGACGCCTCTAATTTGTTGCTAACCCCAGAAGAAGATTACTTAATATTTATCAATCGCCAAGATGGGCTACTGTATAGTTTAAAGCTATAATTATCCAAAACATAATTGCTAAATCATTATTCCAATAGGTTGTATCAGTCATACCATGAACTAAAAAATAGATCATAATTGATAAATTTATTAAAACCAATTTCCTATATTGGTTTTTTTTAATATATGCAACTACACCATTTATAAATAACCGCAGCAACCAAACAAAACCCACTAAACCAACCAGCCCCGATTGTAACCAAAAGGCCAAAAAAATATTATGAGGTTGGGGGCTGGACCACTCTAAATATGGGGGGTACAGCTTTTGATATTCCAGATAAGACCGTTGGAACATACCCGGCCCAATGCCAAGCAACCAATGATCTTGGCCAATCTTTAAAGCTGATCGATATATAATAAGCCTAGACTCTAGCGACGACCTAGAATACTTCATTAAATTTTGCATTTTCTCGCTAACTAATTGAGTTCCTAATATCAGCAAGGCCACCACAACAAGAATAACAATTATTTTATTTCGGTGCTCTTTGAACTGATACCATAAAAACCCCCATAAGCCGAACAAAAGACCCAACCAAGCGCCATATGAGAATGTATAGTACAAAGATATCACTATCGCCAAAAAACCACCGACGATACCGCAACTTAAAATTTTATTATACTTGAAAAGATTACGATTCAACAAAACAAATCCAGCTAATAAAGCCGGAACCAAATACATCCCCAACTGATTTGGCGATGAGTAGTACGCAGAGAGCCTACCGTCAAATGTTAAGTACCCCGTTAATAAATAAAACAACGCGATTACACTCACCACTACCCCAGACACAAACCACGCTATATATATTTTGCTTACCTGACCCTTTAGCTTAACAATATTAATAATTAATAAATATACTACTAGCGGGTCGATAAACCATCCTTTTAATATACCTAACCCGACACGAGTATCTTTTGAAACAATTATTGATAGCATGACTCCTAATAAAATAATTATTATCGGCCAAAAAAAAATTTCAAACCAAACTATCGATTTTATATTATTAGCACGGTATCTACCAACCAACCACCCTGCAAAAATAAAATAAATCACTAATTCCAACGCAGTAGTCGGAATATTAATAATAGTTAATCGCAAAAAATATAACGGTAAAAAAAGAGGTATCAGCACAACCGCCCAATACTCCTTTTTAATGGCTAAACAAAAGGTAGCTAATAAAAAAATGACTAAAAAAATATTAAACATAAAATCCGTATGACTCTCCCTTTTTGCTATTTGGTTCTTCCGGAGCATGATATTTTGTTTGAGCTAATGCTAAAAAAATAAATAATAATGTTGTTACTTGTGGCGAATATAACCCGATTTCAAAAAAATTGGCCACCGCAAACCACACCAAGGACCAAAATATTGCAAAATTCAACCAATTTGCTTTTTTTCTTATTTTTTTAATTAAAGCCTTAAACGAAAACAGCCATACTAAAACCCACCCCAAGAAAGCAATTATTCCACCCTCGGCCAATATCTCCAAATGGCTATTATGAACATTTATTGCCTCACGGTAATACGCCCTATTACTAATCTCGGCTGCAAAATTACCCAAACCGGCTCCAAATAAAGGATGCTTTAAAAAAAGATCCCAGGCCTGGTGCCAATATCCCAACCTCATAGAGTTTGAGTTTTCCGAAGAGTTGAAAGTTGAATAAAATCTTTCTGATATAGGCCCAACCGGAAATAGCAAGACGATTACCGTCAAAATCCCAATAATTGATAATAATATTTTTGTGTTTTTGTCTATTTTATTTCTAAATATCGCGGCTGTAAAAATTAACCCCAACAAAATACCGATATAACTTGAACGCGAAAACGAAAAAAATATTGTTATTAATATAATGCCCGCAAAAACCAAATACTTATTTTTATTTTCCCATAAATAAATACCAATAGAAGAGGGGAGCGCAAACCCTAAAAATATAGCAAACGTATGCGCATCTGGGAATAAGCCAAAGGCCCTAAAATAATCCCTCCCACCAATATTTACCAGCCAGCTGGGATTTCTCACTACCTCGTAACCAAATGACTCACCCCAAAAAAGAAAAGCTATATTATCAACTAAAAAAGTTTTTATTGCCTCCCAGCCAACGATAAACTGTGAAAAAAATAGTATTAAAGCTATTACAGATGCGCCCAAAGCGCTCCATAAAAAGACTTTAATAAATTGAGTTGTTTTACTATCGTCATCAAACGCCCACAAAGATATTGGATAAATAATGGCAATATTAATTAAAAATATTAATTTCTTAAAACCCCAAAATAATTCTTGGGCCGAGAACAGAGAAATTGCTAATGCCCCAAACCAAATCACAATACCTAATGTTATTTTTGAATCTATCTGTCTTATTTTAGCAAAAGAGTTCCCACCGGTTACATATAGTATGAATAGCACAATTATCACCACCCGAATTGACGCTAAATCAATATCCGGAGCTGGATTTAACGCAATCTGCCAAGGTAAATAGGTACCTAAAAAAAGCATCCCGTACCAAAGCGCCTTATCAGCTAATGACTTGATCTGTGCTTGGCTCATGTTTACTAATTAATAACATCAGATCGCTTTTATGGAAACCATTAATCATATATAAAGTGCCTATATAAACGATCACGCCCACAAACAACATAACACTAAACCCGGCCCCAAAATACTGCGCTACATATAAAAAGGCAGACATAATTATAACAGCCAACATTACCTTTTTTAATATAAACCAAGACGGAATTGATTTTCTTTCATTATATATCGCCCATACCATTAAACCAGTAACAATAATCTCTGTGGTTAAAGTTGTTGCCGCCGCCCCCATATACGAATACTGGGGGATTACAATTAGATTAGCTACAACGTTAAATATCGCCCCACCACTATAAATATAACTTAAAGTTTTTTGCTTATGGAATGCGATAATCATACTCGAAAACAATGACCCAAAGAAAATAATTGATGTTGCCGCTAATAGAATATTAAGAGGGTTTGCAGCTAATAAAAAATCCTCGCCACCCAATAGAAGTGCAATGGGCTTAGACAAAAACCACCCACCAACCACAAGAGGCACAGCGGTAATAAATAACAAGTCCTGCGTCTTTTGGCATAAATAATTAAACCGACTATTATTTCCCAGCGACAAAAATTTAATCATTTGTGGCATCACCAAGCCAACAAACATTGCTGGGAAAAAAATCAAACTTTCCAAAACCTTATAAGCCAATCCGTAAATACCCACATCCTCAGCTGACTTAAAAAGTGATAACATTATTATGTCCAATTTAAAATAAACCATTGTTAAAATACCAGCGATGGCCAGCGGGAATGACTCTTTAACAATTTTTTTCCAGAGAATAATATCAATACTAATTTTGTAATCAATTAGTCTTTTCGAAAAAGCAAAAACAAATAAAAAATTAACACAAGCGCTAATAGCAACCGCCCAAACAATACTATAAAACCCTTGGTTAAGGCGAATAAATATAATTACCAACACCAACTGGATAGTTCTGCTTAAAACATCTCCATAAGCTACAAATTCAGTTTTTAAATACTTTTGGAAAATAGAAATCAAAACCTGTGTGTTAGACAGAAACCAAAGACCAAGAGCGGCGATAGCAACACCCACCTTTACTATGTGGTTATACGGGGAAAAAATAACCACGACAGGTGCTAGTAAAAAAATTAATGCACCCCACAACAATCTTAATGAAAAAATCGCCCCCACTAGGCGTTTTTCGTTATTGTTAACTTCTGATATTCCCCTCAGTGCGATTTGATACAAGCCCAAATCAGCAAACACTGTAAAAATATAAACAAAGGCTAAAACGGTCGAATAATCTCCAAAACCAGCGCGGCCCAAATATCGTGACACATACCCAGTGGTTATCAGAGCCATTACAAAACTTAAAAATCGTCCAGCCGAGGAAACCAAAAAGTTTTTTGCTATTTTTTGAGCTAACATTAATAGGCTACTTTAATTTCTATCCCCCCGTCAGGCATAGCCATATCTTCAACAATTACTTTATCATTTGTAATGTCTATAATTTGACTTGATGCTATTGTCAAAACCCCTAACAAAATACTCCCTTGCACAAAAAAATTAACTACCACTCTTGTGTTGACATCTACCTCAAAATCACTGACTTTACCAAGCACAGCACCGCCTTTTGTTATCACAGGCTTACCAATTATATTCTTGGCGGTAATAACCATAAATTTATTCTTTTGGTAACAACATTACTCTACGAGAACAGCCCTCGCCATCACTTTGCGTAGATAAATTGGAATAATTTTCAGCAATTATTGCATGGATAATTCTTCGCTCAAAAGCAGAAAGTGGCTGAAATCTATATGGTCGATTTGTGCCTAATACCTCTTGCGACGCTTCAAGTGCTATTTTTTTTAAAAAATCTATTCGAGCCTGTCTATAATCATTAATATCTAAAAAAAAGTGTAGTTGCTGGCCCGTTGTTTTATAAGCTATTGCTTTAAACAAATACTCCAATGCACCCAGATTAGTACCCGCCTGACCAATCAGATACCCAGCTTCATCACAGACGATATTATAACGCTTAAGCCCTAACTCTTTACTCTCTATAACATCTGCCTTGATATCCATAACACGGATAAGTTCTTCTAGAATATTTTTTAATAATTTATCAGTCATTTTTTTTATATTTTTTCTTGATATATAACTGCTCAAAAATACTAAATAAAGTCATAGTCGCCCAATACAAACCAAGACCAGCGGGCAGCTTAAGCAAAATGAATACCGTGAATACCGGAAAAACATATGTCATTTGCATCCCAATAGCTTTGGTAAAATCCATTGTTTTATCTCCACCCGACGCCATACTTGGAGTCTTTTTCGGCTGAGCAATTTTTGAATAAACTAATTGTATAATACCAGTCAAAACAGCTAAATACATATTACTACGCGAAAGATCCATCACTCCAAGAAAAAAAGGATTAATTTGAATGGGCTTGTAAATAAAACTATACACATTTTCTAGTTTTGTTGGGTCTAGAACGGTTAAAAAAACTCTATACATAGCGATCAATATAGGCAACTGAATTAGTATGGGCAAACAACCACCAGCTGGATTAACGTTATTTTCTTTATATAAACTCATCAAGGCTTGGCCTTGTTGCTGTTTATCATTTTTATGCTTTTCTTGCAGTTCCTTCACTCGTGGTGCTAAACTCTCCATTACTTTTTGGGACTTCAAAGCTTTTTGCATTAATGGATATAAGGCCAATTTAATAAATACAGTTAACGCAATAACCGCTAGCCCAAAATCTGACCATAAAACATTATATAAAAAAACTAGCGCATTAAATAATGGTTGATATAAAAAGATTTGGTACAGTGATGTAAATGACATATTTTTTAATTTAGTGGATTATATATTTCTTTTTTTGATAGGGGGTGACAACTTATAATTCTCTTAATACCAAGCCAAAAGCCTTTTGCCCCATATTTTTCAACCGCTTGCTCAAAATATTCCGAGCAAGTTGGATTAAAGCGGCACGCACCAACTTGACCAGTTAATTGAAATAATAACGGCCCAATAAAATATTTATATAAAACCAAGGCGCCATTACTTTTTATTATCATTGTTTAATAATTTTAGCTTTTTAAGTACATCGGTAAATATCCCGTAATAATTTTCCTTCTT
>Ga0066639_10001657_pt1 | contig 19867 bp, 22 predicted proteins | sample CryGeyCG2114_010_2_FD_59504 | JGI IMG/M metagenome (GOLD analysis project Ga0066639, IMG submission 59504) | Groundwater microbial communities from aquifer - Crystal Geyser CG10_big_fil_rev_8/21/14_0.10 | ecosystem: Environmental > Aquatic > Deep subsurface > Groundwater | place: USA: Utah...
AAAAATGCTATCAATGGTATTCAGGCACGCGTACACCTCTTTCCCAAAGATAATTTTTTTTTCTCGTATGTATCCCTGTACATCCATAGCCCGGTGGATTATCATTTATTGTATATACTCGCCCGTGGTGGCCGTACATTTGACGGGTCACGGATGACGTCACCACAGATATTACTACAACACCCACGCAGAGTTACATCACAAGCATCGCAGGATAAAAACAGCTTGTTACACCGTTTGTTTCTGCAGTTATAATACACATCACTCACGTCACCACAGTGCGCACAGTGCCCCGTAATAATGGCACTTTCTGTTGTATTAATGGGGATAGCAATGCGATCGTCAAACACAAAACATTTCCCTTCATAAAACCCATCGTCTCCATATTTCTCAGCATATTTTACAATGCCTCCTTCTAGCTGATACAGATCCTTTGCCTCAAATCCAGCTTGTAAAAACATGGCAGTGGCAGGCTCACAACGGATACCCCCCGTACAAAACAAGACAAGCTTTTTCCCTTTGAATTGCTCGTAATACCCCATACAATCTTTCAAATCCCGAAAATATTTCATTGGTGGTTTGACTGCCCCGGCAAATCGTCCTATTTCCCACTCATAGTCGTTGCGCATATCAAGGAGCACAAATTCTTCACCACGAATAAACCAGTCATGCAGCGTATCTCTATCAATATGCGTTCCGACATTCCAAATATTATATTGATCAGGAGCATCTGTTGTAATAATTTCTTCCCGATGTCTGACACGCAACCTTGGGAATGGCATAAACGTGCTGGTACTCTCCTTAAAATCTATGCCAGCAAATGCGGCGTGCTGATTCATATATGCTTGGTACAAGGCAATAGACTCTTTCGTACCGGCAACTGTCCCATTGATACCATAGTGGGAAATTAAAATACGACCGTTCAGCTGTAAGGCTTTACAGACTTCCCGATGTCGTTGTACCTCATACTGGCTCTGCGGAATTTTTTGAATTTTATAATACAAAAGGACGTGGTACATATACAGGTCGTTAATCTCTTTGTAAAATTCCAGACTCTTCAAAGTCCATACGGAAATTTTTTCCATGATCCCGAAACCCAAATCGTTCGTACATGGCATGCAACTGAGGTTTCCCATGTCGACTTTGTGCAATAAGCTTATAACAATGGAGTCGTTTTGCCTCAGCGATTACCGCTTCTACCAGCTGTGTTCCCAACCCTTTGCCCCTGTATTCTTGTTCTACATAGACGTTCTCCATCAACCCAAATGGTTCTTTGTGCCTGGCACTTGTGACCACCACCAAAAAAGCCCATGCAACGAGAGTCCCCTCATTCTCGACAGTAAATTTTATTGAATACGCATTTTGTTCAGTTGTTTTTTGTATTTCCATAGCACACATATTAGACAAGAATAGTCTCCAGAAGCACACTCAGCTTCTCTGGGGATAATCCACCGCTCTCGCTTTCAAATGGAGCATCATATACATGATACCCCGAAAGATGCTCCGGTGTATAGTCTAATACACCCCACCCTTTTTCTTTATAGTAGACGGCCTGTTCTGCATTCAACGTCGATCCATTATACACCACCACATCAATTGGACGAGGCAAATAGGCTTCTAACGCATGCACAAATCCGCATAGTTCTGTCGGGCCTGTTTCCCCGTTGACCTCATATTTATTCCCTGCAATATAGGTTAGTATTGCTTTTGATTGTGCTATTGCTTCTCGTATGCCTACTGGTAATAAAGACGCAATCACGCTGGTATACAAACTTCCTGGCCCGATAAGAATATGATCTGCTTGTATAATGGCTTCTATGGCCCCTGGATATGCCAGTACCGCTGGCTCTGCCCATAATTTTTGTATGGTAAGAGCCCGATCATACGTTGGTTCATCCAGTGTTGCCTCCCCATAAATAATGCTCCCATCGGATAATTCTGCCACCAAATCGCTGGGAAAAAGAGAGGCCGGATACACCGTACCGGTAGTATCAAGTGCTTGCTCAAATGCACGCACAGCATGAACAAAATCTCCCGTATATTGGGCAGCAAAAATTAAAAATAAGTTCCCCAGATTATGTCCACTCAACTTGCCTACATCGTTAAATCTATTTTTATAAAACATTTTTCGCAACACTCCTTTGTATCCATGCGGTGACAGTGCAAGCACGGCGCGCATAATATCTCCTGCGGGGAGCGTGTCAAATTCTTTTCGAAGTCTTCCAGAAGATCCACCTGAGTCACTCATGGTTATAACGGCAGAAATATTGTACTGCTCTTTTTGAATTTTCAATGCACGGAGCGTCGTTGCACTCCCATTTCCACCACCAAACACCACGACATTCTTTTTTTTCATAGAGAAAATAAATAATATAACATAGGTTGGTTATTCAACTGTCACTGACTTTGCCAAATTTCGTGGCCGGTCCACATCACGTCCCAGTCCAACCGCAATATAATAGGCAAACAACTGCAGTGGAATGGTATTAAGAAGTGGTTCAAGAAGTTCCATTGTATTTGGCACGTACATAACATCATCGGCTAAATCTTTGGCATGTTCATCACCTTCTGTAGCGATCAAGACAATGCGCGCGCCTCGTGCCTTTGCTTCTTCTATATTACTACTCATTTTGTCATACAACTGGTCTTTTGTCATGATGCCAAAAATAGGAAATGTCTCTGACAACAATGCAATCGGGCCATGCTTCATCTCTCCACCAGGATATGCTTCACTATGAATGTACGACGTTTCCTTGAGTTTTATAGAACCTTCGAGCGCAACCGGAAAATTAATACCGCGTCCAAGAAAAAAGAAGTCTGAATAGTCTTTATATTTCAATGCAATTCGTTTGATCTCATCTGCCTGTGCTAAAATACTCTGCATCTTTGCGGGAATCTCAAGCAATGCCTTGATCAGGCGCTGCCCGGTGGCCAAACTAATCCGTTTTCTCCGACCAAACTGTATGGCATATAACAAAAGCAATGCAACCATATTTGTATATGCCTTGGTTGACGCAACGGCAAGCTCAGGGCCTGCGTGAATATAACTGCCACCATCGGTTTCCCGTGCAATGCTTGAGCCCACCACGTTCACAATGCCACGAACAAAGGCACCCTTTCTTTTTGCTTCACGGAGCGCCGCGAGCGTATCTGCCGTTTCTCCGGACTGTGAAATTCCAAACACCAACGTATGCTTATCAATAATCGGGTCACGATAACGAAATTCACTGGCAACATCGACTTCCGTTGGGATGCCTGCCAACCGCTCAAAGGCATATTTCCCCACCATAGCGGCATAACTTGCCGTGCCACAAGCAATCAAAATGATGCGGTTTACCTGCTGCATGTCTTCATCAGTCATATTTAACCCACCAAGATGCGCACTTCCTTCTTCCAAATCATACCTTCCGCGAATGGCATCTTCAAATACCGTTGGTTGGTCAAATATTTCTTTCAGCATGAAGTGATCGTACCCATTTTTTTGTGCCGTCGCATCATCCCATTCAATTTCTTCAATGCATTTCACTACATGTTCATCTTTCTGCGTAAATGTCTCCATTGACTCACGAGTGATCTCTGCAATTTCTCCATCTTCCAAAAACACTACCTTTTTTGTATGCGGTAAAATAGGGGTTGCGTCTGATGCAATATAATGTTCATCTTCACCAATACCCACGACGAGTGGGCTCCCCATGCGTGCGGCAACCATACAGTCAGGCAAGTCTTCATGCATGACAACAAGGCCATATGTTCCTCGAACATGAGACAATGCTGTTTCTACTGCTTTCCTGAGTGACTTACAGCCAAGTGATAGATCTTCCGACTGTATATGCTCTTCAATTAAGTGTGCCAATACTTCAGAATCAGTCTCTGATTCGTATACATGTTTCTCACCAAGTTTTTCTTTCATCTCACGGTAATTTTCTATAATGCCATTATGCACTAATACCAACTTTCCATCACAGGATGTATGTGGGTGCGCATTTTCTTCTGTGACACCACCGTGCGTTGCCCACCGCGTATGTGCAATACCGGCCGTACCGGGGAGGTTTTCTGTTTCCATACGCGCGGTCAGGTTTTCAATTTTCCCTATCGAACGAACACGCCCAAGCGTGGTTCCATTTTGAATAACAAGTCCGGCACTGTCATATCCACGATATTCTAACTTCCGTAACCCTTGAAGAAGAATTGGGGCCGCGTCTTTCTTGCCAATGTATCCTATAATTCCGCACATATATTGAATATTTAATAAATTTACTTATGTAACAACTGACTGGAGTGTGTTGAGTGATACTCCGGCCAGAGATTCCAGATGCAAATCCGCATCGCTATAGTCGTGTGACAGATCACACCACCGTGGATCTGTAACGGCAACCACTCTGGCGCCACTTGCGACAGCAGCACGAAACCCATGCCAGCTATCTTCAAAAATAATTGTTTTTTCTCTTGCAATGTTCATGGTCTTCATAATATATGTATAAATAGCAGGATCAGGTTTCCCGGGAATTCCTCTCCCATCTACTGAATACACCTCTGTAAAATAGTTGCGAATACCGCTTCCATCAATAGACAGATCGATCATTGCAGCTGTGGCAGATGAGCCAATAACGGCGGGAATTCCTGCCTGTTGGAGCGATTGCAGCAGTGCGACAACTCCTGGCAGTGGCCGTGCATCGGTATACACACGGGCAGCAATTTCGTCGTACAATACACGCACACTTTTTTCTGTAATGTCTGGGTTATATTTTTTCTTCAATACAACAGCAATATCTTTCATGGTAAGCCCCATCACATCTGCGTGCACTTCTGTTGTAAACTCAATACCAATCTTTGGATATAACTCCTTCTCATATTTTTTCCAATAGACTTCAGAGTCAACAAGTACCCCGTCCATGTCAAATATAGCAAGCTCAAGCATATCAAGAAATTATATTCATCTGTTTCCCAATCGTCACAAAGGCGTGAATACACTGATCAAGTTGTTCACGAGTGTGTGCTGCAGAAATTTGTACGCGAATCCGGGCCTGATCCCTTGGGACGACAGGAAAACTAAATCCAATCACATAAATACCTTCTGCAAGTAACCGATCCGCCATTGCCTTTGCAGTCGTCGCATCATATAACATGACCGGTACTATAGGATGGTCTTCCCCAGACAATTCAAACCCTGCCGCGACCATCTTTTCTCGAAAATAGAGCGTATTTTCTCGAATGGCAGTAATTGGCTTATGAGACTCTTCCAACATATCAAGTACCTTGATAGTGGTGCCAACAATGACAGGTGCCAACGTATTTGAAAATAAGTATGGTCGTGACCGCTGGCGCAAGTATGCAATAATTTCTTTACGACCTGTTGTAAACCCTCCACTTGCACCACCGAGTGCCTTCCCAAGTGTGGACGTCATAATATCTACTCGCCCAAGTACCCCACAATATTCCACACTTCCCTTCCCCCTTGCTCCGATAAATCCCGTTGCATGGGAATCATCCACCATCACCAGTGCATCATACGTGTCTGCCAAATCACAAATTGCCTTAAGGTCCGCGACAATACCATCCATACTAAACACACCATCAGTGGCAATCATGCGAAATCGCTTCTCTTGTGTTTGTTTCAAAATTTCTTCCAGTGCCGCCATATCATTGTTTGGATAAATATGGCGTTCTGCTTTACACAGACGTACCCCATCAATAATAGAGGCATGGTTTAATGCGTCTGAAATAATGGCATCATCTTTGCCAAGCAGTGTTTCAAACAGCCCCCCATTGGCATCAAAACAAGAGCTATATAATAGCGTATCTTCTGTTTCCAAAAATGCACTAATTTTTTGCTCCAGTACTTTGTGTTGTTCTTGTGTGCCACAAATAAACCGAACTGACGACATACCATATCCCCACGTATCCAAGGCTGCGTGTGCAGCCGCCAGGACGTCTGGATGATTTGCTAACCCGAGATAATTATTTGCACAAAAATTAAGGACTTCTTTCCCGTTTGCTAAAATCGCCATCCCCTGCGGACCTTCCAGTAGTCTTTCATCTTTTGACAACCCTTGCTCACGAATTGATGCAAGCTCTGTCTCTAGGATTTCTTTCATTGTTGAAAACATACTCTTTTGTGTTATACACATCTAAATGGAGCGTCCATGTGTCCCCTCATATTTTCTACCGCTGCATATCAAATAGCAACTTTGGATACTTTGCCATTCTCTCTTCCATAAGTGCCGGCGTAAACCCAGATAGTGGAATGATTGTTTCGTTTCCGTTGTTCATAATACTCTGCCACATCTTTTCTTGCACACCATTTGACTTATCAGAAAGCACCCGCTGTCCTATTTGCCAGGTGCGAAATATTTGTCGGCCAATAACACTGTGCAGTGTTATGCCTTTTATCACCAATTCTGAAAACTTGGGAATAACAAAGTCTCCATCTTTGATGCCAAACAAAATAATGTTTCCACCAAACCGTGTCGCGCCAATACAATTATTGAGTGAAGAATTAAACCCTGCCATTTCCATACTGACATCCACACCTTTCCCATATGTCAGCTCTTGAATCCGGGCAATAACTTCGGGGTCATGCTCATAACTATATGTTTTTTCTTTCTTTTCAATAAGAATGGCCTCATGTGCGCCCAATGTTTTTGCCATGGCGATATTGTCCCGATTTATATCAATGGCAATTACTTTTGCCGCACCAAATTGACGCGCCAAGAGAATAGAAAACAGCCCAATTTGCCCACACCCAAATACGGCCACTCGCGCGCCGCGCATGTCTACTTTTGACAATGCATGGACCGCATTGCCAAATGGGTCGTAGAGGGAACAAATCTCTGGACGTACACGCGCATAATCAACAACCCACAAATTTTTTGCAGGAATTTTTACATACTGTGCAAAAATACCATCAGTACTAATGCCTAAAATCTTTTGATCCTGACACACTTCTTGTTCGCCGATGCGACATTGAAAACATTTCCCGCACGTGACATGCGAGTCACCTGACACCGGGTCACCCACATGCACCCCATACAGGTTGGCAACCGCGGACCCAGACTGCTCAACACGGCCAACAAATTCATGCCCCAAAATACGCAAATCTTTTTTCTCTCGCAGCAGTGCGGTGGTAAATAAATCAGTAAATGCGGTTCTATTCCAAATACCACGATCTGATCCGCATATTCCTGCAAACTCAATCTTTACAATTACAGACGAAGCATCTGCAGGGTCATGTTTTTCATCAAGCGTAGGCATGGGAACATCTCGCTTGATAAACCCTTTTGAGGTGTTCCACCCATCTTTTTGGATATCAATTGTTAACGCCGTGTTCATACAATTATATAATATGTTTCAATGCGCGAGCCAAATCCTCCGGAGAGTTAATACCCGTTGCTTCCTGTGGATCAACATCTATGGATCCAAGCTTTCCTTTTTCTTGGATAGCCATTTTTACCAGATCGGTCAGATAGTATTCTCCCTGTGCGTTGTTTGCCGTAAGTTTTACTACATGCGCCCAAAGCCATGACGCCTGAAATGCATAATAACACGGGTTCACTTCCGTCAGTGCTGCTTGTTCGGCTGTGGCATCTTTGAGTTCCACACTATCAATGATCTCCCCTGCCTCGTTTCGAATAATGCGTCCAAAGTCATACAGTGGACTTGCTGCGCCATGCTCAAATGTTGCTTGGACCGTCATCATGGTTACCATATTCCCTTCGGTACAATGTGTTTCTGCCAGGTGTGCAATAGAGGTAGGCGTCAAAAATGGCATATCCCCATACAATACAATAACGTGCTCTGCCTTCCCTTCCAACACCGGCTGTGCCATCCCGGCGGCATGCCCAGTGCCACGTCGTTCTGCCTGCACCACATACCAGGCGCGGTCACCAAGGAAGTCCTGCACCAATGTATGCTTGGGTGACACCACAACGACCGGCTTCTCTGTGACTTGAGAAGCAATGGCGTTTTCCACCGCATGTGCAATCAATGGTTTTCCACCAAGATCATGCATGACCTTTGGGAGGTCACTTTTCATGCGGGTGCCATCTCCGGCAGCCAAAATAACTATCGCGACATTATTGTGTTTGTGCTGCGACATATGCATGTATTTCGGCTAATGTATAAAAATATGGCAATCCACTTTCTTCGTACTCTTGTATGGAAATGTTTTGTGATACTTTGAGTACCACGCGCATATGTGGAAATGCTTTGTATAACTCAACACTCTCTGCTACTTTGTCATTTATAAACCAGACTTCTTTGGGATGCACACTCTGAAATAATTCAGAAAGAATATGCTTCTTTGTATCATGTACCATGAACAGTCTATCAAAATATGCAGCCACTCCAGAGCCTTTTGTCTTCATTTCTTGGTACCCTGGGTTGCCCAGACTTAACAGCACCAGTACATCTTCACTTCCCGTACAGGCATCAAGAAATGATATGGTGTCGCCAAACAAAAACGTTGGGAGGACTGCCGGACTACTCGTTTCTTGCAGTACAGCCAACAATTCTTCTTGATCATATCCACGTAGTGCCAGCACTTCTGCATGACGATAGTCAGAATAGGTAAACACCCCATCAGGACTATTACGCGCCTCCCGATAGGTCTCCCAATATTCTTCTTCGGAAACACCCAAACGCTGCACACTTTCTAGCCGCACCTGTTTGTAGCGCTGCGTGTCAAAGAGTGTGTCGTCAAAGTCGATAATAAACATATATAGTATTTGGATAATTCAAATTGAGATTCAGATATTCGGATCACAAGTTTCTCCAGAGCTGTTCAAAAATAAAACGCTGTGTTTCATACACACCGTCATTTTCTATGACCACACCAATGGGTTCTTCTTTTGCATTCAAAGAAATATACGCAGTTTTCCCAGGATACATAATAATATACGTCGGCACCGGATTGTGCAGATCAAGTACCGACGCATCTGAATGATCTAAATTTTTTGACGAAACAGATAGCCATTTTCTTTCGTCTAGTCCACGCAGTTCTCCTCCTTCCCCAATAGCAATCACTTTTACTGCGATGCCTTTAGAAATGCGTACATCTGAAAAGGTTGGGAAATGTGTATACACATGTTCACGTAACCCTTCACTAGAATAGATGCGATACAATGCTTCTTCACTTTGTTCGCATGTCTCGAGTACGTCCTCTAAAATCTGACCAATTTGTTTTCCATCATAATATTTTGCCACGGGTCGCTCACCACCACTATGATGTAATGCTTGGAGCTCTGGGATATATTTGTCGAGTGATCCATCTAACCGTGCCAGCTCCTGTTGCTGTGCACGTATCATGTCATGAAGCTTTTCTGGATTTTCCGCCACAAAATGCTGCTTTGAATCCTTTTTATAAAAATTGACAACTCCTTGCTCTTGGAGCCACTTGAGTGCGTCGTAGGTTGTTCCTCTATTTAAATCACAAAAATCCGCTACGCTTCGCACAGAACTGGGGCCCAATTGCAAGAGCGCCAAGTAAATACTGGCGCTTTTGTCAGAAAATCCAAGTTTTTTAAGAAAGTTGACGTTCATAAATCTATACTACCAGTCTACTTTTAAAGTGTCAATTTATTTTCGACAGTTTATCCACAAGTATAACACTTTAACCACTTATTAGTAAAAAAAAGACCAGTACTACTACTGATCCTTTATATATTTGTTACTACTTTGCGCAAAGCACTATCCTAGAACACATATATATGTCTCCACAACTAAAATCACCAGTATCAACAGAAATACTACTGTTTGGAGACATGAGTCCTTTCAAACCGCATCCCACTGTCACTTCCCGTGACCCTTGCTTACATTTCCCTGTAGACGTACTACAACGAAACACTGTTCCGTTACACTTTGGCCCCTCGGCTTGCAACGAGCAAGAATAGTCTCCATTTTTATCTTCACTTCCGCACGAGAATACCATTGGCAAACAACTCACAGCAGCCGGTGGCTCTGGCTCGGGGTCATATGCACACGCCTCATGTGTAAAACATTCGCTATCATCACAATCAGGCTCGCCATCTGTATCGTTATCAATTCCATCAGTACAACTTATTTCCGATTGTGCACATCCGTCAATTTCTTGAAATACACACTCTCCTTCAACACAGCTATCGGAAGTACATTGATTTCTATCTTGACAATCAACATTGTTGAGGCACTCCGGTAATTTTTCCAACACATTTACGAACACATATTGTGCTTCTACAGTCATAGAATGCGCACCATCTCCACTATATATTTCTGCGGCATATCTATGGAGACCCACATCATCCTCATTATTTTCATACGAAATAGTCATACGAAAGGGGGCCTCTTCATCCATGCCAATTGATACCTTCATTCCCTGATCATGTACTTCAAAAAATTCTACTGCTGAAATTTTTTGACGCGGATCATGATCCTTTATAAAAGGATCTTCAGCCAGTGTAATTGACGCAGGGGCGCTGACTTCGACATTTTGTCTACCGGTTACATGAAACGAATGAGTAAGCTGATCCCACGCGACATCAACAGGTGCCTGTTTCAACGCGTTAATCGTGGCCGTTTCTTCGCTGTCAGTGCTTAAATCCAATGGATTCCCATACACAAACACCGCCCCATTGCCAGCATGCAAAGCAGCAAGTTCTTTCAGAGGATCCAGCGACACGATCTTATTATGCTGCAATGCAAGCAAAGTGACAGCACTATACTCCCGCAAAAAAGAGATGTCTCTGATACTATTTTCTCCCAGGTACAGCTCCTGCACTGTTATAGACGAACCAGTTTCAAGACGTTCAATATTTGCATTATGCAAATTTAAATAGATAAGCGTAAATATTGCTCGAAGCGCGTCAGTGTCAACCAGCACGTTATTACTCAAATCAAGATGCGTGAGTGACTGCGCATATTCAAGACCAGACAAATTGGCAATTGCCAGATCACCAGCTTCCAGTCGGGTCAATTCACTCAATGGGCCACAGAACACGTCTTCATACACTACCCCTGTTTCAGCTTCAATAGCATCAAGTATTGCAAAACGAAGTGCCGCATCCTCAATGGGGGCAATATCATCTGGAAAGTCACACACAGTATGCAGAGCATCTTCTTCCTCTACTTCTGGCACAAAATCTCCACCCCCTATATCAAAAAAAAACCACGCCCCCACAAGCAATACAGCGGTCACCCCAGCTCCGGCTATCCACGGAAAAAATCTTTGCATATGAGTTATACCAGATTAGAAATAATATACACGTTTACATGCGACATAATAACACTCTAAAAAAATATTATATTTTTTTATCCCACTCTGGCAACTCACTCCACACGTGCCAAAACAAACTTTTATGAATATTTGCAATCTCCTGACTCTTGATCATAAAACCAAGCTTGGTATCCTTGTTCAATGTCAAAAAAACAGACACATCATTATAGACAATCACACTTGATTCAAATGGATACTTATTTGTAGAAATAAACTTTACCTCGGTCAATGCATCATTTTGTGGAATTTTGGAATATTCAATTTCGTGCTTCCGAGCGAGTGGTGTATCTTCATTTATGATTTTTTTCTTTACTCCTTTTATTAACCGCTGGTGAATCGTTCCCACCAAGTGTTGGTGAAAGTACTCTTCTGTGCCGCCGTTGAAGGCAAGAATTTCATCTGTTACTTCTAATGTTTCGTTATAGAGTTCTTTGATATCACTGTCCCCTTCATAAAAACGAAGCCCTGGCTTTTGATTTGCGATACTATATGACCCAGAAAGCATGGTAATGACTTCCTTCATGTCTGCCTCTAACAGCTGGTTTTCTCTTTTTTTTTCAACGACCAGGTCTGTCATTTTTGATGGATGGACTGGTGCATAAAATGCATTTCTATTGCAATTGGCTCTAATTCCACCGCAGAGAGTGTCTTTTCAATGCTATCCATATGTATTGCATACTAGTAGGAGGTAACTATAGCATATTTGTTTCATCTGTCAAAAAAATTCTAGACATAAAAAAAGGATTCTATTGAATCCTTTTTTTGCGTCTGTCTATGATACTCCCCCTACGCATTTCCATTTTTTAGCCGCTTCCACGGAAAAATTGGCCACGCGGTGACCTCTTTTCCACAATAGTCTGGTGTAAACTGGCTCCATGGCTGACGATACAATACAGCATATTTTGCCTCTGCCGGGTGTTTCATGCCAAGGTAGTTACTTACCATCTTCAATGTTTCTCCAGAAATAACAACTTCATCCACCACCAACACTTTTAATCCCTCCACATCCTTATCAAGACCTTGAGAGATCTTTGGTTTTTCTCGCATATCTTGCCGGTGACTTATCTTTTGATTTTTTGAAAAGTCTACTTTAATCACATACAATTCTTTGTTGCCCATTGCATATGAAATAAGTGCGGCAGGAATAAGCCCGGAGCGTGCAATAGAAATAATAATATCTGGTTCAAAACCGTCGTCTTTCATGCTTTGTATAATACTATATGCAGCTGCTTCGACATCCTCCCATCCCAATTCTAAATCTCCTTCACTCTTGTCATAATATTCGTTTACGGTAGGTTGCATACTGTTTTTTTAGATAATTTTTTTCCCCATGTGCTCTAACAACTTACTCATCTGCACCACATACCCCCACTCATTGTCATACCACGCTTGAATAAATACTTGCGTACCACCAGTAACTAAGGTGGACAGCGTATCTACGGTACTGCCATGTGGGTTGCCAATGTAGTCAGCTGATACCAGCCCTATATCACACACGGCCAAATTCCCTGGAAAATCTTCTTTCGCCGCGCGATGAAATTCTGCGTTGACCGCTTCTCGATTTGTGGGTGTTTCTAATTCGGCAATAAAAGAAATAATAGAAGGCACTGCAACCGGAACACGGAGTGCGTTGCCATCAAGCTTCCCCTCCATTTCTGGAATAACTTTTGCTATCGCCTTTGCAGCACCGGTCGACGTTGGAATAATTGACATAGCAGCAGCTCGGGCCCGACGAAAACTTTTATCTTTATGTGGGTAATCAACAAGGTGTTGATCGTTGGTGTACGCATGTGTCGTCATAATGGTCCCATGTTTAATGCCGTATGCCTTACTGAGCACCTGCACGATAGGGGCCAAACATGTGGTGGTACATGATGCTGCTGAAATGACTTTATGTATGGCGGGATCAAAAAGATGATCATTGATCCCATGAATCATGGTAATATCTTCCTCTTTTGCTGGAGCACTGATAAGCACATGCTTGGCGCCACTCTCAAGGTGTGTTTCACTTGAGGCTCTATCACGAAATACCCCCGTCGATTCAATCACAACATCCACATTGTACGTATCCCATGGGGCATGCATTATTTCGTCTGCATGATGCATAGGGAGTCGTTTTCCATCAATAATCAATGCATCGTTCCCATCAAACGTCACATCGTGATTCCACGGTCCATAGATAGAATCATACTTTAACAGATGCGCATAAATATCTGCCTCAGAACGACTGTTGACAGCCACCAATTCAAATGCCGGATTATTCCAAATAACTCGGGTAAAAATACGACCAATACGACCAAATCCATTAATAGCTACTTTTAATGCCATATGCCTTACGCCACAGTGACTTCTTCACATAAATATACATCCTGTACTGCGGTGATTATTTCCACTCCTTCTTTGAGGGGTTTTTGAAAGGCTTTTCTTCCCAGGATAAGCCCACTTCCACCGGCACGTTTATTAATAACAGCCGTTTTTACTGCGGCAGCAATGTCGTTGTCCCCACTTGCACCACCAGAGTTGATAAGACCAATACGTCCCATGTAGCAATTTGCAACTTGATACCGACACAAATCAATGGGGTGCTTACTTGCAAGCTCTGTGTACATACGCTCATCAAACTTGCCATATTTTTCATTGTCGTTGAGTGCGGGGTATCCACCGTTATTTATAGGGAGTTTTTGTTTAATAATATCTGCACCAAGCGTCACACCAAGATGATTTGCCTGCCCAGTTAAGTCAGCTGCATCATGATAATCTTCGTCTGCCACTTTAAATGCGTTATTTCGTAAATAACACCAAAGAATGGTAAACATGCCCAGACGATGTGCTTCTTCAAAGGCAATACTAATTTCTTGAATCTGTCTTTTTGATTGTTCTGACCCAAAATAAATCGTCGCCCCAACTCCGGCGGCACCCATGTTGTGTGCCTGCTCAACACTCGCAAATGAAATTTGATCGTAATCGTTTGGATAGCGTAATAAATCATTATGATTTATTTTAACAATAAATGGAATCTTGTCGGCATACGCGCCGCTCATCATCGCCAAAACACCATAGGTGGAAGCCACCCCATTACACCCCGCTTCAATCGCGAGTGTTACAATTTTTTCCGGATCAAAATAATCTAGATTTTTTGCAAAGCTTGCACCAGCAGAATGTTCAATGCCCTGATCCACAGGAAGAATAGAATAGTACCCGGTCCCAGCCAAACGCCCTGTATCTCGCAGGCGTGCAAGATTGGCAATCGTTTTTTCATTTCTGTCAGATACTGAAAAGATCTTTTCAATATGCCCATTATTTGGGATATGCAATCGTTCTTTTGAAATCTTTGGATTGGAAAAATCCAAAAGATGTTCTGCTTCTGCTCCTAATACTTGTTGAATGGCACTGTATGACATAGAAAAATACTAATGGCTAATGGTTATTTTTTTTTGATACATATGTTTCTACCACCTGTCTACTCCCCATCACAACGCCGCGCCGCTCGTGCAGCTCGGTTGGGACAATGTCGAGAATCGGCATGCCGGCACCGTCTACAGCCAGTCCACCCGCCTGTTCGAGCAAAAAAGCCATGGGTTTCAATTCGTAGTTGAGTCGCAACTTTCCGGTAAATACCCCATCTCCTTTTGTATCTATCCGAGGATACAAGAATACACCACCTTTAATTAAATTCCTATGAAAGTCCGCAACCAATGACCCAATATATCTTCCGCTCGCGCCGACATCATGTTTCAGATACTCTATAAAGGCGGCATCGGATTTTTCAAAATATGACACATTCCCTTCGTTCACACTATAATATGTACATGATTCGGGAATAGTAATTTTTTCGTTTGAAAGAAAAAATTCTCCAATATTTGGATCAAGTGTAAACTCGTGTACTCCATCTCCCAGACTAAATACTAATACCGTGCTGGATCCATAGAGAATATATCCGGCAAGCACTTGCTCATGACCTGCTTGAAAAAACTGCCTTTCATCCAAACGGTCGACGTTGGGCAATCGTTTATGTACAGAAAAAATTGTTCCAATACTGACGTTCACGTCAATGTTACTTGATCCATCAAGTGGATCAAATGCAATAATATATTGCGCATCACTGCCATCTTCTGCCATATCAACCACAGACTCTTCTTCCTCTGAGGCCATGGCAGCAAAAAGTCCTGTTGCCTGCAACTGCGTCTTACATACATTGTTTGCAAACACATCGAGCTTCTGCACCGTTTCTCCCTGTACATTCACAGCGCCCGCTGCGCCAAGGATATTTGCAATCCCAGCCTTACTGGTATGGGTAGAAATATATTCTCCAATGGTCGCCAATTTTGACATAATGAGCAAAAGCTCCTTTTGCTCGGCATGTGCTGCCAACTCTTTCAACAGGTATTCTTGCAAGGTAGGAAGTGTTGTCATAGTCATAATAATTGCCATAACTATAGCACACCACTATGGTCACGTAAACCCTTTCTTTTGACTAAAAAAAGCCTTTAAAATAAGACTTTTTTTGAATTCCCCAAATCCATTACATGTATTGATCTTCCTCGTCAAAGTCTGCTGAAATACCATCTTCCGCTGACGCAAGTGCATTACTCCATAATTCGTCGGCCGTACTCTCTAGGTCAATATCTTCAGCATGATCTCGATACCACTGTTCAAATGCAACACGTAATTCCCCCACTTCGTTGGCGCTTTCAAACGAGTCCTCAAGCAAGGTATACTTTTCCTGGTGTTGCATCACAAGTCCCTCTTCCATTTCTTCAAACAGTTCTTGAATGTGATGCAACACTGAGTTTTTTATGGTATAAAATTGTTCTTCAGACATAGTGGCAGTGAGTTATAGTAAAATCAGACCAGACTATACCACATCCGAAGAGGAATGCAAGTAGCCTATGATGTGGACAAATACTCGACCCTTGACGCTCTAGATATTTCAAGAAAGATTCGCTATAATGAATCTCTATGAAACAAACTCTTTCAATTTTTTCTTGGAATATAAATGGCATCCGAGCCGGGATACGGAAAGGAACATTTGATACATTTTTGCAAATACACGACCCTGATATTATTTGTTTACAAGAAACCAAAGCGCACAAAGGACAAGTAGACATTGACTTTCCGCAGTATACTGAATACTGGTACAGTGCCGAAAAAAAAGGGTATTCCGGTGTCGCTATTTTTTCAAAAACACCAGCCCTCGCCATTATTGAAGGGATTCCTAGCGAGATTCTTGGAAAAGGTGACTTGGTGGATGATCACGGACGAGATGCTGGGACAGAGGGACGGGTGATTGCGGCAGAATACGAGAAATTTTTTTTGGTAAATGTGTACACCCCAAATGCAAAAGATTCTCTTGAGCGAATACCGCTTCGCCACAAAAAATGGGATCCGCTGTTTTTACACTATTGCAAAACGCTGGAACAGAAAAAACCAGTCCTCTTTGTTGGAGATTTGAATGTTGCGCACCATGAAATAGACCTAGCACGCCCAAAAGAAAATATAGGGAAAAAAGGATTTACCAGAGAAGAACGGGAGGGAATTGACAATATCATTGCCTCAGGATTTATTGATACGTTGCGATTCAAAAAAGGAAATATGCCCAATCTCTATACTTGGTGGTCCCACTGGGGTGGCGCGCGAGAACGAAATGTCGGATGGCGGATAGATTATGTCTTTGCCTCTCACATACTCAAAAAAAACATAGTCTCCGCTGATATTCACCCGGAAATATTGGGATCTGACCACTGTCCTGTTTCTGTAACCGTGACACTCTGATATGACAACCGCCTGTATTATTGGGGCAGGGACATTTGATTTTGCATACTTTTCATCAATATTCGAACCAGACTGGCGTATTATTGCGGCAGATGGCGGCGCCAACCACCTGAAGGATACTCCCTTTATACCAGAAAAAATCATTGGCGATCTTGATTCACTTCAAGACAGAGCATACTGGGAAGGCCATACCACGGTACTAGAACAAACCGCACAAGACAGTACAGACGTGGAAAAGTGTCTCAACAGCACCCAGGCAGATCAGTATCTTCTCTTTGGGTGTGTGGGAAACCGATTTGATCATACGCTGGAAGTGCTTCACATACTCCACCGCTATAGTGACACACGCATGATTTTTTTTGTTGGGAACGACATGATCTTTCGCCTGCCAAAAGAAACAACACTCTCTCTTCCCGTGGGAAGCCGGATATCCCTGTATCCACTACAAGCGACACAGGCAACCTCACAAGGGCTCAAGTATCCTCTAGATCACCTCACGCTTGAGCAAGGTGGCATTATTGGCACATCAAATGAAGCCACAGCACCAACACAGTCCATTCAGATAAAAAAAGAAACACTCGCATGTATTATCCATCGCACACACTATCCCCTAATTAATACCGCATGACAGTACATACGCTTGACATTGCCCTTATCATACTCTATCTCTGTGGGCTGCTCTGGCTGGGCATGTCTTTCAAGAAAAAAAGTACTGGCGACAGCAACTATCTTTTAGCAGCACGCAGTTTGTCACTCCCCGCATTCGTTATGACGCTCGTCACCACCTGGTATGGAGCCATTCTAGGGGTGGGAGAATTTATTTTTGGCTTTGGCGTGGTTGGTTGGGTTACCAACGGACTGTTTTGGTACGTGGTCTATCTTTTTTTTGGATTGTATTTGTCCAAAAAAATTCATACCTCACAGTACGTCACGGTTGCCGACCAACTCAAGCATACGATTGGGAGGAAGACTGGGAAGCTAGGTGCACTCTTTACCTATGTCATGACCACGCCAGCGCCGTATATTTTTTCGCTCGGGCTGCTTGTCAATGCGCTCTTTGGCTGGTCACTTTGGTTGTCTATTATTGTTGGCACAGTGGTGAGTGCGACATATATTTGGTCTGGCGGATTTCGTGCTGTGGTGCGTACCGACATGTTGCAGTTTATCTTCATGTATCTTGGGTTTGGATTGCTGCTCATCCTCTCTGTAAAAACATTTGGTGGATTTGATTTTCTGCTTGGCAACCTCCCGGAGACACACCTCACCTGGCGTGGGGAGTTGCCGATTCAATCTATTTTGGTATGGGGGCTATTGGCGCTGTGGACACTGGTAGACCCAAATTTTTACCAACGCTGCTATGCGGCCAAAGATGCCAAGACAGCGCAACGCGGCGTCTTTTGGTCGTTGGGATTTTGGCTGCTGTTTGATATGCTGACCTTGTGTACCGCACTGTATGCTCGCGCGGCATTTCCAGAGGCAGATCCGCTCTTTTCTTACCTTGTCCTGGCAGACGCGGTATTGCCCATGCTCGTCAAAGGACTATTTGTGGTGACGCTGCTGTCTATTATTATGTCTACTATTGATTCATTTTTATTTGCCAGTAGCTCAATTGTGGCGCACGATTTTTTAGAAGAAACGCACCAGACCACCTCGGTCACACGCCTGACCAAAAAAGGCATTATCGTGACCCTGGTACTGTCACTGGCACTTATTGCTCTATTTGATTCGATTATTGGGATTATTTATGGCATTGGGACTATTGGGGTGTCAGCGCTCTTGTGCCCCATTCTTATTTCTTTTTTCTCGAAAAAGCAGTGGAACGATATTCACGTTATGGTAAGTATGATTGCCGCAGCAGTGGTGTCAGGTGTCTGGCTTATTCATGGATGGATACACCAAGAGTACGGGTGGCCAACATATGTGTTTGGGATAGAACCGATGTATGTGGGATTAATCATCAGTGCGGTTACGTTAATTATGTTTAAAAAAAAAGCCCTGCCGGCAGCCAGGCAGGAGAAATAAGAAATGGGAAATGAATACTCATAGTACATCCCATTTCTTTATTTCTTATTTCCTATTCTTATGAAAGCACCACTCGACGTATTTCAAAACACCGTCCAATATTTCCCCACGGTCTCCATCAACCTGGTAATCCAAAATGCTGCTGGTGAATTTTTGTTTGTCAAAAGAAAAAACAATCCCGCAAAAGGATTGTACTGGATACCGGGTGGACGTATTTTTGCTGGTGAGTCACTGGCAGTGGCAGCAAAGAGAATTTTGTTTGGAGAAGTCGGTATTGATCAAGAGATTGACTTTGTATCACATGTCTTTGCCGAAGAAATATTTGATACAACAGCATTTGATGCAGAAGACTTTGCCCTGTACACAAAAGACACACACCATGTGCACTACCTCGCGACTGCTGCATATGTGCGCCTTACCCAAGAGGCCACGATTACCCTCGACTCGCAATCGTCAGACTTTCTTTGGACAAAAAAAATACCGAATAAGCATCCATATGTGGTGTATTATTTTGAACTTGTAAAAAAATATATACACAATGCCTGATCTTATCATTACGAAAAGAAAGTCTGCCAAAACAAAAAAATCGCCTTACTTGGCGGTTTTGTTTTTGAAGGGAATCCGGACGGCGCGTAGAAGCAGCGCCGCCCGGTTGAATCGCCCACGGCGCGCAAGAGGTGCGCTGGTGGGACTGGTTGTAGGCGATTCATTGCTCAGCCTTCGAGGAGGCGGCTGGCGAGGGGGTGGGTGGAACCGCGGAGGGCGCTCTCAAGCGCCTGACCCTTCGTCGGGCCCCGACCCCGCCCGATGGGCACGAGCTCCGCCCCC
>Ga0066639_10001658_pt1 | contig 19866 bp, 20 predicted proteins | sample CryGeyCG2114_010_2_FD_59504 | JGI IMG/M metagenome (GOLD analysis project Ga0066639, IMG submission 59504) | Groundwater microbial communities from aquifer - Crystal Geyser CG10_big_fil_rev_8/21/14_0.10 | ecosystem: Environmental > Aquatic > Deep subsurface > Groundwater | place: USA: Utah...
TATTTGAGTTTAGACAGATCGATGAATACTTTATCTGGTGGTGAAATTACCAGGGTACGTTTGGCCACTCAACTTTCTTCCGGATTGACTGGTGTTATTTATATTTTAGATGAGCCCTCAGTCGGTCTGCATTCGCGTGACAACGACAAATTGATTGCCACTTTAAAGTATTTGCGTGATTTGGGTAATAGTGTGTTGGTGGTAGAGCATGATAGTGCGATGATGGCGGCGGCTGATTATTTGGTAGATGTTGGTCCGGGAGCCGGTATTTATGGCGGTAAGATTGTGGCGGCCGGTACTTATAATGAAATAAAAAAGAATAAAGATTCAGTTACCGGTGCTTATCTTAGTGGGCGAGAAAGTATTTATGAGAAGCCTAAAAAAGATTCTAAGAAAATTGCGGCTGGTAAGTCCTCAAAAAAGAAGGAGAATATTTTATCTTTGATTGGGGCCAATGCTTTTAATCTAAAGAATGTGTCGGTGGATATGCCACTTAATAAAATGGTTTGTGTCACCGGTGTGTCAGGATCGGGAAAATCAACTTTGGTTATAAATATTTTGGCGACCGCTTTGAGCAAACATTTTTTCCGTTCTAAAGAAGAGCCGGGATCATACAAGGATATAAAAGGTTTGGAAAATTTAGATAAAGTTATTTCTATAGACCAAGTGCCAATTGGTCGAACCCCACGTTCTAATCCCGCTACTTATACTGGCATATTTACTCTTATCCGTGATTTATTTTCTGGTTTGCCTGAAGCAAGAATGCGTGGTTATGATGCGGGAAAATTTAGTTTCAATGTGAAGGGTGGCGGCCGCTGTGAAGCGTGCGCTGGAGAAGGTTATGTTCGTATACCAATGCAGTTTTTGGCAGATGTGTTTGTTACTTGTAACGAATGTGAAGGTACTAGATACAATCAAGAAGTTTTAGAGGTGCATTATCACAATAAAAATATTGCTGAAGTTTTGGCAATGACCGTGGAAGAAGCTTATAAGTTTTTTAATGATATTCCAACTTTGGCGGATAAATTAAATATTATTCGTAATGTTGGTTTGGGATATCTTACTTTGGGTCAGCCGGCCACTACTTTGTCTGGTGGTGAAGCTCAGCGTATCAAGTTGGCGACTGAATTGGGGCGAGTATCTACCGGCAATACTCTATATATTTTGGATGAACCAACCACCGGGTTACATTTTGAAGATATTAAACGTCTGCTTAATGTTCTCAAGCAGTTGGTGGAAAAAGGCAACACCGTATTGGTAATTGAACATAACTTGGATGTTATAAAATCATGTGATTGGGTGCTGGAGCTCGGACCAGAAGGCGGCAAAGGTGGTGGAGAACTTATTTTTGCCGGTTTACCAGAAGACTTAAGTAAAAATAAGAAAAGCTGGACGGGTAAATACATGTAATCAATTTAAAAAGACCATCTTGTTAGATGGTCTTTTTTAGTTTTTTTATTTTTTCTTTTCTTTAAGTTTGCGTCTGAATTCTTTGTTGCGTAAGTAGTTTAATCGAGCGCGACGTACAGCTAGCTGTCGTACTATTTCGATTTTATCTACCACCGGAGAATGGATTGGGAAGATTTTTTCTACACCTATACCTTCAGACATTTTGCGTACTGTTATAGTAGCGCCGGTTTGTTTACCGTGTTTGGCAGCGATGATTGTACCTTCATAGATCTGAATACGTTCTTTTTCTTCGCCTTTGGTATTCATTTCTTTAATTTTTTGGTACACCTTTACTACCATACCTGGCTTGTAAACGGTTGTTTCTTTGGTATTTTCAGTCATAAAAATTTATTATCTTTTAAACAATGGGCTTATTTTAGCTGATTTTGTCTCTTTTGTCAATATCTAGCTGTCTAGAGAGACTAGGTAATATAGTCCTGGATAATTTTGGCTACATTATCAATAGTTTTTGGTAATTGACCATCTTGGTTGACTACCTTAAAATCATATTCCTTAGCCGCTGTGATTTCGCTTTTGGCAGTTTCGATTCGGCTTTTAAGCTCCGATTCACTAACGGAACTGCGGTTTTTAATTCTTTTTTCAAGGGTTTCTAGCTTGTCTGGAAGTAGGAAGATGGATAAATTTTTAAAACCAGCCTCTACTAGGTGTCGACGACCGTGAATGTCAACGTTAGAAAATACTAGATCAAATTTTTTTAGTTTGTTTTCCAATTCTTTTTTTTCTATACCATAATAATTGTCAGCGTATACATTGTATTCTACCAATTCTTGATTTTTTATTTTCTGTTCGAAATTTGTTTTATCTACAAAATAATAAGTAACACCATTTTTATCACCTTGGCGATTGGGTAGGCGAGTGGTGGTGGTAACCAGTTTGGCACTATTTAAAAATTTTTTTAATAAGGCTGATATCACCGTATCTTTTCCGCCTCCAGAAGGTGAAGAAATTATTACTAGTTTTCCGCTGGTCATATTATTTGAGCAAGGGTAAGAAATTTTCTAATTCTTTAGGAATAGAAGATTTAAATTCTTGACGCTGGTTGTCTAGATCTGAAAAAGCCAAATGGGTGCAATGTAAAAAGAGTCTTCCACAAATTTTATCCCATTTGTTTTTACGTTTTTTTTGAAAATATAGCGGGTCACCCACTACCGGATGATTATAAGACAGCATATGAACACGAATTTGGTGCATGCGGCCAGTATGAATTTTTACTCTTAGTAGGGTAAAGTTCACGAATCGTTTTTCTACCCAAAATTCGGTCAAAGCATTTTTGCCAGAAATAGTCGCTTCTCCGCGCAGTGTAGCTGGTATGGCGGCCATGCGATCGCTGGTACGAGAGCGTTCAATCGGGAATTTTATTTCATCCCAGTCTTTGGCCACTTGACCGTGGACCAAAACCGAGTATTCTTTTTCTACTAAACGATTTTTAAATTGATTTTTTAGATTTTCAAACATTTTTTGTGTTCGCGCCACCACTAGCAAGCCGGAAGCTTCTTTGTCCAGACGGTGAACGATGCCGGGACGTTTGGGATCGTCTCCAACTTTTTTTAGTTCTGGATATTTTTTTACCAATATAGCAGCCAATGAATCTGGTTCATTTTTATCAGTGGAGTGGGTTAGTAAACCGTTTGGTTTTTCTATCACTAAATAGTCCTTTGTTTCTGATACTATTTTTATTTTATAGTTGGTTTTTTTTACTAGCTCTTTTTTTATGGCGGTTATTTTTTCTTTTGGCTTTTGTTTAATAATTATTTGGTCATTGTTTTTTAACCAATGTCCAGCTTTGTTAATTTTTTTTTCATTAACAAAAATATCATTCTCAATAAGAATTTTCTGTGCTTGGGAACGAGAGATTTTTAGTTTTTCAGTTAAAAAAATATCTAATCGTTTTGTGATTGGTCCTGCAAATTTTATTTTTTTGGTAGTTTCAGCCATGCTAAATAGATAATTTAATAATCGGTGAGGTCGGTTTTTTAGGCGCAATATTTGAAGTGGGGAGATTGTTTTTTTGTTTCATTAAGCTGGATATACCGCCAGCGGCATGAGGTGCTTCTCCAGTTGAGCCAACTCTGGTTTGGTCGCCCAAACGACTCACCGAACTGGTGTGCTGAGTGGCGGATAAAGAAGTAATACCGTGGTGTTCGGTTTCGCTTGGCTCAGGTGCTCTTCTGATTACCTGTTTAGTAAGATGGTGGGCTAATTTATGGAGAGCTTCTTTTTCGGTGGCACTAAGATGTTCACCCTTCAAAGCGGCTTCATGATGAATTTTTGCGACCATCTTTTCCGCTTGAAACTTGCTTAATCCTCCTTTGCGGATAAGATGTTGATTTTTTAAAACTTGAGCATTGATGGCGTTTACCGTAGTGGAATTGTTTTTTAGACTACCTAATCCATGGAAATTGTGCTGAATAGCTGTGTGTAATTTGCCGGCAAAACCGTAGCTATTTTTAGCTGTAAAAGAACCGCCTGGTTTGGCGCGAGGCGAATCAAAATGACTAAGTATGGCCATATATTATGTGTTAATTTGTGCGCCCAGATGGACTTGAACCATCGACCCCAGCCTTATAAGGGCTGTGCTCTAACCACTGAGCTATGGGCGCATTCCAGTATGATTATACCATTTTTATGTATAATTTCAAGGGTTGCCAGAGAACCCAAAAGTTGATAGAATTATATCACTATGAATTGGAATAAAACCTTATTTTTTAAAATAAATTCGTTAGTTGGCAAAAATCGCTGGTTGGACGCTTTTGGTCGCGCCGGAGCCGAGTGGGTGGTGATAGCAATGCTTGGTTGGTATGTGTCTATCAGCTTTATTTTACATTTTGGCAATAGAATGGCGATGTGGCGGCCGTTAATCACTATTTTTTTTGGTGCTTTAGTTGGTTGGGGGTTAAGTAATTTGATAGCCCTCAGGGTGCAAGAAGTACGCCCGCGTCTTAAATATCCAGAAATAAAAATGTTATTTTGGCCTTTTTCTAGCTGGAAATCATTTCCCTCAGATCATACTTTTGGTGCTTTTTTGATATTTTTTTTAGCTTTGTTATTTAACCTACCGACCGCTTGGTCGCTTTTACCCTTGGCAATTTGGGTAGCTTGGGGTAGGGTGTATGCGGGCGTCCATTATCCGGTGGATATATTGGGTGGCTTGGGGTTGGCTGTTATAGTCGCTTCAGCCAGTTATTTTATTTTAAGATTTATATGAAAGCCATTATTTTAGCTGGAGGTTTGGGTACTAGATTGCGCCCACTCACTGAGAAAACCCCTAAACCGCTGTTGCCAGTAAAAGGTTTGCCAATTATTGAGCACGCGATTTTAAATTTGAAAAAACATGGAATCAAAGATGTTATTTTATCCATTGGCTATCAAGCCGAGAAGATAAAAGAATATTTTGGCAAAGGTGAGAAATGGGAAATAAACGTTGATTATTCAGTTGAAGACCAGCCGCTTGGTACTGGTGGGGCTCTTAAAAAAGCCTCGCAAGGAATAGTGGAAACTTTTGTGGCTATCAATGGTGATAATCTGGCTGATTTTGATTGGACCAGTGCGCTGCGTTCTCACGCTGAAAGTGGGGCTAAAATAACTTTGCAACTTTTTCCAGTAGAGGATGTAACTAAATTTGGTATTGCTCGGTTAGACAATGGTAAGATTGTGGAATTTATTGAAAAACCAACCGTTGAACAAGCACCTTCAAATCTCAACAATGCGGGAGGATATATTTTTGAACCAGAAGTTATGGAAAAATTGCCAGAAGGTTTTTGTATGATCGAAAAAGATTGTTTTGAAAAGTTGGCTTCAGAAGGGGTGGTATTTGCTCACCACCATAGTGGTCAGTGGTATCCTACTGATACTATAGAAAAATATACTCATGCGGATGAAAAATTTAAACCATTGGCAGAGTAATATTTTTCTAGTTATGTATAATAAAATAAAAATTTTAATCACACTAACCCTGATTACCATTCTAGTTACGACTGGAATTTTTTATTATCGCCGCACTCATCGAATAAAGCCCCAGCCCATTCCACCCCGTCCGGAAATAAATATCACTATTATTCCGGGTTGGAATTTAAGGCAAATTGCTGATGACTGGACAAAAAAAGGTTTGTTGTCAACACCGCAAGATCTATATGACTTGTTGGGCGAACCGGCTTACAACTACAAAGCTCGCAACAAATTAGCCCCAATAATTTTTTCTACCACTTCTACTTGGACATATTTTTTTAAGAATAAATCAAAATATTTATCTTACGAAGGATATTTGTTCCCAGATACTTATCGAGTTTATGCGGATGCCAAGCCGGAAGAGATTTTAAAAAAGATTTTTATAAATTTAGACGACAAAATTACACCTGAAATGCGCGCTGAGATAGAGAAGCAGCACAAGACATTTTTTGAAATTTTGACTATGGCTTCGGTAATTGAGAAAGAAGCACCCACACCAGATAGTATGGGGATGGTAGCGGACATTTTTTGGCGTCGTTATGAAAACAATTGGCCGTTACAATCTTGTGCTACCGTAAACTATGTTACAGGAAAAAGTGATCCGGCCGTGTCGGCAAAAGATCGCGAAGTTGATTCGTTGTTTAATACATACAAATACCCCGGTTTGCCTTTAGGTCCAATTAGCAACCCTAGTTTGTCGGCGATAAAAGCCGCCATTTATCCTATAAAAAATAATTATTGGTATTTTATGAGTGGATCTGACGGTAAAATGCATTACGCCAAAACACTTGAAGAACATAATCAAAATGTTTATAAATATTTACGTTAGTAATTAAATTTTATGAAAACATCTGATTTTGATTATAATTTACCAGAAGAACAAATTGCCCAGAGACCACTGGAATCGCGTGATTCTTCTAAACTCATGGTAGTAGATAAGGACGCTAAGACAGCTGAACATAAACATTTTTTTGATATTATAAATTATCTTCAGGCTGGCGATGTATTGGTTTGGAATAATTCCAAAGTTTTCAAAGCTAGGTTACGCGGCACGGTGATGCTAGATGAAAAAACTGCCGACATAGAAATACCAAAAAAGTCTTCTGATAAAATTTTAAACAGTTCGGCAGTGGAAGTATTTTTGGTACGCCCTATGGAAAATTTTGGAGTTTGGAAAGCTTTGGCTAAACCGGGAAAAAAATTGCGTTTGGGAATGAAAGTGGTTTTTGCTCCAGATTTTTGTGCGGAAGTGATGACCAAAGAAATGGACGGTACTTTTTTAATTCAATTTGAGGAAGATGATGTATCGGTACGATCTAAAGCCAACAAGTATGGAGAGGTGCCAACTCCGCCATATATAAAATCAGAGCAGTTTTCTGGGTTAGAAAAACGCTATCAAACAGTTTATGCTAAAACCGAAGGTTCGGTTGCCGCTCCTACTGCCGGTTTTCACTTTACTCCGGAATTAATTGAAAAGTTAAAAGCTAAAGGTGTAGAATTTGCCGAAGTAACTTTGCATGTAGGACTAGGCACTTTTTTGCCGGTAAAAACGGAAAATATTGAAGATCACAAAATGCATAGTGAATGGGTCGAGCTTACTGATAAAAATACTCATTTGATAAACAATGCCAAAGCCCAAGGTAGGCGAGTGATAGCGGTTGGTACTACTACGGTGCGCACGCTAGAAGGTATTGCCCGCGATTTGGATGGTCAGGTGGTCAAGCCGTGGCAGGGGGATGTGAATATTTTTATTAGCCCCGGTTTTAAATTTAAAATTGTGGACGCACTAATTACTAATTTTCATTTACCAAAATCTACGTTGTTAATGTTGGTAAGTGCGTTTGTAGGAGATAGAAAATTTACTTTGGAGTGTTATGAAGAGGCCGTGAAAAACCAATATCGTTTTTTCAGTTTTGGTGATGCCATGTTAATCAAATAAAAATTATGTGGGATATATTGTTGATTTCTTTTCGAGAGTCGTTTGAAGCCTGGCTAGTAATGGGTATAATCATTACTTACTTAAAAACAAGTGGGCGAACAAAGCTGTTGCGTCCAGCTTATTTGGGTGCTTTACTGGGAATAGCAATTAGCTTGTTACTGGGAATAACAATTTTTTCTGAAGCTTCAGTTTTGAGCATGCAGTCCAAAAACATTTTTGAAGCGGTGATGATGTTGTTGGCAGCGGGGTTGGTAGGGTATTTTGTCGTTTGGATGAGTCATCAGAATCGTTCTGTGGCTACCAAGGTGAAAATTCAAGTAGAGAATAGCACTACTTGGGTGGAAGTTTTTTTATTAAGTTTATTATCTGTTTTGCGTGAAGGGGTAGAACTAACGGTGTTTATTTTAACCAAAGTTAGTAGCACACCCGGAAAGATTGTTTTTGTGGCTTCGTGCGGATTGGCAGTTTCGCTACTTAGTGCTTATGCTATTTTTTCCGCCGCTTCTCATTATCTGCTAAAATATATTTTTAAGTTACTGGGGATCTTGTTGATATTTTTAGGAGCCGAAATGTTTAGTGAAGGCATATTAAAAATTTTGTTTGTAAACAGCGAAGAGTGGGAGATGGTTTTGGGTTTGTTATTTGTTGTACCAGCTTTTTATATATTTTTTAGAAATGATTTTCTGCCTTGGCGGCAAAGCAAAAAAATATAGAATAAAAAAATCCCGATTTAATCGGGATTTTATTTTGGTCTAATTTTATTCAATAGTGACACCCATTTGTCTGGCAGTACCTTCTACCAATCTCATGGCGGCTTCTACACTATTTACATTTAGGTCGGGCATTTTCTTTTCTGCAATTGTTTTTACCTGAGCTTTGGTAAGCTTGCCAACTTTTTCTTGCAAAGGTTTAGAAGATCCTTTGGATATCTTAGCTTCTTTTTTAATCAATTCCGATACCGGAGCGATTTTGGTAATAAAGCTAAAACTGTGATCGGCGTAAACGGTAATAACTACCGGTACCACTTCACCCTTTCGGTCTTGAGTTTTGTCGTTGAATTCTTTACAAAAACCTTGGATGTTGACACCGTGCTGACCTAAAGCCGGACCGACTGGAGGAGCAGGATTGGCCGCGCCACCTTGAATTTGTAATTTGATTTGGGTTAAAACTTTCTTAGCCATATTAATAGTTTATTTAAACAGTGAGAAGCGCCAGTGAAGGCCACCGTTTATTTGACAATATATTACTTAAATTTTCTTAACTTGTAAAGCATCTAGTTCCACCGGTGTTTCACGTCCAAACATGGTGACCATTACTTTTATCTTGCCACGTTCGCTATCCACTTGAGAAACTTTACCTTCAAAATTTTTAAACGGACCGTCAACGATTCGTACCACGTCATTCATTTCCACATCAATTTTGTGTTGAGAAGCTTCGGCTGAAGTGCGTTTCAACAACTGCTCTACTTCTTTTTGATCGATTGGAGTAGGGGTAGTACCGGAGCCAATGAAACCAGTTACATTGGGAGTGTTGCGTACTACATACCAACTATCATCAGTTACAATCATTTCTACTAGCACATAACCAGGAAAGATCTTTTCTTCCACAGTAGTACGTTTGCCGTTTTTTATTTTTATTTTTTGTTCTTTTGGAACTAGGACATTAAAAATTTTATCCTGCATCATGAAAGATTCCACACGTTGTTCCAAATTGCGTTTCACATTTTCTTCGTAGCCGCTATAAGTATGTAGTACATACCAACGACGACCAAGGTTGAGGGTTTGTTTTGCCATATGACCTCCTAAAATTAACGAGTAATAATTTGGGTAATGCCCCAGTTGAAGATATAGTCTAAGATGCTAAAGAAAACCGCTATGCCAACACTTAAACCAACTACCAATAAACTATAGTTAATGGTTTGTTGTTTGTTTGGCCAAGTGACTTTCTTCATTTCGGCATATGAGCCGACCAAGTAATTTTTGATTTTATCAAAAATGTTCATAAAATGGTAATTATTGGCTAATATTAGCCAAATTTAATATTTTTTGATTTTTAAAACAGCCTCGTGGCTGCTTGATATGAATAATATACCAGTTAAGCGCCAAAAAGTCAAGGGAACTGTCCACAAATGTATTTTGGCTAAAAATAGCCAAAATCTTGTTAGTTTATTAGATTTATAGGTTTAAATACCTTGACAAAACCCCCAATTCGTGCTATTATATTTAGTTATTTAATAAATAACTTAAATTGGCAAATCGTAGCTTCTCTAGGTTTGAGAGAGACCTAAAAGAAGCACAACCAATGGATTCATTGTGATATAATATTAAGACTCTCTCAAAAGGAGAGTTTTTCGTATAAGTTCTTTACAAATAAAACATCGAACCGATATGAGTCAAGGATTATCCTTGGTTGATATCGGCTCGGTGTCAACAAACACAGCCGAGTCACAAGGTCTGTGGCAATCGAGGTCGCACCCTGCGACAGGTTTCTCCCCACCTAGTGGGAGCGTCCTGAGGAGGACACAATGTTCGAGTTCTGCAACAAATACACCGGCCGCAGCTGGTGGGTGGCGGTGGAGATCCTCGGCCTCGTGGTTTTGGGGCTGTCGATCTACATCGCGCTTCCGTGTCTTGATCTATTCTGGGATACCCGCCATAGCTTCGGGGCGGCTCGGATGGTCGGCGATGTGTTTAGCCAGACCAACCCGTTGCGCGTGATCGTCTATGGCCGCTGGGTTGTGAGCGACCGTGACTCCGTCTGGATTTACCTTGCTGCCCTCTTCGGTCTGAGCATCGGGTCCAAGATCGGATTCTTGTTGATGATGCTCGGCGATCACTACGCCCGGGGCATGGTCTGCAAGTTGGTCCGTCCCCATTGGCTCCTGCCGGTGCGGGTGTGGGTCAAGGCCGACGAAGGTTAAGGACTTTCCCTGCTCTCTGAGCACAGATTGTCAAAGGTTGAGCTAGATTCCGTTAGCTCCCCAAGACATCTGAAAAAGTCTATCCCCGTGAATAGTTTTGAACCAGGCGACACGGTGTCGCCACGCTACTGGCAGTAGCGATGTTCAACTTTAAGCGAGGGAACCCGAGAGCACTGCCAAGCTCTCGGAACCCTGTCTGCGGATGGATTGTCCGCACTGACGAGTCCGATAGGACGAAACAGGAACCAGTTCTTTCTTCAACTCATCTGGAATGATCAATGGCGATTATTCCAAGGGGGCTTCGATGGTCTTCCTCATCCTGTGCATCGTGTTCTCGCTCTTGTTGGCCGCTCGCGTGTTGACTGCGGAGGCGCGCACCGCTCCCTCTTGGAGGTGGTGGAAGTACTCCAGGGAGAATCCCCAGTACGATCTCCGCACCTACTGGCACAACCGCGGACACGTCTCCAAGGTTGCCATCGTCACGGCCACGTTTCTGCAGATCGCCGTCCTGTTCTCCGCCGCCGTCAGCAGTCTGTGGTTTCACAGCGGTTGGCTGTGGACCTTGGCCATGACGACCGCTGGTCTGTCGACGGCCATGTTCCACGGTCGGCGGATCATCAAGGCTGTCCGCTGGAGCACAGAGGTTCTGGTGGGGTAAGAAGGTTTTGGACTTTTCCTTCTCGAGTAAAATCGAGACAGGTTGCAAACAGTTGAGCTAGTTCATTTAGCTCCTGTATGCACTTGAAAAAGTCCACAATCCCTAAGTTTATATTTAGATGTAAATTTAGAGATGAAAATCATTTTATGGTTTTTCTCAAAACAAAAATATCACCTTACTCTCTAAAGGTGATTTTTTGTTTTATATTTTTTATGTTAAAATACACACAGTTATTTTTTAATTTTAAATATATGGAGGGGGATAATAATATGCAAGTGGTGATTTATAAAAATAAGGCTGGCGAAGTGGCCGCGGAGGCTGTGATTAGGGATGAAAGTGTTTGGTTGACACAGGCACAGATTGCCGAGGTTTTTAATATCCAAAGGCCAGCCATTACAAAGCATTTGAATAATATATTCAAATCTCAGGAATTAGTCAAAAATTCAGTATGTTCCAAAATGGAACATACTGCCGTCGATGGTAAAAAATATCAAACCATGTATTACAACCTCGATGTCATTATCTCCGTAGGTTATCGTGTCAATTCCAAAAAAGCCACTGAATTTCGTGTTTGGGCTACATCTGTATTGCGTGGTCATATTTTGAACGGCTATACGCTGAATCAAAAAAGATTGTTGGAGATAAAAGGCAAACAATTAAGCGAATTCGAACAGGCCGTAGCTTTGGTGAAAAGAACTATTGAAAACAGGCAACTTAGTGCCGGTGAGTCTGAAGGTGTATTAAAAGTGATTACCGACTATGCCAATTCCTGGGTACTCTTGCAGAAATATGATCAAGGTAAATTGTCTTTGCCCACAAAAGGAAGTAAGACAAAATTTGTTTTGGATTATGACGAAGCAAATAAAATAATAGGTCAGCTAAAAAATAGTTTATTGAATAAAAAAGAGGCTACTGATTTATTCGGCCACGAAAGGGGGAAAGCACTGGCTTCTATCATGGGGAATATTTATCAATCTTTTGGCGGTAAAGATTTTTATCCTAGTGTTGAGGAAAAGGCCGCTCATCTGTTATATTTTATTATCAAAGATCATCCTTTTAGCGATGGTAACAAACGCACTGCCTCTTTTCTCTTTATAGTATTTTTGGCACGTAATAAATATTTACTCAAAAAGAACGGGGAGAAGAAAATAAATGACAACACATTAGTCGCGCTCGCTTTGCTTATTGCCGAAAGTGATCCAAAACAAAAAGATGTATTAATTAAGTTGGTGGTAAATTTTTTGATGGAGTAATTTGTTGAAATAAAAAACCACCAATTTAAGTGGATTTTTTATTTTTTGTGTTTTAAATTAAGTATGTGCAAAAATTGCACATTGCTTTTATATATCCAAATTGCGCACATTCTTCGCCTGAGTCTGAATGAATTTTTTGCGCGGCCCTACTTCATCACCCATCAGTGTTTCAAAAGTTTCATTGGCCAATTCTGCATCATCCACATTTACCAGTTTCATAATGCGATTTTTTGGATCCATAGTAGTAGTCCAAAGCTGTTCCGGATTCATCTCACCTAAACCTTTGTAGCGTTGGACATTTATTTTTACCCCTCCGACCGTAAAGGTTTCCACTTCACCTTCGCCTTCCGCACCCTCACCGCCACCTTCTGCTTCAGGCGGCACTTCTTCTTTTTTCTTTTTATTTTTAGCTTCCGCTTTATCGGCTTTTTGGGCGCTAATTTCAGTAATTATTTTATCTCTTTCATCTTCATCAAAAGCGTAGCGTATTTCTTTGCCTACTTTTACTCCATAAAGCGGAGGTTGGGCAATATAGATGTGACCATCAGTAATAAGCTGTGGGAAATGACGATAGAAAAAAGTCAGCAAAAGAGTACGGATATGGGCACCATCAACATCCGCATCAGTCATGATAATAATACGGTGATAACGAAGTTTGGAGATATCAAATTGTTCACCAATGTTTGTACCCAAAGCAATAATAAGAGATTTCAATTCATTGTTGGCTAATATTTTGTCAATTCGAGCTCTTTCTACATTTAATACTTTACCACGTAAAGGTAAAATTGCTTGAAATTCACGATCACGCCCTTGTTTAGCACTACCACCGGCACTATCTCCCTCTACTATATATAGTTCAGAAAGTTCAGCATCTCTAGAAGAACAATCAGCCAATTTACCTGGCAAGGTAAAACCTTCCAGCGCTCCTTTTCGCAGTATTGCATCACGGGCAATTTTAGCTGCGTTGCGAGCACGTGAAGCCAATAAGCATTTATTAATGATTCCCTCGGCATCCTTTGGGTTTTCTTCAAGGAAAATTGCGAATTGTTCTCCCATTGCTGTTTCAACCGCTGTTTTAGCTTCCGTGTTACCTAATTTTGATTTGGTTTGTCCTTCAAATTGCGGTTCGCGAATTTTTATTGAAATTACTGCATTGAGACCTTCGCGTACATCTTCGCCGGTAAGATTAGGATCTTTGTCTTTTAAGAAATTTTTATTGCGCGCATAAGTATTTAAACAGCGAGTGAGGGCGGTGCGGAAACCTTGAACGTGAGTACCGCCATCGGGATTGTGTATATTGTTAGTGAAAGCAAAAAGTGATTCAGTAAATTCGTCTGTATATTGCAAAGATAGTTCTACTTTTACACCCTCAACTTCTTTTTCAATATAAAAAATATTATCATTTTTGATTTCTTTGTGTTGATTTAGATAACGGATAAAAGAAGCAATACCACCTTCAAAGAAAAATTGGTAAGTTGGGTCAGGGTAGGGAATAGCATTTTTATCCTTGGCTTTTTCTTCCGGGGTACGACGATCTTTTAAGATCAGTTTTACACCTTTTGATAAATAGGCGTATTGACGTAAATGATCGATAATAATCTTCCAATCAAAATCTATGGTTTCAAAAATACTATCATCTGGTCGGAAAGTGATAGTGGTGCCGGTATCTTTGCACTTGCCAATCGGTTTGACTTTGCCTTGAGGTTTGCCGATTTTATATTCTTGTACCCAAATTTGACCTTCGCGATGCACTTCGGCGCGAGCAAAGGTAGATAAGGCGTTGACTACTGAAGCGCCCACACCGTGTAAACCACCAGAAATTTTATACCCACCGTCGCCAAATTTACCACCGGCATGCAGAATGGTCATAACTATTTCCAAAGCGGATATTTTTTGAGTAGGGTGAATGTCTACGGGAATACCACGACCATTATCTTTTACTTGTACCTGATGATCAGGCAATAGAGTGATATGAATTTCATTGCAGTAACCGGCCATGGCTTCATCAATGGCGTTGTCTACTACTTCCCAAATCAAGTGGTGTAAACCAGTTGGTCCAGTACTACCAATATACATGCCCGGACGTTTGCGCACCGCTTCTAGACCTTCTAGTACAGTAATATTTTTAGCGCTATAACCGCTGGTCTCTTTTTTGGTTTTTGGTTTTTCCTCTTCTAGCCTCCCGTGTTGTGTACTTTTTGGCATAATATGTTTATTTAATCCGAAGTTTGTAAAAGCGAATAACTAGAGAATATTTTACCATATTCTTGTATATCCGACAAGGTTTGGAAAAAGATAAAAAATACGGTATACTATATATAAATCTTTTTAAATATGCTTAATATTTATAACCAACAGAATAATAACCACGACAAAGATCTTTCCAAAGATGCTATATCTGAAAAAAAGATGCAAGTTGATGCCGGACGCTATGAAGATGTTACGGGCGAGTTTACTTCTGCTCAATTCAAACGTAGCGTTTGGTTTACAAAACATAAAGTTTTTCTTTACAAAATGACCGTAGCGATGTTGGTGGCTATTTCTGTAATTTTTTGGATATTTAGTTTGTGGCGATGGGGCGATTATTTAATAAATGGAATTATTGCGGATATAAAATTAGCCAACAATTTGGCTAGTTTTCCTGATTACACGCCGGTGCAAATTCATTATTCTCCGAAACCTTTGGAAGTGGCAGGGGTAAATGTTTACCAAGGGGGCAGTAAATCCTATGATTTAGTAGCCGACGTGGCCAATCCCAATGATAATTTTATTGTTTATTTTGATTATTATTTCACTGATGGTTCTAGTAATACTCCTGCCCAAAGATCATTTTTGTTGGCTGGAGAAGAACGTCCTTTGGTTTATTTGGGTGTCAAAGATAGTTATCCCACCGGGACAAATTTGGTGTTAGAAAATTTAACCTGGAAACGACTGTCTGCCCATGATATAGCCGATCCAATTGCTTGGCAGAAAGACCATTTAAATTTTAGTGTTAGTGATTTTAGTTTTACGGCTCCGACTGATCCGGCTGGTGCACAGGCTAATATAATCAAATTTAATTTGCACAATGATTCAGCGTTTGGTTATCGAGATGGTAATTTTGTGCTTGGTTTGTTGCAGGGAGGAAATTTGGTGGGAGTGATGCCCTTGTCTTTGGCTAACTTTAAATCTTTGGAGTCTAGAGAGGTTGATTTGAGGAATTTTGTTAATAGTTTGTTAATCACCGATGTAGAGCTGTTTCCTGTAATTGACATTTACCAAAAGGAAGTGTATCTTGCTCCGGAAAGATAAATTATGATTAGTTTTAGTAAATTTTCTCCTCGTAATTTTGATTGGCTGTTATTTTTTTCCTGCCTACTTTTATGTATTTTGGGTTTGGCAGCTATTTATAGTGTAGAGTTATCGCGTGGACCGGAGGTAAATTATTTCCGTAAGCAATTGATAGCTATCGGTATTGGACTGTTTGGTTTTGTGGTGGCTACTTTGATGCAGCCGAGTTTTTTTAGAAGTTTATCCAAACCGTTTTATTTGTTCTCTTTACTGTTGTTATTTTTAGTATTGATATTTGGTTCTACTATTCGTGGTACTCGCGGTTGGTTCGTGGTGGGTGGTTTTTCTTTTCAACCGGTAGAGTTAGCCAAGCTGGCTCTGATTTTAATTTTGGCTTATTCTATTTCAAATTTTGGTCGACGTTTTGAGCGACCTTTATATTTTTTAGGCACTTTGAGTATCGCCTTAATAGCGATTGGTTTGACTATGTTTCAACCAGATTTGGGTTCAGCGGTTTTGTTGGGTACTATTTGGTTTGCTTTGATGCTGCTCACCGGTGCCAGACGAGTCTATGTGATTTCTTTTGTAGTGTTGGCAATAGCGGCGGCGGTATTTGGTTGGTTTTTTCTACTACATGATTACCAGAAAGAGCGTGTGTTGACTTTTGTAAATCCAGCGCGCGATCCCCTGGGCGCAGGTTATAATACCACCCAAGCTTTGATTGCTATTGGTTCTGGTCAGACCTTTGGCAAGGGTTTGGGTTTTGGTTCTCAAAGTCAACTGCGATTTTTGCCAGAGGCTCAAACCGATTTTGTGTTTTCCGTTATCGGTGAAGAACTTGGGTTTGCTGGTGTTTCGGTGATGCTGATTTTATTTGCGGTTTTGTTGTGGCGGTTGATACTGCTGGCCGGAAATAGCGATGATGACTTTGCCTCAGTAGTGGTAAGCGGTATTGCCGTATTAATTGCGGCTCAATTATTTATAAATGTTGGTGCCAATTTAGGTCTTTTGCCAGTTACCGGTGTGACTTTGCCTTTTGTTAGTTATGGCGGTTCGTCTTTAATTGTGAATTTGGTATTAATCGGTATCGCCGAAAGTATGGTGGTGAGAAGATATTGAGTATGAATACAAAAATTGATCAATTAAGACAGAAAAGATTATCCGGAAATTTTCGCCGGATGTTTTTTATTCAAGCTTTTCAAAATATTCGCACCATTAATATAGTGGTTACTCTTTTTTATCTGGCGCGCGGTTCCAGCCTCTCTCAAGTATTTTATCTGTCCATAATTTGGTCGCTAGTAAATATTTTGTTTGAAGTTCCATCTAGCTATTTGGCTGATAGTTGGGGGAGAAAGAAGACTATCGTTTTAGGCGTAGGTTTGTATGTGATAAGTTGTTTTTGGTTGATTTTTTCTTATTCTTTTTGGATGTTGGCGGTGAGTGTATTTTTTTATGCCTTATCCAACGCTTGTTTTACCGGTACCGACGACGCCTTGATCTATGACACCAATCGTGAATTAGACCGACCGGAGGATAGTTTGCGTCGTTTTGGTCAGTATTATGCCGCGGAGAAAATTTTTAAAATTTTCTCACCATTAGTTGGTGCTTTTGTGGCCAGAGATCTAACAAACTTTCAGTATAATACTTTATTGTTGATTGATGCGGGAGCGGCTATTACCTCTTTTATTATTTCTTTTTATATAGTTGAGCCGAAGTGTCATTATTTAAAAGTAGAAAAAGTTGAAGCCGGTATTTTACAAGACGCTTTTCGTTTGATAAAACGCAATCCCACCATGATACGCATTGTTTGTAATCGGGCTTTGGGATTTATTAGTTTTTTTATCATTTGGCGTTTCCATCAAGAACTTTTTGTAAAAATTGGAACACCAATTGTGATGCTAGGAATTGGTTGGTCTGTCCTGCATTTTGCTTGTTTTATGTTTAATAGTTTTATTCATAAAATTTTTCCTCATATTGGCGCGACTACAAAAATTAATATTTTTAATATTTTGGGTATAATATCTATTGTTTTTTTCTTGATCGCTTGGTGGTGGGGCTTTCATTATTATTGGTTGTTGGCTATTTATCTTTTGGGAAATTTTTTCGAAAATATTCGTTGGCCGATTTTTGCTGATTTGTTAAATAAGTATAGTAATTCTTTTAATCGCGCCACCACTTTGTCTTTGTCCAATTTTATAAAAAGTATTTTTGACATCCCGTTTTTGTTTTTAAGTGGTCTTTTAATAAAATTTGGTCGTATTTATCCAGTGTATATTGCCTTTGCTATTATTTTAGTGTCTACTTTTATTTTTTATTTACCTAAGAAAGTAAAATTTGAAAATAAGTTTTAAAAGTGGTAAGTTTAGTTCATGTCCAAATTTAAGATAAAATCAAAAATGTCACCAGCGTGCGATCAGCCCAAAGCCATAAAACAGTTGGTGGCTGGTATTAATCAGGGGTTTGCTAAACAGACTTTGCTTGGGGTTACTGGTTCAGGTAAAACTTTTACCGTCGCCAACGTTATCGAGCAGACTGGCAAGCCGACTTTGGTAATCGCTCACAACAAAACTTTAGCCGCCCAGCTTTGTAATGAATTTCGTGAACTCTTTCCTGATAATGCGGTGGAATATTTTGTGTCTTTTTATGATTATTATCAACCGGAAGCATACATGCCCCACACCGACACTTATATTGAAAAAGAAGCGATGATCAACGATGAAATAGATAGATTGCGTCATGCGTGTACCCAAGCTCTACTATCTAGAAAGGATGTGATCATCGTGGCTTCAGTTTCAGCAATTTATAACCTAGGTTCTCCCAAAGAGTATGAACAAACGGTTATGCATTTGCGAGTTGGTCAAAAGTTGGACAGACGCGGCATGATGGAAAGACTCATCGAAATGCAGTTTGAACGTACTAATAGTGATTTACAACGTGGCACTTTTCGGTTGACCGGACAAGTTTTTGAAATCATTCCGGTAAATGAAGAAAAAATTTATCGTTTTGAAATCAGTGACAAGATAGAAAAAATTGAACGTCTTGATCCGGTGACCCGTAAGGTGGAAAGGGAGCAGGAGGATGTTTGGTTTTTTCCCGCCAAACATTATGTGGCTAGTCCGGCAGTAAAAGAAAGAGCCTTTGCGGCTATTCGTTTGGAGCTCGACCAACGTCTCAAAGATTTTGAAAGTCGTGGACAACTGTTGGAAGCCGAGCGTCTCAAGCGTCGGGTAAATTATGATTTAGAATTAATAAAAAATTTAGGTTATTGTAGTGGTATAGAAAATTATTCCCGTCATTTTGATGGGCGTTTGCCCGGTCAACCGGCTTTTACTTTGCTTGATTATTTTTTACATTGTGATCCGGATTTTTTGACGGTGGTAGACGAGTCACACGTTACTATTCCACAAGTTAGAGGCATGTATTTTGGTGATAAGGCCAGAAAAGATGTTTTGATTGAGCATGGTTTCAGACTGCCTAGCGCTAGTGACAATCGCCCTTTAACATATGATGAGTTTGAAGAACGTACTAAGCAAATGATTTATGTTTCAGCTACACCGACTGATTTTGAAATAAAAAATAGTCAACAAGTGGTAGAACAGGTGGTGCGCCCGACTGGTTTGGTTGATCCGGAGATAGTGGTTTGTCCAGTGACCGGAAAGGGCAAAGTAAAATCGCAGATAGAAGATCTGATCGTGCGTATTGAAGAACGTATCAAAATTAGTGAGCGTATTTTGGTGACTACTTTAACCAAAAAGATGGCGGAAGACCTAACTGATTATTTGGAAAAAAAGAAAATTAAGGTAAAATATCTACATAGCGATATTGATACTTTGGAACGTATTGAAATCATCACGGCATTGCGACGCGGAGAAATAGATGTGATAGTGGGAGTGAATTTGTTGCGTGAAGGTTTGGATATGCCGGAAGTTTCTTTGGTAGCCATATTGGACGCGGATAAAGAAGGCTTTTTACGTAGTAATACCAGCTTGATTCAGACTATTGGCCGTGCGGCTAGAAATGTGAATGGTCAAGTAGTGCTGTATGCTGACAGTATTACCGGTTCAATGAAACAGGCGATGGCCGAGACTGAGCGTCGTCGTAAAATTCAGTTGGCCTATAACCAGGAACACGGCATCACCCCCAAAACCATTGAGAAAAATATCCGTAATATTTTGGAAGAGTTTGGTATTTCCAGCGATAAAAGTAAAAAATCCAACAAACATAGCAAAGATAAAATGAAAGCGATTACCAAGCTGGACACATTGGGTGATACGCGTCCATTGGATGTGATAATCAAAGAGAAAGAAAAACAAATGAAAGAAGCGGCCAAATCTTTGGAATTTGAATTAGCCGCAATATTGCGTGATGAGATTCATGAATTAAAAAAAGATCAGAAAAATAAATAAAATTA
>Ga0066639_10001659_pt1 | contig 19860 bp, 16 predicted proteins | sample CryGeyCG2114_010_2_FD_59504 | JGI IMG/M metagenome (GOLD analysis project Ga0066639, IMG submission 59504) | Groundwater microbial communities from aquifer - Crystal Geyser CG10_big_fil_rev_8/21/14_0.10 | ecosystem: Environmental > Aquatic > Deep subsurface > Groundwater | place: USA: Utah...
GAGGTGCCAGAGTGGTCGAATGGGACGGTCTCGAAAACCGTTGCGCCTGCAAAGGTGCCGTGGGTTCGAATCCCACCCTCTCCGCCAATTTTTATAAGATTTTGTTTTTTTGGGGTTCGCATATGATTGAGGTTGAAAAAAAATTTAAGATAACAAAGGAAGACGAAAAGCGGCTCATAGACGGAGCTGATTTTTTGGGCATCAAAAAAATCGAAGATACTTATTATGATTCGAAAGATTATTCACTGACCAAACAGGGTAAATGGCTCCGACGGCGTGATGGCGAGTTTGAGATAAAATTGCCCCTCGGCGATGGCGCGGGCGGGTTTGACCAGTATGATGAGATCAAAGGGGCGGACGCGGTCGCCCCTTTGATCGGTATCGAACCGCGCGCTGATCTTGAACAAGCGCTTTTGGAAAAGGGGTATGTCCCGTTCATACACTTGATAACGACGCGTTCGAAATATAAGCGCGGCGATTTTTCAATAGACATAGATTTTGTTGATTTTGGGGATTTCGCATTTGAAATAGCGGAGATTGAGCTGCTTATTGAAGATCAGAACGCGATGTCCGGCGCTGTTGCGCGCATAGCCGCTTTCGCGGGTAAGAATGAACTCGCTGTTTCGCCCGTGCGCGGCAAGGTGGTTGAATTTTTATACAGGAAGCGCCCCGATCATTACCATGCGCTTTATGAAGCAGGCGTTATTCATGGCAGCTCGTAAGATTTTTAAACAGTATGCGCCGCCTTACATTCAACAGAAAACTGCCGCTCGTTAAGGAAAGTCAAACACTTGCTCTTTCTCGGCAGGCAAACACGCTCGCCAGCCAGGGTGTTGATGTTATTAATCTCACTGCGGGCGAGCTTGATTTTAAGCCGCCCCGCGCGGCACAGCGCGCGGTTGTGCGGTCACTCAACAATAATAAATACACGCCTGTTGCCGGAGAATATGATCTGCGGGTGTTGCTCGCGCGCGCGGAATCAAAGAACAGGCCTGTTCAATTCTCTCCGGAGCAGGTGGTTGTCACTGCCGGCGCGAAACAGGCTCTCGCGGTGTGTTTTCAGACAATTTTGAATAACGGAGATGAAGTTATCATTCCGATTCCCTCTTGGGCCAGCTACGAGTCACAGGTGCTGCTCGCGGGCGGCAAGCCTGTATTTGTTCCTCTCAAAAAGGGTACGTTTGATCTTGATGTGGCGGCCATCAGGAAGAAGTTGAACAAGAGAACACGCGCCATTGTGTTTAATTCGCCGCACAATCCGACTGGTGCGATTTTCTCGGCCACAGCGCTCAAGGCGCTTGCTAAGGCGGTGCGCGGCAAAGACATCTGGATCATAACGGATGATATCTATCGTGCTCTCGCGTTTGCCCGTTCAATACCCCATATTTTGAGGTATATCCAAGAGCAAGTTATTGTAGTCAATGGTTTTTCCAAAAGCCACGCTCTTACCGGCTGGCGGATCGGATACATTGCGGCGCCTCTTCCATGCGCGCTCGCAATCGTCGCGATCATGAGCCACACCAGCGGCAATACATCTGCCCTCAGTCAGGCTGCCGGACACCAAGCTGTCCAAAGCAGTACACCTGTCTCATATATGCGCGCGCTTGCGAGAAGAAAGAGTATAGTGGCGGCACTGTTAATGCAAGACCAACGATTGTCATTTCAGGAACCGAGGGGCGGCTTTTATTTTTTTATAGATTTGTCAGCCATAACGCGGGACACTGCTTCGCTATGCGCAACACTGCTTCATGAAAGAGGCCTTGCGCTTGTTCCCGGCGAGGCGTTTCACGCGCCCGGATACGTGCGCTTATCATACGCGGCATCTGATCATGACGTTCGCGAAGGAGTATGGCGTTTTCTTAAATATATGCAAACCCTATGAGAATCATACCGACAACCATGGCGACCCAGCATCCTGATAATGCCAGTGCTCCGCGATGGGAGGAGAACAACGACGGTTTTGTCAGTATTGCTGAAGAAATACGGGAATGTGAATGGTGCTTTAGCAATCTCGGCACTGAGGAATTCATGTGGGATTGGGAGGGAAAATATGCGGACGAGGCGGTTATAGATAAGCTGTTTGAGCAGTATTATGACTATTTTAAAAAGCACGAGCTCGGGCGCGACATCTTTCTCACATTTCGCCTGCCCAATGTATGGAAGGAAAAGGGATACAGCCTATTGCGCGCGCTCATGGTCATATTGACGAGCGAAGAGTTTGCGCGCGACCTCAAGCTGCATACGCCGCCCCTTTTTGAGGCGATCCTGCCCATGACCGAACGGGCGGAGCAGTTGATTTATATTCAAGACGTATTTCAAAAGCTGGCACGTTTTAAAATGAGAACGTTCACCCACTCGAGCCACTCGCACACAGACATGATACGCATGATTCCTCTTGTGGAGGGTGTTCTGCACCAACTCGGCATTTTTTCTTTGCTTGAACGATATAATTTACTCTATAAGCGCCGTTTCCGCTCAAAGCTCGAATATGTACGCCCGTTTCTCGCGCGCAGCGACCCCGCGCTCGCGTCAGGGCTCCTTGCCACTGCGCTTGCCAATAAATTGGCGCTTTCTGAGATACGCCGCTTTTCTGAAAAATACACAGTGCCGTGCTTTCCTATTATTGGGGTTGGATCTTTGCCGTTTCGAGGAGGACTGAGTCCTGACCGGCTTGATTCGTTCATGCTGCAGAATGCCGGAATGAGGACGGTTACTATTCAGTCGGCTTTCAGATATGATTTTTCGGAGCAGGCGGTCGCTCGTTCGATTAAGCTCATTCATGAACGCCTGCCCATGACCGAATCGGTGGCTATATCGCAAAGACACGCGCGCATCATCAAGCGTATTGTTTCAAGCGCCGATGCGGCATACCAAAAAACACTCACTCGCACCCTAAAGACGGTAGATCCATTTTTTTCGCATGTGCCGCGAAGAAGAGAACGGCGGCTGCATGTCGGTTTTCTTTCGTATGATCGCACCATGGGAACGCATAGCCTGCCTCGCGCTATTACATTCACTGCCGCTTTTTATTCACTTGGTATTCCGCCGGAACTTATCGGGCTCGGCAAGGCGCTTGCGGATATGTCGAGCGAAGAGCGGCGCGTGATGGAGTTGTATTACCCCACAGTGCGTGAGGATATTATGGAGGCGGGCCGTTTTTTGAATAGAGATAACCTTGCTCGGCTTGCTTCAGAAAGTGCGGCGTGGCGCGGAGTTGCTCGCGACATTGAACGCACTGAAGGATTGCTTGGCATCACCTGCGCCCCCGGTAGCGCTAATGATAGCGTGCACATAAATCTTTCTTCAAACATGCTCCTGCAAAAGAATGATCCTGTTGCGGTTAAAGCGCTTATTACTGAAATGGGCATATTGCGAAAAAGCCTTGGTTGAGCCTGTTGCCTTTTTGGTTCTGCGTCGTTATATAGAGTAGACAATAACACACAGCGCCATGGCTAAAATATTTTTTCGCCAACCAAAAGAAAAACGTGCTACACTGGTAATGTATAAACAATGTTTGGTAACGCATGGTTTAACATGGAGACAGGCGAAACGGTGGCGATCGATCGCTGCCAGCAAGGTGACGTAAGCGCGTTCGGCGAGCTGTACGACACCTATATCAAAAAAATCTACGACTTTGTCTATTACAAAACGCTCCATCGCGAGACAGCGGAAGATTTGACGAGCGTTGTGTTTACCAAGGCGCTTGAACATATTAATTCGTTTACAAATACAGAGGGAAGCTTCTCGGCGTGGTTGTATCGCATCGCGCGCAATACCGTCATAGACCACTATCGGACGCGGAAGATCGAGAAGGATGTGGATGATGTCTGGGACCTCTCTTCGTCTGAGGATGTTGCGCATGATACGGATGTGCGTCTGAAACTGGAAAAAGCGGAGAAGCTGTTGGGCGTGCTTACTTCCGAGCAGCGCGATATAGTGATCATGCGGTTATGGCAGGATATGACGCATGCGGACATTGCTACTGTAATAGGAAAAAGCGAAGGAGCGGTAAAGGTCGCCTACAGCAGGGCAATAACAAAGTTGAGAGGCGAGATGTCCGCTTTGCTTATTTTACTTATGTTGTTTCAGATTATCAAAACAAAAGGCTAGTTCCCCGGTTAAGTGACGGATATGGCTTGTTACTTCTCTAAAGATTTATCGTTATACATGTATGGAAGGTCGAATTAATAATATACTCAAAGATCTGTATTTTTTGGATCCGGAGTTTAAGCAATACGAGAAAGAGCTTGTGCCGCTCATTCGTGAGTTTATTCATGCAAAACCGGATACGGCGTTTGATATTGCGTGGGCGCGCGAATTGCGTTCGCAGCTCATGACACGACGCGGTCAAACTGTTGAGAAGAAAGGGATCTTTGGTCTTTTAACCCCCTATATGTCTATGGTTTCATATAAATATGGCGCAGCGATTGCCGTTGTTGCGATTGTCGTCGCTGTTGGGGCGTATACGCTCACCAACAAAAAGAATACGAGCGTGGAATTGGCGTTCGTCCCGGAGGTTCAATCGGTAGGAAAAAATGCTTTTGGCTCTCTTGTCAGTTCAGACGGCAAAGGCGCCGCAATGCCGGAAGCAGATACACAGAACGCGCCGTTTGAGGCAGACGCGCTATCTGCGCCGAGCGATGAAGGAGTAGTGAATACTAAGGCCAGCAGTTCGACAATGGTTCCGGCTGTGGGTTATGGCGGTGGCGGCATGGTAAGCGATCGCATGATCGCGCCTGTTCCGTACACTGTTTCATACAAGTACGGAGGCGAGCAGTTTGAACTGAACGAGGATGAAGTTCAGGTTCTTCGGCGAACCCACAATTCTTCTTCAGGAGGCTCGCTTATAAAAGCGCTGAGTGGATTTGATTTCGGATTGCTTGATTTTGGTTCTTTCAGTGGAGCACAGATGCAGAATATTTCATTCACTGAGAATCGTGATTTTGGTTACACAGTCAACATCAGTTTTATCGACGGATCGGTGTCTATTAATGAGAATTGGGAGAAGTGGAACCATCCTGAACAAAATTGCCGCGATCAGAAATGTTATGATTCTTTGCGTCTTACCATTGGGGACGTGCCGTCGGATGAGCATCTTATTGCTGTTGCGCAATCGTTTTTGACAGATCACGGCATTGCGCTTGACGCGTATGGGGAGCCAACTGTTGATAATCAGTGGCGGCAGTGGTATGACCAGACAGAGGACAAGTCGCAATACTATGTTCCCGAAACGTTGTCAGTGCGCTATCCGCTCATGATACAAGGACAGCCGGTGTTTGAGCAGGGGGGCAGTCCGGTCGGCATATATGTCAGCGTGAATATCCGGTTCGATCGCGTGAATGGCGCGTGGGGCATGATGTCTCAGCAGTATGAGTCATCCAACTATCCCGCAGTGACCGATGTTGCCGAAGTGATTGCGCTCGCGGAACGCGGCGGATTGTACGGACCTGTTTACTATTATGATAATCCGAGCGAACAGAAGACCGTTGCGGTTTTACTTGGAACGCCAAAACGGGTACTTGCTAAAGTTTGGAATTATCAAAATGGCGCTCAGAGCGAGCTGTTGGTTCCCGCACTTCAATTCTCGGTTATAGATCGTTCCGGTGAGACGGGCTACATGATTCAAGATTCAATCATTATCCCTCTTGCGCGCGAATTGCTTGATGAGCGCGCTGGTCCACCGATTGGGATCTTGCGCGACGTGCCGGAACCGGCGCTTATGGAAGCAGACAGTGCGGAAGCGGCTACTCCGTTGTCAAACGAAGCAACGACAGATCCCGGCCTGAACAAATGATCCAAAACATTCTCGTCCTATTCGGACGGGAATGTTTTTTATTACTGAAGAATGAATGCGAGCTTCTTGTCGAATATCTCCTGTGTAAGATGCGCTTCCGCAAACCGCGCGTTTTCGGCTCCGAGCTCCGCTACCCATTCCGGGTTGCGAGCAAGGTTGATGATCGCCTGCGAGAACATTTCGGGGTTGTTCGGCTCCACTACTATGCCGTTCTTGTTTTGTTCTATAAATTCCCGATGGGAAAGCTGATCAGTGGCAATAATAGCCTGTCCGAGAGACATCGCGGAAAGCAGAGACAGTGGCGGGGTTGCATCGTGACACTGAGGAAGCGCATAGACATTCGCCTCAGACACCCATGTGTCTGTCTGCGACGGCGCGAGCTTTATGCTATTCGTGAGTTTTAACTGTCTCGCTATCCAGTTGATCCGGTCAATGTCCCGAATCGATCCGCCTATTATTAATTTGACTGAGCTTGCAATGTCGCGGACGAGCGCCATTGACTGCAACAGCGACCCCAATCCTTCTTTAATAGGTATTGAGCCGTCACATCCGATGATCAGTTGTTCGGATGACGGACGCGCGCGTTTGTTGGTATGTTCGGTCGGCGGGTATATGACTGTAACGCGAGCGCTTGTGATTCCGGAATGAAGAAAATGCGCCTCTGATGCTTGGTTAGGGGCAATAATGTGACGGGGAAAACGAGACAAGGGGGCGACGGCCTTGTGTTTTGGTTTTGAGTGAGCGCCTTCGCCGATCCATAGCACATCAAAGAAAAGTATCTTTGCTATTATTGTGATTATATACTGGAGGCGTCCCGGGCCGATGACTATCGTGCGTGCTCCGCGAATGCGTTCTATCAATAACGGTAGTATGCTTATGGCGTGGAGGGCCGATATTTTTTTTGACGAGAGCCCGATGCGGTCTGCAAGCGGCCTGGACCAGCGCAAAGATTGTGAATTAACCACGATAGTGTTCATATTATATCGTTGTTATATACGTTCTGAAATCTGACCCCCAACGCATACAATATTGCTACGTAAAATAATGCGCCAACCGCTATGAGGGCGCATATATTTGAGAAGGGCGCGTATGCTATTCCGACTGCCATTCCTATGCTTGCAATAAGGCTTAGGCCGAAATACCGAAGGGAAATTTGTCCTGCCGCAACCTTGAGCACTTTTCTCATTGCCACAGAAGCAATGAATAGTTCGGCTGCAACCGTGACGGCTGCCGCGGCGTAATAGGTGTACGTCGGTATAAATGCGGCATACAGCGCGACTGATCCGACGGCTGCCGCGGCGTAATATGATACCATGCTTTTTTGTTTGTTGATGGCCACAATCGCATGCGTAAAGATGCTGCCTAAAAAAATGATACCGGTCGCAACAATAAGAATCTGAAGCACGACTGCTGATGCGTAATAATGTGCCCCCGCAACCAGATTGATGATAGGCTTTGCCAACACAATAACACCTGCCACCATCGGCAGGGTTACCATACTCAGCGCGTCCCATGTTTTCTGCAGGATTGATAGGAATGCCTTTGTGTCTCGTGCCGCAAAGTGCGCGGTGAGGTGCGGCAGTATAAGGCCCATTATAAGGATCGGGAGCGTAATGAGCACCTCAAGAATCTTGTATGCCGCGCCATAGATGCCAACATCCTCATACGGCCGGACCAAAGAGAGAATTACCGCATCTCCTTTGAAATAAATGGTTGTAAAAATGACAGAGAGCGCGATTGGCCATGTTTTGAGCGCTATGCGCTTCCATGTGTGCACATCAACGACAAACCGTATGGACAAGTCGCGCGCAGTAAAGCGAAGCAGTACCCACAATTGCGTGAATCCGCTCGCGATGACCGTCAGCATAAGCTCAAAAAAAGAAAAACTGAATTGTATGGCGATCAGTGTCGCGACGAGAAGAATTACGCGTCCTGCTAGTTCGGCGATTGCAATCTTTCCGGCCTGTAGTGTTTTTTGAAAATATGAGGCCAGTACCTGGAAGAGCGAGGTGGTAAAAAAGAGAAGCGACGCCAACATAATAGCTCTCTTTACCGCGGCTTCATAGGGAAATGCCATCAACACAAAAGGCAGAAGAGCAACGAGTATGATATTTACTATAACGCGGCCAGTGAATACGCTGCTTATGGTTCGTTCGATGTCGTTTTGTCGTTCGGAAATATCCTGTGTTGTTGAAAGATTCAACCCAAAATCAGCGATAGTCCCAAACAAAAGCACGAATGCCAACACCGCCGTATATCGTCCATAGTCATCGGGCGAGAGGTATCGCAATAGCAAGGCGATCGTGAAAACACCAATAGCCGTAGATGCTATCTTGCCCAACGCGAGGTACAGCGTGTTATGTGCGATGCGTGCTCCTAGTGTCATATTCACAGTGTACAGGGTTGCTTGTTAAAATCAACAAATCAGTTAACCTTGACTTTTTGTGTCAGGTGTGCTATACTACCTTTGTTAACGTTTCCTGAACAGACACTTCTTCGGCCAAGAAGTGTCTTTTAATGTCCGCAAACCAATAAATAGGGAGCGGAGTTCAGGAGCGTCCATTCTTCAATACAACGTGAGAGTGGGCAGATACAAAAATAAATTGTCCTTTATACAAAACACTAAGAAAACGAGGTGCTACCAATCTCATCACATTGGCTGTTTCACAAGACGAAGAGGGTTTTGCGAGACACAGCACCGATAACGTCAACTAAGTATGCGCCTATGGTACCTGCATCTGCGATTATACAGAAAACATTTTATAACAGCTCATAGGTTGATACATAATCATATACGCTCTCCAGCACGGGGAGCGTATATTTTTTATACACGCAGGGAAAATGACGTGACCACGTATATGAGCGCAATGCCCGATCCTACCCAAAGAAGCTGCGGCCATATGCGCCGTGCGTCGTCTTCGTGATGAAGTTCGGGTATGAGATCAGCCATGGCGAGATAGATGAAGTTTCCGGCCGCGGCCGCGATTAGGACCGGGACTATTTGAGCAACCGAATTGGCGATAGTGAACACCAGTATTGCGCCAAGAACGCTGGTTAGCCCGAACAGTATATTATACAGTGCGGCTTTTATCGGTGTGAGGCCGGCGTATACAAGAATCGAAAAATCAGAGACTTCTTGCGGTATCTCGTGCAGCGCCACGGCGATTGTGGTGCCGATACCAAGCCTGACATCGACAAGAAAAGCGCTGGCTATTATTGTACCGTCTACAAAATTATGCAGCCCATCACCAACAAGATTGTTGGTGATAAGATGTGCTTTAGAATGACCGTGCTCTCCGTCGTTACACGTGCAATGGTGATAGTGAATTATTTTTTCTATTATGAAAAAAGAAAAAATACTCGCCAAGATTATCATCGACGCTGTTCGGGGCTCATCAAACGATTCCATTGCCTCAGGAAGGAGGTCGAAGAATACGGCGCCTAAGAGCGTGCCGACCGCAATGCCGATGAGACGTTTTACCCAAGGACTTTTTTTCAGGTCTTTAGAAAATATAATTATTCCAAAGAGGGATATCAAGCTAATGAGTATGGTTGCCGCTAATGCGTAGATGAGCATGGTTGTGGTGTTATGCGCACGCTTTGCAGATGCCGGACGCGGCAAATTCGTGCGTGATATTAATAAAATGGCTATTCGCTATTGGCCGGTGCGCGCACGGGATGCATTCGCTGCGGCCGCATCGAATGCAGGTGATGTGATGATGTTGTTGTTTTGCAACGTAGTATCTGATAGCTGACAACTTTCGTTCTTCAAATACGATTCCTGCGTTGACAAAAAGTTGTACCGCTCGGTATATCGAAACGCGATTCACCGCATGCTTCAATTGGCCATACAATTCTTTTACAGACAATGGCTGTGGCGAGGAAGTCAGTACTGACAATATAAGCTTCCGCTGCGCTGTCAGCTTGTGTCCGGAAGACCGTAGTTTTTCCAAGAGTTTGTCCATGCCGGAAGCGTATCACAAAAATACCTAATTGCAAATAGGTTGCAATTAGGTATTTTTGTGATACGCTTCTAGTGCTATATAAACGGGAGATTTGTTGGCGCGGACTCTTTTTGCTCCAGAGGAGCGGGCGATTCGGCAATCCTGTCGTCTGAGGGTAGAGCCGGGAGCTGTTGTTCGTCAGGCGATGTTCTGAGTCTTCTTTGCGCATGCTGAATAGGAAGAGAGATCGGCGCGCTTGAGCGTTTGGCCTGCGTTCTGGAGACCAGCGGCGCTTTGACAGTGATCGTTGGGAAATGATACAGCGTGGCAAGCTCTTCAACATTTAACACCATGCCGCTTGAACCCATTGAGCGTGAACGATCCTGAAATGCCGCGACGATGTTGTTTTTTCTTCGAGCCATGCGACGTTCAACGAAGACATAGTCCAAACCTGATGTTTTGGTCCATTTGTGCATGCGGAATCCGTTCAGGTTCAGGGAGTCATATTGACGCAGGGACCCCACAATAGGGCTTAATCCGCGCGCTTTGGAAAAGACGCTTTTCTCCGCAATGTAGATGAATCTGAACTTGGTCCAAAAGCCGGGCTTGTCCGCTTTGAGCTGGATGCCTTCAATCTTTTTTTGTTCAGATGGGGTGAGGTGCAACATAAGGCTGACGGGCGGGTCTCTTTCGGGTTCCTCGGTTTTGTTGTAGAACGGAAATACCGCTGTTCCAAGAGCGTCAAGCCATTTAAGTAATTCTCCTACAAAACTGTCCACTTTATTTTTTGGTATGTCTACTTGTTTGCCTGCTATTCTCATTGCTTCGTTTTCCGCTCTCGGCTGCCAGTCTGAGTCAAACTCTGGGGTGATTATAAACTGAAACCAGAATTGTTCTCCGGGGCCGATTTTGTTCATGTTCTCAAGGAGTGATGCCATGGGATCTTTGAGCTCCTGCGAGAGCGTGTGCTCAAAATCACGCCATGACCTGATCGGATACGCTTGACTCTTTTGGAGCACGTATTCCGTTCCAAAGATGTCGTATTTGTCGTTTGGAAATTTTAAGTTCCGGTATTCTCCGTTTTGTCCGTATACGTAATCTTCAATCTGCGTTATTTCAGCATCGGGATACTGCGAATATATGGCGCTTTCAACAATGTCGCGGAAATCTTCCATGGTATAGACAATGAACTGTACGTACCCTTCGATGGAAACCAGTTCCATGCTGATGTAATGTTGATGCCTTCCCTCCCAATATTTTTCGTATTTGTTGTTGCGAGAAAGCTGAATACCATACAGATGGCTAAAAATATTCTCGACGGCTTTGGGAGACTGGTCATTGTCGCGCGGCACGTCGATAGCGAGCAGGATGAATTTTCTGTGTTTATCGTGGTATACATTTTCACGCCAGTCTATCCATGCTGTTTTCGCATTGCCGAATATAATAACAACAAACGGGATCCAGAATCCATTTACGAGAAGAATAAGCATAATCTCGATCGGATTTGCCGCTCTAGACAGTTGAAAGTAGAGTTCTCGAAAAAAATCTCCAATTAGGTGAAAAATCGCCATGTTTTTTTGTTTAGCATCAACTATTATACCACAAAGCTTCTATTTTTATACAGTACTTTTTTTACGTGACACAGCAATACATGCCATATTGAACGCAACCATACTGGCATTCGTGTATTGTATAAAAATATGGCTACGTTTAATTAATTACTACACATCATCAATGTCGGAAGATTTTAAAAAGAGGCACACACTATTCAAGGCTATTCGAAAACACAAGGTTGTTGCATTTCTTTTGATGGTGGGCCTTTTGACAAGCGGCTATTTTATTTATAGAGGAACGCAAGCAGACAGCGCTTTCACTTCATACAAAACAGCAGCGGTGGCGCGCGGCTCGGTCAGCATAATCGTGTCCGGTTCAGGGCAGGTGGGCACCTCTGATCAATTGACCCTCAAGCCGCAGGTTTCGGGAGACCTTACGTTCGTGGGCGCTGAAAAAGGAGCAAGCGTATCCAGTGGAATGTTGCTTTTTCAAATCAATGCAAGCGATGCCTCGCGCGACGTGCGGAATGCGCAAACGAGCCTTGAAACAGCACAGCTGGAGCTTGCGCAACTGCTCGCGCCCGCAGATCAGCGCGACATAGAAAAGGCGCAACAGGCCATTTCCACAGCAGAGGATGATCTCAAAAAACTGAAGCGCACGCAGGAAACCGATTCTCAAGATGCGGCCAGCACTAAAATGAAATCACAGGAAAATCTGGACGCTAGCTATGAAAGCGCCTTTAACACCATGTCTGACACCTTTTTGAATTTACCGGATATTATAACGACTTTGCATGATGTGTTATACGATACCAGTCTCGCTGAGAGCGAAAAACAACTTACTAATGGTTCAGAAAATATAGCAGCACTTCGCAACAGCATAGCGAGTGCGGATTATGCCGCATTGGCAAAATTTGATTCGTTCTCTCAGATAGCGGAAACTAGTTATGATGATGCGCGCGCCAAATACGACGTTAATTTTGACCATTATAAGGTTACAAGCAGATATTCCAGTCAGGACTCCATATCCTTGCTGCTTGACGAAGTAATAGAAACAACCAGAAGTATTTCTGAGGCAGCCAAGAATGCTATAAATATGTATGATTACTGGTCTGACTATCGTTCGCAGAAAGGCTGGAATACATACAATGAGGCGGTATCGCTTCGATCAACGCTTTCCTCCACGCTCGGAACTGTCAATGGGCAACTTACTAAGCTGCTTTCCTCGCAGAGCGGCATACGTTCAGATACTGAATCCATTCAAAGCGCTGAACAGAGTTTAGCGAATATGGTAATCGATCAACCCCTTGCCCTTGCGGCGGCAGAGCGGAAGGTACAGGACGCGAAGGATGCGCTCACCGATCTGCAGGCGCCACCGGATGATCTCACCGTCCGCTCCAAAAAAATTCAGATCCAACAGGCCGAACAGAATCTTTTGAGCGCGCGCCAGAAATTAAGCGATTACTCCATTTATGCTCAATTTGAGGGCGTTATTGCTGATGTTGGCGTTACCCGTGGGGAGTCGGTTTCTTCTGGAACCGAACTCGCCACGCTTATCACCAAACAGAAGATCGCGACTATCACCTTAAATGAAGTCGATATTTCAAAGGTGCGCGTCGGACAAAAAGCAACCATTACTTTTGATGCAATAGACAATCTGAGCGTCACTGGCGAGGTTGCTGATGTTGATACGCTTTCAACGACAAGTCAGGGAGTGGTAACGTATGACGCCACTGTGGTGTTTGACGTTCAGGACGAACGTGTCCGACCTGGCATGAGTGTTTCGGTTGATATTATTACGGATCGAACGAGCGGGGTTTTGACAGTGCCAAACGCGGCCATTAAATCGCAGGGGGCAAGTTCATATGTTGAGGTTATGCAACCTGACGGAATCGTTCAGCGTCAAACTGTTTTAACAGGTTTGGCGGGTGACACGACAACAGAGGTTACTGACGGGCTTTCCGAAGGCGACATGGTGGTAACGCAAACCATTGCTCCAGCGTCAGGACAGGCAGCACCCCAATCGACTTCAAGCATTCTGCCGTCTGGCGGTGGACGAGGGATTGGCGGCGGCAGTGGAGCATTTGTTGGACGATAACTACATGATCGACTGCAAGGATATCACTAAAACGTATCGTACTGGAGATATTGATCTGCGTGTTCTAAAAGGCATTTCTTTTCAGGTTCATCGAGGTGAGTTTGTCGCCATTGTTGGGTCCTCGGGTAGCGGAAAATCAACACTCATGCATATTTTGGGAGCTCTCGATCGTCCCACCACCGGAGGATATCATCTCGACGGTTATAACATGCTTGAGCTTTCGGACGATGAGCTTGCCGATATCCGTTCACAGAAGATCGGATTTGTATTCCAATCATTCAACCTGTTGTCGCGCGCTACTGTGGTGCGGAACGTCATGCTTCCTCTGCTGTATGATCCAAAAACCCCTAATGAAAAACGGTACGACAAGGCTGCGCGGGCGCTCACCGCGGCGGGTTTGCCGGAGGATCGATGGCAGCATCGCTCCAATCAACTCTCGGGTGGACAGATGCAGCGCGTGGCGATTGCGCGGGCGCTCGTCAACAATCCTGATTTAATTCTGGCTGATGAGCCAACCGGAAATCTTGATTCGAAAACAGGAGAGATAGTTCTTTCCACGTTTCAGCAGCTTAACAAAGAACACAACCATACGATTATTCTTATTACACACGAGTGGTATGTCGCAGAGCACGCTGACAGGATCATCGAGATCAAAGACGGCGAGATCGTATCAGATAAAAAGAATACTGCGCGGCGCAATAGCATGAACGAGGTGTCTGTATGAAGACCGAGGACTTGCTACGAGAAACATATGAAGCATTGACCGTGAACAAGGTTCGGTCCGGTTTGACCGTGTTGGGTATTGTCATCGGCATTGGTTCTGTGATTGCCATGATATCCTTGGGGCAGGGGGCACAAAAGGATATTGAGGGACGGATTGAGTCAATCGGTTCCAATTTGATCACCGTTTATCCGGGCGCGCAGCAGGGAGCTGGCAGTCGAGGCGTCTCAAGTGGTTCTGGTTCAGCTCAGACGCTGACGTTGGAGGATATGGATGCCATTGCGGCGTTATCACCGCTTGTCTCTGCAGTGGAGCCTGAAAAATCAAACCGCGTTCAGATTACCGCAAAAGGAACAAATACCAACACAAGTGTCATTGGCACCACAGATCAGTACCTTCAAGTCAAAAATACAGAGATAGACCTGGGGACATTCATCACAGACCAGAACGTCAAAAGTCTGGCTAAAGTGGCTGTTCTTGGTCCGAGCGCGCGCGACGAATTGTTTGGTGAAGGTTTTGATCCGACCGGCGAAAGGGTCAAAATGAACGGCGTCTCGTTCACCGTTATAGGCGTTACAAAGAGTAAGGGTGGTACCGGATTCGGCAGTTCGGATGACGTTGTTCTCGTTCCTATCAGTACTGCGGAGCAGTATTTATCCAAAAGTTCTGGCCTTTCAAACATAGGGGTTGAGGTTGCTGATCAAAAAAATATGGCTGAGGCGCAACAGGCGGTAACGAGTATCCTTCTTGTACGGCATAATATAGCGGATCCAGCTAATGCTGATTTCAGAATCTTGAACCAACAGGACATTATCGCCACTGCCTCGTCAGTTACACAGACTTTTACACTTCTTTTGGGCGCTGTTGCCGGTATTTCGCTGATCGTCGGCGGAATCGGTATTATGAATATGATGTTGACGACGGTAACGGAACGGACCCGAGAGATCGGACTGCGCAAGTCGCTTGGCGCCAAAAACGCGGACATATCCTCTCAGTTTCTGGCGGAGGCGATCATGCTCACGGTGGTAGGGGGAATCATCGGCGTCGGGCTCGGCTGGGGCGCTTCCGTCGGCATAAGTAGGTTCGGTGGGATATCGACCGCAGTGACTGCGGTACCCATACTGCTCGCGTTTGGCGTGTCCGCTGTTATAGGGATTGTGTTTGGATATTACCCCGCCCGCCGCGCAGCGCAGCTGAATCCTATTGAGGCACTGCGATACGAATAATTAATAAAAATCATATGCGTACACAAACATATTTACTCGTTATGCTGGTAGGGCTTGTGTTTATGGGGGTTGGGTGTTCGTCACAAAATCAGAACGCGCCCGACCAAAGCCAGCAGACCGAGAATGTGCAGGAGGGCCAGGAAGCAGCTTCGAGTGGGCGTGCCTTATTTCAAAATAATACCAAGGAGGCGACCATAGACGATGTTGCTATTGGCGGAGCGCTAATGGCAATTGGAACGCAGAATTCTGATGGCAGCGTCAGTGCTGATCGCATTATTATTGCTAATGCGAATACTGATTTCTCTTCGTTTGATCAGGGGTTTCGTTCAGATGGGGGCACGCCTCCGGAAGGAGATGGCAGCAGTGGGGCTCAGCGTACGTTTCAGCCTACAGACGGGACTGCGGGCAATTTTGATCCAAGTCAATTTCAGAATATGACTCAGGAGCAGCGTGACGCTCTCCGGCAACAGTTTCAAGATCAGCGCGGTCAGAACGGAGGCACTGGTGGTCGCGGTTTCACAGGAGCGGGCCAGAGCGGCGGACGCGTTATGGGTACTGTGCTCAAGAAGGATGATGAGAGTATTGTGGTGTCACTTTCCGACGGTGGATCGAAGATCATTTTTTATTCAGACAGCACCACTATAAGCCGCATCACACAGGAGACTAGTCAAAATAGCAATCAGCCGACAAGTGGATATGGCGGATAGTGGCTGATGGTCTGATATATATCCGTTACGAGAGTGGCGCAATTGCGCGGTTGTGCTACCATGCGAGTATTATGAAAAGTGTTATATCCGCAGAAATACACATTGAGGTAAAAGGGCGGGTGCAAGGAGTAAATTTTCGGAACCAAGCCGCCATATTTGCACGTACGCGTGGTCTCGTGGGCGAGGTTCAAAATACCGCAGAAGGTGCAGTATTCATCGTGGCGCAAGGTTCTCGATATGATCTGGAAGCCTTGCTTTCATGGTGCCAAAAAGGATATTTTCCCGCAAAGATAGAGGCATTGCGTTATGAGTGGCACGCGCCAAAGGGGACATGCGACGGGTTTCGTATTAAACGAAATATGCCGTTCTTGCGGGACGAATTGAGCAGCTTAATGCATTTGGGAAAGAGATTGTTTGATCGCAATGATGTAGAGCGCATTCCGGCACACATCGTGATTATCCCTGACGGCAACCGCCGATGGGCTCGAGAGCAGGGATGGCATCCATGGGTAGGACATCGTGCTGCGCTCACGAAGGATCGTATACACGATATTTTCAATGAGTGCCACCGCCTAGATATTCGATATCTCAGCCTTTGGGGATTTTCTACAGAGAACTGGAGTCGCGACAAAAAAGAGATCGCCTATTTGTTCACGATCTTCAAAGAGTTTGTCGAGTCACTTTCACAATGCCTGCATGATGACAAGATCAGGTTCAGGCTATTCGGGCGACGGGATCGATTGCCGAAAGATATTGTTACTCTTTGCGAACGTGTTGAGCGCGAGACCGAGAAGTATGCTGATCTCAGCTTTCAGCTCTGTCTCGATTCCGGAGGAAGAGATGATGTAGTGCGAGCATTTAATCGCATGACTGCGGATGGCGTTACACATGCTGACGAACAAACAATCTCGCGGTATCTTGACAGCGCTGACGTTCCGGATCCTGATCTGATCATCCGGACCTCCGGCGAGCGCCGCACGAGCGGCATCATGGCGTATCAGGCCGTGTATGCCGAGCTTTATTTCACTGATGTTTACTTTCCTGATTTTGACGTTGCTCAGTTTCGGCTTGCGATCCTTGACTATGCCTCGCGCGTACGCCGTTTTGGCGGTACCGCGAAGGAAGATCTTGCAGATATTGCGCCGGAAGGGTTGTCAGATCCGGGTTTGGAGAATGTATAATACATGCCACATCAAAAACAACCCATCAATGCGATGGGGTGTTTTTGGAACGGGCGCGTAGAAAACGTTAGAATTGTGATATGCGATTCGTGAGCATTACACTGCGGTTAATCTCTTTTGAGGCGGCGTAGTGATTATCAGGTTTAATTCATTGGTGACTATGATGTTAATTTCACTCCTAATCCCAAATCCATCTGCCAGGTAGATTCCGGGTTCTATGGTATATCCAACGTTATCATTTAGCTCTTCTTGGTTTGTGCAGTGAATGTTTCCTCCGGTGCCGTGTGGTGATCGTATGCCAAGTATATGTCCTGTACCATGAGGAAAGTTTGCGCCGTATCCTTTTTTGGTAATATAATTTCGTACCGCAGTATCAATCATTTTTCCTGTTGGAATTTTTTTATTTTTGAGATATTTTTCTATCTCTTTAACCCCAGTATCCCGCGCGCGGATAATTATACTAAAAATATCTAATATTTTTTTTCTTGGTTTCTTTCCTCTGTGTGCCATCCATGTGATATCTGCATACGGCGCATTTGTTTCTTTTAGCCGCGCCCATATGTCAATGAGAATAAGACTGTTTGGTTGTAGCCTTGTACCCTGTCGTTTAGGAAAATAATGGACATATGACGTATTTTTTTGAAAGGCGACGATAGGATCATATACTTCATTGATCAGGCTGTACTTTTTAAATTGATGGAGAATGAATTTTTGTACTTGATACTCGGTTGTCGTTGAATATTTTTTTATAAAATCCAAAGCATCATTTTTTATGTAATCTAGGAGTTTTGCTGCTTTTTTATGTTGCTTGATTTGCTTTTCTGTCCACGGCATGTTTGTGCGTTATTTCTATTTTTTCTTAGGGGTCAACCAAAAAGCGCTTGGCCATATCAGTAAGGTTTTTTGGCGTAGGACATTAGAATTGCAATAGCGAATACGCTATCAGCTGTAGTTATGCCAGTACTTGGAAATAGTAGTAGAGAAACAGAATAACAAAAACTGGAGCCGTTGCAAGGCCGGGGACATATTTTTTAACAACACTCCACCACACAATATGCCAAAAGCCATTCACAAGCATCAGCAAGATAAAGAAATTCATCAATATTGCCCGTAGCGTGATGGTATCAAGTAGATATACAAGTAACCAAAAGCCAAAAAATATAATTTCAAATCCAAGAAAGAATTTGAAACTCATTTTTAAAGGAGGAAATTTTTTATGGAAGTTATGTGTTAATTCTTCTATTGAGTGGAAGAATTGTATTCCGAGGAAAAGGAGAAAATAGAATTCAAGTGTTGTCATATAATTTAGTATATCGAGTTCTAATTATACTTACCAGTGTATATTGTAGGAGAAATGCTTGAAAGTTGGTTGTTTTGATAATAATTAATCTATGCTTTACAAGTACTTTACAATAACGCAATATAACTTGACAATTAATAATAAATGATATATACTTAATTTACAATAGGCAGATAATATAGAAAATATATGGATAACCGCGAAGAAGATATACTGAAATTAGCCAAAAAAAATAAAAGAATAACGACTTCTGACATTTTAGAGAGTTTGAATTTTGGCATTTCTCGACAAGCAATTTCAGGGATAGTCAAAGAAATGGTTCAAGAAGGGAAATTATTAAAAGGAGGCTCTACGCGGGGCGCTTTCTATTTTTTACCCGATTTTGAAAGTAGCACTCCAAGAGATGTTAAAAAAAGATTGCGTAATAAAACCCTAGAAGAGCATAAGGTTTTTGATGATGTTAAAAAGCAATCTGATTTTGTAGGAGGCTTAAAAGAAAATATCTTCAGTATATTCCAATATGCCTTTGACGAAATGTTAAATAATGCCATTGAACATTCAAAGTCGGAATATGTAGAAATCGACGCTAAGAAAGAAAACGATAATGCTATTTTTATCATTAAGGATTTTGGCGTTGGGGCTTTTCGAAGTGTGATGAAAAAACACGGATTACATTCCGAATTTGAAGCTGTTCAAGATTTGCTGAAAGGAAAGACAACAACAGCCCCAAAAGCTCATTCGGGTGAGGGAATATTTTTTACATCAAAATCGGTCGATATTTTTATATTAGAAAGTTTTGGATTAAGATTGCGCATCGATAATATTATCAAAGACGTTTTTGTAGAAGAATTGAAGCACCATAAAAAGGGCACGGTTGTTACTTGTATTATATCTACGAACTCAACCCGTTATCTTGACGCGGTTTTTGAAAAATATGCCTCAAAGAAAAGCGACCTTGCCTTTGACAAAACAGAAATCCGTGTAAAATTATTTACCATGGGCACTGTTTATGTTTCTCGGTCTCAAGCCCGTCGTCTGTTGGCAGGATTGGAGAAATTTAAAATCGTGATACTTGATTTTGATAAGGTCCCAACCGTAGGGCAGGCATTTGTTGATGAAATTTTTAGAGTATTCAAAATTAAGTATCCCGGTATTAAAGTCGTGCCCATTAATATGAATAAGGCAGTTGAGTTTATGGTTAAGCGCGTTGAATCCGTCTAGAAAACAATTTGTTAGCTATTCAAAAATACCGCTCTTTAAGCGGTATTTTTGTCAAAGCGGGTAGGGGGAATCGAACCCCCGGCAACAGCTTGGAAAGCTGTGGTATTACCATTAT
>Ga0066639_10001668_pt1 | contig 19806 bp, 13 predicted proteins | sample CryGeyCG2114_010_2_FD_59504 | JGI IMG/M metagenome (GOLD analysis project Ga0066639, IMG submission 59504) | Groundwater microbial communities from aquifer - Crystal Geyser CG10_big_fil_rev_8/21/14_0.10 | ecosystem: Environmental > Aquatic > Deep subsurface > Groundwater | place: USA: Utah...
TAAGTGCTTAGGTCCAGATGAATCCATTGTTATAAACGGCTGGTTGATTTCAGTTGTTTGAGTTCCGGAAAGCTCTATTTTAGCTTTTTCAGCAGCATCACGTAGTCTCTGTAGGGCCATTTTATCTTGAGATAGATCAATCCCATGTTCTTTTTTGAACTCATCTAAAATCCAATTGATAATTGCGATGTCAAAATCATCACCACCTAAGTGTGTATCACCATTAGTAGATAATACTTCAAAAACACCATCTCCAATCTCTAAGATTGAAATATCAAATGTACCACCACCTAAGTCATAAACTGCTATTTTTTTATCGCTTTGCTTATCTAGTCCATATGCTAAAGCAGCAGCAGTAGGCTCTGGAATGATCCTCTTGACATCAAGCCCTGCAATTCTACCAGCATCTTTAGTAGACTGTCTTTGAGAGTCGTTAAAGTAAGCTGGAACTGTAATTACAGCTTCAGTTACTTTTTCACCTAGGTAGCTCTCTGCTGTTTCTTTCATTTTGATAAGGATTTGGGCTGCTACCTCTTCTGGAGAGATAAGCTTTCCATCAACTTTAAAAACAGCGTCACCATTTGGGTTTTCAGTAACTTCGTATGGAACAGTTTTAATCTCTGATGCTACTTCACTAAACTTACGTCCAATAAAACGCTTAGTAGAAGATAAAGTTTTTTCAGGGTTTGTTACAGCTTGTCTTTTTGCTGGAACACCCGCTAGACGTTCACTTCCTTTGTAAGATATAACAGAAGGGGTTGTCCTTGTGCCTTCTGCGTTTGCAATAACTTTAGCTGATCCACCTTCCATGATAGCAACACAGGAATTGGTGGTTCCCAAGTCAATGCCAATAATTTTATTTTTATTGCTCATCTTGTTTCTCCTTTTCATTATTTTCTAACTCTTCGCCTTTAGCTGGAATATTTTTAGCTACTTTGACTTGCGCAGGTCTTATGGTTCTTGTTGCACTTTTATAGCCTTTGGCAAACTCTTCTAGTATGATAGAATCTTCTGCCTCATCAGTTTCTACAATTTCTACAGCTTCATGATAATGCGGGTCAAAGCGGTTTCCAACTGAATGGAAGGCGACTATGCCATGGTTGTATAGTATTTCTTTCAAAGATGATAAAATCATCTGAAAGCCATGGGCCCAATTTTTTACTTCATCAGAGGCCTTGTCAGCAAATTGGAGTGCATTTTCAAAGTTGTCTAAAGAGGGCAAAAACTCTCCAATTGCATTCTCTATTGCAAATTTAATTGACTCTTGTCTTTCCTTTTGCATCCTTTTGCGAGTATTTTCTAACTCAGCCAAGGTGCGAAGATATTTATCTTTGTAGTCAACTTCCTTTGCATTAGCCTCTATTTGCTTGTCCATCTCTGCTAAAAGTTTTTTTAGAGAGTCCCAGTCATTTTCTTTGGCATTCTTAAGCTCTTCAATTTTATCTTGGAACTTACCATTTATTTTACTATTGCTCTCTTCCAATTCTTCAATTGCTTCTAACCAATCTTTCTCTTCATGTGTTTGGCTTGCAGCTTCTTTTTCCATAATTCTCCTTCTTATTAGTAATTTTTCCTCTGATCTTCCAATAAAATTGATGGATCTTTTTCAATCTTTTCATATGACATTGAGTCAGAGGGTTCACGGTATTGAATTTTGTATTTAAAAATACTAGCTGTTAGATTCTCGCTTAAATAATTGCTAAATAATCTCAAAATTCCAAACATGTTGCGGTAAGATATTCTAGTCGGTCCTAAAATTGCAATTGCACCAACAGGAGTTTGATTTATGTAGTATGGGATTGAAATAAGAGCACATTGATTGTTTTGCATGGTTGTTTTTATTCCCATGTCATCTCCAATCCAATACTTTAACTTGTTCTCCTTAACAACTTTTTTTAAGAAATTCTGCTTTAGGGATTCATCTTCTAAAATGGCTAGACCGTTGTAAAGGTTTGTTGCATCTGAAAACTCTTGATAGCTAAGCAGTCTTGATAAACCAGTCTGTAAAATGTCTTCTTTGAAAAAATAAGCGTAGCTTGCTATATGCCTTACAACTATTTCATTATATAAACGTTGAGCCCACTTGGCGTCAGATTCATAAGTAAAAGTCGGCTTGGTGGGATTTTTACTCATTCGCCATAGAAAATAATTCCTTAAAGCTTGAAGATCCTCTATTTTATCAGTGACATACAAAACTTCAGTTTTAACAATGCCAAAGCTTGTCACAAGGGCACATAGAAGCCTGTTATCGTCAATGGTAAGTAGTTTTATATCCTCAATGAAGTCTTGATCAAACCTAGGAGATGAAATAAAAACAGCTGAGTTTGTTATCTCACTTAAACCTTCAATAGCTTCTTGTAAATACTTATTGATCTCCCGCGTGTCTTTTTTTAATAGAACTTTTAGAGCTTTTTCATGCTTATCATCTACCATTCCTTGATTTAAATATGACTCGGCGTAAAATCTGAAAGCTTTATTGGTTGGAACTCTTCCTCCAGAAATGTGCTGCTGATTTAAATAGCCTTGATTTTCCAATTTGACATAATAATTTCTGATAGTTGCAGAGCTCATTGATGGGAAGCCGTTTTCTTTCAGTGTGTTAGACCCGATAGGCTTTCCAGTTTTTAAATAAAGATCTACCAGCCCTAGAAGAACTTTATGTTCTCTTTCCTTTTTAGGGGGCTTTAATGAAGTTTTCTGCTCTAAAACTTTATCTTTCATAGCACTTTTAAACATTTTATACTTAATTATAGCAAAAATGCTTATCGCTTACAAGACTTTTTAGCAATCAAAGTAGATGATTGCTGATTTCTTTTGCATAACGTTGATAATAAAGTACTTAAAGATAGTTATTAATTAGTCTTTTTCGCCAATAATTTTGGGATCTTGAGCTATTAGAGGCAGGACGTCAATAACGCTTGGAGACCAGTCAGTACCTCTTGTATAAACCAAATTAGCTGCAATATGGCAGGCAATAATTGCTTTTTTATGGATATCAGGTACATTTTCAATTATTTTGCTTATTTTACGAAGACTTTTAGGACAGTATACTAATAAGCATTGGATTAATGGGTCTTTAGGGCTCTCAGAGAGAGTTTCTAGCTCCAGAAAATCCAACAACTCGTATTTATAAGAGTTTATTTTTTTAGAAATTAAGTCAGATATTTCAGTCAGATAGGTATTTCTCTTCTGATAGTTATGTAATAAAATCCTGGCCTCGTTTAGGGCTGCCTTCTTTATTATTTCCAAAATTTCTGGAACTAAGGTGTTTTTTTGTTCTATAAATTCTTGTTCAGATAAAATAAGACATGACAAAACCTCAAAAGAAGAACAAATTACCCCACCTTTATTACAAGAACTATCTTTAATAATGATCACTCCTAAATCTTCTAAGCTTTTTCTAGCACTTTCCGTAAGATATAAGTTGGCGCCTTCAACGATTGCTTTAGAAGTAGGGACTCCGTCAGAATCTAAAAATTCTTCATAATTAGATGAGTTTAATGTCCTAGGTCTTCCCCCAGCTGGAATAAAGATATCTGTTTTTGTTTTATGTACATTATAGCGAAAAAGATGCTGCATTTCACTTCCGGATAGCCATTTTTTCACCAATTCGTTCTTCTCTTTTTTCCAGCAAAGAGTTTGAGTTATGTATGCAGTTGGTTCTTTTTTAGTTTTTAAATCTAATAGAAAACCGTTTTCGTTGAGCTTTTCGGGGGGATAGAATCTAATAGATTTTCTTTCATTGAATAACTTGACAAGTTCTTTTAAATCTAATCCCTCTGGGTCATAAATCGTTCCTGATACATCTGTTAATGCTAAAACTTTTGCTGTCTCTGGGAAGTCTTTATATAGATTTAAAAGTTGGTTTCCTGCTACATCTCCATCAGGGCCACCTGAAATCTTAATGGTAAACTTATCTTTCTTGGGGTTTATTCCCATAAATAAAAGAACTTGCTCCATGTAGACATTTACACCAAGTGAAGTTACACCATATTCTTTGTGATTAATACCTAAAGAGGGCTTACTTGAAATAAAAGATTTCCCGATTTTATAGCCGTGTTTTTCACTATGAAAGGCAATCCATTCAATGATTTCGTTGTGCATATTCTCATCGGGACCTAAATAAATAAATTCAGCTCTGTTCCAGTAGTCAATAATGTTTTTTGATCTTAATTGGCCGTTATCATCGCAGTTAATCAATGTTAAAAAACTATTGACAAACGATCTTTGGGCTTGATGTAAAAACTCAATCTTTTGATTTTTTTTATACTCTTTAATTTTTTCTTCAATTGTTGTGGCATCTACTCCAGCATTTTTTAACTCTCTTTTGAAGATATCAATCTCATATGATATTTTTTCAAAAGGGTCTAACAAAATAACAGCCTTAGAACCACCCTCGGGAATGTCTTTATTTTTTTTCTGCTGAGTGTAAGCTAGGTTATAACACTCTAAAAAAACATTGTTTCGCTCTGCTACAACTTGCTCAGATTTTTCAGGAACTACAGTTCTAAGTCCACCTCTAGCAAGATCCTTAAACCTAATATGAAAACCTATAAATTGCATTCCTTTCACAAAAAAGATCCCAAAAGGTAGTTCCGGAAATATACTTTTTCGATCATATGGAATATTATTTAAATAGTGCGGGTCTAGCCTAAAACTCAAAGATGTCTTATTTGCTCTATAAAAATTGGTTTTGAGCGTATGCTCAATAAAGTTAACCGCTTGAAACAAAATGTTTTTTCTTCGGATGTCATTAGTCGAATGACCTGTATCCAAAGCATTAATTGATTTTTCCAAGGCCATTTTTTGTTTATTATATTTTTCTAAGTCACAGCCTTTGGGGTTGAATTTTAACTGGAAGATCTCACATATAACTGCCGTAAGTTCGGGGTGCCTACATAAACCCTCTTCAATATTTCCAAGTGAATATAAATAAGGATCATCATGGACCAGGACTTGATGGACAAAACTTGAAATAGATCTAAGTAAGTTAGCCATATTTCCAGTTATCAACCTTGGGCTTACAAAGGTTTTTTCAAATATGTCAAACCCTTCAAAGTATTTTAAAGTAACCAGTTCTCTTAAAAACTCAGAGATATCAGCTTCATCCCAGGCAGCTTTTCCAGATTGGCCATGTATGGCAATTGACATGATTAAAATGCTGTTAGTGCTGTTAGGATCAACGTATGTAGCTACCATTTTTTGCATATCTAGATTATATCTAAAGATTGTTTGGGCTAAGCGATATAGAAAATAGTATTTTGGGACATTTTTCCATGCTAAAACGATTCTAACAGAAGGCTTGTTGTTTTCAGACCAGTTATCATCATATATGACTTCATATTGACAGTGATCTCTAGTTTTTGCTCTAAAAAACATGTTTAAGGCAATAGTAAGTCTTTCTGCGGTCATGGAACGTAAAAATCTGATGTCCATACTTTTAAGTAAAACATCGAACTCCTGCCTATTGACGTCAGCATTTCGGGATCTGATTAACTCAAATAATTCTTCTTTCCTGTTTTCAGGTAACACCTCTTTTGATGGGTATTCCATCTCAGTAAAATAAATGATTGCTATTCTAAGATTAGAGTCCATCCCAGGTATTGGTAGTGACTCATTAGATACAAAAGTTCGGTAATAGCGAATCCCATGCATTCCAAAATTTTTCAAAATTGTTAAATCTGCACTTGGGCTGTCATTACACATGACAATAGCGCTGTTTTTTAGATGAATATTGGCGAAAAACTCTTGTAGGTGAAAGCTTATTAAATTATGTGTGATCAAAAGAAGGTTTTCATGGCTAATCTCCTCAAAGAAGGCCTTTGACATATGATTTTCTAGCCAGGAATAAAACTCTTTAAATTTCTGGCTTTCATTAGCTATTGCAGATTCTAGTTCTTTTTCTGATAATCCAGATCTTCTTTGCGCCATTTAGATAGACCGTTAATGGCTCCTCCCCTGAACATAGCATAGCATTTAAATTATTTTTTTAACAAACGTAGGCTGTTAATTCCAACAATTACAGTACCTCCTTCATGTAAAATTACAGCAAGCCATAGGGGAATATAACCTAAAAGAGCAGGGGTTGTGGCAAGTACAATCACACTTAAAGCTAAAAACAGATTCTGTTTTACAATTTTAAGTGTTTTGTGTGATTTTCCAATTAACCAGTTAATGAGAAATAAATCATCATTTAGTAAAACAACGTCTGATGCATCAACAGCTGTTGCACTCCCAATTTTTCCTAAAGATATCCCAATTGTAGCTCTAGCAAGTGCAGGTGCATCATTGATTCCATCTCCAACCATAGCCAATCCTTCTTTCTCTGAAAGAGATGCCACAAGATTTAATTTGTCCTCAGGTCTCAGGTCTGCAAAAACCTGGTTAATACCAATCATTTTTGCAACAGACTGCGCGCTTAATTTATGGTCGCCAGTGAGCATTACTGGGGTGAGTTGTCTTTCTTTGCCTATTAGGGATATCAATTCTTTAGTTTTCGATCGGATTGTATCTTTCATTCGAATAACGTAGACCGACCGATCGATTAGACAAGTTGCAATTACCTGATTTTCTAGGTTAAGCTCTTTCATTTTAGAATCGAGAAGGGTCTTTAAATCATCAGGTAGCATCGACCTTATAAAAGAAGAAAGCCCTATAGCTACAGGTAATTTTTGATTATTTAATATTATATTTCCTGTGAGACCAAAGCCTGCTTTAGATTCAAAATCAAGAATTTCTATCTGTTTAAGCTGCTTTTGCTGTGCGTAGCCAGTGATTGCAGCTGAGATTGGGTGGATTACATGTCTTTCTAAAGAAGCTGCAACTGACAAGGCAAAGTTAGTATCTTGAATATCTCCAAAAAGATGGCTTGTATCAGAAATGCTAAGCTCCCCAGTAGTTAAAGTCCCAGTCTTATCAAATGCGATTGTTTTACAAGAGGCTAGAGCATCTAAAGTCACTCCGCCCTTCAATAGGATCCCATTTTTAGCGCAAGAACTAATTGAGCTTAAGTATGCTGTAGGTGTTGCTATAATCAATGCACAAGGAGAGGCAGCAATCATAAAGGCCAGTGCTCTATATAGCGAGCCCTCATCACCCCAAAAGCCAATTGAAAGTATCCAAGGAAGTACAACTGTAAAAATAATGGTTAAAACAATAACTGTAGAAGCATACGCTTTGCCAAATTTATCTAGCCACCTCTGCAGCTTAGGCTTTGCTTCTTGAGCATGGGTTATAAGTTGGATTATTTTATTTAGTGTTGAATCTGCACTAATTCTGGTTACTTGGATTGTTATAGCTGACTCTAAGTTTTTTGCCCCTGCAGGCACTTCATCCTGCGGTTTTTTTGTAACGGGAGCGCTTTCTCCTGTTAAATGAACTAAATTAACCGATGATATTCCCTCTACTACAAAGCCATCCAAGGGAACTATTTCATTTGCTTTAATTAATAATTTAGCACCGACGGGAATTTCTTTAACAGAGCGTTGATATGCAGAACCATCATTGTCGACAACCCAGGCCATAGTAGGCGCTAGCTCGTTTAACTTGTGAAGAGCTCCTCTTGCTTTAAAAGTTACACTCTCTTCCATGGCTCCAGAAAGTTCAAATAAGACCAATAGAAGAGCGCCTTCCAAAGCATTTCCAATCAAAACAGCCATAAAAGCTGCAAGTGTCATTAGTACATCAATATTGATTTCAAATGATCTGAAGTCTTTAAACGTTTTTATTAAAGCAGGTATGCCAGCTAGAAAATAGACAAAAGTTAAAAAAAGAAAAGAAAGTGGTTGTATAGAGAAAGAAAAAATAAAAGCAATGGCCAAAAATATAACACTTGCCATCGCTGATTTTAAACCTAGGTTTTTGCTCCAGGTTTTAGATTCTTCTGTAAGAAATGGACTGGTGCTTTCTTGAAGCCCTGACGCAAAAAACTCATCAAATGTATATGGTTCAAAATTATTTTTCATAATTTAAAAATAAAAATATTTAAAATTTGCGAAATGAAATAAACACTTGCAATCGAGATCCCAAAAATCCCAATCAGCCAAACTAGTGATGACATCAATTCAGTTTTTTCTTTCCTAGAAGACATAATGATAGTTACAGTTACCATTAACGCTCCTGCTATATAAATCCCATATGTCGGTAATAAAATTATAGATCCACAAATGGCTAAAAAAGTAACAACCACACCTACTAGAGAAAAAAGGGCGTGTTTAAGAGGGTGTTCAAATGCACTTAAGGTTAGCCCCATCTCTTCTTCTAACATTACTTGAAGAAGGCGGTTATCATCCGCCATTAGCACTTCAACAACATCCTGTAATAACTTACCTGAAAACCCTTTTGCTTTATAAAGGGCTTCTAGTTCTTGCTTTTCTTGATCTCGATGATGTTCTATTTCCCATTTTTCTTCTGTGATAAGTCGATTTAGTCTTTGTAGCCTAAGCCATCCTAAAAAAGCACTCCTTCCAGCCGACCAAACTATCCATCCAAAAAAAAGAAAAATATAAATATGCAAAATCTGTGATGTTGGGATTTTCATGGTCTGCATAGAAATCCAAAGCAAAAGTAAAATAGCGGTTGTTTCTTTAATGCTATAAAGCAGCTCTCCTACATGCCCAGGTATTTCTAAGCCATGAGATTCACTGGCGGCCAGCCTTCCTTTTACTCTGGCATCGATTACATGGCCTAGTGCATCTTTGCCCTTGAAGTGATCAGCAAAATTATCTGACATGCTCTTTTTCCTTATGTACAGCTTTAATGGAGCTTAAATTTAAATAAGGCTGAAGTGCTTTAGGTACATATATAGAGCCATCTTCCTGTTGATGGTTTTCTAAAAATGAGACAATGAGTCTTGATGTAGCAACTCCAGAACCATTTAAGGTATTAGCATAACTTGGCTTTTCATTCTTGTCTTTATAGCGAATTTTTGATCTTCTGGCTTGAAAATCAGTGCAATTAGATACTGAAGATACTTCGTAATATCTATTTTGACCCGGCAACCATACTTCAAGGTCTATTGTCTTAGCTGAAGCAAAAGACATGTCTGATGTGACTAAAAGCATGTTTCTATAGTGTAGTTCAAGTCCTTGAACAACTTCTTCTGCACTTTTGAGCATTTTATTGAAAAAGGTTTCACTTTCTTCAGGTCTTGTAATACAGAATAATTCAACCTTATTAAATTGATGTGTTCTTATAAGACCTCTTTCTTTCTCCCCAGCAGCTCCAGCTTCTCTTCTAAAGCAGGGAGTATAGCAGACATATTGCTTTGGTAGTTCGCTTCCATCAATTATCTCGTTATAATGAAGACCATTTAAAGCAGCTTCTGAAGTAGGTATTAAATAAAGTTTGAAATCTTCGTCGTTGATTTTGAATAATTGGTCTTCAAACTTTGGCAAATGGGCAGAGCCTAACATGATTTCTGGCTTAACTAAAAGGGGAGCCATAATCTGAGTAAATCCATTTTTGCGATGGATATCTAACATATAATTTAAAAGAGCCCACTCAAGTTGAGCTCCAATTCCAGTGTAAACAGGCCATCCTGATCCAGATAATTTAGAGCCTCTAACAAAATCAAAAAGCTCTAGTGAATCGCTAATCTCAATGTGATTTTTAGGTGGAAAATCAAATTTTCTTTTCTCGCCATATTCAAAAATACAAACATTGTCATTTGGAGTGTCTGATATGGGGATATCTTCCATAGGAATGTTGGGAAGAAAACTGAATATGTCATTAAAAGAGATCTTTAGTTTCTCTAACTCTTCTTCCTGTTTAGAAATTTCTAGATTGATGCTAACAACTTCTTCTTTAAGAGAAGAGGCATCTTTTTTTTGGGAAAGAATTTTTCCAATTTCTTTAGAAGTTGTGTTGCGTTTAAACTTCAGCTCTTCAACCTTTAGTTGTATAGATCTAATTTTTGCATCAACATCTAGCAAGGCCGAAATATCAACACTTGGATCTTTTGTCTTAAGTTTTTTTTCTATTTCGGTTGGATTTTCTCTAATCGCTTTGATATCTAACATAACTTACTCACTTTTGGATAAGAAGGATACAATTGAAACTAAAAATAATAAAGCCTCAATGACTTTAAGCTGAATTATAAACTTACTTGATGCAATTTACATCAAACTTTATAAGAAGATTAATTTTAAATACTCTAATTTTTTTATAAAAGAAGTTTTTTCTTGTCTTGAGAGGCTTTTTTTGTTTTAAAATAAGAGGGTTTTTTGAGAAAAAATAATAATTAATTTTTTCACCCCTTGAAACCGATCTGAATATTTGTTAGCATTTTATAAAAAAATAAGGACTTTCATGAAAGAAGAACTCCCAGAAGCTAAAAACCCTTTAATATTACGCTTTCACCGATTAATGGATGCATTTACCAAATCCGACGATGAAAGAGACTTTTATTTGGATTCTGTTGAGGGGTTCATTGTCTATGCTGACTTAGACAAGAGTGAAGAAGAGTTGAAGCAACTTGAAATTGAAATAGAAAAAAATACAAAAAGATATCACTTGATCCCCAAAATGACTTTTTATGAAGTTAAAAAGTTTATGGAAGGATTTGTTAATGAAAAAATTTACGACATTGATACTAAAGAAAAATTATTAGACATTATATCTTCTAAAGATTCTAGGGAGAACTTCTTAGAGTTTATTTATGATCATTTGACAGAGCTTGAAAAGTGGCAGCAATACTACCAGGAGCGCTCTAGAATAAGAATTATTGAATGGCTTAGGACTCAAAACATATATTTTGTTTTTGAAGAAGATTTGGAAATTGGTGTAAATGTCTTAGAAAAAGCAAAAAGGATGTTATTTGAGGCAAAGGTCCCAAAAGATGTCTCACAGGCTAGAGAGACAATTAAATCAAAAGCTAAAACCTATTACTCTAATGAAGCACTAAATCCTCGGCCTAAAAGAGGAAGACCTCCAAAACAGCAGGTGAAAGTTGAAATAGAGCCACAATTCACTGTAGATATTTACTCTACAGTACCAAGGCCTGTTAGACCTTTCTTGTATATTCCAGATATTAGAAGTCCAGCTGCTGTAACGTTCTCAGCAAAATTCGAGACAGAAGAGCAGCTATTAGCATCTCTTAGAGGTGCGCCTAGAAGCGAAGGTAATGAAAAACTTGAGGCTTTATCAGAGCGGTTAGAGTCTTTAAGGCATCTGTCTGAGCGTTTAGCTGGTAAAGAAAAAGCTTTAGGAATTGAGCCTTTAAAAATTCACTTTACATCAACGTCAACTCCAAAATTAAATAAAGCAGTTGATGGGAAAGGTGGCAAAAAAATAGGCGCTGCTTTTGAAGGAGCTTTAACTGGCGAAAAGGAAAGCAAAAAAGAGCCGTCTGAAGTATTTACACCTCAAAAACGTAGAGGTGGAACAATACGCAGAGTTACTCCGATAAAAAAGAAAAAATGATAAGTTTGTTCCTTTAAAACTTCATGATGGTTATCATTTAAGACAAAAACCACCAGTTTATGAGCACAACTACAATCTCATTAGATAGAGATCTTGCAATTAAAATTTTAACTTCCATGTACAGGACCAGGTACCTGGATTTAAAAATGTCCAAGTTAGTCAGGCAGAATAAGGGAGGGACCTTTCATTTATCAGTCGTAGGACATGAAATGATTGGGGCCGTTTCTGGAAGCGTTTTAGAGCCTGGCAAAGATTGGGGATTTCCTTATTACCGTGACCGTGCGTTTGCTGTTGCTTTAGGATGTTCAAATGAAGAGCTTTTATCTTCTTTTTTAGCTAGAGATATTGAGTATCACTCAGGTGGAAGAATGATGCCTGAGCATTTTGTTCAACCAAAACTTAAGATTCCATGCCAATCTAGTTGTGTGGGCTCTCAATTCTTACACGCAGTAGGTGTTGCTCTTGGAATAAAACTTAGAGACGCTAGTGAAGTTGTCTATGTGTCAGCAGGCGATGGTGCAACTTCTCAAGGTGATTTTCATGAAGCTCTTAACTTTTCTTGCATCCACAAGCTACCAATTGTTTTTGTAATTCAAGATAATGATCTGGCTATTTCTGTGACCAAAAAAGAGCAAACTTCAGGTGGCTCAATTGCAAAAATGATTTCAGGTTACGAAGGTCTATCTGTTTATGAAGTTGATGGCTGTGATTATTTAAATACTCTTCAGAATTTACAGTTAGCTGTAGAAAATGCTAGAAACAATTATACTCCAAGTGTAGTGATTGCAAAAGTTCCTCGTATTGCAGCTCATAGCAGTAGTGATGATCCTTCAAAATATAGAACAGAAGAAGATATTGAAGAAGACAATGCAAAAGACCCTGTTTTACGTTTTGAGAAATTTATTATAGATCAAGATATTTTAACTTCTGTAGAGCTGGAAAACTTAAAAGAATCAATTAAACAAGACATAGAAATAGCAGCTCAAAAAGCTGACCAAACCCCACATCCAAGCCCTTCTTCAGCAGATAGTTTGGTATATAAAGACTTTGATATAAAAGAGCATTTAGATGAGAAAGAAGAAGAAGTTGTCATAATGGACGCTTTGAATCATGCTCTTAAAGAAGAGATGCAAAAAGATTCAGGTGTAGTTGTTTTTGGACAAGATGTTGCTAGAGGGAAAGGGGGAGTTTTTGGGATTACAAAAAATCTAACCGATCTATTTGGTTCTTACAGATGTTTTAACACTCCATTGGCAGAGTCAACAATTGTTGGTATTGCAATTGGACTATCTTTCGACGGCTTTCATAAGCCTGTAGCGGAAATACAATTTGCAGATTATTCTTGGACAGCAATGAACCAGATAATAAATGAACTTTCGAGTATTCATTACAGATCTAAGGGTATTAATAACTGCCCTGTAGTTATTCGTATGCCATTTGGGGGATATATTCAAGGAGGTCCTTATCATTCTCAGAGTATTGAAGGATATCTAGCGCATTGTCCAGGGCTAAAGATAGTTATTCCAAGTAATGCATCTGATGCAAAAAGATTATTAAAAACAGCAATTAAAGATCCAAACCCGGTCATCTTTTTTGAGCATAAAGGCCTTTATCGACAAAGAGCTTTTTGTGCTAGAAAAGAACCTTCAGATAACTCTTATTTGCCTTTTGGAAAAGCGAACATTGTAAAAGAAGGTTCCGATGTTACAGTTGTAGCTTGGGGAATGATGGTAATGATGGCTGCAGAGATTGCTGAAAAGCTAAAAAAAGAAAATATTTTTGTTGAGGTTATAGATCTTAGAACAGTAGCTCCTTTAGACTTAGATACAATCGAGACATCGCTAAAGAAAACAGGTAAATTACTGATCATTCATGAAGCTGCTAAGTGCTGTGGCTTTGGAGCTGAAATTGCAGCGCTTATTAATGAATCAGCTTTCCAATATTTAGATGCGCCTATAGTTAGAGTAACTGGCAAGGATTGTCCTGTACCATACAGTAAAGTACTCGAGAATAATATTCTGCCTCAAAAACAAGATCTCGAAGAAGCTATCAGACGCTTAAATTCTTATTAATTTTGTCTTACGCGCTTTTTTCTTATTCGAATGTTTTTGTAATTTCGCTTTTCTTCAAAATGAATCAGGTTAATCTCTTCTGATGTCTTACTTATAAACTTGCTGTTTAACCCTTCAAATTTTCGCATTTTATTGCGTATTTTTATTGACGCCGAATTTAAATTGGGTTTTTTTATTTCTTTATTCTTAGATTTAAGTTCACTATCCATTTGAATTAAATGAGATATTAATTGTTCTTGTATGCTCTGTAAAGAATCAATCTCTTCTTTAATAATTCCAACATTAGATAGTTTATTCATAGTTTCTGCATTATCGATAAGCTTATCAATTGTAATATCCATTTCAGATAATATTTCTTGTGCAAACATTTTTAGCTCCTAAAAGTATAGTATTTCTTCATTCTTTTTAAGACTTTTAAATTTGTCAATTAATTAATAATTAATTTCTATAAATTCCTTAATCTAGAATTAAGAAAAAACATTTTCAGAACTACTTCTCAATATGATTTTTTTTAAAAAAAAATAATGAAATTATTTTTTAAAATTTGCTAGAATTACCTTCTTTTTACTTGTTTTAAATATGTATGGTTTTTTACCACTAGCTTCTGGATCAAAAGGGAATTGTATTTACTTAGGAACTTCTCAAACTAAAGTCTTAGTAGATGCTGGAATTTCTGCGAGGGCAATTCAACTGCGTTTAGCCCAAATTAATGTAAATATAGCTGAAATTGATGCAATAATTATTACACATGATCACTTTGATCACATCCAGGGACTAAAAGTTATTGCCAAAAAGTTTGAAATACCGGTTTTTTGCAATTTTGAAACGGCTAAAGGAATCTGTGAAACTTTGAAAGTTCAACCAAAGTTCAAAATTTTTACCTCGAATGAAAGCTTTGAGTACAAGGATTTAATTGTTCAGTCATTTAGTGTAAAACACGATACTCTAGATCCAGTTGGACTTACTATTACGTATAATGGTTTAAAGATAGGTATTTGTACTGATATAGGCGTAGTTACGTCAAGCGTTATTTCACAACTAAAAGGATGCGATTATTTATATGTAGAATCAAATCATCATCCAGACTATGTTTTATCTTCCTTGCGGCCTGTTGTCTATAAAAAAAGGGTATTGGGTAAGTTTGGGCATCTATCAAATCAAGAGTGTGTCTATTTGCTCTCTAACGTTATATCAGATAAGTTGAAGCATATATTTTTGGCTCATTTATCAAAGGAATGTAATGATGAAAAGCTAGCTCTAAAAACTGTAGAAGACTTTTTAAAACAAAATAATCACAGTGCGTCAGTTTCTATAGCAAAACAAGATACTATCTCTGAGAAGATTGAATTCTAAATAGAGAGAGTAAGACCATCAAAAGCGTAACTTACATGACACAAAATGTTGCATTCTCTTAGAGTTGATCTATGAAAAAATTGCTTTTGGATTAGCTGTTTATCATCATGCTGAGGATCGTGATGAGTTACAATCCATTCAGGAACTTTAGTATACTTTAGAAGAACCGAGGCATTTGCGACTGAGGAATGCCCCCATCCTATTTTATTTTTGTATTCATCATTTGTATACTGCGCTTCGTGTATTAACAAATTGCACTCGCTAAAAAACTCGATTAGACTTCGGTGAGGGTCTAGCTGAGGACTTGATAATTTAATATCATTTGGGTTGCCGGTATACCCCATAAGCAGTTCGTTATCAGTAGCATATCCCAGTATTTGATTTTTTGTGTAAACTTTGAAACAGTAAGTCATCCCAGGATGAAAAGTGAAATGGAAATCGATTTTTAGATTTTTAGCAAGTTGTACTGGTGTCCTATCTTGAATTTCATGGAATTTAATTTTTGCTTGAACTTCATCTAAACGAATTGGAAAAAACTCATATGCCAAAAGATCTGTAAAAAGGTCTTTAGTCATTCTTCCAAATCCCTTAGGAGCCCAAATATTTATTTCGTATTTTGAATGGTATAGGGGTTCAAAAAAAGGAAAACCAATAATATGGTCCCAATGGGTATGTCCAAGAAAAAGATGAATTTTTTTTATTTTCATTTCAAGTATTTCAAATCCAAGTTGCCTGATTCCAGTGCCTGCATCAATGATAACAAGTTGCTCATCTTGTCTTATCTCGAGACAACAAGTATTCCCTCCATATCTTGCATACTCAGCTCCGGCAACAGTAATCGAACCTCTTGTTCCCCAGAATTTTATATATGAAGTAATAGGGGAGGGTGCTGGTTTATATTTTTTCTTAGGTGGTTTTTTTTTAAGCGTTTTTGGAAATGGTGTAGGTTTTAACTTTCCCTCGAAAAATAGATTTATAAGGTGAAAGAAGTGCGAAATTAAAAAGGGACGTATTAAAAAGTAATCGACATGAGCCTCTATTGCAGCATGATAATCTTGAATCATTTGCTTAGATGTAATGATTATAACTCCGGTTTTTTTTAACTCTGGGTCATTTCTAATAGTAGTTAAAATCTCTATCCCATGGATTTGAGGTAACATCAACTTTAAAATTAATAAATCTGGTTTGAAGGATTTAATTTTCTTTAGACATTGCTGGCCATTATTTACATATTGAACTTGGTATTTTGAAATCTCTTTTGAGCTGGAAATTTTTTTAGTCCAATATACAGAGTCATCTGCAATCAGTATTTTTTTTTTATGAAAGCGCATTTTAAGGCAAATGTTTATCCTAATTTGGATACTATCAATTAACTATTTAAAAGGGAAATTATGAATTAATATCAGAGGGATCTAAAAGCACTCTTCTTGGTTTGCTTCCTTCTGGCGGGCTGATAACACCATTTTCTTCAAGTTCATCCATTAAAGAAGCAGCTCTTGCATAGCCTATTTTGAGCTTTCTTTGAAGAAAGGTAGTTGAGGCGCTATTTGATTGGACCACAATTCCCAAAGCCTCATCATATAACTCATCCTTTGGATTGTTGCCAAGAAGCGCATCATCTTTTTTGATAGCATCAAAAGATTTAATAAGATAGTTAGGAGGTGACTGAGAACAGATTGTCTCAATACACTGATTGATATCTGCATCACTTATAAAAGATCCTTGAGCTCTTACTAGGGTAGATGATCCTGGAGGTAAGAAAAGCATGTCACCATTTCCTAAAAGACCTTCAGCTCCTGTTTCATCTAAAATGATTTGAGAGTTAACCCTGTTCGCTACTTTAAATGAAATTCTGGTAGGAATGTTGGCTTTAATGATACCTGTAATAACTTCTCGAGAAGGTCTTTGGGTTGCTAAGACTAAGTGAATTCCAACAGCACGCGCCATCTGTGCAATCCTTGCAATTGGAGTCTCAAGATCAGAACTAGATACCATCATAAGATCAGCAAACTCGTCAATTATGCAGACAATGAAAGGCAGTTTATCGGGGATACTTTCATCTTCGTCTGGTTTTCTTTTGCGACTGTTAAATGAACCAATGTTTCTAAGCGATAGCTTTTTTAAAATATCATATCTAGATTGCATTTCTGCTACTAACCACTGCAAAGCAGCGTATGCCCCGTGAGGCTCAGAAATAACAGGTGCTATCATATGGGGGAGCGAAGAATATTGAGTCAACTCCACTTTCTTAGGGTCGATCATAACTAGTTTTACATCATCTGGCTTAGAGGTCATTAAAATTGACATAACTAAGGTATTGATACATACAGACTTACCAGATCCTGTAGCTCCTGCAATTAAACAGTGGGGCATTTTAGTCAAGTCAGCTATGACATTGTCTCCGCTAACTGTTTTTCCTAAAATAAGCGGAATATTTAACTTTCTAGGCTGGCTTTGATAATATAAAAGCATCTCCTTGAAATTGACTTCTTGGGGGTGTACAGAAGGAATTTCAACTCCAACTGCTGCCTTTCCTGGAATCGGAGCTATAATCCTGACTGATTTTGCCTGAAGATTTAATGCGATATCGTTTTCAAGAGCTTTTATTTTTTGGACTTTAACTCCAACTGGAGGTTGAACTTCAAAAGAGGTTATTGTAGGCCCACAATGGATAGCTCCTACTTTTCCATCTATTCCAAAACTTAAAAGTGCATTTTCCAAAATCATGGCCTGGTTTTTTAAGTCTTTCTTTAAGGTGGGTTGGTCAACTGGTTTTTTATCGGTTAAGAATGCAGCAGGTGGTAGAGTATAGTTTCTGCAACCACCTTCCCTTTTGCTTGTAACTGGTATTTTTACAGGAGGTTTAAAAGTTTTAGGATTTTTATTAACTTTTTCTTCAAGGGTATGAATTATAGGTTCTGAATAAACTTGGCTTTTTGGCTTTAACTGTTTGGGTTTTAACTTTATTTTGTCAGGTTTTGTGATAGGCACTGGAGTTTGTTCTTTTTTACTTGAAGCGCTGAAAAATAGATGCTTCAGAATAAATAACAAAGAGCTCCCAATTAACTTGATAACTTTTTTTAATTGCGTCTTAGAAATTAACAGGAAAGAGGTTGTAACTATTGTAGAAAAAATGATTATAAGCCCAGCGTCGCTCAGCAGACTTTTTAAATTGAATATTGGAAAATCCAAATATAGATAGTAAAGGGGCACTCCACCAATATTAAACCTATAATATACAGTTGGATTAGGGTTATAAAGAGTTACCGACTCTGTAAAAAAATACATTTCATAATTAGAAATTAAATCAGGTTTATTTTCTGCTAGGACATTCAATAAAATACATGTCGAGAGTAAAACGGTCGAAAACAAAAATATGCGATATCCCTTTTTGCCAAGTTCTTGGTCTTTGAAAAGTTTAAATGATATCAAAAATAGGTATAAGCAAATAAGATACGCCCCTAGCCCAAATAGATACTGTAGTGAAATAGAAACCAAGTAACCTAAAATTCCAAGCCAATTACTTTCAGGATTATTTTGTGAAAAACTGATTAAAGACAAAAATACAAAAAGGCTCGTAAAAAACAAAACAAGAGCTTTCACTTCAGGGTGAAGCGAGCTTTTTGGTGGTTGATTAGTTTTTTTTTTGTTCTTTTTTTTAGGCATAATAATATAACAATATTACTCCTAGCAGCAAGCAGTACCAGGCGAATATCGAGAGCCTCCCTTTTTTTAAGATAATAAAAAAGATCCTGATTGTCAAAAGCCCTGTAAAAAATGAGCTTAATGCGGCTACTAAATATACTCCCTTAAAGATAACATATTCTGATTTGTATTTCCACAACTCGAGCAAAAAGCCTCCGGCTACGGTTGGAATGGATAACAAAAAAGAAAAGATAACAGAGTTTTTTAGGCTCCAACCTCTAATTCTTGCCGCAGATATTGTAGCGCCGCTTCTCGAAACTCCAGGTAGCAGAGCAATAGCTTGCATTGATCCTATGAATAAATAGTCTTTGTTGTTTTTGTTTCTTTCTGAAAGGTCAACTTTTACGTAAGAAGAGATGAATAATAATAATGCAGTAACACAAAAGAAAATCCCCATGAATTTTAAAGAAGAAAAATAAAAGATGATAGGTTTTAAGAAAAAATAAATCGGAACCAAGGGGAGCAGGGCCAAGATAATGTTTTTCATTTCAGAAGTTGATCGGAGAGTTTTTTTTAATTCTGAACGTAAATACCAGGTTATGCACCCAAGTGTTCCAATATGACAGCTCAGCTCAAGTAATGGAGAATCGTTCTCTATTTCGAAGAAATTTTTTAAAAGATATAAATGTGCAGATGAACTTATGGGAAAAAACTCAGTTATTCCTTGTACTATTCCAAGTAATACTGCTTTTAAAACATCAGTCATGAAAAAGGGATTTTGAAGTTGGGCGATCGACGGGACTTGAACCCGCGACATTTGGAACCACAATCCAACGCTCTACCAGCTGAGCTACGACCGCCATAGGGCATATATTTTAATCTAATACAGCTAATTACTGTCAATTCATAAATTTTAAAATATTAGCTCGTTCTTGCTATCTTTTCTATTTGATAAGGCTATTGCAAATGTAAAAGAGCATATTAAAAATATTAGGACTACATTTATTGATAGACCTTTATACATTACTACAAACTCACAAATAGTCGGAGGATATAAAATTATCCTGAGTAATAGCTTAGCAAAAATATTTACCAAATGAAATAAAAAAGGCATGAAGGATGCAAGTATTACGAGATAGAGCAAAAAAGAGATAAATAATGGTATAAACAAATTGTAAATCAAACTATAAATCGGAAATTTTGAAAAATAAAAAAGTATAACGGGAAATAGAGGCAGACTCACAGCAATATTCAAGCTGATAGCACATCTGAAATATTTTAAAATTCGGTAAACAAGTTTTGACGTTAAGGAAAG
>Ga0066639_10001669_pt1 | contig 19792 bp, 23 predicted proteins | sample CryGeyCG2114_010_2_FD_59504 | JGI IMG/M metagenome (GOLD analysis project Ga0066639, IMG submission 59504) | Groundwater microbial communities from aquifer - Crystal Geyser CG10_big_fil_rev_8/21/14_0.10 | ecosystem: Environmental > Aquatic > Deep subsurface > Groundwater | place: USA: Utah...
TCTCTGTTAGATTATCCGTTGAGAAAGCAAGGTGCTTAATTAAGAATAAGAGACAGGCAATAAAAGATATCCATAAATGTCTATCTATAAAAAGAAATTATTGCAGCTTCACATCCGAATTAAAGGAAGGAAATGTTCCGATTGAGTTGATAGACAAATTGCCAAATATAATAATAGTAAAAGAAAAAAGATCTCATAAATATATTACTATCCCTGTTAACTTAACCTCTGAATTTGCAGAGTTCTTGGGGTACCTGATGGGCGATGGGAACATAAGGCCAAATTACGTTCAGATCTCAAATGAGGATTCAGAAATTATAAATCGCGTAAAAGAACTATCAATCGCATTATTTAATTTAAATCCTATAATAAAACCTGCCAAAAGAACAGAAAAGATGTATGATATCAGGATTGCTTCCAAAACCTTGGTTAGCGTTCTTTCAGTATTCGGATTATATCCTGGTAAAAAGGGAAAAGAATTAAAGATTCCAGAAGAGATGATGCTGTCAGATAACGAAGTTATCCGAAAATTTAGCAGAGCCTACTTTGACTGCGACTCATCACCCGCTAATAATAAAAGGGATATAGAATTAGTTTCTGAAAGTAATATTTTAATTAGACAATTCTGTATGCTTCTAAAAAGATTTGGAATAATTTCAAAGATATCTAAAAAAATCATAAATTCAGTTCCTTATTACAGGCTTAATATCCATGCAAGATATGCGGAAAGGTATGCAGAAAGAATAGGGTTCTTGATAAAGAATAAAAGAGAAAGAGCAGATAAATATGCAGACATCGGCCTAATACAGGGTTGTGGTAATCAGGATATGGTTCCTCTGGGAAAGTTTCTAAAAGAGACTCGTCAGTTATTAGGATTTTCAATAGGAGAGATACAGGAAAATGCTGTTTATAGCTATGGAATATACGAGAAAAAAGGATTAATCTCAAAAGAAAAGCTTAAGCAGTTGCTTACTTATTATTCGCTGAAAAGAAAGGGAATATATTTTAGTCTATTAGATGACCTTCAGAAAAATGAGGATATTAACAAGAAATATGGAAATGGTTTAGCTAATGGAGTAAAGAAATACCTAAATGATTCTGGGTTGGTTGAAGAAGGAGCCCTGCAATTATCGTTTATGGGCCAGAAATATTTACAACAAATTAGAATGGCGGATCCAGATAAAATAATAATGCAGCTTGAATATTTAGCAAATTCAGATATCTCATGGGTTCCAATAAAAACAATTCAGAAAATAAAGAATACCCAGAAATTTGTTTACGATTTAACAATAAAAGACAACCATAGTTTTATTGCTGAAGGGTTTATTGTTCATAACACAACAACAATCAGCAAACTAGCCTTATATTATTCAAAAAGAGGACACAAAGTAGCAGCAATCGGTTTAGACGTTCACAGACCTGCAGCCTCAGAGCAATTAAAGCAATTGGGAGAAAAAGGCAATTTTGCAGTATTCATAGATAAAGAAGAAAAAAATCCAGCGAAGATATGGAAGAAATATGAAAAAGAATTAGAAAAATACGACTTAGTATTAGTAGACACGGCAGGTAGAGATGCCTTGGATTCCGAATTAGTAGAAGAAATAAAAACAATAAATAAAACAGCCAAACCAACAGAAACGTTTCTAGTAATGCAGGCAGATATCGGCCAAGCCGCTCAAAAACAAGCCAAGACTTTCAAAGAGGCTGTAAACATCACAGGAGTTATAATAACCAGAATGGATTCCACTGCAAAAGCAGGAGGTGCATTAACTGCTTGTCATGAAGCCAAGGTTCCAGTGGTATTCATAGGGACAGGGGAAAAGCCCCATGACTTGGAGCTATTCGACCCAGAATCATTTCTCTCCAGACTTTTAGGAATGGGAGATTTGAAATCGTTAATGGAAAAAATCCATTCTGTGACTGACGAGAAAAAACTAAAACAGACACAGGCAAATCTTGAGGCAGGAAAACTCACTCTAAGAGATGTACAAGCTCAATTAGAATCGATGGAATCTCTCGGCTCAATGGATAAGATAATGTCAATGATTCCAGGGTTAGGAAAAGCAAGAGAAAAAATCACAGACGAACAATTAGAACAGCAGCAAAAGAAAATGAAAAATTACAAGAACGCAATAAATTCAATGACAAAAGAAGAAATAGAAAATCCCGAACTATTAGAAAAACAAACCTCCCGTATACAAAGAGTAGCAAAGGGTTCTGGCACAAGTACTTCAGACATCCGTGCTTTAATCAAACAATACAAACTTCTAAACGATTTAGTAAAGAACCAGTCCGCAATGTCCGAGGGCAAGATGGATCAAAAGACTTTGATGAAAATGGCCAGGAAACTCGGGAAAAAGGGAATGCGGATGTAAAACAACAAATTTAAATAACTATTTCTCAAGCAGATTATATGGACTATAGATATGTAACCTCTGAACTTCTATCTAGATGGAAAACAAAAACCAGTATGGGGGATATCACAGGTCACCTAAATAAAAGACAAAAAGAGATGGCTTGGGAATATATTCAAGCCCTAGATCATTATGATAAACAGAAAGAAGAACAAAAAGCTAATATCTTCAATGAAAATGGTGAAACAATAGCAAGAGGAAGAAGATATGCTGCGGCAACAGGCGTAATAGCAGGAGGCATTTTAGGTTATTTAACAGGGAGAGATGTACTAAGTACATCCATAGGGGCAGTAACTGGAACAGCAATATTAGAAACAATAGAACACTTATTCAGGCCTCTTGCCCATAAATTCGGACTCCCACAAGAACCAAAAGATTCCGAAGAACACGAAAAAATCGCAAGGCGCTACCAACATTTACTCGAAGACGCAATATAAAAAGAATTAAATAAAATTCCTCATTCAAATTTAATGATAACTCGTCCTAAAAGACCAATCATCCCTGCAATTCTTGCCCTTATTATCTTAATAATAGGCTCTCTAATTTTCCTCTATGATTATGAGAATAGAATAGATCCGCCTCAATTCAAACTCCCTGACAATGCCGTCATGAAAGTAATAGACGGCGACACAATCCAGCTCGCAGACAACACCATTGTCAGACTTTTAGGGATAAACGCCCCTGAACAAGAAGAAGACTGTTATGAAGAAGCTAAAGAAAGGTTATCAAATCTCCTCCTATCCTATGAAGTCCGTCTCGAATCCGACCCAGCCGCACCAGACACAGATATCTACGGAAGAAAACTAAGATACATATTTCTAGACAACCAAAATATCAATCTAATTCTTCTCCAAGAGGGCCTAGTAAGAACCTATTTTCTCAATCAATCACTCAAATACCAAACAGAATTCATAGCAGCAGAGCAAAGAGCAATTGAAAATCAAATAGGCTGCTTGTGGAATTAAGAGATCTAAACACAATAAAACCGTAAAATTTATATAGGTATATCAATTGATATACCCATGGAAAAGCTTATAGAAATCATCAAAAAAAAACCTTCCCTGCGATATCCAAGATTGGATACAATCCTAATGATAGAGGAATTCATAAAAGAAAATGATGGAGAATACAAAAAGAAACAATTATGGGAAAATTTACCTAGAAAAATGATGTATCAAACATTCAGTATTGCCCTAGACTATCTTCTGATTTCTGGAAAAATCTCTGTTGATTCGGAAGGGAAAATAGGATGGATATTCTATCCTAAAGAAGCTCAAGAAAGGCTGAAACAAGCCCGTTTAATCTGGAAAAGACCTCATGATAAAAAAACCTTGTGAAGTTCAATTTGCAAACCCTGGAGTAAAGAAAGCATTTGACGATCTTAATGATCCAGTACTTAAAAAATTTTTAGAAAGAGCCCTTCAAGATATAAAAGACAATCCATTCTGTGGAATTCAAATTCCAAAAAGATTAATTCCTAAAGAATATGTAAAAAAGTTCAATATCCATAATGCCTGGAAGTATAATCTGCCGAATTCATGGAGGCTTATTTATTCAATTATCGGCGGAGATATCATGATATTAACAATCATCCTTGAATGGATGGACCATAAAGAATATGAAAAGAGATTCGGATATTAGAGAGCACCATAATTAGGCAATCATTTATCTCGCGCACTTAGAACTCATCACAGGAAAACCTTTCCTTACAACAACAAAATTCTGATTCTCTATCCTATAAGGCTGTGGGCTTCCCCCAGGAGAAAATATCTCAACAACCGTCAGATTGAAACTAGCAGCAATGTAATTTTCCTGAATAGGTGCAATGGTAAACCAATAACTAACCAGATTCCCTTCCCCATGATAAACTCCCTGTCCAAGATCTACAAGCCTTGCATGCAATTGATTAAATCTAGGCATGACATACTCATAATACATCCCTCTGCCAATAAAAAAGTCTCTTTCAGGCCTATTTTCCTCTGTACCCTGAACTCTTGTAACATTAAAGATCAATCCTTCCGGAGTCGTGACCCTCCATCTCGCGCCATCTGTAGCCTCACTAAGTCCAGTATTATCAAGCCCAACATCCAGTCTATATTCAGTCCTGCCATCCGCAATTAAAGGACAATTTCTATTATCAACAATTGTCTTAAGAACAGCTTCCTGCGCAGATACAATAGAAGCTGAAGCAATAAGCCCAAAAGCTACAACTACAATAAAAATTCCCAACAGCCTCATGGGATTCATAAGTCCCCTAGGCTCCTTACACTTCATTTTCTTCATATATAACTACTACATAGTAGGTATTTAAATCTTCGTAGTCAGTTTCTCACAAGCCGAAAAGAAAACATTTATATAGATTACGTAATATTACGTAATATGGAGATAATAGCTAAAATAAGTAAGGGAAGCAAAATGGATCAGATTTACCTGCCCAAACAAAGGGCCATTCTGAACATTGGGGAATATGCAGTCATAACTCCCCTGCACCGGGAAAAAGAAAAGAAGGATGAAAAGCTATATTTTTACGGCATAAAAGACATTGAGCCCATAAAACTTGAAATAATATCCAGGATAATCAGCATAATAGAGTCTAACATTGATTATGAGAACATAATAGTAACTGGATCTTTCCTGAACAAAGGTTTCAATTTTAACGATATTGACCTTTTAATCTTAACAGAAGAAGATGAAAGCCAGGGTAAAACAATACAAAAAAGAATAGAAGAAAAACTAAAGATAAACACCCATTTAATTTTATTAAGCGATAGCTCATTCAAAAAAGCTCTTGAAATAGATCCTGTCTGGAGAATGATAACCAGCAAAAGCATTTCAAAAAGAAGAATTCCTCCATTGCCCAGAATAAAATTAGACTATAAGTATCTTGATGCTCAACTGATAAAAAGCAAGACATTGATAGACAATTTTGACAATCTTTATGGAAAAGATAAGTATAAACTGATAAGAAACGCTGTAGCCATTTACCTGTTTATCCATAATAAGCCGATTTCAGATGCATGGATAGAAAAAGAAATATTAAAAGAGCTAGGAACAACTGCCGAAGACCTGAAAAATAATCTTATAGGCAAGAATATTTCAGGAAAATATCGCACATTCCATCTTAGATTAGAAAGAGAGGTAATAGAAAATGCCACAAAACAGGAAAAAGCTCATTAAGCTGATCATCGGAAACTTGTCTAATGCAATAGTGCATGAAATCCTTAGAAAAGCCTCTGAAACAAAATAGGAAAAATTAGAATCTCCACATGCTCTAAAAAAGGATGTATGGCAATATAATAGCCAGAAAGATAGAAATTGAGGAGTTTCTCAGTATAATCCGAGATTACAAGCCAGAGCAGATTGAATGCACAGACCATACTTTTTTCAGACTTAGTGAAAAACAAAGGAAGATATTTAAATGTGAGAAGCTTAGAGAATATATCCTATATGATACTCCAGTCATGGTAGGAATCCAAAATAATGGAAACTACGCTGTCTTCTATAAGCATGAGAAAAAGACAATGAGAATAATAGCAGATATTCAACACCAAAAGATTAAAATAGTGTCGTTTTACTTCACAAATATACCAAGAATATAACATGGAACAAAAAAGGCATTTACAAGGAAAAGGCGAAATGGACTATGATTTTGTAAATGATATTCTATTCTTTAAAGTAAAAAACAGGGAATATGACTTTTCCTTGGAATTTCAGAATATGGTAGTTGATATAGATGAAGATAGATATATAGTTGGAATTCAGATATTTGATGCCTCTAAGTTCTTTAGAGTAGACAAAATCTATCTAAGACAAATACCAAAATGGAAATTTGAAGCCAAAATTGAGGAAAACACTATCGAACTAAGGTTATTCTATGAGGTAATGATAAGGAATCAGATTAGAGAAGTTAATCCGATTATTGTTCAGGAAAACACGCAAAACCTTCCTCAACAGACGATGATGGTTCCTGTTTAATCTGGAATAATCCAAAACCCAATAATAAGAGTTAAATAAATTCTTTTCGTTCTAAATCGCATCATGAGAATCCGCGACCTCCCCGATTCCAGCAAACCAAGAGAACGTTTCCTTCGCCATGGAGTAGAGGCCTTGAGCGATGCGGAGCTTTTCGCGATAATTCTTAGAACCGGAACTATTAATGAAAACGTCACAGACATGGCAAATAGAATGCTAAAAGAATATCCCTTAGAAAACCTGTTCAGCTCATCTCTTGCAGAATTACAGAAGATAAAAGGCATCGGTCCAAGCAAAGCCATGCAAATTCTAACAATTTCAGAACTAGCCAAGCGGCACGCCCAAGCCAAACACCCCATAAAGAAAATCACACAAGCCAAAGACGTATTCGACCTCTTTCACGACAGGCTAAAAGACAAAAAGCAAGAAGAGTTTTGGGTGCTAATGCTTAACAGCCAGAATAATATAATAAAAGAACAGCTAATTAGCAAAGGCATCTTAGATTCCGCAATCATCCATCCCAGAGAAGTCTTCAAAGATGCAATAAAAAACTCCTCAAGCAAGATTATAATCCTGCACAATCATCCTTCAGGAAACCCAGAGCCAAGTCAGGAAGATATTGAGATTACGAAGAGAATAACAAAAACAGGAGATTTAGTAAATATAAAGGTAATAGATCATATTGTCTTAGGAAATCCTTCTTACTTCAGTTTCAAAGAAAGTCGTTTTCCTTTTCTTAATTAACATTTAAACTCTTAGTCAATTCTTCTAAACCTGCCTTAAGTTCTTCATTTAACATCAAAGATTCTTTCAATATTTCCTCACTAGACCTGTAAACAATTTCTTCTTCTTCATACTTCTTATATTTAGAAATGCTTAAATCATAATCATTCTGTTTTATTTCCTCAATTGGAACAAAAAAATTCTTATTTTTTCTATCTTCATTTTTCTCCTCTTTTCTCTTTCTAAATCTACCAATAATATCAGGAATATCATTTTTATCAGTTTTAGTCCGTTTATCATCTAAGCTAAAACCATCCGCTTCCATGTCATAAAACCATACTTTCTGTGTTGGCTCCCCTTTTGTAAAGAATAAAACTGCTGTAGAAACCCCAGCATATGGCTTAAATATTCCTGAAGGCATAGAAATAACTGCATCTAACCTGCATCTTTCAAGAAGTAAATTCCTTACCTGCTTATGAGCATTAGATCCTCCAAATAAAACTCCATCTGGAACTATTACCGCACATCTTCCCCCATTAGCCAAAGAATTATACATAAGTTCTAAGAAAAGAATTTCAGTTTTCTTGGTCTTTATCCTAAAATTATCACTCATTTCAGATTCATCTATAGAACCCTTAAATGGAGGATTTGCCAGAATAATATCATAGGTATTGTCCTCATTATATCTCTTTGACAAAGTATTGAGTTGTTGTATATTGGGTCTTGATATTCCATGCATTATTAGATTCATTAAAGCTATTCTAACCATGGTCTGATCTATATCATATCCATAGATAGATTCCTCATCTAACATCTGCTTTTGCTTGGCATTTAACTTATCTCCCTTGAAATTATACTCATTTCCCTCATCATCCACTTTTATCAAATCCTTAGAGGTATTATTTCTTAAAATATGTTCATAAGCATTAACTAAAAATCCTGAAGTCCCACAAGCAGGATCTAAAATTCTATCTCCATACTCTGGATTAGTCATCTCAATCATCATCTTGATTATATGTCTAGGAGTCCTAAACTGACCATTCTTACCTGCAGTTTGTAATTCTGAGAGTAAAAACTCATAAATGTCTCCTTGGGTGTCTGCATTTTGCTCTTTAATATGCATATCATTAATTATCTTAACAGCCTCAATCAACAAAGAAGCAGTAGGGATCTCAAAATTGGCATTTCTCATATATTTAGAATAGAAAGAATCTCCATTATCAAGCCCCCTCAAAAATGGAAATACCTTATCTCTTACATGATCTATTATCTTATCGGCAGAATAATTAGACCATTCAGACCATTTGCAATCCTCGTGACCCTTAAACATAGACTTATACTTCTCGCCTGTCAACGTTCCTTCCTGATGTTTCCTAGTATCATCATCCTCAAGACGCTTCATAAATATCAAATACGAAATCTGTTCAATCGCCTGAAGAGGATTGCTAATACCTCCGCTCCAAAACTTATCCCAAAGTCTCTGCACCTTTGATTTTAATTCATTGTGTAACATCTTATTTCAATATCTCCCAGCTTCCGCCCTTCCCATGCCCCTCTCTTCTAATTCTTCCCTTTTTCTTTAAATTCTTTAAATGATATCTAACCCCTTCTCTAGTTAAATTTACTTGCGTGGCAATCTCTTCAGCACTTAAGTAGGGATTATTTTCTATTAATTCTAAAATTTCCTTTTCTTTGTCATCTCCTTTAATAGTAGTTTTAGTGGTAGTATATGTGGTAGTTTTAGTGGTAGTAACACTTTTATCTAATGGAAAAGTAATTTTATAATAATCAAAGTCCCCTTCAATTATGGGTTTAACATTATACCGTTTATTCCACCCATTAATCATTTTATGAAATCCTGAACCTATATTCTCTGAAAATCTTAAAAATCTAAAAGCCTTTGCGATTATAGGATTTCTTGGCAAAGAAAAATCTTCCTTAAGAATTAATTCTATTTTCTTTGGAAGAGCTCCTGGATTAAAGAATTCAAACCTATCTTTAAAAATTCTGATTCTGGAAGTGGTTTTACTAAAATAATCAGTGTTAATTATTAAATTTACCAAAGCTTCTCTTAATGCCTGTAATTGGGGCGGATCATCATCTCGAACTCCTTGTTTGATAGAGAAAGGTATTTCAATTTGCCTCATTAGCCTTTCGTAGATATCAAAAAAGCTCAAAAACAAATTCCTTTCAGAAGAAATCCTATAATTATACCTTGCTGAAGCATCTTCATAAGATGTGCCTGGAATTTCTAAATATTCCAACCTATAAGTCGGAATCGCCTCGGCAATATTATCTTCTGTTCCGAACAAAAGTAATCCTGCAAAAGTTACTTTATTTTCCTTTACAATGCCAATTTTTTCCAAGAATTCTTTATCATTCAAAGTATTATATCTATGAGCTGGATTTATTTGAACAAAAAAATTCCTATATTGTTTCACAGTTTCCTTATCTAAATCCTTTAATTCAAAGGAAGTAGACTCTTGATCCTTTTCTTCGAAAGAGGCATTTCTATAAAATGCATCTATCTCTTCCTGTGTTGCTCTTTGATCTCCGCTTCCTGTTCGGATAAATGTGTTTTTAGGGTCATTAAAATAAATGGGTTTTTCTCTTGCATGCTTTTTTGGAATGTAAAAACCAAGGACAATTTTCCCTTCGAAATTATACTTTTTACATTTTATCTCTATAATCTTATTAAATTTGCTTTTATTTCTCAAAACATTGGTAAAATCTTGTTCAATTTTTTCTGGCGTTTTTATCCCTTGAATAAAATATTTTTTACCCTCTTTTTTAACTCCGAAAACTAACCAACCCCCATTAGTATTTGAAAATGCAGAAACACTTGCCCAACTATTTTTAGGAACTTCTGATTTTGCTTCTTTAACTTCAAAATCTTCCCATTCAATATCTTGTAATCTTTCTACTAGTTCTTGTTTATTCATAGTCTACCCCTAAAGTTTCCAGAAAAAGTCTCAAACTCCTTAGTTAAATGGAGTGGCTCACCGTCCCGTCCGAAAGCGAGACGCCTCCCCTTACTGAATTTTACTAGTGATTCTATAAGTCTTTTAGGGTTTTTAAGTTTTTGTAGTCTCATCTATATTTCTCCGTTTCCAACTGCTTCCAACTGTTCGCTAAAGGTAGATAATTCCCCACATGATAGGCAAATATAATGAGATTCTTTGTGTTTTTGTGATGTCATTATATGTCCTTCAAAGAAAGCCTGAAGGCTTTCTCTCGTTTAGTTAAATTTGATATCTCTGAATCTATTGTCCCTTTAGCAATTGCAGAATTTAGTTTCATATAATTTAAAGTAGAATAAGTATCATAAAGCCCTTTGCCTTTAATTAGATTAGCAAGAAGGATCTTATCTTCCGGATATACTACTTTTATATATTCTTTTATAGAACATTTTTTATGTGTGCCAAACAATATCTCCGTATTCTTCTGTTGCGCCAGTTCAATGATTTTGCTCTTTAGCTCTTCTTCCTTCAGTTCTATCTCTTTCTTTAATGCCTGAAGTTTTTCAAACTCATCAATTAATCCATTATCGTTTGTCATTTTAATAGTTATTTTTATTAAAATCCACAGGGATTTTATAATTATCGCTTATTAATTTAGCTGATGCAATTCTATGAGTTCTGAATTTTCTTATGTCCTTTCTCAAATGGCAATAGCCTATGACATATCTTCTTGATTTATAATAAACATCAAGTTTCCTCTTTGAAAACTCTGCGCTTTCCATATTAAAGTATTTTATTTCGGCTGTTTTTAGCTGATTGAAAGCTTTTTCAATGATAGAATAAACTTTTTCGTTAATCTCAGTATTAAAGCTATGGTATTTTTCCCTTAGGAAATCTTTGTCTATTTCTTCTTTTTGTTCTTTAGGTAGCGAATTGGTAATTTTATTTAGAATAGACTTTGTCACTTTATTTTTTATAGGAGTTTTATATTCATCGTAATAATCATCATAATACTCTTTATCGCTTTCAGGCGCATTTTTCTCATATTCTTTAATAATTTTGTAAAGAGCTTCTGCCTCTTCTTTTGTTAACTCGATGTTTTTCTTTTTATCGGTTTTCATCCCACTAACTCCCCATTAAACGCCTTCTGCATCAATGAATCGAACAACTCCCCAGCATTCCTATTTTCAAGCCTTTGTTTTTCCTTTAATTTCTCAACTTTCTCAACAATCGAGGCGAATTTCTGCTGAAGTTCCATAGGCGGAAGAGGAATTTTTATGTTTAAAAGTTGTTTAGACGTAATTGCCTTGAAAGTGCTACCTTTACCCAAGCTTTCAATCTCTTTTTCTTTGACTTTTATAAAAGAATAAACAAAATCCATCTTTATATCTTTTTTACACCTAATTGATGCTAAACCCCGCCCAATACAACATTTAATATTTGCTAGATTAATTGAACCTACCGGAGCCCTAACAGAAATTAATATATCATTTGGCAAAGCTATTTTTGAAGGTTCAGAAGTCCATTGTTCAACAATCGGATACTTTTCTCCAAACTCTTTTTTGCCTTGGAAGAATGGCACTCCCTTTCTTACCTGATTATATGATGATCCTGCCGGAGACTGTCCCATAATTATTTCAAAATATCTTTTATCTCCTAATTCAACCTCCTCAAATCCTTTCCCCATAAACATCTCATTAAACAAACTCTTCAAATACTCATCCAATAAATCCAGAGCCTTTTTGCCCTTGCTCTTCAACTCCTCCGCCTTCTCCAAAATAGACACGATTTTTTGCTGGGTTTCTAAGTCAGGTTTTCCGTTTAGGAATGGGAGGGGGATTTTTATATTTAAAAGTTGTTTTGAAGTAATAGCTTTGAAAGTACTACCTGAACCAAGTTTTTCAATTTTAATTTCATTTAATTTTAAGAAGTAATAAACAAAATCTTTTTCTATATAATTATTACATCTTATTGATGCTAAGCCCCTTCCAATACAGCAATTAATATTTGCCATATTTATAGAACCTACTGGGGCCCTTACAGACATTAAGATGTCTTCAGGTTTAGCAAATTTACAAGGATCTGTTGTCCACTTTTCCACTGAAGGATATTTTTTGCCAAACTCCGCTTTTCCTTGAAAGAATGGAGTGCCTTTTTTTTCTTTATTATATGTTTCTCCAGAAGGAGACTGTCCCATAGTTATCTCAAAATAGGTTTTATCTCCTAATGCTACTTCTCGCCATTCAATTTTATCTGTTTGTTTTTGTATCATTTTCTCTTAACTTCCAGTAGTTTTATATGAAATCCGTTAAGATCTAACTTTTCCAATATTTTAAAACTCGCAAAGTAAGGTTTAAAATTATCACCACTAATGATTACCTTAATAATATAATCGTCAATAGGAATACTGTCCCCTATACCAATAGGAGTATTGTGGTAGCTACTTAGGAACATTTTAGTTGTATTATCTGAACGCATATACACCAAATCAACAAACTCACTTTCTCCAGGACCAATGTTTAATCGTTCAGCTTTACTAAAATCTGCTCCAGAGTCAGGTCTACTTGCCCATCTTAATGGAAATCCCTGTAAGCCTGCATCTTTTCCTTTACTATCAGTTACTTGATAAACTTGACATCTACAATTTTTTGCAGTTCTCTTACCTACATTTTCTACCTTAAATCTATCAAAGGCTGACAAAACAGAACCAGGGCTAAGGATTATTGGGGCTCTTTTGTAAGGTTCTTGAGAATTATAAGTTATATTCAGTTTTGGTTTGAATATATAAGGTAATATAAAATCTTTAAATGCTGTAAATATAATCGCTATTATTGAAAGTAAAATTGGAATTACTATTTCCCAGTTATTTTTAACCCATTCAATCAAGATATTCATTTTTTTATCTCCTTTAAGATACTGCTTTCTAATGTATTTAAAAGTGTAATTGCTCCGATTACAATTTCTTTAAAGGTTTTTGAGAAATCTCCCTTATCAAATTTTTTGTAAGTTTTCTGAAAATCGCTTCCCTTCCGATGTGCAGAACATTTTGACCGTAACTCTTGCAAATTTCTGAAATATTGAATCATTTCGGGGGATTTGAATTTATGTTTTTGCTCTAAATATTTACTTAATATCTCAATAGATTTATCTCCTTTTGAATATGTTAAGCTTTCTTTCAGTTTAGGTTCATTTAATGAATCGATTATTATTTTAGTTATAGACAGAACCTTTTCATCAAATTCTTTCTGTTCTTTTGATGGGATTTTGAGACTTTTCAAATGATGTTCATCCCCAGAATTTAGAGATTTAAACAACTCCCACCCAAATTTATTTTTCCAATTTTTGTTAAATGTTTCCAATTTTTGTTTAAAATATAAGACTGGATCCTCTGGTGAGCAAAATTCTGCTTTAAAATCTCGATTGTAGGATGTTAGACTGGGTTCTCCAGATTCAATATTATAAAGCCTCCAATATTCTTGTTCTTCATAGGGTATTTTCTCTAAATCTCCAAGATAAACCATTATACTTTCTTTGGCATTATTATCGATTGGAATGCCCCAGATATTAAAGCCCTCTTTATTTGTATAAACTAAATAGCCATCATTAATTGAATAATCTGAAGGCTTGTTGTAATACTTGTCTAGAACTTCTTTTTTGAAAAAGACATGAGTAAGAAAATGAGGGGCATCCGAATTAGCCCAAAAATTATTTGCTAACTTAGTTTGGTCACAAGTAAATTCAATTATCTTATCTTTTGAATCTTTTCCAATGATAAATTTCTTATATTTATTTTTACTCATTTTTTCTTCTCTTTAACTAAATCTTCTTCTTTTAATCCTCTTTTTTTCATCCAATCAGTAACGCATTCTTCTACATATTTAACAGCATTCTCTTTGCCATAAAAATGGTTTATTAATTTAATCATTATAGAATATATTCTGAATGCTACAATGGGTAAGACCATATCATCAGAAAGGAATGCATGTTTTTCTACTTCTAATTTGCCTTTTGTTGTTGCTTTTTCTTCTTTGTCTGGACTGAAATGATAAAGAGATATTCTAACATCGTTAAGATATTCAATAAAATTATGAAAATTCTGGATTTTTAATTCTTCTAAATGTTTATTTCCACTTTTTATAAAGGTGCCTAGTGTAAAATATCTGTCCTTACTTAATTCTTCAACTCTTATTTTGTCTGTCTTGTTTAGATATCTGATATATTCATATTTTAGAACATATTCACAACAATTAATTGCCGATGCAATAGAAGATAAGAAAAAACCTGACTGATATGATAAATAGGCTTCATCTGCAAAACCCCTGATTAGATTCGGCATGTGATACCAATCTTTATCTTCATCATATAAATCTGTAACAAAAACATGGGGCTCTGCATATTGGATTATTCTAATATCTGGCTCTTCAACATCTTTAGGGTAAACCTCTCCATTTTCGTATTCGAAAGTCCAGTTTCTATGATTCGATTTAGTATTCATCATAAATTCAAAATTTTCTATCTTTTCTTTTTTAGTTTGCTTTTTATTTTTCTTAACCTCTTCTTTTAGCTTTTCTATTTTAGGCAGAATCCCCTCTAAATATTTCTTCTTTTCATATTCATTCATATCAAATGGGTTAAATGTTGGATCAAACTCTCCTGAAAATTGATATTTAAAATCTACTTGCTTTTTATTTGGTTCAGAGCTATAAGCTTCTTCTTGAGCATTATCTAATTCATCGTCTCCATCAAAATCGCTTTCATTATAATCCTCATCCAATCCAAAGCCCATGAATCTACTTAGCTTCTGCTGTTTTGTTGGAAAATCCTTCGGAGGCTCTTTTCCATAAACTTCTTTATATATTTCAGCAGGAGTTTTTCTCGTGTCGCTTTGTTTTCTTACATAATTGTACCAATAATGAAATTCTTCCTGTTGTTTCCTATCTTCTTCCTCAGTTTTTGGCTCTGGTTTATCTTTAAAGAATTCCTGCCAAGCCAATTCAAATTCTTTTATTCCCTTAACCGACTCTTCTTTTAACTTTTTTTCATTCATACTTTAAACCTCCTAAATTGCGTATAAAATCATTAAACGAAAGGTTTATAAAATTCATAAGCCCTTGATAATAGTATAAGGGAACGCGACCTGACGAATCCCGTGCTCGCTTTGCGATGATGCGGTTAGTAGGATTGACGGACGCACTTACCTTATATTTTATTTGGGTGTTATTGATTACCATTGTTTCTTTAGTCGCTCTATATTTAATAGGGTATCTAAAATTAGGCTCATTCTGTATTCAATACTTCTCTTTTTAAGCTGGCTTTCTTCAACTACCCTTGTCTTCTCTCCATCAGTTATGTTCACTAGTCTTTTAAAATTTGGAGATTCGTGGTTATCAATTGATACAAAAATAATGCAATTATCATGTTTTTTAATGAAATCCAAAACGTCTGAATAGATTTCTAAATTTTGTCTCGTTTCTCTAATTTTTATCTTTAGAATATCTGAATAGATTTTCTTTGTTTCTATTATTTTTTTAATCGAATGAACATAAGCAGACTTGTACTTTAATTCTTTATAATGGGCAAATCTTGATATTTTCGGAAGCAGTTCTCTCAATTTCTCTCTTTCAATTATAGAATACCCTATTAAGTTCTCGGAATAATCAATGAAAATATAATAGTCAAACTCTTTCATGCTTGCTCCTCAGCCTTTTTATTTTCTTCCAAAACATCCCCGAAAACGCGGTTTATCTCATTTCTGATAAGCTCCCTTAGCTTCTGATTCACGCTCTTGCTCTCTGTCTGACAAATCTTCATGAAATTGGCAAATTCGCTTCTGTAAAGACGTGTAGAAACTATCTTCCTCTCTTCTCCTCGTAAAGAATTATCTTCTTTCATGCAGGTTTCTGAAAGACCAGGTATTTAAATATTTATATAAAAATAGGAAAAAGGTGTATACATATTTTTACCTAATTATACACCAAAACTTCTCTTCTTGGAGTTTTATGTCCCAAATTAAGAGTCAATGGAATTGGAATATTAACTTCCTTATCATCTTTCTTGAAAGTCACCATTAAAAGAACATTTACGTGATTAGTTCCATAATGAACAGACATTTTCATGCTTTTCACATTTCCTAAAACTTCTTTAGAAATGCCTATATTTTCACTAGCATCCATAATCTCCAATCCACAAATCAGATTATCGGAGCTAACATCTAGAATAAAATCACCCACATCTATAGAAGTTTTAACTACATCCCCATTAGAAACAGAGAAAATATCATTATCCGAATCATAATCTATCCTTTTAATTTGTCTTGCCATTTTCTATTAGTATTCCAAGCGCTAACGACTTTTAACTCTTTTGTTTCTTTAATTTCCACTATTAAAACCAAAGAATATTTAGAACTCATCTTAAACCATAATTTGAATCTTCCAATTTTTCCATATTCAATTTTTTCTAATCTGTCTATTCTACCAAGAAAATTCCTTACTAAACCTTCGTTTACTGGTCTCTCGATAGTTCTTTTATAAAAATGAGGGTCAAAGTTTATACTATCCTGATCTAATCTCTCAAGAAAAACTTTAACCTCTTTTAATTCCAACTTACCTCCACTTAAGCTTATTACATTTCTCCACGATTTTCTCTAACTGCTCCTTGCTAAACTTATCCAAAGGTCTTTCTTCTGTCAAAGGATGCTTTGCAAGATCTCTTAGAGTTATATGCTTAGTACGAACAAATACTTCCTTTAGAAGCCTCAAAAACTTCATCTGATCAGAATTATAATGTTCATTTCTGTCTAAAACATACTTATCAAACTCATTCTTAATCATCTGTTCAGGATCAGGAAGGCTTTTTATCCCAATCATCTCCCTAATAAACGACACAAAATCAATCTTCATTATATTCTGAATATTTTCTATAGTCCAGAAAGAATTAAGCTCTGACAGCTTTCTTTCAATCTCTAAGATTTCAACAGCAGTTATACCTTCCCCATTTCTTATCTTCTTGATTAAGGCATTATTTTCAACAAATTCAACTAAATCCTCGTTCTCTTTCATTTCATGTTTTATTTCTTCAACTTTCAAAACTACATCTGGAGCATCAACTCTTAACATTTTTTTCCTTTCAACTTCATAATAAATCATCAAAGGAGCTATTTCTCTTATCAAAAAGTCTACATCTTCAAAAGTCAATTCTTCCCAGAACTTCTCTTGCATAACTTTCTTCAAATCATCACTCTTCGCCTGAATAACCTCAAGACCCCTTTCCCAAACATTATTGACTTTTTCTTCAATAATCTCCCTTATCTCTCCTTTTTTATCATTATTCTTATCCTGAATAGCCCTAAACAGCTTAACACAATCCGAGACAAATGTGTAAACCTTTGAATTATCAGACTTAGAATAGATTAAAAGAGGAGCGATATCCCTTCTCAGCTCCTTGATATGTTCAACAAGATCAAATTTTTCTGAAACAACTCTTTTTATTATAGGCAATTTTTCAATAACTGCTGGAGATTCTGTATCTATTGCCCTAACACTCGCTATTATTTCTTTTTCTATTACCTTTCTCTGCTTTTGATCTAACTTCTTCTCAAGAAGATCAACCTGTTCAAGAAAAATTCTAGTCTTTGAATCCACAACCTTTGATCTATTCTTTGTTCTGTCTAACTTATGAAACTCAACATTAGAATGGTCTCCAAACTTAAAATCTAATATCAAAAAGTTCTCTTTAACGGCCGTTCCATTTTTTGAAGGCAACCAATCCTTATGCTTGCATGCTTCTAAATTTCTAGTCCCTCTACCCAACATTTGCCAAAATCTTATTGGTGAAAATACTGGTTTAACAAACACAAGATTGCAAATTTCAGGAATATCAATTCCGGTGTCTAAAACCCCTACTGACAAAGCAATTCTAGGTTCAGAATCTTTCTCAAATCTTTTAACTTCGTCCATATATCTCGTTCTATCCGATGTTATAACCCTAACCTCTTTTGCAAGATTTGGATATAAATAATCAAATATTTTCTTTAGAGATTCGGCGTGTTTGACACTAGCACAGAAAAAAATACTCTTGCAAGGTTTTCCATCATCTGATTTATAACATCTATCAATAAACTCATTAATAATTAGCTCATTTGTCCTCGAATCGGTGAAATATCTCTCAAATCTCGCCCCAGGCAACTCTGTTTTATCAGGATCTTCCTCTTGCTCTTTCAAAGCTTGCTTTAATTCTTTAGTTAATTTTGCGCCTTCAATACCTAAAGATAAAACTCTTGTTTCTATCACTTCTGCAACATAAGGCGCAAGAATGCGATCATTAACTGCAATCTCATAGTCATATCTAACTGTAGGTTTTTTATATTCACAATCAAACAATTTGAAAGTATCTCTGAATTCTTCTCCAGAGGGCGTTGCGGTAAGTCCTAACTTAAGACAATCAAAATAACTAAAGAGTATATTATTTCTATCATAAAATGACCTATGAGCTTCATCAAAAATAATCAAATCGAATGAACCTGACCCAAACTTTTCATACATTGGTCTCTTCTGTCTATTATCGCTATTAGTTAATGTCTGAACTGTAGAAACATACAATCTTGCACTATCAGAAAATCCTTCAACATTCAACTCACAAACAGGTTCATTAAAAAATTCTTTGAATCCTTTTTCCTTTGCTTGGTTAGCTAAAGAAATTCTATCAACAACAAATAATACATTTTGAACATAGCTTGATTTTATCAGAGCATCTATTATAGCCATAGCAACCCTTGTTTTTCCTGTTCCTGTGGCCATGTTAACTAATGCAGATCTATGCCCTTTTGAAAAATGTTCCAAAACCTGCTTAACAGCCTCAATATTTCTCCCTCTATCAACTATTTTTGCATTAATCTTAACATTATTAGGAGCTTTCTCGTTTTCATATAAATGCTGCCTCCTGTGTAAATCCTTCTGATTAAAAGGAATCAAAATTTTTCTTTTTCTCTCTTTTTGATCAAGAAAGTACCATGAATCTCCATTAGTTAAGAATACAGCAATTTTCTTGCCAGTTTGTTCTTCGATGTCCTTTTGATAAGATCTCGCCTGAATTTCCCCTTTCTCTATACTTACAGATGTCTTCTTTGCCTCCACTATTGCCAAAGGAGAATAATCCTCATCTAAAAGAAGATAATCAATAAACTTGTCAACTCCTTTCTCAATAGCTTTCTTATAGCTTGTATATTCTTTTGTCTTAAAATTAGATTTTACAGAATTAACCTCTTCTTTTATGTACTCAGTTCTCCAACCAACTTTCTTTAACAAGGGATCTATCTTATCTTTTCTAGTTTGTGCTTCACTCAAATCCATACAAACCAAAGCAAATCCAACTTTTTTAACCCTTTCCCTACCTTCCAAAAACCCCTAACCTCTTCCCAATCTAATTGTCTCTTAAATAAGTGGGATGCCGCATCCCATTATCATATGCAATATAAGCTTCTTCCAGATTACAAGTGCTATGCTCCCAAATATCAATAGCTCCGCCCATTCTCGCAAGAGCTCCATCAAAACTATCATGATAACTCTCATCGTATTTTGTCGATTCGGTTTCTAATCTGTCTGTCATATAGTTCAACTGAGTTGCTTGCTTTTAAACCCCCTTATTCCTCTCCAAAAACCCTTCCTATCAATTAAGACATCATCAAAAACCTTTAAATACTGGTATATACCAAGTATATACATGATA
>Ga0066639_10001671_pt1 | contig 19790 bp, 18 predicted proteins | sample CryGeyCG2114_010_2_FD_59504 | JGI IMG/M metagenome (GOLD analysis project Ga0066639, IMG submission 59504) | Groundwater microbial communities from aquifer - Crystal Geyser CG10_big_fil_rev_8/21/14_0.10 | ecosystem: Environmental > Aquatic > Deep subsurface > Groundwater | place: USA: Utah...
ACCAATGCAATTTCAGCAACCGATGAAATATTGGAAGAACTAAAAAAATTAGATTTGAAAGATAAAATAATCATCTTAAAACTTTCAGGAAGAATAGATGTAGGAAAAACAACAGACATAAAACTGAACGAAATAGAAGAATTCACAAGAAAAAACGGAGCTTATGTGTTATTAAAAAGCACATCAAAATTATTTCCAATAGAATCAGATATAGAAATTGAAATACAGTCTGAAGATATGGAAGATAAAATAATCAAGCTATTCAGTGAAAAAAACCCCCATGATTTAAATTTCTTATCTTCTTCATTAATTTCTCTACTCGAAGTTGAAAAAAAAGAAGAAGAAACCGCAAACACTTTCGAAGAGAGAATTTTTTCGGAAGCCAGGAAGGTCCTAGAAATATGAAGTTAAAAAAAATTTACTTAGAAAATATAAGAAGTTACAAGTCAGGAGAAATTGTCTTTCCAGAAGGTTCCATCCTTTTATCCGGAGACATAGGTTCTGGAAAAACAACCGTTCTTTTAGCTATCTCATTTGCCCTATTTGGCCTCCAACCAGGTCAGAAAGGCTCCTCTTTGCTTGCAAGTTCGGCGAGTGAAGCAAAGGTAATACTAGATTTAGAAATAAATGAAACCAAAGTAACCATCGAAAGAAATTTAAAAAAATCTGAAAAATCAATTACTCAAGATTCTTGTACAATAACAATTGATGGAGAAAGAAGCGAATTGGCAGTTACAGAACTGAAGGCAAAAATTCTTGAGCTTCTAAATTATCCTCTTGAATTTGTAAAGAAGACAAACACCCTTTACAATTATACGGTTTACTCTCCTCAAGAGCAAATGAAACAGATTATCCTTGAAGACCCGGAATCCAGATTAAATGTTCTAAGACATATTTTCGGAATAGACAAGTACAAAAGAATAAGGGAGAATCTATCTATTATAACTGCAAAGCTAAGAGAAAAATCGAGAGTCCTTCAGTACGAAATAAGAGATCTCGAAGAAAGCAAGATTTCCCTATCCTCTCAAAAAGAATTTATCAAATTGCTTTTAGAAAAAATAAATGAGAAGGATAAAGAATTAATAGAAAAAGTAAAGATCAGAAAAAATATCGAAAATGAGCTAAACAATCTTGATGAAAAGATTACAGAAAAAAATACCTTTGAAAAAGAAATAGAGAAAACAACAATTGCTTTAACCTATAAATCTAGAGAGAAATCTCTTATTGAAAAAGAATTAACAGGAATTGCAAAAAAGATTAAGGAAACTCCCCAATTCATTGAATCCGAATTGTCCGAATTAATTTCAGAGATTGGAAAAACAAAATCCAATATTAATGCTCTGAATAACCACATAATCGAAGCATCTGCACAAATAAGTTCTCTCGAGAGCAGACAAAAAGAAGACCTCGAAAAAAAGGCCAGAATTTTTAAGATAGATATGTGTCCAACCTGTCTTCAGAATGTATCCGATTCACACAAAAATAACATACTAAACGAAACTGAAAAACAGTTAGTAGAAACCAAGAACCAGCTAAAAAATCTTAGTATTAAAAATAAGGATTTTATTTCCTCATTTGAAAAAGGGAAGACATATATTGAAACTCTTGACAATCGCCGGAGAGAATTAGAGATTATTAAAGTAAAATTTTCCGAAATGGAATCCTCGAAACTATCTCTTCAATCAATGGAAAAACAAAAGCAATCTTTGGAAAACGATTCAGATCTGCTGGAAAAACATATCTCTAGTCTAAAGCAATCAGTTCTTGAATTCTCCAAGTATGAAAATCTTTATTCTCTTAAATATTCAGAATTGAAAATAGCTTTCAATACAGAAAAAAATGTAGAAATTGAACTTGCAGAGTTAAAAAAAGAATTAGAGTTAACTAAGAAAAACGTAATTCTATTTGAGTCAAAAATAGATGAAAAAGAAGACTCCAAGAACAGATTATCAAAGATACTAGAAACAGAGCAATGGCTTTCTTCATCTTTCTCAAATCTTATAGTATTCATAGAAAAAAATATAATGTTTAGACTTAAAAAAGAATTTTCACATCTATTCAATAAATGGTTTTCCTTACTCACAACAGATTCTTTCTATGTAAACTTAGATGAAACTTTCACCCCAATAATAAATCAGGGAGATTATGAATTGGATTATGCTTTTCTTTCGGGAGGGGAAAGGACCGCAGTTGCCTTGGCTTATAGGCTAGCATTAAATCAGATAATCAACTCTTTGTTCAGCAAAATAAACACAAGAGATTTGGTTATTTTAGATGAGCCAACAGATGGATTTTCCTCACAACAATTAGATAAAATAAGAGACATCCTACAAGAGTTAGATATACGCCAGCTTATAATAGTCTCTCACGAGCCACAGATAGAAGGTTTTGTAGATAACGTTATCCGAATAAAGAAGGAAAATGGCGAGTCAAAGATTGTTGAGTAAAATGAAAGAAGATGTTAATAAAGAGCTATTAAAAAAGGCAGATGAATTGTTGAGTTATACTGATAGAGAGATAATTGCTCTTGCTCTAAGTAAAAACGACAAATGGGCTGAAAATTATCTAACTCTTATGAACGTTAAATTAAGAGCAAGTCTTGAAAGACTTAATAAGCTAATAGCAAAATCTGAAAAATCAGCCAAGTTTAACTTTTGGATAAACCTCGCACTTACTATTGCCCTTGGTTTAGCAACAATTTTTATCGGAATTATACCTCTTGTTAGGGCTGGATAGGTGATTTTAACCTAAGAAGCTAGTTTATTAATGAATCCCTCAAAAGTTTTTGTTAGCAAAAACTTTAAATACCAACTATTTCTAAGAATGGTATAGAGGTTCTATGGTTTTTATGAACGAAGAAATTAGCAAGTCAATACTTAAATCAAACACAAGCTTAGTTGGAATTGTATGTAAAGACGGAGTTGTTCTTGGAGCAGATAGGCGTTCGACTGCAGGAAATATAGTTATGAACAAGGCCTCAGAAAAAATTCACAAGGTGAACGAATATCTTGCTGCTTCTTATACAGGCAGTGTTTCAGATATTCAATTAACCGGGAAAGTTCTTGCAGCAGAATTAAGGCTTAAATCTCTAAAAACTAGATCAAGGCCTACTGTAAAAGAGGCAGCGAGCCTTTTGGCTATGATGATTTACAGGAATATAAGAACACCTTCAATGGTTCCAAGCATTGTCGGAACACTAATAGCAGGTTTTGATGAGGATGGGACTGCTTCCCTTTATACTATAGAACCCGCAGGTTCAGCAACCAAAGTTACCGACTTCGATGCAAACTTTTCTTCAGGAATGCCCTACATTCTTGGTTTATTAGAAAGACAATGGAAAAAAGACATGACTATCCAGCAGGGAGTAGAATTAGCAAAAGAAGCAATAAAAGCATCAACTCAAAGAGATACAGGTTCTGGAAATGGAATAGATGTTTTCACAATAACAAAAGATGGAATAAAACATGTAGTCTCTCAGGAAATTACAGCAACTTACAACTAAAATGCCCGATATCTTAAAGAATATAGAACAAGAATTACCTAAAGGAGTAATAAGTGAACTGATTTTTGAAGGGGCAAACATAGTTCTTTATACAGACAACAAAGATTTTTTTAAAACAGGGGAAGATAAAATAAAAGATATTGTAAACAGAATAAAGAAAAGAATAGAACTAAGGGCAGATAAGAAAATTCTCGCTTCTGAAATAGAAACCGAAAAGACAATACGTGCATTGATATCAGAGGAAGCAGAAATAACAAGTATCATATTTGACGTACAGAGAAGCACAGTAGTAGTTGAGGCAAAAAAACCGGGGATGGTTATAGGAAAACAAGGTTCCATCTTAAATGACATTAAATCTTCAACAATGTGGTCTCCTGTTGTTCAAAGAAGTCCAGCAATACCTTCAAAGATAACTGAAAAAATCCGTTCTGTTTTATACGCTAACAATAATTATAGGAAAAAATTTCTTAGTGAGATAGGTCAGAAAATTTACAAAGACTGGAACCCCGAAAAAATGGACATGTGGGTTAGAGTAACATATCTAGGAAGTGGAAGACAAGTTGGACGTTCATGTCTTTTGTTACAAACACCAAATTCTAAGATACTCTTGGATTGTGGGATAAATCCAGGAATATCAGATGGTCCCGAAAGGTTTCCATATATGAATGTTGCAGAAGTTGGAGATTTAAATACACTAGATGCGATTATTCTTTCTCACGCTCACACAGACCACTCTGCTTTAATTCCATATCTTTACAAAATGGGCTATACTGGTCCAGTTTATCTGACGGCTCCAACTAGGGACATTTCTGCTCTCTTAGCTTTAGATTTCGTAGGTGTAGCCTATAAACAGGCAGAAGCCCCTCTATTCAAAGCAGAAAACATAAAAGATATGGTAAAACATTCTATTTGCCTTAATTACAACGAAGTTCATGATATAACTCCAGATATAAGAATAACTTTCTATAATGCAGGACATGTTTTAGGCTCAGCCCAAGTTCACATAAATATAGGGAATGGTTTGCACAACTTTGTTTATACAGCAGACACAAATTACAGAAAGACTCGCCTTCTTGATCCCGCAGTAAATAAATATCCAAGAGCAGAAACCGTAACTCTCGAAGCCACATATGGTTCGAAAGACAATATTTTACCTCCAAGAAAAGATGTTGAAGAAGAATTCATTAAATTAGCAAACGAAACTATAAAAAACGGGGGGAAAATTCTTCTTCCTGAACTAGGATTAGGTCACGCTCAGGAATCAATATTAAGACTTGAAGAAGCAGTAAGGACAGGAAAACTTCCAGAGATCCCAGTTTACTTGGATGGAATGTTGTGGGATATAACTGCAATCCATACAGCTTATCCAGACTTCCTATCTGCCTCAGTAAGAAATCAAATATTTCAGGACAATAATCCATTTATTTCTCCAATACTTAAAAGAGTTGGCTCACCAATAGAGAGAAAGCAGATAATAGAAGGGGGCCCATGTGTGATAATCGCAACTTCAGGAATGTTAGTCGGAGGAGCATCTGTGGAATATTTGAAACACTTAGCGGACAACCCAAAGAATCTTCTTGTTTTTGGTTGTTATCAAGCCGTGGGTTCATTAGGAAGGCAGATACAAGAAGGAAATCAAATAGTAAAATTAAAGGATTCAAATGAAAGCGTGAAAATAAATATGCAGGTAAAAACAATGAATGGACTTTCAGCTCACTCTGGAAGGGGAGATTTAATGCAATTCATAAACAGGATGAGCCCAAGACCTAAGAAGATAATCATAAATCACGGTGAAGTTTCAAGGTGTTTGGATTTAGCTTCATCTATATATAGAATGAACAGAATTGAAACCGTCGTCCCAAGAAATTTAGAGACGATTAGACTGAAGTAATTTTTTCCAAATGAAAAAGAAAATTGTATTTTTTGATGGAGATGGCACGATTTGGTATCCAAAAAGAACTAAGTGGAAAGAAGGACCTTGGTGGATTTACAAGGATAAAGAAACCAGCACAGATTCAAAATTCCATCTAGTTTTAACACCAACTGCCCACTCTACATTAAAGAAACTAAAAACCCAGGGAATTATTCTAATTTTATTATCCACTCATCCACATTCTCCAAGAGAAGCAAAGTTAATAATAGATGAGAAAGTCAGGCATTTTAATCTAAAGAATATTTTTGATGAAGTACATGCTACAAGAGAATATCATCATTCAAAAGGAGAGTTTATACTTAAAATATTAAATAAAAGAAAAATACCAAAATCACAAGCACTAATGGTAGGAGATCATTATCTTTGGGATTATAAACCTGCAAGAGATGTTGGAATAGATGCTTTATTAATCAAAACAGATTACACAAAATTCCAAAAAAATGGAAATAGAATTAAAAAAACTATAAGAAAAATAAAAGAAATACTAAATTATGTTTGATAATAGTTTTCACAACAATTAAAAACTCTCATTCCTAATGAAAATAAATAGACTAGAATTGTTCTGGGTTTCTTTGACTCCTAGAACTTTCTTTTCAAGAAAGTTGTAGAATGAAACACACAAAAAAAGTAACCTTAATTTTGATAGGAATGTTTTTCATTGCTCAATTAATAGGCATATTTGTTGCAAGCGCATATCTTCCTCAAGTATCTACAGTAACAAACCAGACGACAGGAGAATCAGAAATAGTAAAAGACTACAATCTCCCATATGGATTTAATCCACCACAGGAGATAAGTCCTGTATCAGCAACAACCTCTATAATAATCGCTCTGATAATCGCAGTATCTCTAATGCTATTGCTTATGAAATTAAAAGCAGAAGTTTTTCTAAGACTATGGTTTTTCGTCGTTATAACGATAGGAATAGCCCTCGCACTAAATGCTTTCATAATAAAAATTCCTTACGCAGCAATAATCTCTTTAATTATAGCCTTGCCCCTAGCAATACTAAAAGTTTTCAAAAGAAACATCATAGTGCATAATCTCACAGAATTATTTATCTATCCAGGAATCGCAACGGTATTCATTCCATTGCTTTCAGTTTGGACGATTGTCTTACTTTTAATTATAATTTCCTTATATGATATGTACGCAGTCTGGCATGCAGGATTTATGCAGAAAATGGCAAAATATCAAATGGAACAAGTCAAAGTATTTCCAGGGTTCTTTGTCCCTTACATTGGAAAGAAAGACAGAGTTTTACTGAAAGAAGCAAAAAAGTCAAAGAAAGAAAGCAAGGTTAGAGTTAGTGTCGCAATCCTTGGAGGCGGAGATGTAGTATTTCCAATAATTCTTGCAGGAGTTGTTTTGAATTATCTTGGATTAATCCAAGCTTTAATAATCGCTATTGGAGGAACAATCGCTCTTGGCTTCCTATTCTATAAGTCAGAAAAAGGCAAGTTCTATCCTGCAATGCCTTTCATAACAGCAGGATTACTTATCGCTCTCGGGATTGCTTACCTGATTTAAATTTTCTTTTGAACTTTTGAATTCTAGATATGCCCTAAGTTGATCTTCTAGAGTTCCAGTTCTGAATTCTATATCCTAACAGGATGCTGAGAACAAAGCTCTTGTAGTATCTCTAATCTCAGTCTTACCGGCTCTATCAATAATGTGACTCTTGAGAACAACTGCTCCATTTAAGCTAGTTCCTGCATAGATTCCTACAGCAATTCCAGTTTGGTCTGCAAATCCAATAACTGTACCTATTTTAGGAAAGGGTTCACTTCTCATCGGAAGCAAGGCTATTCCATCATATTCTCTTCTATCATCTGTTCGGTCAAATCCGATTGGCATATTTTTCCTTTTCATCCAAGCCTTTTAAATCTTTCCATTTTGTACCCCCTTACTAGTTACAACAACCAAAACATTTAAATAGGGGAATTTTATCCCTATTTCATGGATACAAAAGCAGAACAATCAGGTAGTAGGGGAAGATATTCAGTTCTTACTCTTAGAAAAGATGGAGAACCTTTGGATTTTGTAGCTGGAGCAGATTTAATATTAGCTGCAGGACCAAATAATGTGGTAATGGAATATAAAAACTCCAATAAAGATACCACTTTTGCCTTAGTGGCTACAGATGATCCAAGTAGGTTATACAATAGGATTACAAGAGCAGGAATATCAATAGTTGATTCAAAAATTATTCAAACTAGACTTAATCCTGATGAAGTTTATACGGCTATCTATTCAGCAACAAATAATTTATCTCGTGACAGTATAAGACATCTAGAAAGATATTTAGAGAGAGTATTAGGCTCTGGAGCATCTTCAAATTCATCTAGGGAATCTAAGACAGAACATGCAACTTCTGTCCAGGATCTTTTGGATACAGAACCATCCGGAATTTCCATATTTGATACAGGAGACTCAAAATGATAGTAAAACCAGAGCTTGTAAGAAAGATAAAGGACCACTTTAATCTTAACATTTATGAGACTAAAGTCTGGTTAGCTTTGCTTTCAAAGGGAATCGTTTCAGCAGGAGAAACTGCCGAGCTTTCTGGAGTTCCTAGAAGCAGAACCTATGACGTCCTAGAAAGCCTAGCAAAGAGAGGATTCACAATAATCAAAATAGGCAAACCTGTAAAATACATCGCAGTTGAGCCAAACGCAATCATAGAAAAAATGAAATCTAATGTTCTTACAGAAGCAAATGAAAAAGTTAAATCTCTGTCAGTATTAAGAGAAAAGGACGAGTATCATGAATTAGAACAATTATACAAAGCAGGAATTCAACCTATAAGGGCAGAGGACTTATCAGGCTCACTAAAAGGAAAGGCAAACGTAAATTCAAAGATAAAAGAAATATTAGGAAATTCAAATAAAGAAGTTGTTCTTTGCACATCTATTGCAGATTTTGATAAAAGAGCCAGAATTTTAATTCCTGAATTAGAAAGTCTTGCTAAGAAAGACATCAAAGTAAGAATAGCTTTACATGGAGATGAAGATGCAGTAAAAAAGATGAACCTTAAACATAACATAAAAGCAAAACATACTACAAATAGAGGTCGATTTATAATTTCAGATAAGAAAGAATCTCTATTCATGATAACACATGAAAACAGCGAGGACGAAATAGGCCTTTGGATTTCAGCACCCTATTTCTCAGAAGCTTTGAACAGTTTGTTTGAATCGACGCTAAAATGAAAACTACACAAGATGTTTATGCAATCGTAGGGGACTCAAAAAAAGAATCTGCAAGTCGGAGTCAGGTAAATAGTTCACTTGAGACTTTATTTTCAGAATATGGTTTAAAAAAAGCAAAAAGAAGGTCAAGTTCTTCTTTTAGTGCAGGTGCAGGAATTGTGCTTCTTCCTCCGTACGAGTCTAAAGATGCTAGCGTAGCTATGAGCTATCACACTGCAGTTATCGGAAGTGAATCGACAGGATACTTCCCTCTTGATGCTGTTCAATTCGCGGTGAGCACTTCTGATAATCTTGTAGATAGGGAGCACGAAGAATTAAGAGAAGGAATCGGAATAATCTTTAGGCAAAATAGCTACCAAAGGATAGCACTTGATTAATCAAGGAGTTATAAAATGGAAATAAACTGCCTTTATCATTTTTCCTTAAAAAAATATGTTCGAGATATGAAGGATACTAATGAATATACTTTAACAGACAGAAGACATTTAATCTCTGAAAACTTATGTTTAGATAGGTTCTTGACTCCAGCATTAGGATTTTCAGCTTTCCCTACCTTTTTAACTATAAATTCTGTCGCAAATTATCCAATCAATTCTGTGACTACTGGGTTAGAAATTGGAGCATTACTCTTCTCGATTGCATCTTCAGCATATTCCTTCTACCATTTAAATAGATTAAATTCAGGGGAATTACCTCTGTCTGATCACCGGATGAAGAAAATTAAAGGGGCAGCAGAAACTCAAAGAAGAGCAAAATTAGGAAAGATTGAAGGCTCTGTAGAATTTTCATTAGACCATATAATTTAGATAAGGTTATATATTTGCAAACATATTAAGAAAGAAATGAAAAGAAAGAACTTAATTATAGCAATAACTCTTATTCTCTTATTCTCTTACTCTCTGTCTTACTTGCCATATCTCTAAAATTTTCCACAAAAGAAGTTAAATTTTCACCATCTGAAATAGATAATTTTCAATCTTCTAAAACTCTTTCTTGTCCATCAACCGAGAGAGATGAAGCAAAGGGCACAATAAGATATGGGGGAGATTTTAAAGCCGGATTATTTGGAAATTGCTTTGGGTCGATACCATATTTTATTCTTAAAGCCGAGGCTGGAGATGAAGCTGATGCAAGATGTCAAAAAGACCTAAAGGAATACGGCACTTTTAATTGTGAAAAGGAACAACTTCGCAATGCCCTTCTTGTGCCCCTCAGACAACAGGATATTGCTTTATAGACGATATTCAATCAGAAATAGTTAAATACGAAAAAACGCCAGGGCTCCCAGTAACTTCTAGACCCGTAACTTGGTGCTATGTAACCTTTACTATGACCTATAGATGGCAAGGCTCAAGATCTTGTGAGTGTAAAAGCGGAAACAATGGTCAAAACTAATCAACCTCAATTTCAGTAATACCCATCTCATTCAAATTATCCTTATCTCTATTGATTTTTTCCAAAAATTCCTTTCCTGTAAAATCAACTTTAATCTTAGCATGTAAAACGTTGTTCTTAGCGAAGGTATTTCCCATATGCGCTTCCTTGAATGCCTTTATATGCTTATGCAACCCTTTAGTCTGCATTGGCGGTCCAATCTGCACTATTTCTCCTTTACTCTTAACAACCATATAAAAGTTCGCACTCTGTTCGTCGTCATATTCAAATTCGTGTTTTAACAACTGGAAATATTTTTTAATTTCTTTTTCAACGAAATAATGAAATTTCTTTAGCTTTGTCCCCGCAATATCTCCTGCCTGGCGGTCAGTCTTTAGTTTAACATGAATGAATTCAGCCTTATTTTTTTTAGCCAAGTCCCATAATTTATCTACTTCTATTTTTTCTTCAACAAAAAATCTATTACTTGGAGATTTTAAAAACCTCTTTGCAGAATCTTGAAACTTCTCAAAGGTTTCTCTTGAAAGAGCTGCAAGGGCATTTCTCTCCTTGTATGTTGGGTCAACAACTATTACAGGACTGCTTAACTTAGCTTCATTTAGTTCAAAGAACGCATCATTTTTCTTGTAATGTTTAGCAGAATCAACAATAATTCTATCTCCTTTCTTAACTTTTACTAACTGTTTCAACATATTCTCAAATCCTTTATAATGGATTACCAACAATTCTAAGGCATATCCTGAAAATCCTCTGACATAAGTTTCAGCCCCATAAACTTTCTGAGCCTGACAGAAAGTCTTTGCAAGAATTATATCTCCATTAAGTTTACCAATCTTTTTCTTAATATAAGGCACATGAAAATAAGTTAAATCAGTAACATTTTTCGCTTCTTTTGGCTTCTTTATTTTAGTCACAGGAATAACTTCAAAATAATCCTTATCCGAAAAATAAACCCTAAAGTAGTCTCTGCTTCCATGTATCTTTTCAAGACTCCATTTATTTTTCTTAGCCAAATTTCTTAATGGCTTCTCCAATAATATTGAAATGTCCTCATATTCCCAACTAAATCTTACTAATACGTCAATATCATAGTTACCCTTAATCATAGTATTCTTGGCGAAACTCCCCCCGACAAAAATCTCGCCTCCATGCCCGCTTTTCTTCAGTTCTGCATTAAGCGATTTAATGAATTCGCCCGTTTTTTTCTTCAAAATCTTAATTTCAGAATCAGACGGCTTGACCAATTCCAATTGCTCTTTCAGCACTCTTTTTATGTCCATTGAATAACAAAGAATAAGTTGTTTTTAAAATGTCTTGTTTTTACGAGCAGAGGTATAACGAACCTTGAACGTTTTTTGCGTACAAAGCCCATTTATCTCTATTGTTCTCTGTACTAAAATCATCATAAAGGATCACTTGCTGTGCACTACCTGGAGAAATAGAAGCGATTTCCTCTTGCCCATTTGCCTGAGTTCCTGCATTAACCAGATTTATTCTTACATAATTGTCTCTAACCGCCCCTTCGGAAAGCCAATCTCTGGTTGTTGGAGAACCAATAACGTCCTGAATATATCTAAAGCTAGCAAAACTTGACCCTGTTCCCGATGAACTCACAAGAATTAAATCACAGGACTTTCCTTTACATTGCGCAGGAACATCCACCGCGAGAAACTGCTGTCCTGCATTTCTGCTTCCAATAAGTGTACACGTTCCGCTCCCTCCGCCACCGCCTGAACTAGGGCAATTAAGCCAATTAGCGCCATCCTTCTGGCACAAGTCACTATTGATTGCATCTCCCAAGCTCTTTTCAGTATTTGCCGTCCCAACAGTTACTTTAACAGCACCCTCATCGTGCCATACGGTAGGAGGCACCCATTGAGCATAAACAAATATAGCGCCGACAAGAATCAAAACAGAAAGGATTACGCCGAGAGCGTACTTCTTTTCAATATTCACCTCAAATTTCATACCCATAACTATTAAATTTAGTTTAAATATCTTTCCCAGCTCTCTTAAAACTAGCGGCAAGGTCAATAATATACTTCCCGTCTTCTAATTTGTAAATCAAAGGGCGTTCTTTTGAGAATAAATTAGCAATATCTAAAATGTACTGGCCAGGTTTCAAAACTTTTACGCTTTCAAAATCCATAACAATAGGTGCTTCATCTTCTTCAATTCCAGTAATATCTCTGACGTCCTCTTCAACCTGTTTCTTTTCTTCAGGAGTTAAATCAATTTGTATTTCTTTTGTTTCTTGAAGTTTCTTAAGCTTTTCACTACTTATATAAAAAAAGAATCTACTTCCACAACTACACCCTTTCAGAATTTCCTCTGCTCCATCATCGTAAGTTTTGGAACAATGGACACATTGGTGAGGCATGAAAAAGAATGGAAACAACCATTAATAAATTTAGTTATACTAGACTAGCCAAGCATGATTTCTAACTTCTTTGGGTCCTTCTTTATATCTTTGACAATGGTAGCAGGGCCTATAATAGTTAAGGCATTCGTTCCCCCGGATAATCTATTTGCTAGTCCTTGCTTCATCTTATCAAAGAAAGGAGCATCCTTAAAATTAGGCTCAATCACTGCAAGTTCAATACCCCTAAAAGATTTAATATGGTCCACCATAGCCATTGTATCTTCAATCAATCTTATCTCTTCCTCAACTCTTAATCTTCCTTGAATTATTACAATTTTATTTCCAAGGATAAGCTTTAATATTTTTTTTATTCTTTCAGTTATTCCCAAATCACTTATCTCAGAAAAAGGCAGAACATGCAGACTCAGACCCTTAATCCTATTTGTTTTTCCATTCCTTCTTCCCTTAGACAACATTTTTTTATTACTCATTTTTGGTATTTAAACTTTCTTAGATAATCTAAAAAGTGACTCATAAAATTCATTCATATTTTTGTTTTTTTTCGCAGATATTCCTACAACTTCATATTCTGGGAAAGCTGATTCAATTCTCTTCAGATTGGCTTTTTTTAAATCAATTTTATTTCCGACTATAAGGACCGGTTTATTTCTTGCAGCAATATTTCCTACAACAGTTATATTAACTTGAGAATAAGGATTCTCATTCGCATCAAGAACAACAACTATTGCATCCATATCATCAAGCCATTTAATGCTCTCAATAATTCCTTGCGTAGCTTCTTTTGCTCTTTTCTTTGCATCTTTTTTCTTCATCTTAAATTTCATAAAATCTTCATAATCAATTTTAGTTGCAATTCCAGGAGTATCTACAATCTTGAAAGTTAACTTTTTCCCCTTGTGTTCTATCTCGACTTTTTCCTTAATTTGAACCTTTCTTGTTTCATGAGGGATCTCACTTACTTTGCCCATATCCTCTCCAGTCCAGTCCTTACATATAATATTTGCAAGGCTAGTTTTTCCCGCATTTGGGGGACCATAGAAACCAATTTTTATATCATCCTTTTTTCCAAAAAAACTCGCCAAAAATCTTCTTGACAAGTCTTTTAATGCCTTAATCATCTAACCATTAATAATTAGCTTTTAATAAATCTTGCGATGATGCAAAATGACTATTAATCTCAAATAAAATCTCTCATTCCAGGATTTTTCTGCCTTTTCATTATTTCTTCTTTTACTTTTCTATTCTCTCTTGACTTGAATAGTGGAATTTCAAACATACCAGTCCTTTTACCATCTAGTTTTCTTGTGGCATAGGTTACTTGCTCTCCAGTCCACTTACTTTGTTTAAGCTTAAACCGTATCTGGCTATCATTCATCCCATTCTTCCTAGCATTGTTAACAAAATTAACTAGATTATAGAGCTCATTTTCATTTTTGAAGAGATGGGCTTCATAATTTCTCTTATACCATTCCTGCAGAATTATATAAATAACAAAAGTCACAACAAATAAAACCACAATTCCTAAAATAAAAATTATCCAATTAAATTTATTTGATTTTGGTTCTCTTATTTGCTGATCGGCAATTCCAAGAACATTTATTGCTGGAGAGATATATATTCCCAAATCCTCTGCTGCAATTCCATCAAGAATAGAAAACTCAAAATTTCTTCTACTTCCATCAAGAGGAATATAAGTTCCACCTTCAACAGGAATTTCTCCATAATCACTCTTAAATTCAATCCCTTCAGAACTATATCCTATGATAAAGTTTGAATCTACAGAATCCCCAATCGGAATAACATCCGCTTTAAATTTGCTTAATATTACTTCAGGCCCCCCATCATAAAATGCAGAAATATCTTCAAAATTAATATTTCCATCATAACTATCTGACATCCATCCACCTATTGCTTGCTCCAATTCATTCTGGTCAGAAACTTCAGATCCACTTATTGATTCTATATAACCGACATCAATATTTTCAAATCCAATAGCCAATGGAAGTTTTCCACTTTTACTCACATTGATAGAATAAGGAATAGAAAGATCAAGAAGACCAAGCATTACCTGAACATAATCCTCATCAGTTTCAGCATGGTTATAATCATATTCTGAACTATTAAGACCAAACTTTAGTTCATCAACATCTACTTTTTGTTCAATCAGTGCCTTAATCCAGTCAGGATATCCCAGAATATCTTTCTTAATATCGCTTATTCTTATCTTATAATCCGCAATAGTTTTTTCTGCTGATTCTTTAGCATCGCCCACATTTATCTGAAAGCTTCTCGTTCCTGTGAGGTTATCTGAGCTTGTAAGAGTAACTTTCAAATCAAAGCTTCCTTCTTCAATATAGGTGTGAGAAACGGAACCTCCAGAAGATACGTCTTCTTTACCGTCGCCAAAGTCCCATTCAGATTTAATTATAGTTTTATTTCCAGGAACTGTCACCTTAAATAAACCATTTCTTCCCAAAGCTACAAATTTAGGATTAACATCAAACTCAAAACTCTTGCTCACTTTTATTATATCTTCAAAAACTTTTCTATCATCAAGATTAAGTCTGAATTTGTTCTGGGTTGTTCCATAAGGTATTAAAAAATCCGCTTTACCAATATCAAGTTTCAAAGGTTTGGAATTTATGGTTACCGGATTAACAGAAACGCCGTAAAGTTTGTTATCATTAACAAGCGTGTTTCCATCTTTGTAGCTAAAAACAACTTCGCTAAATGTCAGAGTTTGTCCAGATGTTCCATAAATTTTAATTGGAACAATACAATAGGGCTGGCATATACCTTGATAGTTATTATAAACATAATCTGAAACATAAGATACAAGGTTCAAATTATATAATCTCGAAAATAAGCCATTATCTACTAACATATCCACACTATCAAACTTCATCATTTTTGTATATATCTCATAATCTCTTGTAAAACTCAAGCCCTCATTATCACTTCCGCAGATAGGACCATTAGTTTCTGAATTTATTTTATAATCAGGAGTTCCTCCGCTAGTCGTGCCAAGTTTTACACAAGCAAGATAATCCTTCTGTTCAGGAGTAGTATAGTTGATTACACATTCGAGGTTTTCTACGCCTTGAGCATGTTTGGGCAAAATACACTCACCAAGAAAAACTCCATCAATGTTAAGGAGATTCATCTTAATCTGAGCGCTTTTTCCATTAGTGCTGTTCTTAATGTTTGCACCAAGCTTATGGGCTGCAGCTCGTGGCAAAGTTACCCTATTACAATAAAGACTTGCTGAGATAGTTACTTCCTGATGGCTTGTTTGTTGATCGAAACATGCATAGTTAGGTGAAACACACGAATCATCATTAGTATATTTATCACTTATCAAAATGTCTTCATCATTATTTAGTACATCAATAAATAATGGAGAAATACAGGTAGGAGAAAAGTCACTTTGCACTCTAAACTTAAGAGATTCAATAGAAGTTATATCGCCCCCAGTAACCTTTAACCCTATAATCTTATCTTCATTCAACGTCAATTGTGTAATTTCATTACCTGCCTGATAATTATCTTTACAATTTGGAGTGCTACAGTTATAGTCCGCATTACCAATTAGTTCATTTTTATCAAGCAAATCAATAAGGCTTATATTTCCCTGAAGATTGCTCGTAAATTTACTCTCGGCAGGTTCATTTTCAAAACTAATATTCACCCATCCTGTAATCTTTTCGCCTTCACTATAATCTTGTTTTATCTGATGATTTTTATGATTGAAGCTGGCAAAAACTCCCACGGCTAGAAAAACTATTATTAGAGAGAAAACTAAAAAATTTAATTTTTTCATAACCTACTTTTTCCTGTTATCCTTTCTCCCAGGCAGTTTAACATTTTTTAGAATAAGGTAAATCAGAATGATTAATATCAATGTTCCTATGAACTGCTCTTTCCCAAAGAAAGGTAATTCTATCGTTGGTCTTCCACAAGGAACTATCTTGGTCCCTGCATCTGCATTACATTGAGCTTCACCAATTCCCTGATTACAGTTTCCAGGATTATATTTAGTTTTAATGGTCAATTCCATGAAGCCATTATTACATTCTCCCTCATCATAAGTATAAAGACATTGATATTCAGTACAAGGGTCTATTTTTCCGTAGCCTCCAGACCTATAAGAAACATTCAATCCACAATTAGGGAATCCTTCATCGGGATTACTATCCCATCCACAAGCGCATTGCACAATCCTTCCCATTTCATCTCTCCCGCCACAATTTTTTTCTTCCCATAGGGGATCATTAGGTTCAGGGGGTCTTCCCATACCAGTCGCATCATTCTTACATGCAGTTTCATCAGTATAATCTGAACAGCTGTCTATAACAGAACCAACGCATCCATTTTCACTACAAGCCATACCCGAAGGACAGCAATCATCTCCACTTCCTATAAGTCTATCTTTTCCAGCACAAGCACTCGGATCATCAAGAGTTGAATAAGTCTGATTAACAAACCCATTCTCATCAAGTTCAACCCAAGTTAGACCTCCATCAATGCACTGTCTCGGATCAAGAAGAGTAAATTCTCTTTGAGTAGGATTTTGAATATTAAGATTCTCGTCTTTCAACAACAAGTCTATTTTTTTATCATTAAACCTATCAGACGCTATCCCAAAGACAGTTCTTCCCGTAGCTGCGTCCAGTTCAGAAAATGAATTATCAAGACGCCCATCTCTGAATCTCCATGTGAAATTACTATCGCTGAACCCAATATTAAGTGGAAGTGTAAGAGCAATAGGTTCACAACCATTAGGGGCATTCTTTGTTTTATCAGGACAAAATCCTGCTTTACAAGTTATCTCATAATCACATTGCCCAGGTCCTCGATATATACTATCTATAACATAACTATCACTCGCATTGTATCTGAAATTTAAACCCTCATTAACTATCACTTGATGATGTAATGGGTCGTTGATATAAGCAAGCATTCCAGGGCTGGCAATTACCAAGATTGATATTTGGTCTTCGTCCCAAAGACCTTCATCATCAGTTACTTTAAGGGTTATTGTTCTCTGTCCTGCATTTGTAAAAATATGATTAAAACTTTCTTCATTCGATTCAAATTCAAACACACCATCTTTGTAAACTGTCCAAAGGAAACCAACAATTGCACCACTATCGTCAAAACTGCTGTGATTAAATTCAATATTAGTATTGTTAAAATAAATTCCCCTATGTTCTGGACTCGTTATATTTGAGTGAGGAGGTTCATTTTGTCCCTCATTACAATCAACACTAAGTAATCCGCTTGATATTTTTTCTTGTGAGCCCAAGATATTTGCTTCAAAGTAAAATTCTAAGCCATTGTTACAATCAAGAAAATAATCATCAAGTCCCTGTCTATCAATTAATTCTTGAGTTATGTCAAAATCAAATTTAGCAACTCCTCCACTAACAGTTGTAGATACGGGATTGTCAAACAAAGCTTCATCTCCAAAATCGAATTCACCATTTTCATCATCGTCATCCCACGCATAAAACTCAATAGTTTCTCCATCTTGTGCAGTTGTAGCAGCATACATTCTCACGGTTTTTCCCACATTCGTTTCAGTTATTTTACGCCCAGCAGTATTCTGCCATTCTACATTGTCTATTGCTCCATTACTCCCCCCACTTGCGCTAGGAGAAGTACAACAAATCTTAAGCCCCGAAGTAAAACTATTTGCACCCCTTGTTTCTATATGACCATTAGTACTTGAAGAGATAGTTGCAACTTCAAAATAATCTCCTGAGCAAGCAGGTCCTTGGGCAACACAATTCAAATCACCATAACAAATAGGGACATTATAATTTCCTAATCCAGATTTTTCAGCATGTGCATTCGTATCTCCAGACAGAACTAAGACTTCATTATTTCCATCACACACATGGGGATTTCCTCCAGAATATGGGGGGCTAAAAATTTTATCATAACAAATCTCTTCTTCATAATTTCCAGCTCCATTCCAAACTTCTCCATGTGCATTTGTGTTAGAAGTGCTAGAAGAAATTTTAAAAATTAATTGATCAGAACTTGAACAAACCGTTCGTGCACTAACTTCATACATCAAACTAACACTTAAAACAGTCAGAAATATAGCAAACAACATCAACCCCTTCTTCATCCATCTAGCAATAAATAGAACTTTATAAAGATTATTAACCCTTAATAACCGCGAGAGGTTTCAATCTTGCAACCTTCTTTCCTATCCCAAGCTCGTCGCTCACCCTAACAACTTCATTAACGTCCTTATATGCTTCTCTAGCTTCTTCAACAATTCCCTTAACGCTTCCGGATTCTATGTAAACATCATGTTTTTCCAAATCACTTTTTACATGTTCCTTTGTTAATTCATCCATTGCCCTTTTTCTACTCATTGCTCTTCCAGCCCCATGTGCAGTTGAACCCCATGACAACTCCTCCGCTTTTTTAGTTCCAGAAAGAACATACGAATAAGAGCCCATACTTCCTGGAATTAAAACTGGACACCCAGTCTTCCTATATTTGATAGGAATTTCCTTTCTTCCAGACCCCAAACTTCTAGCAGCTCCCTTTCGGTGCACGCACAATTCTACTTGTTTTCCATTAACTTTGTACTTTTCAAATTTAGCAATATTATGTGCAAGGTCATAAACAATATTCAACTTACTCTTAGGAAAATGCTTCCCAAATACTTCTCTGAGTTTAAAGGTCATGAATTGTCTATTTGCAAAAGCAAAGTTAGCAGCTGCTCTCATCGCCCCAAGATAATCCTTACCTAGTTCAGAATTTAAAGGAGCAGCAGCCAATTCTCTGTCAGGTAAATGCTTAAACCCATATTTTTCTTCCATTTTTTTAATATAATCAGAAGCAACCTGGTGTCCTAAACCTCTGCTTCCAGAATGAAGCATTATTACTATCTGATTCTCTTTCAGTCCAAATACTTTAGCAGTCTTTTTATCAAAAATTTCTTCTACTTCCTGTACTTCAAGAAAATGATTTCCAGCCCCCAGTGTTCCAAGCTGATTTCTTCCTCTTCCCAGTGCCTTTCCAGAAATCTTTGAAGCATCCGCACCCAAAATACAGCCATTATCTTCAATTCTTTCTAAGTCCTCTTTCAAAGCATATTTGCCTATTAATTTTTTAACTCCCTGTTCAAGAATTTCCTTTAATTCTTTCTCACTAAAACTAAATTCCCCCTTTATTCCTACTCCAGAAGGTATATTTCTCATAATATCATTGGTGACTTCCTTTCTCTTTTTCATAAATTCATCTTTGCTCAGATTAGTTGCTATTAATCTAACGCCACAATTAATATCGTAGCCAATCTGTCCAGGTGAAACAATTCCTTTTTTTGAGTCATATGCAGATACT
>Ga0066639_10001678_pt1 | contig 19756 bp, 12 predicted proteins | sample CryGeyCG2114_010_2_FD_59504 | JGI IMG/M metagenome (GOLD analysis project Ga0066639, IMG submission 59504) | Groundwater microbial communities from aquifer - Crystal Geyser CG10_big_fil_rev_8/21/14_0.10 | ecosystem: Environmental > Aquatic > Deep subsurface > Groundwater | place: USA: Utah...
ATTGTTTTTAAAATAAATTACATTTATTTTAAAAAATTTAGTTCAAAAAAATAAACCATGAATCACATAGTTAATCTTAGGGAAATAAAAAAAAACACAGAGAAACTTCCAAAAAAACCGGAAAAATCGACAAATACTGTTTTGGAAACCAAAATCTTGCTAGACTCTCCTTCTCTTTTCCAATGGGAAGCCCCTTCTTTTTATTACAACCCCCAGAAAAAATATCTTGTTTTAACCGTAATTATTTTAATAGTTGGCGCCTCAATATTATTATTTTATGGTGGAGATATTCTTTTGGCTATTTTTTTACTGTTATCTTCTTTAGTATTAGTCTTGTATGCAAATAAAAAACCTGTCATATCTAAAGTAAGCGTCGATCAAAACGGTGTTTCGGTTAATGATCATGCATATTACTACGAGGATCTTAAATCTTTTTGGATAAATTATATTCCCAACGGACCAAAAGAAATAAGCCTGGAATCAAAGAAATGGTATCTGCCTCATGTAAAAATATCTTTAGAAAAAGAAAACCCCATTGAAATACGTTCTTTTATGATAAAATTTATTCCGGAAAAAATTCACGAACAATCGCTCGCAGATTATGTGGCCCAAAAATTAGGAATATAAAAGCCCTCGTCGTTCAACGGATAGGACGCGGGATTGCGGTTCCCGTAATAGAAGTTCGATTCTTCTCGAGGGCACAATTCATAACTTGGTCGGAAAATTCCCCCGCGAATCCGTCAACTAACAAATAAAAAAACGAAGGGTAATTTACCAAAACTTGTAAATATTTTTTATGGAGACAAACCAATCGGCAAAAAGAAATGCGTTTTACCATGTCGGCCTCAAGATCCTTCTTAAAAAAGGAGGTGAGTTTTTGTTTTTGACGGATGCCGTTGGTAAACACCTTGATCTGCCCGGAGGCCGAATAGACGATATCGAGCACGCTACTCCGCTTACTGAAATTATCGCGCGAGAAGTCGGAGAAGAACTTGGCGAAGAAGTGAAATACAAACTCGGCAAGCCAGTTTTTCAATTTCGCAGACATTTTGAAAGCAAAGAGTTGCATATTTTTGTCACGGTTTACGAGGCAGAATATTTGTCCGGAGAAATTAAACTGTCTGCCGAGCATAGCGACCTACAATGGATAAACCCAAGAAAAGTTGATTTAAAGGAAAAACAATTTTTTCATAAAGAGGAATATCTTGCTTTTAAAAAGTATTTTGAAAATTTGATTTGATTGAACATAATTACCGGAGATCCTGTTTTTAAAAACCCTCATAAGAAGTTTTTATATTCTTTTATTTCTTTTAAAATGGTGGTAGAATATGCGCAAAAGATGAACTCTAATCAAACATATGTTCAGACGCATTTTAATAAAGGTTTAGACTTAGGTATCGGAGTAGAAAAACTCAAAAATGTCGGCTCGCGCAATTTGCCACGATTAACTAAGCTGGGTATCAAAACACTAAAAGATCTTCTTTGGCATTTCCCGGTTCGTTATGAGGATTATTCTCAAATTATTCCAATCACAAACGTGGAAGTTGGAGAAAAAGTTAACATTCAAGGAGAAGTCATAAAAATAACAAGCAAACGTATTTTTCCAAGGAAAATGTTCATTACACAAGCCCTGATACAGGATGAGTCCGGGGCAATGAACGCGGTTTGGTTTAACCAACCGTACATCGGCAATTCCTTACAAGAAGGAACATTTGTAAGTTTGGCCGGAAAAGTAAATCTGAATAAACACGGCCTTTATCTTTCAAGTCCGACTTATGAAAAAATTGACGAATTGGATTTTGAGATAAAAAAAACCAACCTTACTCATACGGGAGGGTTGATACCGATATACTCGGAAACGGAGGGAATAACATCCAAATATCTTCGATTTCTTATCAAGCCCCTCCTTACTGATTTGACAATATCTGATCCTCTTCCGGAAAAAATAACTAAAAAACACGGACTTCTTTTTTTAAAAGAAGCACTTTTGAAAATACACTATCCTTTGAACATGGGGGAAGCTATTCTGGCAAAAGAAAGATTGGCTTTTGATGATTTGCTAATGTTTCAACTAAAGGCCCTCACGGAAAGAAGGAAAATGAATCAGCTTAAATCTGCTTCCATAAAGTTTAATCAAGAATTTATCCAGAACTTTATAACAGAACTCCCATTCGAACTTACAAAAGATCAAAAATTGGCGGCATGGGAAATCTTAAAAGACCTTCAAAAAAAATATCCGATGAACCGTCTCATGGAAGGCGATGTCGGATCAGGCAAGACTGTTGTCGCCTTAATTGCCGCTATCCAAACCGCCCAAGCAGGATATCAATCCGCGTTTATGGCTCCAACCGAGGTATTGGCCAATCAACACATGGAAACTATTCGTAAATTGACGTCTCAAACCGGTATCGAAATCGGCCTTCTGACCGGTTCCACGGCCTGGACCACTCATAGTTTGGGGAAAAAACCGGAAATAAAAAAACGCATTGCTGACGGTCAAACCAAAATAATAATCGGAACACATGCGCTTATACAAAAAGATGTCGTGTTCAATAATCTTGCTTTGGTTGTCGTGGATGAACAACACAGATTCGGCATAGACCATCGCGCTTCTCTTGTAAAAAACAAAAAACTTGTGCCACATCTTCTCTCGATGACCGCTACTCCCATTCCCCGCACTTTAGCTCTAACAATATATGGTGATCTCGACATTTCGATAATAAAAGAAAAGCCCAAAAATCGGCAAAAGATCATCACTAAAATCATCCCGATTCGAGAGAGAAACACTTCCTATGAATTTATTAGAAATGAAGTAAATTCGGGACGGCAAGTTTTTGTTATTTGTCCGAGAATAGAAGTTTCTGATCCAAAAACAGAAATTAAAACCAGTGGCCCGCAAAGCAAACTGAACATTCTTTGGGCCGAGGCGAAAGCTGTTCTGGAAGAATATAAAAAACTTTCAGAGGAGATATTTCCAGACCTGAAAGTCGGCATGCTTCACGGAAAAATGAAACCGAAAGAAAAAGAAGAGATAATGACAAAATTCAAAAACGGATTTATTTCTGTCTTGGTTTCAACTTCTGTCGTGGAAGTCGGAGTGGACATTCCCAACGCAACGATAATGATGATCGAAAACTCGGAACGCTTTGGTTTGGCCCAGTTGCATCAATTCAGAGGAAGAGTCGGACGGGGAAAACATAAATCTTATTGTTTGTTATTTACTTCAACCTCCGATGCAATCTCAAACAAAAGACTAAAAGCTTTGGTAGAATGCGATGATGGATTTATATTAGCGGAAAAAGATATGGCCATTCGAGGCCCCGGAGAATTTTTTGGAACAAAACAATCCGGATTACCGGATCTTGTTATGGCTTCTTTAGGCAACGTTGAACTCATCAAAAAATCCCGCCTTGAAGCGCGACTTCTTTTGAAAGAGGATCCGTCTCTCTCTCGATATCCCCTTCTATGTGACCGGCTGACAAAATTCCAAAAGTTAAATCATTTCGAATAAACAAGAACTTTTCAGTAATTATAACCTTGTTTTGGGTGTTACCCAAAATCCGAGATATCTTCCCAGCATTAATCTGGTTTGGGCATCTAATGCGGGGAAGGAACCCAAAAAAATAGTTGTGATCGGAAAAAGAATCCATTGCAGAACCATCCAAAAATATTTGAATTTTCCATATTTGAGCGGACGAGGCGGTAATAATATTATAGATAACACGGCAGATGATATTAATCCCATCATGGCAAGCGTCATTATTAATCTAGTCAAATACGGCAAATTAAAAGAAAGAACTGTTTGATTAAATGCCAATCCTCCAAGAAAAATCGGGAGCCACCCCAAAGCAAAAATAATTATAGCGTTAGTTGCCCATGAATGATTGCCCTCTACTCCCGTAAATCCATAATGAAACTTTTTAAATCTTGAGATTGATTTATTTTTTATAAAACCGAACAGAAAATAGGGGAGGTTCTCCGCGCCATAAGCCCAGCGCCTTTGTTGTTTATAAATATTCTTGAGAGTAGCCCAAACACTTGAGGCAACATTCGCATCCATTGATATAGGATAATACAAAGGAACAACTCTGTAATTTCCGTCATAACGCAAAAAACACTGCCAAAATATTCTGGAATCTTCAGAAACCATATTTTTTTGCCAAAACCCGACATCAACCAATGCTTGCCATGGCATTGAATGAGAGGAAAATGTGGTTGCAGTTTCGTGTTTTTCTTGCTTTATCGTATGCCAAAATGTAGCCGAGAAGGCAACCACCCTTGCGATGGAGGGCGCTTCCCAAATATTGTTAACATATAAAGGAATGGGTTGATAAGAAGCCCTCAAGGGATCAGCCGAGACAAGAAAGGTGTATGTTAATATTCCAAAATATTCCGGAGAAACTACTGTGTCTATATCAAAATTAGACACCAAAATATGATCATAAGGCATACTGCGAGGATCAATAATATGATCTTTAACAAACTTCGCTCCAAAAGCGGCGTTAGACCCCTTTCCCGGTATTTCTCCAGACAATCCTTTCGGATGTTTAACCGTAACCATTTCAAAAAAAGAATTTTTATATTTGTTTTCTATTTCTTTGACAACGGTTTCGGTCTGAATACCTCCTCTTTCTTCCCAACAAAGCACGACCACCATTTTTGATTTTGAATAATTAACATTCAAAAGACTCTCAAGACAACCGGAAACAACGGAATAATCTTCTTTATACATGGGAAGAAAAATAAAATGATATATATCTTGCCAGGATTTTATCGTTCGTAATTGATATTTGGCAACCGATAGCTCGTTAAGTTTTCCCAACCAATCGATTTTCAGATTTTTTTTAAGCTTATTATAAGAAACCCTCAAATGGAGGGATAGATAAATAGTTTTTATAAGCCAATAAACATCAAAAACGATTATAAAAATAGCTGTAAAAACAGGGGCAACCGCAGAAAGAACAACCACCAACAACAAGGTTACCCAAGCCAAAAGACCGGGCAATATTTCCAGCGCCCTATATAGCTTGCGTTCTTTTTTGTCTGATAAATCAGATGATCTTCCAATGTGGAGATAAACATCATTCACAACTTACATCTTATCGTTTGTAAAGAAGAAAAACAACCATATTTTTTCAATTAAAAAGTCCCCGTTTGAGGGACTATTATAGAGCTTGAATTTTATTTTATGGAAAAACAATCGGCAAAACTTCTTTGATGTTTGTCACAAAATGAAATTTTACATCTTGTTTGACTTCTTGGGGAATTTCTCTGTCTATATTTTCTTTGTTTGAAGCAGGAAGAATAATTTCTTTTACGCCGTCTCGGTGAGCGGCAAGAACCTTTTCTTTTAATCCACCAACGGCTAAAATTCTTCCCTTTATCGTGATTTCTCCGCTCATTGCCACATAAGGCTTCAGGGGCCTTTCGGTTAATTCCGAATATATTGCCATAGCCATGGTAATTCCAGCCGACGGTCCGTCTTTTTTTATTGCCCCGCCCGGAACGCTAAGATGAAGCAAGTTGTCTTTTAACTTTTTCATGATACTGTCATTATCTTTCAATAAATTCTTAACAACGGTAAGGGCAATCTTATTAGCCTCCATAAAAACTTCGAGCATGCCGCCTGTCTGGGAAATATCCTTTTTTGTCCGACCGCAAGGAGTTAATTGTGCCTGAATATACATAATCATTCCACCCACAGGAGTCCAAGCAAGACCGATGGATTCCCCGATCTCGGTTACATTTATTCGTTCGTGAGCAAACCAGGACGACCCCAAAAAATTGTCAATCAATCTTTCCGTAATTAAGATTTCAGAAGACCTTTCGTCCTCTTCTTCTTTTAAATATTGTCTTACCCAAATGGACAAAAGTTTGTGAATTTGACGCTCCAAATTTCTGACTCCGGCCTCTCTTGTATAACCGCTGATGATCTTAGAAATAACCTGATCCGGATTATTATTTTCCCAACTAAGTTTTATCCCCTTATCAGTGAGGCCCATTTCTGTAAATTGCTTGGGAAAAAGAAATTTTTTAGCTATTTGAATTTTTTGAAATTCAGTATAACCGGAAACATAAACAACATGCATTCGATCTAAAAGAGCGGGCTGTATTCCAAACACAGTATTAGCAGTACACAAAAATAACACATTTGATAAATCATACGGAGCTCCAACATAGTGATCACTGAATGAGTGATTCTGTTCCGGATCAAGAACCTCAAGCAAAGCGGAAGAAGGATCTCCACGAAAATCATTGCCAAGCTTATCAATTTCATCAAGCATAAAAACCGGATTTGCAACTCCCGCTCTTACAATTTCATGAATAATCTTGCCAGGAATAGACCCGACATATGTAAAACGGTGACCCCTGATTTCAGCTTCATCTCTTATGCCTCCCAAAGAAAGACGGATGAATTTTAAGCCAAGAGATTCGGCAATTGATTTGCCAATTGAACTTTTTCCCACTCCGGGAGGGCCAACAAAACACAAAATTGGAGCTTTGTTTTTGGGATTCAAACTTTTAACAGCCAAATGATTATAAATCTCCTCTTTCAAATCTTCCAACCCATGATGGCTTTCATCTAATTTTTTCTCAACTTTTGAAATATCTTCTTCTGGAGAAATCAGAACAGCTGAATACAAACCCAAAAGACAATCGAGGTGATTTATAAATGTATGCCATTCGGACTGTCTGGGTTCACAGTTTTTCAAACGGCCAAAATCTTCCAATATAGCCGCTTGAGCATCCGAGCTTAATTTGTCTTTGATCTCTTTATATTTTTGCCATTTTTTAAATATTTCCGGAGAGGATTCAAGATCAGGATCATCTTGATCATCATTTTGATTTAAAGTTTTAGAATCATTTTCAGGATTTTTCTCTGTTTCTTTCGATAACTTGTTTTTCAATTTATCAGACAAAGAGTGTAAATGCCTATTTGCAATTGAAATTATTTCCAAATGCTTGCGTGTTAGTCTTATCAGAAATTCTAATCTTTCAATCAAATTATCACTCTCTAAAAATACTTGCCTCTCATCCGGACCAACATCTTCGGGCAATGAATACAAAATTGACCAAATCAGACTATCAATGGCGTCTTTATCTCGAAAATCTAAATTTTTTATGCCCAAGTCATAAATTTCATAAACCTCTTTAGGGTATAGGGATAAAATTTTTCTCAATGCCAGTAATGCTCCTCTGACAGAAAGCTCTGCGTTAATAAAAGCTTCATCATAATTTTCATCAGAAAAATATTTAATCTCGGCGAAAAGAAAAGGTGTTTTTCTTTTTTCTTTTTCATTCCGAAAAACTTCTTTTAGCTTTACTATTTTTGCCCTGCAAAGACCTGAAAAAATTATGTCGCCCCTTTTTTCGTCAATTTCAACTTTCGCAACCATGCCTGTTTTATAAATTTTTTCTGGAAAAGATTCTATTTTAGGGTTATGCATTGCCAAAAAAACCCAAGGGTTATCCTTGCTCACGTCCCATCCATCTACAAAAGAAGCGATCGTTTTCAAGTCTCCCCCTCTCAAAAAATAAACACTAATACCCGGGAAAACCATTAATGACGTATCAACACTTACGACAGGAAGCCTTGTCGGAATTTTACTGTTTTTTCTTTTAAACATTTAGCCACCTTATCCTTTTATTTTTAAATAACTTATGGCCATTAGTATACAAATTCTTGACAAAAAAACAATATCTCTTTTCAGTATTCCTCCTTCTGTAAAAAGCCATTGACTTTAGGTTTTCTTATACTAAGATATGGACAAGTGTTGCTCTTTAAAAAAGGATGAGTAGGCATGCCAAAAGATTTTTTGGATAAAGTAATTGAAAGGGATGCGGAAAGAAAAAGAGAGAAAAAAAATATTCATAAGGAAATAACCTTCCGGGAATATTTAGGTTTGGTAAAAAAGGATCCGGCTATCGCCCAGTTATCTCCCTCAAGGCTACTGGAAACGGTAAAGAACAAGGGGGTAATCGAACTTTCAGAAGAAGACGCTCAATTTTCGGGCATTAAGACTGGATACCCTCTTTTTAGGGAAGAACTTTACGGACTAGACAAGCCAATATTTCAGCTTGTTGAACATTTGGAAGTCGGGGCAACCAGAGGGTCCAGTGGAAAATACATTCCGATTTTGGTTGGCCCTCCCGGATCAGGAAAATCAACTACGGTAAGAATTTTAGCAAAAGCACTTGAAAAATATGATATCCGACCAATTTTTTGCATCAAAGGATGTCCAAAACATGAAGAGCCCTTGCATCTTCTTCCCCGAAATTTGAGAGAAGAAGTTGCGAAAAAAGAAGAAAACTGTGAAGAATGTCTAAAATCTAAAGAACCAGAGCATTTGCATCTCGGGGTTCAAATAGAAGGAGATCTCTGTCCGGTTTGCAGACATCTCTTGCTAAACAAATATCAAGACGAAGATGGAACCATTCGTTGGCAAGATGTTCCGGTAGAAAGTTTCACTTTTTCTATCCAGGGTCGACGAGGAATCAGTTCCTTTGAACCCTCAAACGACATCGGGGCCGATATCGCGATCCTAAGTGGACGCGAAATTTCCGGTTATACTCAAAATCCAGATTTTGGATATGATCATCCACTAGCTTTTCAGATCTGTGGTGAAATCCCGGCAGGGGAAAGAGGGTTCACAGAAGCAAGAGAAATCACTTCAAACGATCCCAAAATTTTAAGAGTTTTTTTCAGTGTTGCTGAAGAAAAAGAGTTAAAAATTGAAGGATCTTCATTTCCCCATCTTTCTGTTGACACAGTAGTTATCGGACATACAAATCCAAGTGTTTTTAAAAAGTTCTCTCTAAATAACGATTACGAAGGCCTGCATGACAGGTTTAATATAATTCTTTGTCCTCTTCCTATCAGAATAAAAGACGAGATGAAGATCTATAGAAAACTTATTGAAAGAGAGAGTGATTTTGTCACCATTAAGAAATGTCACATAGCTCCAGGATCTTTGGAGTTAGCGGCCTTGTTTGCAATTTTAACCCGTCTTGTCCCCTCGCAGATGGGTATTGATTTATTAACCAAAGCAAAAGTTTATAACGGAAATAGGATTTTAACCGAATTAAGAGATAAGAACAAAAGACCGATTGATATAAGAGAGATTTTGGAAGAAGGACAGGCGCCATCAGATATTGCCAAAAAGGAAGGCATGTTTGGTGTAAGCTCAAGAACCGTTCTTTCAGCTCTAAACGGAGCCTTAGCAAAAGAGCCGAACCTCGGCTGCTTAACTCCTCTTAAAACGATAGTCGCTTTAAGAGAAATTTTTGAGAAAAGAATGGGTTTTACACCGGAAGAGGTTGATCAATACAAAGAACTGCTTTCTTCCGGAGAAAGCGGAGGAATTATTTCTGAAGATAAAGAATTTTCTAAATATGCCGTTCAAAATGCCTTTATAAAAGCGTATGGTGATTTAGCTAAACAAATGTTCAATAATTACATAAAAGAAGTAAAATTTTATCGAGGACAAAAAGGGAGAAAGTTTGTAAAAGGTCTCGCAGGTGGTGTCATTCGCGATAGTTTAACTGGAAAACCGAAAGAGCCGAACATGAAATTTCTAAAAGATATAGAGGCTCATATTCCAATTTCCGAATCGATGGCAGACACCTATCGAGGAGAGTTGTTGGAGTTATCAGAAGAAATTACTTATGAAAATTATCCGGATTTAGCGGAAGCAGTAAATAGAAAACTTATTTCAGATTCCAGGGAAATGTTAATATCAATCTTGGCCTCTGACAAACCAAAAAGTGACGAGGCCAAGAAAAGAGCCAATGAGCTCTTTTCAGAACTAACTGAAAATGGTGGCTTTTGCCACATTTGCGCGAAAGAAATTATTGAAAAAGCCAGCGATTATTTAAACGAATAATCCAAGGACTCCCCTAATCGGGAGTTTTTATTTAGGAGAGACACCCCTTTTCAAGATTAAAATTTATTGTTATCTTTTCTTCAGAAATTTAAAAAATAGGAAAGTTTGATGACGATAATAGTAAAAGAGCCCATAAGCAAACGGGGAGATAAAGATGCCCGCCGACATAGAGAGAAACAAAAATCAGACATAATCAAGAGACTTCCGGAAATTATTGCTCACGAATCCATAATCACCCAAAAAAATGGCAAAATTGTGAAAATTCCAATTAAGCGTCTTGATTTACCTCATTTCAAACCAAAAACAGAAGGAGAAGGAGGTTTAGGTCAAGGAGACGGCCAGCCTGGAGATATCATCGGCCGCAGACCAGGGAAAGGAAAGCCCGGGGAACCCGGGCAAGAACCGGGAGAAGATTACATAGAAACAGAGATGAAAATTGAAGAAATTATTGAACTTATGCTCGAAGATATCGGCCTTCCAAAATTAGAAGAAAAAGAGGTCAAAAGGTTATTTATTGAATTGGGATTTAAAATAGATGGGATCGTAACATCCGGTCCGAAGCCGCTATTAGACAAAAGAGCCACAAACAGAGAAGCAATGAAAAAATTCTGGAGTCTTTTAGAGGCCTTAAAAGCAAAAACGAAGCTCGACAAGCTAATCTGCTACAATGCCCTCAAACAAGCCAACGGTTTGTTTGGTGAAGCCATTAAAATAATCGAGGAAAAGAGGCTGGTCCTTCAAGAACAAAAAATTTCTCCTTTCCCTATCTTTGAGAACGATGTCTTAAGATATAGAAAAATAAAAAAAGAAAAGGAAAATCAATCCAATGCTGTTATTATAGCCATGATGGACGTTTCCGGTTCAATGAGTGACATGAAAAAATATTTAGCCAGAGCCATGTTGTTCTGGTTGGTAACTTTTCTAAGAAAATTATACGAAAATATCGAAGTTAGATTCATAATTCACCATTCCACGGCCAAATTAGTGGACGAGGAAGACTTTTTCAAAACAGGAGAAAGCGGAGGAACTTGTTGCTATACCGCTTATGCTTTAGCAAATGATTTGATTGATACGGAATATCCAATCAATCAATGGAATATTTATGTCTGGCATTTTTCCGATGGAGAAGACTTTAGTCCCGACAGAACTATCGAAGAATTGGAAAAACTCATAAACAAACAAGTGAACCTGATTGGTTACGGAGAAGTTCAGCCGGATGCCGATCCGGATTTATTTAAAACAATAAGGTCTCTTCTTTGGACCAAATTCAAAGACCATTTTTCCTTAAAAGAGCTGGAAACTTCTGGAGTATTGGAAGGTGATAAAAATCTTCCCCTCTTATGCCTCCGGATATTGAAAAAAGAAGATATTTTGCCCGCCTTAAAAACTTTTTTGAAAAAGGACAGGTATACACAATGACATCTAAAGATTTAAAACGCCTCATAAATCTTGAGTCGAGAATAAAAGAAATAGCTGAAGAATCGGGGCTTTTAACTACTGAGGTTGATTTTGAAATAACCACAGCCCAAAGAGTTCTCGAAGGAATGTCCTATCAATTTCCCATTAACTTCTCTCACTGGACATTCGGCAGGGATTACGAAAGATACAGAACAATTTACGAACATACCGGTTCAGGAATACCCTACGAACAAGTCTGGAATTTTGAGAAACCAAAAGCATTTTTGGTGGAAACAAATCCCTTTGCTTTAAATGTTCTTGTTTTGGCCCATGTTTACGGCCATGTTGATTTCTTTTTGGCTAATAGATTTTTAAAACACGGCAGATCTTTTTCAGATGTGGCCGAAGAGGCAAGAAACGCCTCAAGACTATTTAAGGAATACGAGGTGCGCTATGGCCAAAAAAGAGTAGAAAAAATAATTGATGCCGGCATGTCTATCATGTGGCACCAAGATCCCGATCCTTTTTTTGAAGAACAAGACGAAGAAACGATTCGGGAAAGATTAATTGCCATTGAAAAAGCAAAAATGGAAAATACTGGAAACTCCAGCCTGAATTTTAAAAAATCCAGAACCGAAGATGAGTTCGAACAGATAGAAAAAAACTTGAGGTATTTATCAATCAAAACTCCCCCCGAACCAACCTATGATCTTTTAAATTACATCATCAAAAAATCTCCCAAACCACTGGAACCGTGGATGATTGACGTATTGACGGTAATAAGAAACCAAGCTCGCAGTTTGGCTCCAAATCGAAGAACAAAAGGGCTTGATGAAGGTTGGGCTACCTATTGGCATGTTAGGATAATGAGACGCCTTTTTAATGAAGGCTCCATTACGGCAGAGGAGCATGCAATATTCAATGATTTTCATTCAAGCGTAACTAGAAAAACAAAAGATAATTTCAATTGGTACGGAGTTTATCTTGCCTTGTTTGAAGACATTGAAGAACGATGGAACAAGGGCCGTTTTGGAAAAGAATATGAAGAAGAAGAAAATGCATTCAAAAGATCGAGATGGGATACGGGAGTAAACTTAGGAAAAGAAAAAATATTCAAAGTTCGTTCCTTTTACAGCGATCGCATGGCGGTCACAGAGTTCTTTACGGATGAATTTATAAGAGAACAGCAAATTTTTATCTGGCAAAAATTAACCTTGAAAAATGGAGAAATTTTTTATGTAATTTTTGAGGATAATCCCGGTATAATCAGAGGACTTCTAAAAGACCAATTCACTTTTTACGGCATTCCCCTTATTGTTGTTGAAAACGGAAATTTTAGCAGTCAAAATCAGCTTTTTTTAAAACATGTTTGGAATGGATATGAACTTGACCCTAAATATTTAAAAGCCACTTTAGAAAAAATTTACGATTTGTGGGGCAGAACTGTATTTCTGGAAACAAAAGTTAAAGATAAGCAGTTTATTTTCACATCTGATGATAGCGACAAGAAAAATTAAAAAAACGACAACGCCGTCAACGCGGCGTTTTTTTAATTACTGGAGGCCATTTGAATATTTCTGTAAATAAAAATTCCGGATTATTCCGGAATTTTGAATTGATTTATTTTAAAAAATTTCTGAATTTAAAGATAGCAATTCTTTTTCTATCAATCTCACGGATACCCGTTTCTTTTATTTTTTTTTCTATCTCATCGGTTAAATTTGATGAAATTTGCTGTTTTTTGAGATCTTTTTGAACTGAAAATTCCAATCCCCCATCAACAACATCCACAAAAACATTGTCACCGATAGATATTCCTGCTTCGTTTAGGTCTTTTTCCATAAGACAAACTATCTTTTCTTCAAGATTTTTCAAAAAAACTTCTTCAACAGATCTCATCCCGAAAGTTTTATTTCTGGAATCAAAAGACTCATCAACAATAAAATCTCTTGCTTTTTCAGTGATTGTAATGGAAATTGGAAAAGTCTTGCTTAAACGACCAATAAAACCCGGGATAATAATGCGGTCAAGGCCTTCTCTAATATCACTTCTAGAAAGAGGGGTAAAAGATATTATGTTTTCTTTGCCGATTCTTCCGAGAAATTCCGGAGAGAAAAAATTTCCCATCTCTCCAAACACTACTTTATAAATCCGGGTATCCAAATCACTATCCGCAATTATTGCCGACGAAAAACCAATATTGGAACTTTCGAGCATTTTTTTTATTTGTCTTTGAGCAAGATTAGATGTATAAAAAATTAAAGTATTGTGAAACAACACCTGATCATCTCCATCTGAAGCTGATCCATGAAGAGTCAATTTGGCCTTATCATGAATCTGAAGCAAAAGATTAAAAAGAGATTTATTCGCCTTTTCAATCTCATCAAAAAGAAGAATCGCCGGATAACTTGCAGGTTTATAACCATATTTTTCCAAAAAACCAATTTTTTCTTTTTTCAAAAAATCAAATTCTTTTTGTAGTTCTGCGGACTCCGATGAATAATTCTTTGTTATCGCCACTTTGGTTTCTGATTTGTCTTTATTTTTTTCCTGAAATGTTTTTAACCTTTTCTGAAGATCTTCGATCCTAAGGAAAAGTCTCTCATAATGTTTTCTTGCCTTGAAATCGGGTTGTTGGGAAAGATATCCCCAGTAGTCTAACTTTTTTTGATTGAGCCAAGGCTCATCATCATAACCCACATACCCCGGAGGAGCACCGATGAGCCGAGAGATTTCGTGCCGTTCCTGAAGCTCGGAGCAATCAATTTTGGTCATAGCATCAAATGACCCGAACATCAGATAAGCAAGGACTTCAACCAACCGGGTTTTTCCAACCCCCGTTGGGCCCAAATACATAAAACTGCCCGCCGGTTTCCTATGATTCCTAAGCCGTCCTTCAAGACTGTTTGCATATGTAATTCTGCGGACCAAATGGTTCAGAGCTCTTTCCTGACCCACGATATGCTCTCTAAGAGCTTGTTTCAATTGGTCTGAAAATTTGCCCGGATTTTTAGGATCTAATCTTATTTTTTCGGTCATTTATCACCCTTTTTTAAAAGATCAAGATTGCTTCATGCTACCACAAACTCAAAAAGACTGTCTACTAAATTGACCTTTCCGTTTTTGGTCGATGTATCTATTTCAAGCAATTGTCCAAAAATTTTTTTTAATTCCTCTTGAGAGTGTTTTGAAACATTAATTAAAGCTTTTCGGACCGTAAAGGAGTGCAAGCCGGCCTTTTTGGCAATAGTGTCGGCGCTGTTTTTTTTATCAAACAAATCTTTAATCATAAGAATATTTCTGAAACCGTAAACAATCATCGTCAGAAGATAATAAGGATCTCTCCCGTTTTTAATTTCCTGAAAAAGAAGTTCGTAGCTCTTGGCCTTTTTTTTTGAAACTACGGCATCGACAAATTCAAAGATATTCAAATCAGCCCGGCCCGAAATCAATTGGGCAACATCTTTTGAATTTATCATTCTTTTTTGCCCCGATTGTGAAACAGTCAAAAACCTTTGTTCTGAAAAATTGAATAGCTTTTGTATTTCATTTGCCAATCCCCAGCTTTCATTCCCGGATAAATTAATCAGGAGTCTGATTGCCAATGAATCTATAAAACAATTAAGGGCAGTGAACTCGGAACGTATCCAGTTCTCTAATTTAATTCCCTTGAGATACTCAAAATTCCTGACAATCTTTGAACTTGAGATTAATTCTTTAAATAATTTTTTATTAATTTTTTCCAGATCATTTTGAGAAGTCCCCTCAATTAAGGCCACGATGATGGATTTAGATTTATTTATTCCATGCTCCGCCAAAAGATTTTTTAACCATCCGGAAATTTCTTTGGATATAAAAGAATTTTTTAAAATTATCAATTTTGTTTCTTCAAAAAAAGAAACTGTTTTTAAAGAATTTTCTAATCGTGATTTCTGTTCTTTATCTAAAAGATCAAGATAAAAAAGGTTCAAACTGTCGGGATACTTTTTTTTGTAACCAGACACGATTTGATTTAAGCTTTGTTTTAATCTATAGCCATCCGGACCGTATAAAAATATAGTCATGATTAAGTTAAAATTACTCTGTCATTATCTGAACCCAGATTTTTCCAGGTGCCAGTTTAATTTCATGGCCTTTTTCATCGTAAAAATAAAGTTTGGAAGAAATCGTGGAGGAATCCTTTTCCCATCTCCCGGCCGTCATTAAACCGTTTTGATAAAAAATAGCCTCCCCTTCTCCAACAACATTTACCCTGATGTAGTCTTTATTCAATATGTTTGAATATGTTTTCATTATCACAACGGCATCAACCCTGACTTGTTTTCCCGAATTGGCATCCAATTCCTGCGAGTCTCCCCTAAATCGGGAATAAGAATTAGTTTGTTCATTATACTGCCAGAGAACCTCATACTGTCCGGGGTAGCTAATCTCTATTGTAGGCACAAGATTCGAAAGATTTCTTTTGATTTCACTTTTTCCGTGAGTATATCCCCGAAAAGTATCTTCTAAATCGTAACCGAGGGCCTCGGCTTTCTCCAAAAGAAGCTCAATGGAAGTAAAACCATTATGAGGACGCGGGGCGGAATTCTTTCTATAAAACACGGTGCCTTCAAATTTTAGCGCATCCACATTGTCTATAATCTTATTGTCGAGTTTTTCCAAAGCTTCTTTTTCGCCTCCCCAATGAGCAAAAACTGACCCAAACGAAGCGGCCAACGGAATAAAATCTTCTCTGGCTGAACGAATTGAACCTATCTCTTTTGGATCTTCACACTGAAATATTGCCATAAAACGGCTAATACCATTAGGGGTGACCGGCATTTCAAAAACGATATCGGCCTGACCAATACCCGAAAGAGGTCTGGTTTCTGGATCTCCGGACAGCATTACCGCCAAAGGCCTCCTGCCGGCATTGGCACATTCAATACCACTAATAGAACTTTTTAATCCCTGCTCTTTCTGCTGAAAATCCGGATTAATAATAATTATTTCTCTGTTCCACCAGATAAAAAATGCCAGCACAAAGATTAGTGCCACAACGCCGACAATTATCAATAATTTGTTTAAATTGGATCTTAAAAATTTAAAATTCATTAAAGCTTATTTTAATATCTGATGCTTGTCGCAAAAATGGGCGGAACGACCGGCTAATTTTAAACGTTTAATGATTCCGCCGTCTTTCTTTTTACATTTCTGGCCGGTTTTTTGATATGCATTCTGAAATTCCTGAAACCTTCCTTTTCTACCGGAAGGCATTCTATAATCATCCGTGCTGGAACCGCCGTATTCTATCGCCTTTTTAAGTATTTTTACAATATTTGAATATATTTTTTTAAAATCCCTTTCATTCAAATTTTCCGTTCTGGATAATGGATGAATATCAGAAGACCATAAAACCTCATCGGCATAAATATTGCCTATTCCGGCAATAAAAGCCGGATCCATCAAAACCTGTTTTATTTTCCTTTTTTTATTTTTAAACAATTTCTTGAAGTCCTTAAATTTTATTTCTAAAGGTTCCGGACCGAGACCGCTTATCTCCTTCAGGTCTTTTATTTTTTCATCGTCTATAAGAATAACTTTGCCAAAACGTCTCAAGTCGGAAAGTCCCAACTGATATCCATTATTAAGATACAAAATAAATCGGAGATAGCCGTTCTTTTTATCGTCCTGAAGAGGGCCTTTAACTACGCTCTTCCATCCCGTTAGAGGCAGAGGCGCGCTGCGGACCCTCGCGGCCTCTAACGGGATCCATTTTCCATAAAGCAAATGGCCCGATATCTTCTGATGGATAAAAATAGTTTTTTTGCCCTCTACCTCCATGATAATATATTTTGCGCGACGACGAACATTTAATATTTTCTTGTTTTTGATTTGTTTGCTGAATTTTTTTATTCCACCGGCTTGTTTGACTATTTTTGGCCGATCAACCCAAACATCGGTTATTTTTAAACCGATTATTTTTTTCCTTAATTCTCTGACAATTGTTTCAACTTCCGGTAATTCCGGCATGGTGGTAAAATTCCATGAATTTCATATATTCAAAGATTCTTATTTAGTTAAATAATGCTTTTTATATTCTATCCATTTCTTCCCAATTGTTTCCTATTTTTGCTTCAGCCACTAACGGAGCATCCAGCCGAAAAGAACTCTCCATTATTTTTTTTATTTTTCCGGCCAATTCTTTTGTATATTTTTCTTCAACTTCAAACAACAGTTCATCATGTATCTGAAGCAACATATCAGCCTTCCCCTCATACTCCTCTTCCAAAAGATTTGACACTTTTATCATGGCAATTTTTATAATATCCGAATTGGATCCCTGAATAGGCATATTAACGGCGATTCTTTCAGCTTGAGCCACAAGCACGGGTATTCCTGAATTTATTTCAGGCAATGGTCTTCTTCTTCCCATTATTGTAGCCACATATCCGTCTTTACGGGCTTTAGCTTTTGATTTTTCAATATATTCGGCAACTTTGGAAAACTCTTCAAGATATCTATCTATAAATTCACGTGCTTCTTCTCTGGTTTTTCCAACCGCCCTTTGGAAGCCCTTGACTCCCATTCCATAAATAATTCCAAAATTTAAAGCTTTGGCATCTCTTCTCATATTTGGAGTTACATCTGCCGGATTTACTCTGAAAATTTCTGCGGCAGTTCTGTTATGAATATCTTCTCCCCTGCGGAAAATTTCAAGCATTTTTTTGTCTTGGGCCAAATGAGCCACAATTCTCAATTCAAGCTGGGAATAATCCAAAGAAAGAAGAAGTTTACCCTTTGTTGCGATAAAAGCTTTTCTGAATTCCTGGCCAAGTTCGCTTCGAACAGGAATGTTTTGAAGATTGGGATTCTGACTCGCCAACCGGCCCGTAGCAGTTCCGGTTTGGTTTAAAGTTGTTCTTAATCGGCCATCTTTGCCAACCAAACCCGGAAACGGCTCAATGTAGGTTGTTTTTAGTTTTTGAAGCTCCCGGTATTTAAGAATAAAATTTATTATAGAATGTTCGTCCAAAAGCTTTTCCAGTTCTGAAGCCGCAGTTGAGATTGCGCCCTTTCCCGTCTTTCTGACTTTTCCCTTTATTCCCAATCCCTGGGGAGGAAGATCAAAAAGCACGGCGGATAATTGCTGGGGAGAATTTATATTAAATTCCTTCTTCGATAATTTATAGATATTTTTTTCCAGCTCTTTCAACTGCTCGTTTATTTTTTTTGAAAGATTGGAGATGGCCGTTAAATTAATCTCTATGCCTTTTGTTTCCATTTCAGCCAAAACTGGAGCGAGAGGAACCTCTATTTTTTCAAATACATCCAAAAGGCCGAGGGATTTCATTTTTTCCCATTGAGTTTTTTTTAATTCCTTGATGTAGGCTGTTTTTTTGACCGGATCGGGGTCAATATTTCGGCCAAATTCAGTAAAATACACACGTTCCAAAGGATAATCTTTTAGATCCGGGTTTAATAAATACGCCGCAAGTTTCGTATCAAAATCCAAGCCTTTGATGCAAATTCCGATTTTAAAAAGTATTTTGGACAATTCTTTCAAATCATGTCCGGTTTTTTTTATTTTTTCATTTTCGAAAATTGCTTTAAGTCGATCTTTAAAAATGCCTGCCTCCAAAGACTTTACCGGTAACGAAAAAGTTTCGTCCGATCCAAAAGCAAAGATAATATTCGAGTCGTCGATATTAAAAATAAAGGTCTCTTCTTTTTCCATTTTCTCAAATAATTCTTTTGTTTTTTCTTCATTGGCCGGTGGGGCTGATTTATTTAACAAAGTTGGCTGTTCGGATTTTTGTCCGCTTTTTTGAAGGTTTTCATCGGAAGATTTTTCAGAATCTTTCCCATTTTTTGTTAAAACGGAAGAAATTATTTCATTAACTCTACTTAACAGACTGTGCATCCCTAAATCTCGCAGGATTTTCTCAAGTTCTTCTCTTTTAATGCCATTCCTCCATTCAGCGTCCGCAACATTGAATTGAATAGGGACATCTCTGATAATAGTGGCCAACTTTTTGGAAAACAAAGCCATATCCTTGTTTTCTTTTAATTTTTCTATCAATTTTTCCGATATTTCCTTGTTTTTTATTCTTGGCTTTTTGGTTTCAGAGATGTTTTTATAAAGATTTTCTATATTCCCGAATTTTTGGATTAATATTGCCGCCGTTTTGTCTCCGACTCCGGGAACACCGGGAATATTATCGGAAGGATCGCCTTTTAAGCCCTTAAAATCTATCATCTGACCGGGTTTTATGCCGTATCTTTCCTTAACCCTCTTTTCGTCATAAATAATAATGTCGTTAATCCCACCCTTTAGACTGGAGACGATGACTCTCTCCCCTTCCACAAGCTGGAGAGTGTCCAGATCACCGGTGGCAATAATTGTCTGGATATTTTTATTTTTTTTGGTTATTTCGGCAATAGAACCTATCAGATCATCAGCTTCAAAACCTTCTTTCTCATAAATTGGTATG
>Ga0066639_10001683_pt1 | contig 19675 bp, 20 predicted proteins | sample CryGeyCG2114_010_2_FD_59504 | JGI IMG/M metagenome (GOLD analysis project Ga0066639, IMG submission 59504) | Groundwater microbial communities from aquifer - Crystal Geyser CG10_big_fil_rev_8/21/14_0.10 | ecosystem: Environmental > Aquatic > Deep subsurface > Groundwater | place: USA: Utah...
TTGAATTCTATGCAGATGAATATAATCCCGATCCTCAAAAAAGAACTGCAATCACAATGAGTATTGAAGGTATGACCTTTTGCAATTCAACCATAGACCGAAACTACCCCGGCTCCGAAGTCTTTTCAGCGCCTGTTCTAGATACAGTTAATGGACAGATCTACGCCGAGGGTGTGTTTTTGCATGCCGGATACCTCATGAAAAATCTTTATATGAAAGTTGAAAATGGACGCATTACTGAAGCCTTTGCTGAAGAGGGTAACGAGGGTTTTCAAACTATTTTAAATCGAGATACTGCTGAAAATGGTTTTGGTTCAAGATATTTTGGTGAGGTTGCTTTAGGAACAAACCGAGGTTTGCAACAAAGACTGTTTAACCCACTTCTAACCGAAAAAGTCGGGGGCAGTTTTCATTTAGCTCTTGGTCACTGCTATACACACACTCACTACAAAGGTGAACCTGTGAGCGTAAATAACGGTAATACAGGAGAAAAAACTTCACTTCATTGGGATGTGACTGTTTTAATGCATTTAAAAAGTGACCAAACTGGTGGAGGTAGAGTTGTTTTAGATGGAGAAGTAATTCAAGAGAACGGCAGCTTTATTGATCCAAGTTTATCAATCCTTAGTCTCAGAAAGTAAGCCTAAACGAAACTTACACCTTTTCATACTCGATGTTGAGCTCTGCTAGAATAGTCCAGTATGAGTGAGTATAAATATATTTTCCAAGACATCAAAATTTTAGACTTAACCAGAGTGTACAGCGGTCCTTTAGCTACCAGACTTTTTGCAGACTATGGTGCCGAGGTCCTCAAAATAGAATCTATAGATAACCCTGACCCAACAAGAAACTTTCCACCACTCAGGCATAAATGGAGTGGTTACTACGAAACTCTCAATCGAAACAAAGACTTTTTATCTCTAAATCTTAAAGACAACAAAGATTTGGAATTTTTCTATGACCTGTGTAAAGAAGCTGATGTGGTCGTGGAAAATCTGTCTCCGCCAACAAAGACAAAACTTAAAGTAGATTACGACACAGTTAGAAAATTTAATCCGCAAATTATCTACGCCTCACTCTCTGGACATGATCAAGACTCTGATTCTGGATACTATGATCTAATAGCCCAAGCTGAATCAGGCCTGCTTTCACTAACTGGCTTTAATCAACCCACCAAAATAGGTCCGGCAGTAGTTGATGCAACATCGGGGTACAATTTAGCTTTTGGGATTGCCTCAGCTTTATTTCATCGTCAGAGAACTGGTAAGGGTCAGTGGATAAAGGTTTCCATGTTGGCAACTGCAATAAACATGCTCGAGCAAAATTTAATCGAATACTCACTCTCAAATAAAAACCCTCAACTACCTGGCAACCAGGATTTAGCGATTGCCCCATTTGGAATATATAAAACTCAGGATAGTTATATTTCGCTAGCAGCTGGCAACCCAAAAATGTGGCAAAGATTCTACCAATTTTTAGACTCTATCTGTCAAACTTCACAAGACTTTACTACTAATCAACAAAGATTGAAAAAACAGACAGCCTTGACTGCTTATATTGAAAAATGTTTTGCTAAATTTGATACGAGTTCACTAATAAAAAAACTAAACAAAATCAGAGTGCCTTGTGCTAAGGTCGCACAGATGTCTGATTTAGCAAATAACTCTTGGCTTTTTAGAAATAAAGCCGTAGTGAAAATTAACCATCCGCTTCTAGGTCCTTGCCTTGTTCCAGGATTTGCAATTGATTTTTCAGAGAGTCAAAAGAAAAATATATCTCCAATAAAAATGTAGCCAGATGTACTGTATACAGAAAATAACAGTTGTCGATAAACAAGCACTTTTTGATTTGCTAGGAGAGTGTTTTAATCTTCCAGAAAAATCAGTGAATCAGCAGCTGTCTTGGCGATATGAAGCTTCGTCTTTTTTGCAAAAGATGATAGCTTTTGGAGCCTATACAAAGGAGAAACAACTAGTCTCATTTTATGCTAATGTTCCCCATCAGATTGTATATAAAGGAAAATCTAAAGATGTCTATTTGTGTTTAGATATCGCCACCAAAGTTGGGCATAGAAGACAAGGTTTAATCTCACAACTCTCCAGCTGTGTGTATCAACAACTAGATAAAAACAATCTCGAAAATATATCAATTGGTTTTTCAAATAAAGAAGGTATTCGGATCGATAAAAATTCGCGCAACTACGGCTATCAGATCGTGGGAAGTTTTCAAACCTATATACGACCTAGTAGAGCCAGTAAGAGTCAAGTAAATTTTAAGAGGCAAGATTTACTTGAAGCTGGAGATGTCTGGCCCCATACTTCGTTTCAGATACACAAAAACAGCCAGTATCTTAAGTGGCGATATCTAGGTAAAAGTCACCGTAACTATAATTACTACTCAGTAATTCACAGAAATGCCACAGTTGCACAGGTTGTTGCAATAAAAAAAAAGAACAAGGTTGAGATTATTGATGTTATTCCATTAGCCGAGTTTGATATTGAAATCTTACTACGCTCTTTACCCTCGCTAGGCAACCAACTAAAGAGAAGCTTTGTAACGATTACTGTTTTAAAAAATAGACAATGGCAGGAATTATTAGGCAGGTGTCATTATCTACCCCAGCCGCTATCCAGACAAAAATACTATCTGACAATTAGACTTAACCCAAATTATCGGAGTGAGAAAACTGATATCCTTAGCGCCGAAAATTGGCTCTTATTTTCTGGGGATATTTTGTAAGCTGTTTCCACCATCATTGTATTCATTAAAATCCAGCTTTAAAAGCCGATTCAGATTAACTAAATAACCATATACAGGATATAATTCAAACTGATGGACACAGACCAAAAGCAACTTCTAAAGACAGCCGCTTCAGAAGCGTTGAAAAATCCGTATCCAACAGATGCGTCAACCGTTTTTGCAGCTGCAGTACTCACAAAACAAAATAACATCTATGCCTCGGCTCAGTATTTTTCCGATACCTATTCATTAACGCTTCATGCAGAACAAGCTGCATTGGCACATGCAGCCGCACACGGCGAAGGAGCAATTAAAGCAATTGCTATTACAAGCAATGAACCCAAAGGCAGTTTTAGTTATCCTTGTCATATGTGTAAACAACTCCTGTGGGAATCTCGTTTACGTTCAGGCACAGCCATGCAACTACTTATCTTTGACCAATATGGTAAGGAAGAACTACTAGACTTGGACAAAATAATTAACTACCCATGGCCGGCAATAAATAGTCATGCATAAGTTTTGATTTTCTCATCTTTTTCTCAAATAACCTTTGTATAGTCAGATTCAGAATCAATTAACGATATCTGAAAGGTGGTGAGAAAAATGAAAAAATTAACAATCATAGTTCCTGCTCTAGCAATTGTCCTTGGTGGTTCAGTTTTATTTGCAAGCACTCAAGTATCTGCTCACGGAATGGGACAAGCTCATGACGACTTGGTCCAAAAAATAGCTGAGACTTTTGGCAAGAGTGAAGAAGAAGTACAAGCTATCTTTGATGCCAATAGAGACGAGAGGCGTGCTCAGATGGAAACTAATTTTGAAGCACGTCTAGACGAAGCCGTAGCTCAGGGTGAGATAACTGAAGCTCAAAAATCTCTTATTCTTGAAAAGCACGCTGAGATGGAAGCAGAAAGAGACACTTTCCGCGATGAACATCAAGATTTAACTCTAGAAGAAAGACAAGCCTTGCGAGAAGAAAAGCAGGCTGAAATCGAAGCATGGGCTGAAGCAAACTCTATTGATCTCAACTACTTGATGGGTCCAGCTATGGGACGAGAAGGAAGAGGTCAAGGTAACGGTATGCATACTGGTCAAGGAAGAATGGGAAGAGGACAGTTTGGTAGTCAAGTAGCACAACCTGCTATCTAAATAAGACTAACCTACTCAGACACTCTCTTAGATAAAGAGAGTGTTTTGAGTTGTTTTCAGATACACTTCTCAAGAAAATCTCAAGAAGAGTTCGCTATAATAGAGTCATTATGAAAATACTAGTTGTAGAAGATGAGACTCGTGTCGCCACTTATCTAAAAAAAGGGCTTGAACTAAAGTCTTACATTGTCGATGTTGCACATGACGGAGAATCAGGTTTTGATCTAGCAATGGGAGAAACCTACGATCTTTTAATACTTGACTGGATGTTGCCGAAAATGAATGGTCTAGATATTTGTAAGGCGTTGCGTGAAGAGAATATCTCAACTCCAGTATTGATGCTTACTGCAAAGAACGAGATTGAAGACAAAGTCCAAGGTTTAGACTCTGGAGCCGATGATTATTTAGGTAAACCATTTGCTTTTGTAGAACTTTTAGCACGAGTTCGAGCCTTAACCAGAAGACCTAAAAATAAACCTCAAACAAAACTTTCAATAGATGATTTGATATTAGATACCACCAACTACTCAGTTTCCCGCCAAGATACACCAATTAACCTTTCCAAAAAAGAGTTTCAGCTTCTTGAGTTTTTTATGAGACATGTTGGCCAAGTTTTACATAGAGACCAGATTGTTGAACAAGTTTGGAGTTATGACAGCGACGTTTTGCCCAATACTGCTCAGGTTTACGTAGGTTACTTGAGGACTAAGCTTGATAAGGCTTTTCCTGAGGCTACACCACTTATTCATACTGTTCGAGGGTTCGGCTACAAATTTGGATCATAATCTATGTTTACATCAGCGAGACTCAAACTAACCTTATTATATGTCTGTACTATCTTGGTTATAAATGGCTTTATTAGCTTAATTATCTATCAGGGTGGTAAGCAAGTTTTGGACAGACAACAGCAAAGAATCCAACATCGGCTCTTTACAGAACCAATGGGTAATAGACCTATACAGCCGCTGCCTCCACTGTTGGAAAGTGATCTAGAAGAGGCCAAAGAAGAACTCGTAAGCCTTTTGGTGCTAACTAATGGAATTATCCTTATCGTTGTTGGTATTGTTGCCTATGTGCTTTCTGGTTTCACACTCAAACCAATTGAACAAGTCTACGAAGAACAAAAGCGTTTTGTTGCTGATGCCGCCCACGAGCTTAGAACCCCGATTACTGCCCTAAAAACGTCTCAAGAAGTTTCCTTAATGGATACAAAACTATCTCCAGAAACACGAAAAATTCTTAAAGAAAACCTTGAAGATTTATCTAGTCTGGAAATGCTCAGTGAAAGTTTGCTTAAGCTGTCGCAAGTGTTACAGAACGGGCTTCAACTAGAAACAGTCGCGATACAACCAATTTTAGAAAAGTCGATTAAACTGACCAAACCTCTCGCAGATAAAAAACAGATAACTATTAAGCTGGGGAAAATCACCAAACAGTTAGAAGTATTGGGAGAGGAAGGAGCCTTACTCGACGTTTTTTCATCGTTGCTAGACAATGCTATTAAATACAGTTCCAATAAGTCCAGTGTAAATGTGAGTGTAAAAACAAACCATAAACTGGTTACTGTCTCAATTAAAGATCAAGGGGTAGGAATTGCAAAGCACCATTTGCCATATATCTTTGACAGATTTTATCGAGTAGAAGAATCTAGAACTGGAAGTAGAACTAATAAAAGTTATGGCTTAGGACTGTCAGTAGCTCAAAAGACAGTAAAAGAGCTTAGAGGAAAAATAGAAGTTAAAAGTGACATGGGAAAAGGGACAACATTTAAAATAAGTTTACAAAAGGCAAGTGAGTAGAATAACTTAATGTTAGCTATATAATAGGCTATATGTTTGAGGCTTTTTCTTATGATGGTGAAATTTTCAAAAACTTCAGTCTAGAAAAAGAAACAATTGAAGAGGTTGAATTCGAAGCTTGTAGATTTGAAAAATGCAACTTCGAGCTTACAAACTTTCAGAATTGTCGTTTTGTAGATTGTCTCTTTGAGCAAAGCCTTATAAGCGCTGGCCATTTTGATGAGTCAACTTTTACTGATGTTACATTTAAGAACTCAAAAGTACTTGGTTGTGATTTCACCACCGTTCATCAGGTTTCGGGGATTAGTTTTGAAAACTGTGATGTGAGTTTATCTAATTTTGCTGGCTTAGAAATTCCCAGTCTTACCTTAAAAAACAGTCTAGCCAAAGAAGTAAGTTTTGTAGATAGTTCATTTGTAAGAGGTGATTTTAGTGGTACCGATTTTGAGAAAGCCATTTTTCATAATACCAATTTAGAAAAAGCTAATTTTGTCGATGCTAAATTTTATCAAATAGATCTGAGAACGAATAATATAGAGGCTGCACAGTTTAGTATGCCAGATGCTCTACAGTTGTTGTATGCAATAGGTATCAAAATTGAATAGCCTTTACACAACTCATACAAGCATTCAATTAATTTCAGACACTACGAAAAGAAAATAAATATATGGCACGTTGGGATAATCTTAAAAATAGAGGCAAAGTAATAGATCGAAGAGGAGCTGCACCACTTGTAGGTGGCATAGGTGTTGCTGGTGTTGTTCTTCTTTTGGGTGTGAATTTTTTGCTGGGCGGTGATTTGGGTGATGCTATTGAGTTACTGGAGCAAGTCCCTGTTCAGACCCAGACTCAGGATACATCCAAATTTGAAGGAGCAGATGACTATGAAGTTTTTGCTTCTACCGTTTTAGGCTCAAATAACTCCATGTGGCAGGAAGTCTTTCTAAGCCAAAACAAAAACTATTCCGAACCTACACTGGTTCTCTTTAGGGGCGCTACAGCTTCAGGTTGTGGTACGGCTACTTCTCAAGTTGGACCACACTATTGTCCTGTCGATGAAACTATTTACTTAGACGAAACCTTTTTTGATGAGCTTACTAATCGTTTTGGAGCCCGAGGTGGCGATGTCGCAGAAGCCTATGTGATTGGCCATGAAGTAGCTCACCATGTTCAAAACCAGCTAGGAATTATGGAACAAGTTCAGAGGATGAAGACCAATAATCCCCGTCAGTCAAATGAATTATCTGTATTGCTTGAACTCCAGGCTGATTGTTTTGCCGGAATGTGGGCTCACTCTATTCGAGATCGAAATGTATTTGAGCCAGGTGAAATTGCTGAAGCAATGGATGCGGCCGCAGCCGTAGGTGACGATAGAATTCAAGAAAGCGCTGGTGCTCAAGTAAATCCAGAACGCTGGACTCACGGTTCGTCTGAACAAAGAGTCGAATGGTTTAATCGAGGTTTTGAAACTGGTTTGCTTGAAGCCTGCAATACCTTTGAAGCTATTTGAAAGGTGAGTAACTATCTTTTAGTAGGTTTTTGAGTGGTAGAAAATGAGGCTTTGGAATTTGATTCCATGCAAACCAGTTCCACTGTGAACATTTGTCTGGCTCCATGACTTTAGGAACTCCAGATTTCCAATCAGCTAATATAAAAATTGTCACGTAGTGTTTATCTTCTTTTTCAAAATAATCATTAGTATAGGGTCCCTTGCGCAAATTCGTTATCACAATACCAGTTTCCTCTTTGACTTCACGACGTGCACAAGCAAAGAAAGATTCTTTGTAATCCATATGTCCGCCTGGAAAATTCCAAGTCCCACCTCCATGAGAGTTTTTACGCTTGCCAAGTAAGACTTTGCTGTCTTTGAGGACGATAACGCCAACACCGACTTTGAGTCTTTTGCTGATATCTTCTGTCATAGCTAAGACTTTACCATACGAGTTTAGTATTAATACTTAACTACAGTAAGAAAGGGACTTGTTACCAGACTATAGTGCCGCTAGAATAAGCAAGTATGAAACCTCTTCAGAAAATAATTTTTGTTCCGTGGCGTTGGTTTAAAAGTCGTTCTTGGAAGATGAAACTAGTAGTCATTGTGATTTTACTGATAATTGGCTTTATTATTTTCAAAAATCTTAGTGGCTCTAACTCTCCTGAATACGATCTAGAATCAGCTCGATTAGAATCAATCACTGAAGTAGTTAGTGAAACTGGAAATGTTGTGACAACCGGTGCTATGCCTGTCTACACTACAACTACCGGAATGGTTGATGAAGTTTTTGTAGAGAACGGTAACTATATCAGTGAAGATCAAATACTTCTTTCAGTCAAAAGTACTGCTACCAAACAAGAACAAGAATCAGCCTTGGCAAGCTACCTGACGGCCAAAAGCCAGCTAGAGACTGCAGAAGCTACACAGCTAAGTCTACAAGCACAAATGTTTACCCAGTGGGATGAGTTTAAAGAACTAGCTGAGGGAGACGACTACGAAAATGAAGATGGGACTCCTAAGTACGACCAGCGTGGTCTTCCAGAATTTCATGTCCCAGAAAAAGAGTGGCTGGCAGCCGAGGCAAATTACAAAAAACAACAACAAGTCATTCAGCAGGCCCGTGTAAATATGAGTGCCGCTTGGCGAGCATATCAGGCAACTCAAGATAGTAAGGTCATTTCACTTTTTGCAGGAGAAGTTAAGAATTTAAGTGTGACACTGGGTTCTCTTGTAACTGCTCCAACTATAGCAACACAAGCCAGTTCCCAACCTATTCTTTTAGTTGTGGATGAGTCGATTCCTCCAACTATCAAGATAGATCTAAATGAAAATGATGTACTCAAAGTTAAACAAGGGCAGACAGCAATTGTAGAATTTGATGCCATCGATAGTCGAACTTTTGAAGCAGTTGTCGATCGCGTAGACGCTTTTTCTACTTCAGGTTCGGATGTCATTACTTTTGGTGTGTATCTGAGAATACTCGACGATTCTGAAATGATTCGAAGCGGAATGACCGCAGATGTAGATATCACCGTCAATAGTAAAGACAACGTACTAACTGTGCCTTCGAGTGCAATTAAGCCTTATCAAGGTGGTCGTGCAGTGCGAGTTGTAGATCAAGATGGAGAGATAGAGTTCATTCCAGTAGAAACTGGGGCTAAAGGTGACAGTAGAACAGAAATTGTTTCAGGTATAGAAGAAGGTACTGAAGTTATTGTGGCCCTAGAAAATGACCAAATAAAAACAAGTGGTGGTCTTTTCTAAATGTAAGAACATGAGTACAAAGCCTTTAATCAAACTTTCCGATATTACCAAAACTTACTTTTCACCCGGTGGTAACTACCAAGCTCTCAAAGGGATAAACCTAAGTGTAGATCCTGGTGAGTTTGTAGCTATTATGGGTCCTTCTGGTAGTGGGAAATCTACCATCATGAATATCATCGGTGCTCTAGACACTCCGACCACAGGTACATACAAGCTCAAAAACAAAAATATCAGCAACTACACGCCAGATCAACTTTCTGAGATCAGAAACAAAGAAATAGGATTTATTTTTCAGTCATTTAACCTTTTGCCTAGAACCACTGTGTTGGCAAATGTAGAAAAGCCTATGGTCTATGCAGACATTCCTTCAGTGGAGAGAAAACGAAGAGCTATGGAAGTTTTAAAGCTGGTAGGTCTCGAATCAAAAGCAGACAATTTGTCCAACCATATTTCTGGTGGCCAGATTCAAAGAGTTGCGGTGGCGCGTGCACTCATCATGAACCCGTCTATTTTACTGGCAGATGAACCGACTGGTAATCTAGACAGCAAGACTGCTTATGAAATCATGGACTTTATCTCAGATCTAAACAGCAGAGGTAATACCGTAATTTTAATCACCCACGAAGATGATATCGCCGAGTATGCCAAGCGAATTGTCCGACTGAAGGATGGTTTGGTAGAGTCTGACACGACCAACAAACAAAGGAAGCATGCAGTATAGTGAAGTTGTTTCTACAGCTTTTCTGTCGCTAAAAAGCAACAAACTTAGGACTGGTCTGACGATGCTGGGGATTGTCATAGGTATTTCTTCTGTGATTTTAATTACATCTGTCGGTCAAGGTGCGGTGGCTTACATCACCGACCAACTTAACATACTAGGTGCCTCATATTTCCGTATTGCTCCTGGACAGAATGCTTTTTCGCAAGTTGCTACTTCTGCCAATCCTTTGACCACTGAGGATGCCCAAGCAATCCAAGACGCAGGTATAAATAATCTCAACTTAGTCGCACCTCTGGCTATTTCGACGGCCACAGTAACCACCAAAGACGAAAAAACAAGAACAACCATTCGAGGAGTTCCGCCAGAACTTTTGGAGATTTTAAATCCAAAGATCATCTATGGAGAATTTATTTCAGACAGCCATAATCAAAGCAGAGAAAAAGTTGCTGTTATAGGAGTTGAACTCGCGGAAGAACTTTTTGGCCAAGATACCAACCCAGTAGGTGAATCTGTTAGGGTGGATACGACTCGCTATCGTGTGATCGGAGTAAGCGAAGCAACCAATGCTCTAACAGGAAATATATTTAACAGCAACGTCTTAATTCCGATCAACTCACTGATTACCTATGTTACCGGTACTGATGAACTTTTTCAGATTACGGTTAGTGTCCATGACGATACTCTGCTTCAAGAAACAATAGACGATGTAGAATTTTTTTTGCGCGACTATCGAGATATAGAAGATGGTGAAGACGCTGATTTTTTTGTACAAAGTTTTGAAGAAACTTTGACGACAATTCAAACTGTGACAGGCTTACTTATTCTTATAGTGGCGGCCATTTCAGCCATTTCCTTAGTAGTGGGAGGTGTGGGAGTTATGAACATTATGCTGGTGACTGTGACAGAACGAACCAAAGAGATTGGTTTGCTCAAAGCCATTGGTGCCAAGCAAAACGATATCCTCATACAGTTTCTTTTTGAAGCAATTACCTTAAGTGGTGTCGGCGGAATAATCGGTATTATTTTAGGAGTATCTGGAGCATTTATTGTCTCTAAGTTTGCAGGTATTCCTTTTGTAGTGAGTCCTATTTCAGTAGTTTTGGCTGTGTCGGTTTCTAGTTTAGTGGGGATTCTTTTTGGTCTGTACCCAGCTAGAAGGGCAGCTAGGCTCAGCCCCATCGATGCTTTAAGATATGAATAGAGTTAATTAGAATTACTAGACTATGCAAATTGCCGAAGTTATACAATCTGCCAAAAAATCTCTCAGGAGTGATCCACTAAGAACAGGCCTGACAATGCTGGGGATTATAATTGGTATTTCCTCGGTCATTCTTATCTCGTCAATTGGTCAGGGCGCGGTGGCTTTTATTACCGAGGAACTAAGTGTGTTTGGGACAAATTATTTTCAGATTGCTCCAGGTGCTAACGCATTTTCTTCATTTGCTGGCAGTTCTAGTCCCTTGACTACCGATGATGTCGAAGCGATTCGTTCCGCCAATATTCCCAATGTGCAAACCATAGCTCCTTTTGCCTTTTACAACGGCAAGATTGCTTCAGATTTTGAAGAAACCAATGCCTTAGTTTATGGTTTAACTTCAGAAGCACAGCTCATCTTAAAACCTGAAATAGTCTATGGAGAATTCTTCACAGCAAGTGATGATGATTCAAACGCACGAGTAACCGTTCTTGGAGTTGACGTAGCTGAAGAACTATTTGGTCAAGATACGAATCCAGTCGGTGAGTCGATTCGGATAGATACTATTCGCTTTCGAGTCATTGGAGTGACGCAGGCTTCAGGCGCATTGACCGCTGGATTTTTTAATAGTGCTATTAATGTGCCTCTACCAGTCATGATTAATGAACTTACGGGTGTCGATGAACTTGTAGAAATAGATATTAGTGTGATAGATGAAGATCAGCTCAACCAAACCATAGATGATGTTGAAACTTTTTTGGCCGACTATCGAGATTTTGAAGAAGGTGAAGAACTTGACTTCAATATTCAGAGTTTCAAAGATTCCTTGGCAACTGTACAAACAGTGACTGGATTACTGACAGCCATTGTAGCTGGTATTTCTGCAATTTCACTATTAGTTGGAGGCATTGGAGTTATGAACATTATGCTGGTGACTGTGACAGAACGAACTAAAGAGATAGGTTTGCTCAAAGCCATTGGTGCCAAAGAAAATGATATCTTAGTTCAGTTTTTGGTGGAGGCCGTAACGCTTTCAGTCGCTGGTGGTGTGATAGGAATCATTATTGGAGTTGTAGGAGCTTATGGTATCTCTTTACTTGCAAACATTCCGTTTGTAGTCAGTGTGCCCACCGTACTCTTGGCAGTAGCTGTGTCTAGTTTGGTAGGTATAGTTTTTGGACTCTATCCTGCTAGACAGGCTGCTAAGCTCAATCCAATAGATGCACTTAGATATGAGTAAATACTCCTGCTTTTGGGGCTGAATAAGCATTGATGTATCAACTTATTATGCGTATTGTGTTTTTCGTAAATAAGTATAGATTTAATAGTAGACAATAAGTATTGTCGCTTATTTGTGTACGGTATCTTCTCGCACTGAGAAGCGCTCTTAAAAGGGGGTGACTAGGAATGCCAGCAAAGAAACCTGCTAAGAAAAAACCTGCGGCCAAGAAGCCTGCAAAGAAGACCACAGCTAAGCCAAAAGCAAAAGCTAAGAAAAAGTAACATTTTCAAACTTGTAATAATAGTCATAAGAAACTGCGACTACGGTCGCAGTTTTAGTGATTTTTCTGCCGTGTATGAAATAAGAAAAGGTTTGTTTCTTCCTTTTTTAAGCATAAATATAGAATTGGGCACGGTATTGGGTTGATAAACTCCAAACGAATCGTCATTCTGAACTTGATTCAGAATCTATTCAGATTTTATGCCTAGTTACAGTTTAATAGGAATTTAATTGGGCCTATGAAGCATTGTCTAGATAAATAGTTTATATAAAATTGAGCTAATGGTTCCACCTCCGTAGCCAAGAGCACAATAATAAATTACTGGATAAAAAAGTAAATCTTTTCTCTTTTGCCACACTAAGATTATTGAAACAAATGACAGCAATCCAAATGCATACGGGTCAACACCAAGATTTTCAAATGCTAGATTTATAAAAATCCCAAATCCAATTAAAATTGCATTAACTAAAATAATCCAGTGTTGAGTCTTAGAAAGAGCTTTTCTTTCAGGTTGGCTACTTTCATATAAGAGTAATGTAACAGTTAGAATTACACTGCTAATATAGAAAACCAAGTGACTAAAATTGTCATCATTGAAACTGATAATCTGACAGATTTTGGTTTCATCTAGAATACAAAATCGATGATGTAAGTAATTAGTGACTTCATGATTTCCGGAGCTTACACCATATAAAAAGAGTCCAATAGCAAAGCTCGTGAGAAAGTATGCAAATTTGTTATGAATTTTTGACTGTCTCAATGTAATTTGTACGAAAAGAAGTGTGTATACTACTGTGATAAGTAAGGGAATTGTTATCATCGCGTGGAAATCTTGCCAACGGAGAAATTCGAATGGTTGAAGTAATCCTTGAGTTATATTCGTTTTACGATTTAGAGTAAGCAGAAGAATTGAAACAGATAAGAGAGAAACAAGATTAGAAATTTTGCGCATGACTAATTATATCGTAGTCGGATTAAGACCCAAAAGTAAACGCAAAGGCACTTATGCCTGGGTCGAAGATGAGAGTGAGTGTGTGTCGACCATAGTCGTCTTCAAGATCCAGAATGTCGTATTTACGGGCTGAGTCTACGGCAATCTCGCCATTTTCGTTCATATCATCTGTCCAGTATTTTTGAGGTAAAGGTTGGCCATCCAAAAGCACTTGGACCGACTGTGGATTGGCTACTTTGTTAGGCTCCAAGACAAGGTAGACTTGCTGAGCTTGAAAGTTAAGTGACAAACGAGAACCAGGTTCTTTGGCCGTAATACTTTCTTCATTTACCAACCATGAACCATTTAAACTCACTGCATCGTTAGGTACGATTCCTTCGTAACTGTACTCAGCAAGCTGATCTTCGTCAATATCTATCACGTAGGCATCTGCCCGACCGTAGCCTAAATAGGTTTCGGCTGTTTGTTGTCTTTTTGAGCTGGTTACTATCGGTTGGTCAAACTCCGAGATTGGTTCTTCTCCTAGCAGTTCACGAATTATATTTTCTGTTTCCTCGTACTTACCTTCACCAAAATGGGTATAGCGAATCTTGCCATTTTTATCGACTAAATACTTAGCAGGCCAAAAGCGATTATTGTAGGCTCTCCAAGTTTTAAAGTCATTGTCTTGGACCACCGGATATTCAATCTCAAAGTCTTCAATTGCAGTTTGTACGTTAGTCACATTTTTTTCAAATTCAAACTCTGGAGAATGAACACCGAGAATAACCAAGCCTTTGTCAGCATACGTATCGTGCCAATCTTTGAGATAGGGGAGAGTACGGATACAGTTGATACAGCTATATGTCCAGAAATCGACTAAGACAACTTTGCCTCTCATTTCATCTATAGTAAACGGTTCTGAGTTAAACCATTGACCTCCTGGAATAATCTCAGGCGCCATTGAAGATTCTTTTTCAGACTTCAATATGGCCTTATCGGCAGGTTCATTACCACTCAACTTATCGAGTTGTTTATTAACAAATTCATTATTCTCAAAACTAGTTAGCCCTGAACCATACTGAGGAAAAGTATCTAAAATAAATGTTTGAAATTGTCTATCAATGTTAAAGAAAATACCTAGACCAGTTACAATCATAACCACCCCAAAGACTTTTTGGATTTTGCTCGTGTTTTGTAAAAGCCAAGGCACTTTTTGTAGGAGTTTGTTACCTCCGACAGCAATTGCCAACATGGGGATTCCTGTACCGAGGGCGTAAGCGAGCGTAATAATAGCGGCGGCACCTGAAACTGATCCTGTAATTGCCAGGGAAATAACAGAAGCTAAGATGGGGCCCACACAAGGAGTCCAGATTAGTCCCAAACTGAGACCAACTAAGATACCTCCAAAAAAACCACTTCTTTGCTTTCGAGGACTAAATCTGGAAAAAACGGTAAACATTTTCTCTAGCAATAATTGTGTTTGAGGAATGAGTAAACTCAGTCCAAAGCCAACGATAATTACTACCGAAAATAGTCTCAGAGCATTTGCCGACAGACCTGTGGCTTGAACTATTGAAGACAAAAAAAGCGTAAAGAAAGTGAAACTAAAAATAAAACCAGTGACAACTCCGTATGGTTTAGCTCTGCCACCGACTGATCCAGAAAGAACAATTGGCAAGACCGGCAAAATGCATGGCGACAGAACAGTAACTATTCCTGCGATAAATGCAAACAAGGCGAGCAAAATCATACAAAGATACTTTCTTTGTCTTCAATCCCGGGATGAAACATCCCGGGATTGAATAACAACTATATTTATTTCTCTTCTTCCATCATGGCGTCATCAGTTTTCTCATCCATCATTTTGTCATCTTCCATCATGGTTTCATCTTCTTCAATAGCGTTTTCTTCCATCATGGCATCGCTATCTTCTTTTTCCATCACAGCTTCATCGCCACCGACTTGGGCTTCGGTACTTACTTCAGGAGTTTCTGTTGCTGGAGTACAGGCAACAAGTAAACTACTTCCTCCTAAGATTGCAAGAATTGATAATAGTTTTTTGGCATCTAACATAGTGCCTCCTTTAAATAAATAATTGTGATATGTCAGTGTATTTTGTGGTGAAAGCCTAGTGCGCACAGCTTGCCACCAAACATTACTATTAAGGTTAGCACAATCCAGATATCTACTTGGTGTTGAAAGCTTTGAAAAATAATGGCTACAAGTAACATGGTTATTCCTAGCATGTAGCCTGTCTGATATGAAAATAGTCTGAGTTTTTGTTCTCGTTCATCTTCTCGTACTTGTTTTAGAAATAGATAACCGAGCACGGTGCTACTTACCAGTAGCGTCGCTACGACAGCTATGTGTGTTGGCATGGGCATCCAAAAATTAAAGGGATTAAATAAACCTAAAACTAAGGCAATAGTAACCAAAATGCTAATCAGTTCTATAACAAAGGCTTTATTCATTATTAAGTTGGAAGATAGTTTCTACTGTGGTATCAAATACTGAGGAAATCTTCATCGCTAGGAGAAGTGATGGGACGTAGTTACCTTTTTCAATAGCTATGATTGTTTGTCTCGAGACGTCTATTTGTTTTGCTAAATCTTCCTGAGTCATATTATTTTGCTTTCGCAATTGAGCCAGTGTATTTGAAAGTGGCATGTTAACCTGTATTTACTTAACTGTACGTAATCATACACCACAATGTCAAGTTTACTTTACATTTAGTGAGATTAAGTTAATACTTAGTTTCCATAGAAACTCCTCAATGCTTGGATTACTATGTTGTACAGAAAAAAGCTTGAGAGTTAAATGTATAGTTCAAAAATAAAACACCATCAAGGTATAGTGATACACATGATGGTGTGTGTTATGTTATTCAGGTTGATTTTTCTCAACAAGAATAAAGCTTTGAGCTTGGTTCAAGGGCCATAAAAAAGTGCCATTGAGATGCCTAACTCCCGCTAAGACAATGGTTACATTTGGATAATCGAGGACAAGTTGATTTAGCTTGGGGTTATCACTAAGGTGTTTACCTTGAACTGTACCCCAAGTGTCCCGACCATATAGCTGTTTATCACCTATTCTGATACTGGAACTAAAGCCAAAAGGACCGAAAAGATCATCGCTGTAGTTTTCAGTTTTATCTCCTGGATTTAGTAAAAAAACAACTACACCATGACGAATAGGAGAAAGTTCAGTATCCGAAAACATAAGCATAACCGAACCTTCAATACCTTTAGGACGAGTTTTGTCTGTGGTCAGCAACCATTTTATGGTTGCGTAGACATACAAAATGACAAAGCGTACGAGCTTTTTCAAGTTTATCAAAGTACAACTCCTAAACATTGACTTATAGTATTATAGCAAATAACCGTAGTATGACTCAGTTGGGAACGAATATGAAAAGTATGATTCGTATAGATTTCGGATTGATCGTTGTACGTCAGCTCCAGAATTACACGATGTCATTTACTCTTTGAAACTGTCGCAGGAGATTAAGAGGTATCGTATACTCTGACTTTGTGCTTGACTTTAACTTGTAGGCTTTTATTTTTGAGATAGGTAAGTTATCTAGACTAACTAATCCCATTCTAATTGAAACTAGTTTAGTAGATACAGCTGGTTGAGCCGTGTTAGAATGACCCTTCGTCTATGATCCATTTATTCCAAAAATACTACCAGTTTGTCTGGCGCTATAAACTTCGTTTTGTAGTCTTTATTGTTAGCGTTGTAATTGCCAACATTTTTCGAAGTGTCCAGCCATATTTCTATAAACTGTTTATAGATAATATCAGTCAGGGAAATACTTCCCTAATTTGGTGGATATTGGCAAGCTTTATTCTTGTCAGGCTCATTGGAGTGGTTACCCAAACCTTATCTATTTGGCTTGGGGATAGAGTTTTGCTTCCCCTGGCAAGAGATATACGAATGGCAGTTTTTGAAAAAATACAAGATTTAGACTTTGCTTACCATCTATCAAAAAGTACAGGTTCGCTCATCAGCATGTTTAAGCGAGGCGACTTAGCGGTTTTTAACTTCTTTCATAGTATCAATCTTGAAATCCTGGGTATATTTGTCCAATTTCTGGTGATGACCTTTTTCCTTTCAAGACTAAACATAGTCTATGTAGGACTTACTTTTGCAACTTTTGCGGTCAATTTACTCTTGGCAGTTTTGATGATTAAGCGAAATATCTCAGCTCGAGTTTCTTTCAACCAAGCCGAAGACCAAATCTCCAGTGTTATCGTCGACAATATGATTAACTACGAAACAGTTAAGCTTTTTGCCAATGAGGACTACGAACTAAAACGCCTGAGAAAAACATTTGTAAATTGGCTCCAAAAACTGTGGGGATATGCCAACAGTTTCCGTGCGATAGATCTTTCAATTGGCTTTACCGGTAATTTTGGATATGCCATAGTTTTGGCTTTTGCTGTTTGGCAACTCAGCCAAAATCAGTTATCTGCTGGCGATCTAATTTTAATTCTGAGTTTTGTCGCTAACTTTTATGTGCGCTTTTTTGAACTTACTTTTAAACTCCGTGATCTGGCAAAGAACCAAGTAGATCTGGAAAAATACTTTGAAGCCTTAGACCTAAAGACTAAAGTTAAAGACCCCTCTAAGCCTCAATTATTAACCCAGGTTAAAGGAGAAATTCACTTTGAAAAAGTATCTTTTAACTACGGAAAAGGTAAAAGTGCTCTCAAAAATATAGACTTGAGAATTCGACAAGGACAATCCATTGCCCTAGTTGGACACTCCGGAGTTGGCAAAACCACCTTAGTAAAACTACTTATGCGTTTGTTTGATCCAACAGAGGGTCGAATAACAATTGACGGAGTTGATATTAAAAATATGACCAAAAGTCACCTACGATCACATCTTGGAGTGGTGCCTCAAGATCCGATTTTGTTTAATAATACCTTAAAATACAATGTTCTCTATGGTGCTCAAAATCATACAGACCAAGAACTAGAAGCCGCTATAAAAATGGCTAATTTGGAAGAATTTGTTACTTCGCTTCCAGACGGTTATGACACACAGGTAGGAGAGAGAGGGGTCAAACTTTCTGGCGGTCAAAAACAAAGACTTTCTATTGCCCGAATGATACTGTCCAATCCACAAATTATTATTTTTGACGAAGCCACCTCACAACTTGATTCTGACTCTGAAAAAAAGATCCAAGAAGCATTTTGGAAAGTAAGCCGAGATAAAACCACCCTTATCGTAGCTCATAGACTATCAACTGTGGTTAAGGCCGATAAAATTGTTGTCATGGAAAATGGTCAGATTAAAGAGATAGGTTCACACCGAGAACTGCTTCAGAAAAAAGGCCTCTACTCCCACTTTTGGGAACTACAAACGATAGATTAATTAAGTCACGTCTTTGAGAGCTAGCTTATCTTGCCAGACTAAGCCTTGGCGAAGTATATGGAGAACTAGCTTTCTGTTATAGTCAGTTCCTGCGAGTATGTGACGTTGGCCTTGAAGTTAACAATATCTAATGTTCATAATCTGTTGAGATTGGCGTGGTACTATATCCCAATGTCGACAAATCAACTCACGCGTTCACTTAAAGAGTATTTTTCATTTGACTCTTTCCGTCCTGGGCAGGAAGAAATTATTCAAAGCATTCTAAGTGGAACTGATACCATGGCAATTATGCCAACAGGTGGTGGTAAGTCACTGTGTTACCAACTACCTGCCGTTGTATTAGATAAAGTAACTATTGTAGTTTCTCCCTTAATCGCTCTGATGAAAGATCAAGTTGATGCTCTAAATGCCCGAGGCATCAAATCAAGATATGTAAATAGTTCCTTATCTTCTAGTGAAATTTCAACTATCTATTCTCAGTTATCGAACGGTGAAGTTAGAATCCTCTACATTGCTCCAGAAAGATTTTCAAGTGAATCATTTATGAACTTGTTTCAGCGATTGGATATAGACTTTATTGCAGTCGACGAAGCCCACTGTATCTCTCAATGGGGGCATGATTTTCGTCCAGAGTATGCCCAGCTAGCTTCCTTTATTGCTCAACACCCCAAGCGTCCCAAACTAGCTGCCTTTACTGCCACTGCCACACCAGAAGTTACTGAAGATATCACCAAACGTTTGAAGCTTCGTAGGCCTGCAGTTTTTGTCCGTGGTTTTGATAGACCCAATTTGAAATTTTTTATTCAGGCTAATATGAAAGTGAGAGATAGACACAATGAAGTGGTGCGACTGTGTCGATCAATGGAAGGCTCTGGAATTGTCTACTGCCTGACAGTCAAAGAAACCGAAGAAATCGCATCCAAACTTTGTTCGCAAGACATAAAAGCTCAAGCCTACCACGCCCAACTTCCAGCAAAAGAAAAAAACAAAATCCA
>Ga0066639_10001685_pt1 | contig 19655 bp, 22 predicted proteins | sample CryGeyCG2114_010_2_FD_59504 | JGI IMG/M metagenome (GOLD analysis project Ga0066639, IMG submission 59504) | Groundwater microbial communities from aquifer - Crystal Geyser CG10_big_fil_rev_8/21/14_0.10 | ecosystem: Environmental > Aquatic > Deep subsurface > Groundwater | place: USA: Utah...
TCAAACAAAACCGCCGGCCGAACAATTACCGACGTCGACCGGCGGGCCAAAGTCATAATCATCACACTCGATGACAGTCACCACATCGTCATCCACCTAAAGATGACTGGTCAGCTCATCTACCGACCAAAGAGCGGTAAATTAATTTCCGGCGGGCACTCGAATCCGCCAACTGGCGGACTACCAAACAAATTTACTCACGTGATTTTCGACTTCACCGATGGGACTACTTTATTTTTCAACGACATGCGCAAGTTTGGCTGGGTCAGACATATTCAAAACCACGAACGGGAAAATCTATTTCTTCATACCGGCGTCGAGCCACTGTCTCGCACTTTTACTTACGTCACTTTCGTTGGCTTGCTCACCAAATACCCAAAACAAAATCTCAAGCAATTTCTCCTCGACCAAACCCACATCGCTGGCTTGGGCAACATCTATGTCGACGAAGCTTGTTTTATGTCTAAAGTTTTACCAACTAGAAAAGTAGAGAGTTTCACCCTAAAAGAAAAAACCGCGCTTCATAAAAATATTATCGCGGTCTTGAAACTATCCATCAGTAAAAAAGGTACTTCCGCCAAAAACTATGTTCGCAGTGACGGATCCAAAGGTGGCTTCGTCCCCTACCTCTCCGTCTACGGTCGCGCCGGCCTGCCCTGCAAAATCTGCCGTACCCCTATCTCCAAAATAAAACACGCCGGCCGAGGCACCCACTTCTGCTCTAAGTGCCAAAAGTAATATTATTAAATTATAGACATAGAAAAAGCCAACCTGATTGGTTGGCTTAAAACAAAAACATTAATTTAGTTAGATAGTTATTAACATATCAAGAAGATCTTGATCAACTATTGTGGCTTTCTTAAGAGCTTCAATTTCTTCCTCAAATCCGTCCGAGGCTTCTTCCAATCTTTTTAAATACTCTTGAAATTCTTTGTCGTCCATTATAACCTCTTTTCTTTATGTGAAGATAAAAAGACTACTCTATTTTAAGAATATTATATTATTTGAAACAAAGCAATCCCTGTCGCCACTGACACATTGAGGGATTCTTTATCCCCTTTCATTGGTATCTCCACTGTGGCATCACACTGTTTTAAAATGGCTTTTGGTATCCCTTCGGTTTCTTCACCGAGGATGAGAGCTATGGGCCACTGTGGTTTAAATTCTCGATAATCCACACTGTCTTCACTTTGCTCCAAAGCTACTATTTGAACATCTTCCTTTTTAAGTTTTTTAAGTAGAGAGCTTATGCTTTTTACCTCTTCCCAAAGCACACTTTTTTCTGCTCCAAGGGCCACTTTGGCTATTTTGCTATTTGCTCGGCCAAATTTATCTGTCGGCGCCGGAGTATAGCCCACCAAATACACCTTGCTCACCCCCGCCCCATCAGCAGTTCGTAAAATAGATCCCACATTGTGAGTACTGCGAATATTGTGAAGTATTAAAATTATTTCTTTTTTCTCCATAAGTGTTAAAATAAAAGCATGTTAACCCTATTTCCACAACTACTAGATTATTCGTTCTTTGGCCCCACTGTCTTGCGTGTAGCCACCGGCTTATGGCTTTTTATCCTCGCTTACCAAGTAGGCTTTGGATCAAAAAAAGAAGTAAAAGAGCTCCTGAGTTATTTTCCTATTTTCAAACCTCAGTCTATTCTGATAGGTATAGCCACTGTCTCCCCTGTCATATTGGCCGGATTTATATTTGTAGGACTTTACACTCAAATCACAGCCATCCTCATGATCTTGGTTTGCCTAAAAATGCTCACCCTTAGATATATTTATGGACTAAAATTTGGCTTTGATCAGTCTGTTTACCTAGTACTTATTGCTATGCAAATAGCTATACTCATCATGGGCCCTGGAGCACTGTCTATAGACCTACCTTTATAAGCGTGACAAATCCTAAGAATTTTAGTATTGTGACCTTTGTTATTTAATGTTTGCCTCGTTAGCTCAGCTGGTAGAGCAGCTCCCTTTTAAGGAGATGGTCGGGGGTTCGATTCCCTCACGAGGCACAAAATTAAGGAAGAAAATGTGGTAACATTTTCGAACTATAATTTTTGTAGACTCGTGAGGGAATCGAAAGACTTTTCGTTACCGAGCACCACTTGTTTGCGTGTGGTGTCTCGGTCGAAAAGTACCCGCGACCGTAGGTCGAGATTCCCTCACGAGCACTCTAATTTAAAAAATATGGAACAAATTTCCTACCCAGACTTTGAAAAAATAGAAATGGTCGTCGGAACCATTCTTGAAGTGGAAGATTTTCCCGAAGCTAAAAAACCAGCTTACAAACTAACTATTGATTTCGGCCCATTTGGTATTAAAAAATCTAGCGCTCAAATAACTACTCTATATACTAAACAAGATTTAATTGGCAAACAGATAGTCGGGGTAATAAATTTCTCATCAAAACAAATCGGCCCTTTCACTTCCGAATGTCTCACCACTGGCTTTGCTGATGAAGACGGAAATGTCGTCCTAACCCAACCAGAAAGAAAAGTCCCGAACGGCAGCAAAATCTTCTAACCCCTTTACACCTCCCCCTATCCATACTACTATAGCAAACGGAAAAGGACACTCAACCGAAAGGAGAAAAACATGTCCGCGATAAACTTTAATCCAGACCAGAGGAATCTACTCTTAGCACTGTTGTGGAAATCCAGACTAACCAGTTGCAAGCGTGAGATCTTAGGAGAAGTTGTGGAAAACGCGACCCACTCTTTTCCAGAAGCAAAAGAATGGTCAGAATTCTCTCGAAAAGAGGCGCAGGGGTACTCTGAGTTGTTGAGTAATATCATCCACCAGACCCTCAGGAGTGACAACAACCTCCTCTCGACCAGCGAAGACGGCAATCTGGAAGTAGGACAAGACACTCTGGGTCTCTATGGTGAATCTTTATATGAAAGACTTTCACCAGAGCTCCAGATGCAAGTTATAGTTCTTGCTCTTCAGCTTATCAACAAACACCACTAACCCTTCGTTCCTCCCGCCGTGTTCGCTTCCAGCGAACACGGCTTTCTTTTTTCTACACCCCCAAACACAACCTCTCCAACATCACTCCAAACTCCCTTCTTCCATTTCTCGCATCATCATACATTTTTATAAAATCGGCTGACATCTGTTTCAATTCTTCGAGAGTAAAGTTTTTGGCTGCTTGGTTTGTCTTTTGTAAAACAAATGGCTTCATGTTTATCTTCCGCACATCGCTCGCCTGCGCCACAATCAACATATTTTTTACTTGCCCAACAAATCTCCAAAATATTTCTTCTGGAGGAATGTTCCTCACCTGCACTGCCTCCTGATACAAGACCCACAGCTTCTGTCTATCTCTAGCACCTAAAGCGTCCGGTAATGAAAAAATAAAATTATCTTTTTTCTCATTTTCAACTTTGGAATATTCTTTTATATCTTTGGCATATTTTTTAAATTTAGACAGGATCGGTTTGGTCAAACTCTTTTCTAATACAAAAACAATATGGGGCGACTGTGCTAACACTTCCAAATTTTCTACCAAAAAATCTTCGCTCTCCTTATTATCTAAAAAATGTTTGAGGGTGATAATATATTTTGATTCAAATAAAGAATTTCCAAACACAATCTCCGCCAATTGCCCAAAATCCGCCTCCTCCCCCACCACCCCAAACACTGGTGTGTCGGGTTTTTTGTTATGCACACTCCCGACCAGTTTGTGGAACTGATTTTGAGCTTTTATTTCGTCATTGCCGTGGATTAGATAAAGCATATTAGATATTAGTATATAGTGAATTCTAAATCTCGTCGAAACCGTGTCTTAACGAGGGGGTTTGTGAGGCGACGGCCGAGCAACTTCAGGATTTTTTAAGCTTCAAAAAATCCGTACCCGAGGGAAGATATGGTAAGTAAGAGATTTAAATAATTTAAAATTCAATATTTAAACAAACCGGCGCGTGATCCGAGCCGAGTACCTCGTCATCTATATATACCTTCTTCACATTTTTCAAAATACGCCGACTAACCCAAAAATAATCTATCCGCCACCCGACTCCCCTATCCCGCGCCCGGGTCTTCATATCCCACCAACTATAACCAACTTTTGTCGGATGAGCCTCTCTGAAAGTATCAACAAAACCAGCTTTTTCGAACGCATCGAGTTTGGCCCGCTCCTCTGGCAAAAAACCAATACTCTTTTGATTTTCTTTTGGTCGCGCCAAGTCTATCTCGCTGTGCGCCACGTTTACATCACCACAAAAAATAACAGGTTTCTTTTTATCGAGTTTTTTTATATAGGCTAAAAACTCGTCAAAAAACTTGAGCTTATAAGCCAAGCGATGATCCTCGCCTCCACCATTGGGAAAATAAATATTTAAAAAATAAAACTCCGGAAACTCAAGCTGTATGACTCGCCCTTCGGTCGACAAATGGTTTTTACCAAAAGCCACTTTGTTATTTAAAACCGGTTTTTTAGTATAAACCACTGTTCCACTGTACCCCTTGCGCTCAGAAGCACTGTTCCAAAAAGAAGTGTAGCCATCGGGGAAGCGGAGGGCTTCCGACAGGACAGCTATGTCTTGCACCTTGGTCTCTTGGAGGGCTACCACGTCGGCCTTAGAATCCCTTAGAAAGTTCAAAAAACCCTTCTTTTCGGCCGCCCGAATGCCGTTGACGTTCCAAGAAATGAGACTGTATTTTGTGGACATAGAAACAGTATAGCAAAGTCTGAGTAGAGTAAAACTAGTCTTTGAGCACTTTAAAATCCTCTAACAACGTTCCCTTTAGGTGCTGATTGTAAATGGCGGCGGCGGGGTGATAGAGCGGGATGATTTTTATTTTTCCATAACTTCCCTCCACCTCAAACACTTGGCCATGAAGCTCTCCTATAGTAGTCAAATCATTTTGCAAACCAAATTTTTCCATAATATAACCCATCGAGTAGCGCCCTAGAGTAGCGATAATTTTCGGTTGAATGATTTCTATCTGCCTATCCAAAAACGGGCCGTAGATTTCTATCTCTTCCGGTGATGGATCACGATTTTCCTGCGGACGATCTTTGACTATATTTGTAATATAAATATCTGCACGTCTTATGCCGACCGAATCTAAAAGTTCATCTAAGAGCTGACCAGCTCGACCACAAAAAGGTCGACCGGTCTTAGCCTCATTTTTTCCTGGCGCTTCGCCGATAAATATTATTTTTGCTTCATGACTCCCCTCGCCTAAAACTGGAAAGTATTTGTTGTCCGTCCGATATTTGTAGAGCGGAGAGTTTTTTAAATCAAAAACTTCATCGCGAATTGTTTTTAATTTTTTATCGCGATCGTTCATAAAAATTTTAATTAGAGATCGTCTTCTTCGGTCGGTGGAAAATGTTTTTTAATCTGTTGTTCAAATCTCCACAAAAGAGTAAAAGTGATTAAAGTAAATAAAGAAGCGATAAAACCGAGCATATAAAAACCAAAACCGGTCGCCATACCAATCCCAGCGGCCACCCAGAGACCAGCTGCTGTGGTAAGTCCACGAAGCTTGTTGCCACTGAGTATAATGAGTCCTCCTCCCAAGAATCCGACCCCAACTACTATTTGACTAGCTATTCGAGATGGATCAATAGCCGATTCTGCCCCATACACATGAGCAATCAGTTCGGAAACAACAATAAACAGAGCTGCTCCCATAGAAACTAAAGCATAGGTTCTGACACCTGCTTTTTTGTGAGCAATCACTCTTTCTATACCAACCATTCCTCCAAATAAAAGAGCTAGACCTAAACGTAAAATAATATCTAAATAAGTTAAAGGTATTTCCATCTATTTATTATACTTTTTTTATTTCTTTAAGCAAAATAAAAACCACGTAGAGCTCTACGTGGTTTTTATAGAAACAATAGATAGACTTATTGAGTCATAGCGTCAGCAGCTGGAGCAGTCTCCATAGCTTCATCTGTAGCAGGTTCTGTGGTGAATTCACCAGTACCTTCCATAGCTTCTTCTGTAGTAGTATCTTCTACCACTGTAGCATTTTGGCTTTGCATATACCAAACAACACCAGCAATAATGATGACAACAACTACGATAATTGCAATTACTTGATTCTTCATTTTGAATGTCAATTAATTATTAATCGACCTTTTTGCCTAAAGCAAATAGGATTACTCTAGAGTACCATCTATAACCCTTTAAATCAACGCGTTATATTGTGTGGATAACAAAATCAACTATTTGGCAAGTTTGCCCCAGTTTTGCCCAATGGCCATATTCACCTTTAAAGGTACTGTACTATCTAGAGCTTCTTCCATGGCTTTTTGAATAATTATGGAGACTTTTTTGGCTTTTTCAGTCTTCACTTCGTATATAAGCTCATCGTGAACTTGGAGAAGTAAGTGAGCGTCTGATTCAAATCCAGCTTTTTTTATTTCATCGGCCACTTTTTTAATAGCTATTTTAGTAATGTCCCCTGTCGCCGTCCCTTGGATTGGGGCATTCATTGCCATCCGCTCAGCCGACGCTCGTATAAAAGGTAATTTAGATTTGAGGCCTGGGAAATACCGTCGACGACCAAAATAGGTTTGAGTATAGCCTTTGACGTATGCGTCAGAAATAACTGTATCAAAATAATTTTTAATAGTAGGAAAAGTTTTAAAATAATCGTCATAAAACTTTTGAGCTTCCTCGCGAGTAGTACCGAGGTTGGCCCGCAGGGCATTTACTCCCATACCATAGACTATGCCAAAATTTATCACCTTAGCTTTTCGACGCATATCTTTGGTCACCTCTATCTCTGGTACTCCAAACACCATCGAAGCCACTGCGCTGTGTACGTCTTTGTCTTGTTTAAAAATATCTATCAAAGACTCATCACCAGACAGCAACGCTAGGATGCGCATTTCAATCTGAGAATAATCTCCTGCTACCCACGAATAGTCAGGAGTGGCGATAAAAGCACTTCGTACTCGCTCACCCACCCCCATCTTGTTGGGAATGTTTTGCATATTAGGATCAGTAGAAGACATCCGGCCAGTGGTAGTGCCAGCTTGGTGGAGCTTGGCGTGAAGCCGGCCGTCCTCGCCGACCATTTGGGGAATATTGTCTATGTATGTAGAAAGTAGTTTTTGGAGTTCACGATAATTTAAAATATGTTCAATGATTTCATGAGAATCTTTTAGTTTTTCAAGTTCGGATTCTTTGGTCGAGCGTGCGCCACCAGCGGTTTTTTTCAAACCTTTAGCGGTTAAACCAAGTTTGTCGAACAAAATCTCACCAAGTTGTTTGGGGGAATTTATATTAAATTCTTCACCCGCCAACTTATATATTTTTTTCTCAAGTGATGATAACTCTTTATGATATTCAGTCGACAGTTTTTTCATATAGTCGACATCGACCAATATTCCCCGCTCTTGCGCTTCAGCCACCAGTGAGATGATAGGTTTTTCTATCTCTTCATAAACTTTAATCAGCCCCTCTGTCTCCAGTTTTTTTAATAAAATTTCTTCGGCTTTTTTTACATCACGTACTCCCACATAATCAAATATATCTTCCATAGTAGGGGTGGTTTTGTCAGAATCTATCAGCCACAAAGCAATAGTAAGCTCTTTTGCTTTTTGTGGATCAATCTTTATCTCTTCTGGTATTAAAGTCTCTTGTTTATTTTCTTTGACCGAATCAGTATGACTAAAAGCAGTTTTTACTCTCGACATCAAAGTTTTAAATTCTAAATCCGTGAAAAGTTTTTCAACGCTCGACAACTGAAAATCATTGATCCACTCTTTGGCTGGAAGTTTAAAATCAATCGGTGCATCGAGACGAATAGTGGCGAGAGCTTTGGAAAAAAGAGCTTCTTCTTCACCTGTTTTGAGAAGCTCTAGAATACGTGGAGTGATACCAGCTTCTAAAACTTTTTTCTCATCTTTTTTTATTTGTTTATAAATATTTTCTATCGAACCAAAAGTGGAAATCAGGGTGGTAGCCGTCTTTTCTCCTATTCCAGAAATACCGATGATATTGTCCGACGGATCACCTCGCAGACCTTTGTAGTCTGGGAGGAGGGCGGGTTTGAAAAGAAAACGCTCAGTCACCGCTTTTTCATTGTATAAAATAGTGTCGTTGATGCCTTTTTTGAGAGTGTAAACTAGCGCTTTATCGTCATCGACAAGTTGGAGAGTATCCATGTCACCCGAAGCAATGATGGTCTTTATGTTTTTATTTTTCTTTACCTCATGAGCAATAGTGCCAATAATATCGTCGGCTTCAAATCCTGGTTTGTCATAGATAGGAATATGAAAAGCAGTAAACACATCACGCGATCTATCCATCTGCGCCACCAGTGCATCGTCGGCTTTAGCACGACCTGCTTTGTAGTCGTCGTAGACTTGTTTACGAAAGGTAATATCGGGTAGATCGTAACACGCCACCATATAGTCGGGCTTGAGCTCGGAAATGATTTTGATCAGCATTGTAGAGACCCCATAGAGACCTCCTGTTGGTTCACCTTTGCTGTTGGCAAAATCTGGCAGAGCGTGATAAGCGCGATGGAGAATCGCGTGGGCGTCGAACAATACTAAAGTTTTTTGATTTGTTGATTTAGTTTTCTTCATATTTTATTTCGCGAATTTGCTCATCAATAAACTTGAATTCTAGTTTGACAACTTTGTTTGGTAAAATATCACTCACCCGCTCCGGCCACTCGAGGATTATTAGATTGCCTGGGTCACGAAGAATATCATCGAAACCAAGACTAGTGAGCTCTTTTCCAGAAGCGAGACGATAGGCATCGATATGGATGAGGTGTTTCCACATAGTCACACCGGCTATTTGATATATTTTTTCAATCACAAAGGTCGGACTGGTCACCACATCGGTGACACCGAGGGCTTTGGCCACCCCTTGGGTAAACGAGGTTTTGCCCGAACCGAGGTCGCCATGGAGGGTTAAAATGGTCGCCTGATCACTATGCGGTCGCAAGCGCGAGACAAAAATCTGGGCAAAATCATAAGTAGCTTGGAGTGAGTCAGTGCGAATGGTCATAATGAAATATTAGCATTTGGAGAAAAAGATGGCTAATATTAATTTTTAATTTTACCTGCCTGCCGGCAGGCAGGTAATTCTTAATTTTTAAATAAACGAGCTTAAATTTTTAATTTTTAAGCAAAAAGAAAAGCCGTACCACCGAAGTGTTACGACTTTGTATAAAACTGTTTTTGAGGAATTTAGTTCCCCTGTCGGCGAATGATCTGCCTACGCAGTGCATCATCAGCCAGATTCGAAAGGGTTTCCAAACCACGGCGGTTTTGCTCCCTTTGATTCTGACTGTCATACGCCTCCCTCCGCTTTTCTTCGTTCTTTATCATTTTTTGGTCGTTGACAAAGTTGAAAACAGTGGAAAGAGTATGTCCGGAATTTTCCATCCGATTTTCTTCATGACGCACAGCGATATTCGTCATGTTCTCAACATGGTTATGGTCCTCTCGAACCGCCTCATTGTTGAGCTGGACCAACTCTAGTCCGGTCCGATTTGCATCCGGCGAGTTGCCGTTTGCAAACCCCGAACCTTCCACAAAAGTGTTCAGGTTCGACGACCTCGTAGTCGCTACGCGATCCTGCGGAGGGTTCACGTAAATGACTTGCGGTTGCGGTGCAGAGGTCTGCACCACCGGCCGACCCGCGACCGCGCCAGCCGACACATGGTGAGGCTGGGTTTTGTTGACAGGAGTATAATTCACCCCCATCCGCGCGGCCGTTTCTTCAGCGGAAAAAGTTTGCCCGTCTTTCATTTGTTTTACAGCAAATGAAGACACTCCCTCCGGCGCATTGTCTGTTGGGTTGCCCGTCTGCCCGAAAGCCACCGAGGCTCCCGACAAAACCAACACAAAACCCATAACAATCGAAAATTTAACCAGATTCATGACATTTCTCCCAGCGCTCCCTCGAGCGCTATTTTTGTTTTTATAGCCATTTACCCCTTATGGAGCAAATTAACCTTATTTTTCAATGGATTTCGAGCAACTGCGCCCTCCATCCAATCTTCTTTAATTATAGCACACTTCGTTAAAAAATGCAAGCCCAGTAGTGAATTTTGGCATTAGGCGTAGCCCTGCTCCGCTTTTCAAGACGGAGCGATGCCAAAATCTACTACTGGGCAAGGGGTATAGAAAAACCGCCTACCTAGATAACTAGATAGACGGCCGGTGTGTGATTTCGGGGAGGAGAGGTTCTTATTCTGCCCTAGCTGTCTTGCGACAGGAGACGGCAATTACCCTTTTAGGAGCCTACTGGCCCACCTTGTCCGATTTCACTGACTTTTCGAGGTCACTAACGAATTTACCCATCAAATCCTTCATCATCTCCGCGACAAATTCAATAGCTTCCTCTTTAGTAACACTAACCTCCTGAAAATCCGAGTTACTGGCAACCTTATTGCCTATTTCCCGAATCATTTGGCTAGCATCCAGCTGAAATCGCTCTTTTTTTATCATCGCTTTAACAATAGCGATAGCGATCTCACCCTTACGCTCTTTTGTAAGCATATATATCACCCCCTTTCTATTTTAAATAATAACATAAGTAACAAAAAAGTAAAGGTTTTGTATCCCCTACTCTCTTTTTCATAAAAACATCTTGGTTTTTTAAAAATCTTACAAAGCATGCTCGGCAAGCCACCCACTGATTCCTAATACGAGAACTAGATGACATGCAACCCTACCTGCTAGATTGGCAAACAATAGCCACATATTCTATCAATTCCAAAATTATTATAGCAAAATAAATTGTAAACAAAAAAGAACCCTTGCCAAAAAAATGACAAGGGCCCAAGGGTCTAAGGACTAAAGGATGAAATTTGAGTGTCCAAGTTTCCGAGGACTACTCAACGTCGCAGAAGCAGAGAAAGGCACGGACGTCACCCCACACGCCCTCGAAGTAGTCGAGGTTGAAGTTGAAGCCACCACCCGAGTGGGCGCCCACGTTCGGCACCCTGTGGTTGCCGTCAGTTTACACAGAAGCAATGTACGAAAGACCATCTATCTCACCACATCCAGCACCAGCCAGACATTGTATTTCATTTGGAGTCTTTAAACTCTCCAATCTCTCGCACCGACTTATTTTTGTTTTTTCATAAAAAGAGGCCCTCGTCCGAAAGATATATCCGCCGAACTCCTCACCAAACCCTTTCACGAGATTTAGACGCCGTGAAGCCGTGACCGCACGATCATATCCAAATCCAAGCAAAATTATAACAAAAAAAGCCTTCATACCAAAATAATGATACGAAGGCCCAGAGGGTCAAAGGAAAAAATTTAATCAAGGTACAAAGTGCCAAAGGTCTATAAATCGCAGACACAAAGCAGACAGTGGTCATCGAGCCAGCCAAACCCGAAGTTGCCGAGGTAGAAGTACCAGTCACCGTCCGAGCGCCGGTACACGTTCGGCACCCCGTGGTGGCCGTCAGAGTCTTCCCAGAGAGCGTCCTTTTCATCAAAGGAAACGGTCCACTTGCCGATTGGGAACTCGTCCGGTTTGTTGGCTTGCAGAAGCGTAATGCCCTGCCCGCCTACAAGGATGGCGCCCTGCTTCTTGAGGAAGGTCATACAGTCTTCACTGGTCACTCTTTCGAGGATGGGGAAGATTTTCACCTTGTAGGTTTTGCCAGGTTCCAACTTGTTCGTCGCTTTCGCAAAGTTCGCGCTGGTTAGGGCATCGTTGAAGTAGCAGGTGGTCTTCAGCTTCTTGGTCTTTTTGGCGAAGGTGTCGAGCTGGGTGTCGTGCTTGTAGTCGGACGGCACTGTGAACTCAAATTCCTTAACCGCCGGACCGAAGCGCTGATCCACCATGGCAAGTTTCTGTAAGATGGGCTTCACTTGCTCTTGCAACGTGCCACCCGCCTTGATTATTTCCTGAGCCTCATCTTTCGAGAAGCTAAGCGCACGGACCGCATCTCTTACGAGATCGGCGATGCGATTTTCTTGATTCGACGTGATCTTTGCAGTCATCGTCTTTTCCTTTCTCGGCTATCCTGTGGATTAGCCATTTTTTCAACGTGCTTCCGGAAACTGCCGGATCAGAGCTAGAGGGATATCCCTCTTCTATTTTTAATTAGAGCACATCTTGTCTAAAATTGCAAGTCTAGTAGTAGATTTTAGTATCGCTCCATCCTAAAAGGTGGAGCTGGCCTAAAGACCAATACTAAAACTCACTACTGGGCAAGGGGTATAAAACTCCCCCATTTTAGGTGGGTAAATATTTTTTCTCAAAAATATTCTGATTTTTTTAAAATTTTTACTATATTTTTTCTTAAAAAAATTAGGACACATTTTTTGAGCTATAATCTGTAACAAAATTTTAGTTTTCCCCAACTTTTTTCTTGTCGCCGGTTTGTTTCGTGCTAGAAATGGTAGTTAGAAGATTGAATTTACTTGAAAAGACTGTAAACTATAAACAATGTCCTCAGATTTCAATGAAGAAAAATTAGACAAGCGTCTAGAAGAGCTTCGTTACCAAGAAGCTGAGGAACTTGCTCAGTTATTAGCCAGCCGACATGGACTCCCCTACGCCGATCTTTCAAAATCAGCTATCAACACCGACGCTCTGCGCCTCGTATCAGAAGCCGAAGCCAGGGCTGCCAATGTGGCCACCTTTAAAATGATTGGCCGAAAAGTAGAGATGGCAGTCCTGTCTCCAAATACAGACAAATTAAAAAGTATTATCGCCGACTTGACCAACAAAAATCTGGCCGTCAATCTACATCTCGTATCTGAATCTAGTCTCAAACACGCTTGGGAACGCTATAAAGAAATTTCTCAATCAGAAAAAACCGAAGCTGGTCTAATAGATATTTCTAACGAACGAATCACCGAGTTTTTAGGCAATATCAAATCCATTCCCGATATCAAAGGTCTTATCGACCAAGAAACTGAAAAAACTCTAGCTCATGGTGGTATATCTGGAACTCTGGAGCTTTTGGTGTCTGGTGCACTCGCTACTAAAGCTTCTGACATTCACCTTGAACCAGAAGAAGAGGATATTCGCCTGAGATATCGTCTCGATGGTGTACTACAAGACATCACTCATTTTGATCCGCGAATCTATCGCCAAATCCTCTCTCGTATAAAACTGGTTTCTGGTCTAAAGCTTAATGTGAAGCAGTCAGCCCAAGACGGACGATTTAGTATTAAAGCTGGCGACAAAGAAATTGAGATCCGTACTTCGGTCATCCCTGGAGCTTATGGCGAGTCGATTGTGATGCGTGTTCTAAATCCAGACAGTATTCAAGTGACTTTCGAGCAACTTGGTATTGAGCCTGAGCTCTTTAAGATTTTTGACAAAGAGATTCACAAACCAAATGGCCTCATCTTACTCACTGGTCCGACTGGGTCTGGTAAGACCACTACTTTGTATTCTTTTTTGCGAGCAGTAAATTCTACTGAAACAAAAATCATCACTATCGAAGACCCAATCGAATACCATCTCAAAGGAGTCAATCAGACTCAAGTCAATAAACAAAAGGATTATACTTTTCTGTCTGGTCTTCGAGCGGCCCTACGACAAGACCCTGATGTAATCATGGTTGGTGAGATCCGTGACTCTGAAACAGCTAAAATAGCTATCAACTCAGCTTTGACTGGTCACTTGGTATTTTCTACTTTGCACACCAACAACTCTGCTGGTGCCATCCCCCGTCTTATCGACCTAGGAGTCAATGCCAAGATTATTTCTTCAGCCCTTACTCTATCTATAGCTCAACGTCTAGTTCGCAAACTGTGTCCAGACTGTCGGCAAACTAAAGACGCCACTCCAGATGAAGCTAAACTCATCACCGAAGTCATAGCTAGTATTGCTAAACGAAAACCAAATCTAAAAGTAGATTTTACAGGTCAAACCTATGTTCCTGTTGGTTGTCCTAAGTGTAATATGACTGGCTTTAAAGGCCGACAAGGTGTCTTTGAAGCGATTATCATGGATGACACTATCGCTAAAGTAGCCACAGAAAATCCAAATGAAAGAGACATTATCCTAGCGGCTATCCCCCAAGGAATACTAGATATGCGCCAAGACGGTATAGTCAAAGTAGTACAGGGTGTCACCTCCCTAGACGAGCTAGGGCGAGTAGTAGATTTGACGGCTGAAGTTCTTTAAAAATTCACCCGCTTAAGTTTTCTGTTGAAAATTTAAGAAGGTAAACAAAAACCCGCCAGGAATTTTTTGCAAAAAATTCCTGGCGGGAGAAGCATCGAGACCATAAACCTCTAAACAATCTCTCGAGTAGCAAGCTATTCGAGTTAGGTAAAGTATCAAGGATAATTTTCGTAAAATTCAAATAAATGAATAACCAAAACGTCCTGTCAAAAAAACCCGTTAGGCCGCGAGACCTAAATCGTTTAGAGGTTTATGTTCTAGATGTACCAAATATAATACTATCACAAAAACAATATTATGTCAAGTATCCCCCTTCATTCAAATAATGACGCCCCAAACCTCAAAGAGGACCGTTTTTTAGACAAATCTCTTCGTCCAAACTTGTGGAATGAATACGTTGGTCAAGAAAACATCAAACAAAATCTTCATATTCTTCTTGGTGCAGCTTTAGAGAGAAAACATCCACCAGAACATTTGCTTTTTTACGGACCTCCAGGCTTAGGGAAAACAACTTTGGCCTATCTTATAGCAAAGGAACTCGGAGCGCAAATAAAAGTCACTTCAGGGCCAGCTATAGAAAAAGTGGGCGACCTCGCTTCTATCCTAACCAATCTCTCGGCTGGTGATGTGCTTTTTATTGATGAGATTCACCGCCTAAACAAAACCATAGAAGAAGTCCTTTATCCCGCGATGGAATCTGGTAATCTAAATATTATTATTGGCAAAGGCCCAGGAGCTCGTATTATCCAATTGGACTTACCACCCTTTACTTTGATCGCCGCTACTACCCGTATAGCTCTCCTCTCCTCCCCTCTTCGATCTCGTTTTTCTGGTGGAACATTCCGATTAGAATTTTATACCGAAGATGAACTAAGTAGAATAATCATGCGTTCAGCAAATATTCTCGGCGTAGACATATCTCCTGAAGCTAGTCTACTTATAAGTAAGCGCTGTCGCTCTACCCCCCGAGTAGCCAATCATTTTTTAAAACGTTGTCGTGATTTTGCTCAAATAAACAATCAAAATAAAATAGACGAAAAAACTGTCGGAGATTCTCTGACTTTACTTGGTGTAGACCACTTAGGCCTAACTGTGTCTGATCGAGAAGTTTTAAAAATGATAGCTACCAAATTTGCCGGTGGACCGGTCGGTCTAGGCACCATAGCCGTCGCCTTATCTGAAGAAGAAGCCACTGTCGAAGAAGTTTATGAGCCCTATCTTATCCAACTCGGTTTCCTTGATCGCACCCCACGCGGACGCGTCTTGACTGAAGCTGGCTACAAACACATTGGTTTAGAAAAACCAAGTAATTCTCTTTTTTAAAACCATGTCTAGAAACATTATTTTAGGTATCGACCCAGGTTATGATCGGATGGGGGTAGCTATTATATATACTCAAACAGGAAAAAATACTTTAATTTTTTCAGACTGTCTAGCATCGGATAAAAAAGCGGATTTTCCTAATCGTCTATTTGAGATTGGTGAGAAATTAAAGAAAATAATAGACGAGTATAAACCAACCGTTGTGGCCATGGAAAAAGTTTTTGTCACCAACAACCAAAAAACAGCCATGATGGTAGGTGAAATTCGAGGGTTGATTATGTATTTAAGTTTATCTAAAAAAATACCTATTTTTGACTATACCCCAATGGAAATAAAAAATACCGTCACCGGTCACGGCCAAGCCGACAAACAACAAGTTATTTCTATGGTTAAAAAATTAATTTCTATCAACAAAAATATAGCTTATGACGACGAATATGACGCCATCGCTACAGCCCTGACCTGCCAAGCTAGAGAGTCTTTAAATTAGAAGCTTATTGCCAAAATATTTAAAAAGTGTTTAAACCACAATTATCCACTTTTGGCTATTGCCAAAATAATCCCGTTTTGGTACAAAATATAAAATTATGTTGTTTTTGTTAAATGTACAAAAAACATAATTTATTAATAAAATAATTTTGTATTAATATGTCAAATTTTAATGACACATTAGAAGATGTTAATTTGGGTATAGTAGATCTCGACGATGATGATGAAATCGATGTAGAAGAAGACGATTTGGATGTGGACGATATTGACGACGAAGATGACGCCGACGACTTAGGTTTAGATCTAGCACTAGATGATGAGTAAGATTTAAAAAATACCCTCACCAACCCTTTGGGTTGGTGAGGGTATTTTCATATACAAAAATAAAATCTAGTGTTATAGTCTCTTCTATATGCGTAAAAAAACTAAGAAGTTTATCAAGAAAACAGGACTCCAAGCTTTTTTAGTTGGTCTGGTTTTATTTTTCTTAGTCGGTGGTATTGGTACTATTTGGGCCTCAACTCTCCAAATCCCAGATTTTGACTCTTTTTTTCAAGAGCAAAACTTATCTCAATCAACAAAAATATACGACAAGACCGGCAAAATACTCCTCTACGACGTAGCTGGAAAAGCTAGGCGAACCGTCATCCCTTTTGATGAAATGGGTGAATATGTAAAGGAAGCCACTATTTCAATTGAAGATAGTGATTTTTACAATCACAATGGTATTAAAATAACTTCTATTATTCGGGCTTTTGCTATCAACCTAGCTAGCGGTGAAGTAACTCAAGGTGGTTCTACTTTAACTCAACAAGTAATAAAAAACACTCTATTAACCAAAGAAAAGAAAATATCTAGAAAGATAAAAGAAGCTATTTTGTCTCTAAAATTAGAGCGGGCAATGAGTAAGGATGACATTTTGTCTTTGTATTTAAATGAAGCTCCTTATGGTGGGAATATTTATGGAATAGAAGAAGTTTCTCAAGAGTTTTTCCAAAAACCAGCCAAAGAACTCACTGTTGCTGAAGCAGCTTATCTAGCTTCCCTACCACAAGCTCCTACTTATTTATCTCCTTTTGGTAAAAACAAAGACAAGTTAGATGCTAGAAAAAACACCACCTTAAAAAGGATGTACGATTTGGGTTATATAAATAAAGAAATATATGATCAAGCCAAAAACGAAGAAGTTGTTTTCCACCCACCAGAAGGTAATGGAATAAAAGCCCCCCATTTTGTTTTTTATGTTATTGGCCAATTAAGCGATGATTACAGTGAAGAAGATTTAAAAACCAAAGGACTTCGAGTTATTACCACTTTAGATTGGGAAATCCAAAAAAAAGCCGAGGAATTGTTGGTTAAGTATGGTGAAAAAAACAAACGTGACTTTGATGCCAATAATGCTGGTTTTATTGCTATAGACCCAAAAACAGGCTCTATCCTCTCTATGGTTGGGTCTGTAGATTACTTCGATGTAGAGAATGAAGGAAACTTCAATGTCACTACCGCCAAACGACAACCAGGATCAGCTTTTAAACCTTTTGTTTACGCCACCGCTTTTATGAAAGGTTATACCCCGGAAACCATTCTTTTTGATTTACCTACTGAATTTAATACCAACTGCAACCCAAATGGCACACCAAATACCCCTGGAGCTGTTTGTTATATGCCAGAAAATTACGACGGCCAATACGCTGGGCCAATCACCTTAAGAAAGTCTTTAGGTAACTCAAAAAATGTCACCTCAGTTAAACTACTTTATCTAACTGGCATTAATGATGTTTTAAATACCGCCAAATTGGTTGGTATTACTAGTTTTACTGATCCAAAAAGATATGGTTTGAGTTTGGTTCTTGGTGGAGGTGAGGTCACTTTACTTGAATTAACAAATGCTTATAGTGTGTTTGCAAATGAAGGCGCTTATAATAAACCAAAATCGATTGAAAAAATAGTTGATTCTAGAAATGAAGTCTTAAAAGAATATAAAAACGAATCAAAACAAGTTATTGATCAAAACATAGCTAGAACCATATCAAGTGTTTTAGATGACGATGAAGCACGGACTCCATCTTTTAGTATAAATACTCTAATGAATATTCCTGGGTACAACATCGCCGCTAAAACCGGTACCACCAACGACTATAAAGATGCTTGGATTATTGGTTATACCCCCAGTATTACGATTGGAGCTTGGGTAGGAAACAATGATAACACTCCTATGGATAAAAAAGTAGCTGGTCAAATAGTTGCCCCACTGTGGAATGAATTTATGGTTGATTATTTAAAAAATAAACCAAATGAACCTTTTAACCCCCCAAACCAAACACCATTAAATATCAAACCTGTTTTGCGTGGTGTTTGGCAAAGTGGAGATTCTTATTTTGTTGATAGTCGAACTGGTGACCCAGCCGACGAAAATACCCCAAAACAATATGTGGAAGAAAGATTCAATTCTGGTGTTCATTCTATTTTATATTGGGTAAGTAAAAACACCCCAACTGGACCAAACCCAAATAGACCAGAAAATGACCCTCAATTTACCTTATGGGAAACACCTGTTAGAAATTGGGCTATCTCACATGGTTTTGGAGGTGAAACAACTAATTTCACACCAAAACCAAATCCATTTTTAAATACAAACAATCAAAATAATATTGATTCAAATCTAGAAATAAAAATAAATTCTATCAAAAAAGAAGCTTATACCACCAACGAAACAGTAAATATTAGTGTAAGTAGTGATAATGATTCTCAGATTAGTCAGGTTGATTTCTTTATAAATAATATTTATTTAAGCTCAACAACTAAAAAACCTTTTACTTATACTTTTATTCCTAAAAACATAAGTAATATTAGAAACTCAAATGAAGTAAAAGTTGTTGTTTATGATAAAAATAGAAATCGTTTCGAAGAAAAATCTATTGTTTTAGTTAATGAATCTTAAGCCACAAAACTTCTGGTAATTTGTTTTTTAATTCTTCTAAAATATCTTTTTGATGAAGTTTTATTTCTAATTTAACAATCGGTTTACAATTTATAGTAATAACCCCCTCTTTGTATTTTATTTGATCTTGATTTATTTCTACTTTAACCACTTTAAATAAAACATCAATAATAACTTCGTTTTTTTTAGTATTAGTTAAAAAAAGTTTATTATATTTATTTAAAAAATCTCCAACGAAGTCCATAGTGGTTTAATTAAATATTTAAAAATTATTTCCTTAAATACTTATAGGCATAACTAAAGCTTGAAAAGTATTATCACTCTCACCTTTAATATAAAGTGGTTTTGATCTATCTCCTTCTTTATTTAAACCTAAAAACACTTTATTGTCGTCGAAAGATTGAAAAACTTCTAATAAATAACGACTATTAACTACCAAATCTATATTATCACCACTTTGGTTGTTTATTTTTATTTTAAATAAACCCTCACCTGTTTCTGTGTTTTTTGTTTCTATTATAAGATTATCTTTTTCAACAATTAATTTTAAACGATTAAACTTATCAGAAAAAACTCCAGCTAATTTTAATGTGTTTATAAAATCTTGCCTATCAACTTCTACAGAAGTTTTAAAATTTTTAGGCATTATTTGATTATAATCTGGATAAACACCATCTATTATCCTAGAGGTTATATATAAACCATTTGAGATAATGGCTATTTGATTATTATCAACAATCAATTCAATATCTTCATCTTCATTATTATAATCAGATAAAATTCTAGATATTTCTAAACCATTTT
>Ga0066639_10001686_pt1 | contig 19645 bp, 15 predicted proteins | sample CryGeyCG2114_010_2_FD_59504 | JGI IMG/M metagenome (GOLD analysis project Ga0066639, IMG submission 59504) | Groundwater microbial communities from aquifer - Crystal Geyser CG10_big_fil_rev_8/21/14_0.10 | ecosystem: Environmental > Aquatic > Deep subsurface > Groundwater | place: USA: Utah...
GCAAGAACCATAAAACTAAAAAGATATTTTCTTTTAAATTACTCTTCCATTTCCTAGCCAATAACCCGGCCAGCACTAGATACAGGGCAACGGCACTTAGTTGATGCGGGATGCCTCTGCCCAAATAATCAAAAATCAATCCAAAGTATTCCTTTGTGGTCGGTGTAGCCAGCCAGAATCCTGTGCCGACTTTTGAAGTTTGGATATACAAAGGATAAATCCAAGGCAAATAGCCAATACCAATTGCTATGAATGACTTCAACATTTTAATCGAAGTTTCTCTAAGTTTCATGGCTTCTGTTTTCTTTTCGACTAGTGATTTATAAAAAGTAAAGGCAAACCATAAAAACTGCACAAAAACAGCAAAGATTGCAAAATGATGGGAATACAATGCCCAAAGTGTTGCAATCACATATGGCACCCATTTCTTTTTTAAGAAAAAGTACATTGACGCAGCCACCCCAGCTGCCATGATGGAATACATCCTGCCTTCAAAAGCATAGATAAAGAAAAATGGATTAAGAAAAACTAATACTGCTGCAATTGCAGCTGTTCTCTTTCCCCAAATATGGTTGGTAATTAATGCTGCAAACAAAACCGCGATTAAGTAAAAGAAAAAGGCTAGTCCCCTGATAACAATTTCATCGGTTCCAAATATTCTGAAAGCAATATGTTCAAAAATGTTAAATAGTGGTGGGGAAGTGTCTTGAATAATTATTTTAATGATGTCGGGAATAGAGTGCATGGAAAGAATCGCACTAAACCCCTCATCTCCCCACAAAGAAGCAGTGAATTGGTTCATACTTTCAGTGTAGCAAAAAATTGCTTGTAAAATATGATCTGAGGTAAAATGTAAGTAATCATGAGTCATGAGTTTCCCTTTTCCAAGGATGACATTCTGAAAGGCCTTAGAGTTTTGGATGAAGAAGAAATCAAGCTAAAAGAGCCTTGCACACATCGATACAGAAATTTATTTCCCCAAATGGCACAAGAAAGCGTACAAGCCCACCGTCAAGGTGAAGTAGAATATGAAAATTTTTCAGAGAAATACTCATATATTTTTGATGAAATATATGATTGCCATCCTTGTGTCGACGAGTATCTGTTAGCGGTACACGATGCAGATAAAACAAAACCTGCTAGTTCGGAATAAATTAGACTTTTTCAGTAGCTTTATACTCGATATACTTTCCCAACATTAACCTTGTGTGAGCATCAAGGCCTGGAAGTGCTCCAAAGACAAATCCTGCAACAGGCATGAGGACAAATTCTAGTGGCATGAGCATTGCTCTCCAAACAGGAAAGTTTTTTGGTCTCGCCGGTTTGTATATACGGTCAAAAATTAACATAACGATTAAGAACATGAGTGCCAAGGTTAAAATAAAAGACGAAATTTGTGGAACCATGTAGCCCAAAGTTGTCCTCCCGAATGCAGGGTTGAGCAAGGTTGGCAAGGTTAGTCCAATAGTTACAATAAACCAGTTAACTGGCCAAAGAAAATGTTGTTGGATCATCTGTAACATTCTCATTGACTTGTTGGTAAAACTTACACCTGGCGTCAAAATATAATGTTTTATTATCCAAGGTGTGTCAGAAACTCCCCATGCCCAGCGGACGAATTGGGAATACTGGTTGCGTAAAGTTTTGATCAAAGTAGTAGACAAAACTCCGTCTGCAAACAAAGGAAGATAAATTGGCTCCACCTCTACTCTCCCTTGCTTTTTGTAAAATGCCTTAAAGAAAATGCCCCAGTCTTCAGGTATTTTATCTGCGTCCCAATATCCTGCATCATCTAGTAGCTTAAAACTCAAAGAATAATTCTGTTGATTGATTAGTCGATCGCGACGTGGGAGTTGCGACATATTCCAAATAGAGCTTAAGGTGTTTTGGATTCTAGTAATGGCGGGCAGTTCCCAGATGTTGTTGTAAAACATTACAGCGGGTTGCCAGAAGTGAAGATGGCGTTTGGGATTGTTTAAAAATAAATAGGTGAGTGCTGCAAAATGGTTTGGATGATATGTATGGTCTGCATCGCAGCTAGTGACTGTTGCGTAGTCCATATCAGCTTTTCCTTTGCCAATCATTTTCTTTTTGGTTTCTATGGCAGCATATCTTTCGTTAGAAGCTTTCCCTATTATTTCTCCGGGTGTCAGTTTGTGGACAGTAAAAATAATATTTAACTTTTCACCAAAAGTTTTTATAAGTCCCTTTTCAATTTCTTTTCGGTGTTCTTCTGGGGCTCTAAATTCTTGTGCAATAACGACAGTGATGTTGGCTTGCGCAAGTGTTTGCTTTTCAATAGATTTTAACGTCCTTTCTAAAATATAAAGTGGCTCTTTGTAAGTTGGAATAATTATAAAATTCATTACTTTCTGCCATTCTTTTTCGTATTCTCTTTTTAAATCTGCTACCCAGTCATTGCGCATAGAAGCTTGCATGCGAATATGGGAAACGGTTGAAGTCACTGCAATCTGGAAAGATTGGTAAAACCAGTAGATATTAAATAGAAGAATAAAGTAAGCGACCAAATTTGGCACCACAAAAACTCCCCAATACGGGAAAAGTATTAGGTTCCAAGAAACAAACCCTGGCAAAATTTCCAGAGTGCGAACTAACAAATGATTAATTTTTTTGTGTGACATTATCGGTTTAGTCTGGGGAATAGTGATTCCCCCTTTTTAATTTCACCAGTAAATTGTTTTAGGATTTTTTCAGATGTTTCTGGAAGAAAAGGTTGGAGGTACCATCCTATTTTTTGAATCTCTATTGCGCATTCTTCTAATGTTTCTAACTTATTTGAAGTATTTTCCCACAGTTTTTCTTTATTGATTAGTATGTCTAGTTTTTTTATCTGTTCCCAGATCAGCGAAAGAGCCTCATCAAAACGATAATTCTCAATGTCTTCTGCAGGCAGGTAAGCGTCTGCATCGCTATAATTTTTGTTTAACGAAAAATTGTTTTGTTCTGCCATTGCAGCCACTCTGGCAACTAAATTCCCCAACCCATTGGCCAGATCTGCTTGGTAATCTGTCTCAAACCTCTCGATCGTAAAGTCACTATCCTCGAATGGATGGACTTTTGCTAACAAGAAATAGCGCACCGCATCAGTTCCATATTTCTCAACCAATTCATATGGGTCAACGACATTACCCAAACTTTTGCTCATTTTTTGTCCACCACTAGTTATAAAGCCATGAATAACAATTTGCTTGGAAGTTGGAAGTCCTGCAGACATTAACATTGCTTGCCACATAGCTGATTGCTGACGGAGATTGTCTTTACCTGCAAATTGAATTACTGGCCACCACTTTTCAAACTTTTCCATATCGTCGGGCCAACCAATTGCAGAAACATAATTTATTAAAGCATCAAACCAAACGTACATTACATGGTCTGGGTCGTCAGGGACTGGAACTCCCCAAGGCAATTTTTCTTTTAATCTTGAAATGCTGAAATCTTGTAAGTCTGATTCCACAAAATTCTTTATTTCTTTTAGTCTAAAATCCGGAGCTACAAATTCGGGATTGTTTTTGTATAAATCTAATAATTTTTGCTGATAAGCACTAAATTTAAAAAAATAATTCTCTTCTTCAATTAATTCCAAATCTAAAGCTGGATGAAGCGGGCATTTGCCGTCGACCAATTCAGATTCAGTTTTTTCTAATTCACAGCCGACACAGTATTTAATCTTGTAAAGCTTTTTGTAAATATCGCCATTGGCTAAACACTTCTTCCAAAATTCTTGCGCGGCTTTTTTGTGATGTTCATCTGTGGTACGGACAAAGTTGTTATAACTTAAATTTAGGGCTTTTTTTAAGTTGTCAAACTTTGCGGCATATTCATCAACATATTCTTGAGGATCTTTTCCTTCTTCTTTAGCCTTGCGTTGGATTTTTAGGCCATGTTCATCTGTCCCAAAGTTAAAAAAAACTTCTTTTCCGATCAGCCGATGGTAGCGAGCAAAAGCATCAGTCTGGATAATCTCCAAAGCAAAACCAACATGTGGACTGGCATTGACATATGGAAGAGTGGTGGTGAGGTAAGCATGTTTACTCATTCTGAGGGTATTATATCGTAAATTGCCATGATTACTTAATTAATATAAATTTAAATCATATGGATGGACCTGAAGCTGGTGGCTCCCACGAGCAAACTGCAAAAACTGAATCTTTTGGTACTGATACTTCCGAGCAAGCGGAATATAAGAATTTTAATAGGGGTTTTATTCAAGAAAGTGGGCCACTAGTGTCAACGCCGCTTCCAGAAAGGCAAGATAGAAAGCCGGGGTTGTTTAGCAGAATCCGCAACAGATTTAGTCACAAGCCAGAGCTCCCTCAATCTCAAGAGCAAATGGCAAATGAAGTTGCGCAGAAGTGGGGAGTCCCAGGAGAGGCTGAAAATATTGTCAAATATAATCTGGAAAGAAATGACGCTGAGGCCCATGCTTCTATGCGTTCAAGCCTGGATGCTTATAAAGAAAGGGAAAAAATTCGCAAAGAAGCTCGAAATAAAGAATTTACCAGTCAAGACCCACGTTACGTCAGTGATGAAGCTAAAGTTCAAGACTTAGATAATATAAAACCCGTTCCACCAATCGAGCCAAAATTCATAGACGATAAACAGGCAACAAGAGAATGGAGACTTGAAAATAGGTTGCGACAAAATAAACCCCCAAGAGATGTGGCAGGTGAAAATTATATGTCCTTAGAAGGTGCAAAAAAGGGCGGAGACACCGTACCAGAAGGAAATAGAATTATTCTTTTTCCAGGAACTGAAACCCCTGTTGATCCTGAACTTAAAGGTTCGGTTGAAGATGTCGAAGAAGTAATTGGAAATATTAATAAACCAGGGTGGATTTTAGAAAGCTTTGTTAAAAATGAAGCTGATAAAGATCCAGCCTTTCCAGACAGATATGATGGATTGTTAGTTGATAAAGAAGGGGCATTTTGGTCGGTTAGTTTAGACTTTGCAGATGATGCTGAGAATCAAAAGAAACAGGAATTTCGCATTAGGAGTAGAGAAGGTGATTCTTTTAACACAAAAGTCGAGCGATCTGTATTGGTTCATTTACAAGGGGACACTCGTCGTGGCGCTAGATTTATTCAAACTCCGGAAGGCGAGTGGTTTCGCGCCTATATTGTCACAAATCCTGATGGTAGTGAAAATGATAAATATATTTATTTTGGAGAATATAAAAGTGCTACAGTTAACGAAGTAATCCAATTAGCCGATTTAGTAAAGCCATTGATGCCACAAGTTGGAGAAGAAATTGCTGAGGTCCAAGCCGTAGCTTAATTAGTGCTTCCTACAAACTTTTTAATCCTGTTTGCCCATAGAGTTGCCCACTCTTCTGCCTCGACTTTTTTGAGTAGCAATTCAAAACCTGGCCTGGTCATCATTTCCTGAATATTCGCAATGGTTGCACTAGAAACCTTTAGGTTCTTCTTAATATTTGCATAAGTTCGGCCTTTTTTGAGCCAGTAGGCAATGGCCATTCTCTTGGTAAATACTTCATATTCAGCTTCTGTAAAAAAGTCACTGAAGAATTGCCTCGCTTCTGAAGGGTTTTTCAAATCAGAAATCGCTTGGAATAGCATTTCCTGGACTTGCCTTTGCAAAGCGGGATTAACTTTGTTTTCTGAGATTCTCATTGTGGCTGTATTAAATCAGAATTTCTTTGAAAAGTACAGTTCAAAAAAAACAACGGCGCTAACAAGTAAAATGATATTAATCAAATTAGCCATACCGAGAAGGCGCAGGATTAACACAACAATTATCGTAGTTGAAAGCAACATCCCCCTTCGAGTGTTAGCCAACGCGATAGAAAATGTGAAAGTTAGGGAGGCAAAAATTAAAAGTAAAAATACTGGAATAGCCCCATTTGATTGGGGATCTACTAAAAATAAGAAACCTGCAGTAACGATCCACAATCCGAACATTATGCCAACTGTAGGTAGATAATTTCTCCTTTCTTTTAGTTCTTGTTTTCTTCGGCGTTTTGTTTCCATCTGGTGTACAATGAATTTCTATATGGATCCTATGTTCATCATTATAGTATTGATTTTGTGTTTTGGGGCTTTGTTTTATTTTGTTAATACTAAGTTTAGGGAAATGTCAGCCAACCAGAAACCTTCCGAAGATTTAATGAAGTTGATGGAAATGATCCAGAATTCTTCTTCTCAAGATAGGAAGGTACTAATGGAAAGCCTTCATAAAAACACTCAGTCGATGAATGAACGATTGGATAATGCAGCGAAAGTAATTGGGGACGTGCAAAAAAACATAGGGGAAATGAGTGAAATTGGAAGAAGCATGCGCCAACTGCAAGAGTTTCTTCAAAGCCCAAAATTAAGAGGAAATGTCGGTGAACATATCCTAAAGGAATTGTTATCTCAAATGATGCCCAAAGAATCCTTTCACTTGCAGTATGGCTTTAAGTCAGGAGAAAAGGTGGATGCAGCTATTAAGACAGCAGCAGGAATTGTCCCAATTGATTCTAAATTTCCTATGGAAAATTTCCGAAAAATGATGGGTGAAGGTTCAGAAGAAGAAAAGAAATTTGCTCAGCGAGAATTTGTCAGGGATGTCAGAAAACATATCGATGCGATTAGTAGGAAATATATTTTGACAGACGAAGGAACTATAGATTATGCATTAATGTATATTCCTTCCGAAGCAGTTTATTACGAAGTTGTTAATAATGCAGACTTGTTTGATTACGCTGGGAGTAAAAGGGTATTGCCTGTCTCCCCTACGACTTTTTATGCATATTTACGTGCAATATTAATGAGCTTTGAAGGTCACAAAGTAGAAGCAAAAGCGAGACAGGTGCTGTCTACTATTCGAGCTATTCAAAAAGATTACGAAAAAGTCGAAGAGAACTTGGGCGTTTTGCAGAAACATGTTAACAATGCAAACAATACCATGGGGAATGTTCTGAATACTTTCGGTCAGCTAGGTCAAAAAGTGAGCAATGCCAGAAATTTGGGTACTGAAGAGAAAGAGCTTCTAGAGGAATGAATCTTAATAAAGAACAAAAAAGGGCAATTGAACATAAGGGTGGGCCACTGCTGATAATTGCTGGAGCAGGGACTGGCAAAACAACTGTAATTACAGAACGTATTAAACATTTGATTGCAACAGAACAAGCAAAACCTCAAAATATTTTAGCCCTAACATTTACTGAAAAAGCGGCTAAGGAAATGCAAGATCGAGTGGACCAAGCAATGCCCTATGGTTATACCCAAATGTGGATTTCTACCTTTCACTCGTTTGCTGACCGTCTACTTAGAGCAGAAGCTTTACATATTGGGCTAGATCCAACTTTCAAACTTTTAACCCAGGCAGAAAGCGTCCAACTTTTAAAGTCTCATTTATTTGATTTAGACTTAAATTATTTTCGTCCTGTTGGTACTCCAAATAAGTTTTTAGCGGGAATGTTAACCCATTTCTCCAGGTTGCAGGATGAAGCAGTCACACCAGATGATTATTTAAAATGGGCGAAAAAGCAGCCTCACTCCGCGAACGCTTCGCGGGGCAAGCAATTAGAATATGATCAATATTTGGAACTTGCAAATGCTTACAAAAAATATGATCAACTAAAAATTGAAAGAAGTGTAATGGATTTTGGAGATTTGATAATCAAATCTGTTGAGTTATTTAGACTTCGTCCAAATGTTCTCGAGCGTTATAAAAAACAGTTTCAATATGTTTTGATTGATGAATTTCAAGATACAAATATAGCTCAATACGAGTTAATCAAAGTACTTGCTCCTCCTGGTACAGATACCAACTTAAGCATAGTGGGTGATGATTCACAATCAATTTATAAGTTCCGTGGTGCAGCAGTTTCTAATATCCTCCATTTCCAAGAAGATTATGCAGACTGCACAATGGTTGTTTTGGAGAAAAACTACCGTTCCAAACAGGAGATATTAGACCCCTCATATCAGCTGATTCAACATAATAATCCGGATACTTTAGAAAGCAGGTTGGGTATAACTAAAGATCTAAAAAGTATGCGCAATCCCCCTACCGGTGGAGAAGTACAATTTATTCATTGCGATAGAGTCGAAAATGAAGCAGACGCAGTTGCAGATAAGATTTCTGAATTAATTAAATCAAAGGATTACTCTTTAGGAGATATTGCTATTTTAGTTAGGGCAAACAACCATGCTGATGCAATCATTCAAGCTTTGCGTCGCCATGCTTTGTCCTATCAATTTTTAGGTCCGGGGAAATTGTTTAGACAAGATGAAGTCATCGAGTTAATTAGTTATTTAAGAACTTTATATAATTTTGAAGACTCTGTTAGTTTTTCTCGCGTTTTAACAATGAGCCATTTTGAGATTGCTCCACGCGATATCGCGGTTATTAGTAGTCATGGTCGCAAAGAACATCTTTCCCTGTTTGAAGCAGCAGAACATTTTGACGAATTGCCTATATCGCCGGATGGCAAAGAAAAGATTTCGAAGTTAATAGAAATAATCAAAGACCATATGGGTAGGGTGAATCAAGATCTCCCAGGTCAGATTTTATACGATTTTTTGGAAAGGACGGGGATCCTAATTTATTTAACGGGTGCAGCAGCAGATGTTAACGAAAGAAGGGTCAAAAATATTTCCAAATTTTTTGACAAAATAAAGACTTATGAAGTTGACCACCCAGATGCCAGATTTGAAGACTTAGTGGATTGGATAGAGTTAAGTAGTGAATTAGGTGAATCTCCGTTGGCAGTTGATACTGACTGGCAACAGGAGGATGCCATTAATATTCTGACTGTGCACGGGAGCAAAGGCCTGGAGTTTCCTATTGTTTTTCTTGTTAATTTAGTAGCTCGACGCTTTCCTTCAGACCAGCGAAGTGAACAAATTCCTATTCCTGAAGATTTGATCAAAGAAGAATTGCCAGAGGGAGATTTTCATGTTCAGGAAGAAAGAAGGCTTGCTTATGTCGGTATGACCAGAGCAATGGATAAATTGTATTTAACTGCCGCAGATTATTATGGTGAAGGAAAAAGAGAAAAAAAATTATCTCCATTTATTTTTGAAGCTTTGGGAGAAAAAGCAGATAAAGGAGCTGAAGAGCCGAAACTTATTCAACAAAGTTTAATTAGCTACAACAATAAAGAATCTCAGGTAACTCATAATGGGTCACCAGTTACTATCGATTATTTGTCTTTCAGCCGTATTGATACATTTCTAATTTGCCCTTTGCACTATAAATTACGCTATATTTTGGGAATTCCTACTCCCCCATCCCCAGCGCAAAGTTTTGGGACTTCAGTTCATACAGCACTTAAAAAATTTTATGAGCTTGATAAAAAAAGAAATAAAGATGAATTACTCAAAGCGTTAGAAAAAACTTGGATTAAAGAAGGATATAAAAACAAAAAACACTCAGAAGAGGCACTCGCCAAAGCCAAAGATTATCTGAGTGGATATTTTGATGGACAATATAATTCCGAACAACAAGTTGTGGCTTTAGAAGAACCATTCTCAATTCCACTAAAAATGAAAGACAAAAATCTTTCAATTGGTGGGGTAATGGACAGAGTGGATTTGCTGCCTGATGGAAGTATTGAAATTATTGATTACAAAACTGGTAGTTCTGTGCCAAGCCAAAAAGATGTCGATAAAAATATGCAGTTGTCTATTTATGCTTTGGCAGCAACCAAAATTCCCCATGCTCCATTTGTAAAAACTCCAGACAAAGTTAAACTCTCGCTGTATTATTTTGAAGAACAGAAAAAGTTAACGACAACTTGTACTGCAAAAGAATTAGAAGAAGTTGTAAAAGAAATTTTTAAAATCAGAAAAGAAATTGAGGAAAGTGATTTTGTCTGTAGTGGTCACCATCTTTGCCAAAACGATTGTGAATATTCTGCTTTTTGTAAGGCAGAATAGGTGTTATAATTTGTGTGGAAAGAAGGAGGTCCACGATGTTTCTACTCCTTCGGGGGCCCGGCGATGCCGAGGCCAAACGATTGCTAGTTGGTTGTGAGCCACCTTTTATGCCAGGACGAGGATTAAGCCCGTTGTCGCATGGGCGCACTCAGGCGGACGGAGAAAACTTGTCCTGATGAGCGTTGGTTTCGCACAATTAGTGATCATCAAGTAACGGGGGCTATCCCATGACACTCAGTGTCGCTCCCGTTACTTTATTTATCTTCAGAATTTCCCCATTGCAAGCCTAGAATGCATTTGTTATAAATGGTCTATCGTTCGGTTTGAGGAGCAAAGATTATGGAAGTGCGTTACAACTCGTGCGCGAGGCTCATCGTACAGTTGCAAGGCGCCTGATCCGCTCGTGACCCTCATCCCGTCCGCCTTAAGGGGCACAAACAATCGCTTTGTGCCCCCATTTTTTTCTTCAAAGGCTTTCAGTTGACAAAACTATAGGGAATTGAATATAATATGCTTTCTTAACCTTTTTAACAGGAAGGATTGTACATTTCACTTTAAGCTTTAGATTCTCATTCGCGAAGTCTAGAAAAGGAGGTTGCACCTTGAATCGCAAGATCGATCCCCTCTTGAAGAAGTTGATGCAGTACGCCCCTGACGGCCCGCCCGCGACCACGAGCCGGCCCAGCGCGAACACGTCACGCAGCACCAATTTGTCTGTCAACGACCAGATCTCGACCTCCCCGGCGACCGCCGCGCAGCCCACCCGCTGACCTGGCTTCGGCGCGCGAGACCAAAAGGATAAAACGATGATTCGGCGCATTTTCAAGCCTCCGTAATGGAGAAAGCTTAACTTTTTTTGATATAGAACCACCGTGACCCAAAGAGTGGCTGTAACAGCCCTGCAGCCACTCTTTAGCTATTTAATTAACTAAATAAGCTCCTGGATATTTAACTTCTTTTCCACCAAAACCTTTTTTGAATCTAGTAAACCCTTTCCAACTTTCCAAAGGAAACCTCCCATCATAAATCCCTTCAAAATCAAAAACTTTACAATTGTTTTTCTTTGCTAATTTTATATGCTCCCAAGTGATTAAGGTTGGAGCATAATTCTTTCTGCCTTCTGAATTGGTAGCCGCATACATATAATAGGCAACTTTCTTCGTGTGAATACTTAAAACTCCTGAGAGCAAATTTCCTTCTTTATATGCCAGGAGTAAATGGGCGTCTTTTCCAAAAGCCTTATATAATTCAGTAATATCTTTAGCGCTCATTATTTTTCTACTAAACTTTGCATTTTTCCATAAATTTATAAATAGATTAATATCTTTGCTTTCTGTAATTTTTACCCCCAATTTTTGTGCGTGTTGTATGTTATAACGTGTTTTCTGATGCATATTTTTAAGTAGACTCTTTTCAGGTTTGGTTAAATCAATGTGTATGGTTTTAGATGGAAGATATGGGGCAGTAACTCTATATTTTGAAGCAGGGGTTCTATTTTTGGGTTCCAAAATGACGCGAAAGACTTTATATTTTGCACTTAAATCTTTTATTACTTTAGTATTGACCTTCTCTGGCCTTTGGATTTTCATAAAACTACCAAAAATCCAGAATGGGCGAATGAAGTAGTTAATGTTATTTATTCTTTCAACTTTCCATCCAATACTTCTCATGAAATTTGCATATTTTTCTGTCTGACGAAGATCCATTTATCTGGATAGAGTAGAAATAACGTTAAGAAATGCTCTTCTGCCGTTGATGTCTTTGGGGTGCTCGGGATGAAATTGAAAACCATATATTGGTTTTGTATTGTGCTTTATTATTTCGATACCTGATGTGCTTCTGGCTAAAGAGGTGATTGGGGACGTTGCTTCTGTTAAAACCCAACGATGACTTTCATATACTGTTATGTTGTTAAGACCAATTAGAACGGGGTCCGACGCAACAATCTCTATGGTGGCTTCACCCTCGCGTCGCTCAATTAGTCTTTCTAATTTTCCCTCGTATACATATGCGATAAGTTCAAAACCCAGGCATATACCAACGATCGGCTTATTTACTTTTTTGATAATTTCTATTTCTTTATGATAAATGTCATCATTACCGACAGCGGGGAAATCATGCCCTCCACTTAGGATAATTAAATCTGTGTTGAGCGCATTCATAAGCGAAACATGATCATACCGAACAACCTCAGTATTAAAATTTACTAATAATGTTTTAATTCTTCCTATTCTTGAGGAGCCATTGTCTATGATAAGTGCGTTCATTTAAAAACTTGGTTTGGAGAATTTGGATTTTAAGCGCAGCATCCTCCAGCGAGCCGCTTCTGCCAATCTGTATATGTTGTAAATTGGGAGTGAAGAAGTTATTAAGTCCCAACTTCCCAAAAATTCCACAACCTCAGGATTGTAACCTTCTTTGAATCTAGTAAATCCCTTTCCAGGTTCTCTTCCCCACAAATCAAAAGTATTCAATTTGTTTTTCTTTCCATATTTGATTGCTTCCCAGAGCATCAAATTTGTTGCCATCAGATTTTTATATTTTTCAGTCGAGCCACCATAGGGATAATAAAGAAAATCTTTCCAGACAAAGACTTCCCAGACTGCTAATGTTCCATTTTCATAAGTAGCCTTTAGAAGACGCGCAATCTTTGCCTTGTGAAGGATTTTCCAAAGAAGTCGGTGGTATTTCTCGCTGTGTGCGTAGAACCTTTGACGTTCTACAGTTTCTCGCATCAGTTTTATGAATTCTTCAAATGTTTTATCAGAATTATCTTCTGAAATCTTGACGCCTTTTCTTTGAGCTAAACGAATGTTGTAACGAGTTTTGGAATTGAAACCTTTTAACAAATCTTCTTCTGATTTAGTTAGATCAATCCAAAAAGTGGTAGGAGTAAAAAAAGTTTTTCCTGGTAAAGCACCTGCTTCTTTCAAAATAGAAATCAGGTGTTCTTGAGAATGTTTGTGTTCTAATGGCACATCACTGTGAAATCCGACAGCAGGCTCAAGTTTAATAAAGATAAGATTATTTTTCTTTCCGATTTCTTTTAAGTCATGAAGCATCTCAGAAGTTGGCTCAGGACCTTTAAGAAACATACCCAACTTGTAGTTAGTAAACGGCAATTTGTGAATAGTAATAATCCCGTATTTGGTCTCTAGAACTTCGTTGCCCGTCTTTCTCCTAAATTCCCCCCACTCCCAAGTTTGCAGTGGATGCTGAGCTATTTTATTTAGTTTTTTGCTATCCATGAAGTTATTGTACAACTTCAAAAATCATAATCATCTTTGTCATCTTCATCATCAGTAAAATCGTAATAAGTTTGTCTGGAAGAATAGTTAGTTACATTATCTGATGAGTCCAAAAGTTCTTGGGGGATTTCACTCAAAAATCTACTTGGAGGATTAGTGCTACTCTGCCCGAAATATAGCCTTCTATCTGCAAAAGTCAGGAAAAGCAGTTCCATCGCTCGAGTGATACCCACATAAGCCAGCCTTCTTTCTTCTTCCAGCTCATTTACATCAAACAATGCTCTTGAATGAGGAAACAACCCTTCTTCCATTCCCACCATAAAGACAACTGGAAACTCCAGCCCCTTCGCGGAATGTAATGTCATTAGAGTAACCACATTTTGACTGCCAGTTGAACCAGGATTAGCCTGCTGCTCCGCTTCAACCAACGCAACGTTTTCCAAAAACTCATTTAGTTCTGGGAACTGAGAAGCAACTGATCTTAACTCTTTAATGTTTTCTAAACGCGCTAAGTTTTCCTCACTTTCTCTGGAATACTTTTGCAAATAGTCTGTAGCCTTAATTACCTGATCCATAATCTCCAAAGTTGTAAACTGCTCGCGATTTAAACCCTCTTTTAACTCTAAGAATTTGTCCCATCTTCTTTTGCCTAATTTTAAAGCTCTTTTTTCTGAGACAAAATCTTTTTCATTGACCAATAACCTTAAATAACACAGAACGTCTTTAACCTCAATACGATCATAGAATTTTGTTCCCCCAATGATTATGTAGGGAACCCCTTTATGTAGAAGTGCTTCTTCTAGCACACGGGATTGAGCATTTGTACGATATAAGACTGCAACGTCGCTGTAGTTGTATCCTTGACGGTTAAGCGATTCTATTTTGTCGCAAACATAAGAAGCTTCATCAAAACCGTTTTTAGCTTTATAAATTTTGATCCGCTCTCCATTTCCTTTTGCGGTCCAAAGATTTAGTACCGGATGTGAAGAATTGCGTTTGATAACTGAATTAGCCGCAGACAAGATATGACTTGTTGAACGATAATTTTGTTCGAGATTTATAATTTTTAAATCGGCATAATCTTTACTCAAGTAGTTTATATTTCTGTAATCCGCTCCCCGCCAAGAATAAATACTTTGTGCTGCATCGCCGACTGCTGTTAATTGTTTGTTGTTTCCAACTAAAAGTTTGGTCAAATTGTATTGAATCTTATTTGTGTCTTGCCATTCATCGACTAGAATGTAAGGCAAATTTTCTTGCCACCTGGAAAGTACCTCTGGGGCTGATTTAAAAAGTTCTACCGTTTTGATAAGTAAATCATCGAAATCTAGTGCGCCGATGTCTTTAAGTATTTTTTGATATTCAGCATACAGCGTAAAGACTTTTTCTTGGAAATCTGAATTAACTATTTCTCCATACATGCTAGGGCTCAGCATATTGTTTTTTGCGTCTGAAATAGAGCCAAGAACTCCAGCAGGTTTGTAGGAGTCTTCTGAAAGGTTCATGTTCTGCATAATTTCTCTAATTGCTTCTTTTTGATCTGAAGTATCATAGATAACAAAGTCCTTTGGGATTCCAATCGCTTCACCTTCTCTTCGCAGGATCTTTACACAAAAACTGTGGAAAGTACCTGAGAAAAGTGGCCTATGTTTTGTTAGTTGCTCAACCCTCTCTTTCATCTCATTAGCGGCCTTGTTTGTAAATGTGAGCAAGAGAACATTGTCGGGAAGCACTTTCTTTTGAGCTATTAGCCATGCCGTCCTATGGGTTAAAACTCTGGTTTTCCCCGAACCTGCCCCTGCCAAAACTAAGAGTGGAGAACCCTCATAGGTAACCGCTTCTTGCTGCTGTGGATTTAAGTCCTTCAAAAGTTCGTCAAGCATGAGTAAAATTGTACCATGCCTACTGATAACGGAGACGAAAAAATTCCAGAGCAACAGGAAGAAAAAATTAACTTAAGAAAACTGAAAACTAGAATAGCAAAAGTTCGACGTATTCTTCTTGGAAGATATTTATGGCTTACAAGAATAAGCGCGTTGGTATTGGTGCTATTTATATTGTTTTTAATTGGAGACCTTTTTGTCAGACAAATAACAAGTTCTTCTACTGGCGACTATCTAAGATGGGGGAAACTATTTTTATTTCCAAACAACCAGATTGTAAAGATGGTTGATGGCAGGACTAACATTTTGATTTTGGGAAAGGGAGGCGGCAGCCATGAAGCCCCGGACCTTACCGATACAATGATTTTTGCATCTATTTCCCACAATGAGCCTCATGAGATCGACTTAATCTCGCTCCCCAGAGATATTTGGATACCTGACTTGGAGGCAAAACTTAACAGTGTTTATTATTGGGGAAATGAAAAACAATCTGGCGGTGGACTGGTGTTTGCTAAATCGAATGTTGAGAAAATATTAGGCCAACAGATTCACTATGCAGCGGTGTTTGATTTTGAAGGATTTAAGGAAGTGATTGACATCTTGGGCGGCGTAGATGTTCAAATTGAAAATGGTTTCACTGATGAAAGGTTCCCGATAGAAGGTAAAGAAAACGATTTGTGTGGCGGGGACATTGAATATAATTGTCGTTATGAAACGATCACATTTGAACAAGGCGTGGAACATATGAATGGAGAAAGGGCGCTAAAATATGTGCGTTCAAGGCACTCTGAAGATCTTGAAGCTGGTACTGACATTGCCCGATCTCAACGCCAGAGAATGGTGATAGAAGCTGTGGTCAGTAAGTTAACTAGCCGAGAAATTATTTTCTCTTCTGTCAAGTTAAAAGAAATCCTTGAAACTGTGCAGGAGAATACTGAAACAGATCTTAACGAAGACGCTCTAGCTGTTTTGGCCAGGCGAGCTTATCAAGGAAAAAACGCAATCGAAAGCTACACAATTCCTGAAGATTTATTGTACAATCCTCCTTATATTCCCCTATACAATAACTTATATGTATTTATTCCGAAGGCTGGTGGGGGGAATTGGTCTGAGATTCAGAATTGGGTGAAAGATACTCTCTAATTTTCAAAGAAACATCTTCTGGAGTGTGCATTGCTTTGACCAAATAATCCTTAACACCTAAAGACTTCGCCTTTTCGGTTACCTCTCTTTTGGTCAGATTGGTCAATGCCAACACGGGAACATCTTTCCCTTCCGGAATATTTCGAAGATCTTCTAGCATACTTAGCCCTGAATATTCTTTATCTATCAACATAATATCTAGGACTACGGCGTCTGGTTGATGGGTTTTTGCTAGCTCAAGACCTTGTTTGCCATCGTTGGCAACAGTTACTTCAAAACCATCATGCTCAAGTTTTGTCTTGTACATATTTGCTAGTTGCAAGTCATCTTCTACGATGAGCACTTTTGCCATACTAAGTGAAACTATAGCACAACCCATCCCATCTTGTTAATCCAAAAGACACCCCAAAAATTCACGACAATCCCTGTTAATAATAATAACCAATGGACCTTTTTTAGAGACGTTTTGTTGAGACTGTAAATAAGTAACAATACAAACAAAGGCAATAAGTCTATAAAAAATCGGTATCCAAATTGTGCAAAGCCGTAAGTTCCATGCATTAAGATCGGCAAAGATGTGACCGTGACAACTGACCAAATTGCCCGAACAAGTTTGTTTTTAAATGAATTTAATAAAGCAAAAATAATTGCAGGAGTTGTTATCCAAAGTGCCAGTCCATTCCAAGAAGGGAATACGTAAGGAAATTCACTTTTATAAACAGGAAAAGACATAAAAATAATTTTTAAATGTCTAATAATGTATGAGGGATGCACAAGCCCAAGATCATACCAAGGTTCATCTAATACCCCTGGGATGAGCAGATATCCTTTGTCCCAGATCACCCCAAATCGTACCAAGTTGTAAGCAAAGTTTGTTAGTACAAAAGGCGACAGGGCAATGATTAAGTTAAATATTTTTTTTATATTCCTATTTTTATCCCACAGAATGTAAACAAACAGCGGTAGGGTAAATATCAAATGCACTCGTGACAAGTATGCGGCACCTAAAAAGATACCCGTTGCCACGGGCTTGTTTTTAAGTCCACTTACAAGCGCTGCTGTTAAAAAGAACGCGGCAGAAACTTGTCCAAGATACCAAGACGAACCAACAGAAGAAAGAAACCAGAGTGTTGTACTTAGTCCAACAAAAAAACCAATCCAGACATGAGTCTTTTTTTGCTTGGGAAAAACTGTTTGAGATAGAATAACAGACAAAGTAACCGTCCCAGCGCCGAGAATATGCGCTATAAATTGTTGAGGAAAATCACTCAAGATTAATCTGAATGGCATTAAAATAATTGCTGGCATGGGAGGATAAGGAACAAAAAATTTGGCATCGCCCCCCGGTATCAATTCATTTAGCCAAGGAGGATTTTCAGAAAGATACAATTTCCCATGCAACAATGCGTCGGCGAGTCGGGTAAAATAGTCATAAACCGTATTTTCGGGGGGCGAAGAAAAATAGTATATGAGTAAAAAAGACACAAAAAATAGAATAGCCAGTTTTTTCCCTTCTATAGGCATAGTGCTTCTGGTCGCTTTTTTCATACGTATATTGTTACATAATACTTTAACTTACACTCTCGATCTAAATACCTTTATAGCTTGGGGGCATCGGCTTAACGAAGTTGGATTTAATAATTTTTATCAGCAGTGGAGCGATTACCTTCCTGGGTATTTATATGTGCTATGGTTTGTGTCCTGGGTGGAAAAGATAGTACCGCTTTCTGCCATTCTGCTTTATAAACTACCTGCAATACTGGCGGACCTGGGGGTTGGCTATCTGATATTTAAAATAGTTTCTCAAAAATTTAACCAAAAAACTGGAGTAATTTTTTCTTCGCTATTTTTATTTAATCCTGCTATCTTTGCCAACTCCACCCTATGGGGACAAGTTGATATTTTTACTGCTTTATTTTCATTGCTGGCAATTTATTGGTCTGATAAAAGATGGCTTTTGTCCGCTGCAACTGCGGCAATTGGAATAATTATAAAACCGCAGGCAGCTATGGTTATACCCGTGTTGTTGTTGATAATGCTTAGAGCAAAATGGGACTTAACCAAAATTGTAAAATATGGCCTAACTTCATTTGCAGTTATTTTGATTTTATTTATACCTTTTTCAAACAATAGCAATTTGCTTACCTTTATTACTGAAAGATTGCAAACTACTTTGTCTCAATATCCATACACAAGCGTAAATGCTTTTAACTTCTGGGGGCTAATCGGTTTTTGGGAACCTGATAATCAAGGAATCTTTCCCGCTTCAGCAGTTGGATTTGTATCTACTGCCGCAATCTCTTTTGTTGTGTTGATTATTGGTTGGAAGAAAAAGTTAAACCCGTACTTGTTGTTGTCCACTTTGTTATTAACTCAGTTTATGTTCTTTACTCGGATGCATGAAAGGCACTTGTTGCCGGTTTTACCGGCATTGATCGTTGCTGCGGCAATAGCCAACAAAAAGTTGTTAGTTCCGGATTTTGGTTTGTCAGGGATCTATTTGGCCAATTTGTGGTATGCATATTATTGGACGAATAACAAATTCGCCTCTCCTTACCCGGAATATTTAATAGCACTATTTATTGTTCTGGGTTTGATTTTTTTTATATTACTTTTAGTTCTGCCTCATCTGAAGATGAAATGGACGACATTTACAAAAAGTAAACCGGCATTGGAAGTGCGCGAATCAAAATGGATGATAAAGAATAAAAATAAGATTTTGTTGAGTATTTTAACTTTTGCTGCGGTGACAAGGTTAATTGGCTTGGGAAATCCTCCTCATGAATATTTCGACGAGGTTTATCATGCTTTTACAGCTAGAATAATCACTGAAGGGGACGCTAAAGCATGGGAATGGTGGAACCCTCATCCTGAAGGATTTGCATATGAGTGGACTCACCCTCCTTTTGCTAAATTAGCGATGGCTGGTTCCATGTTAGTTTTTGGGCAAAGTAGTTTCGCTTGGAGATTACCAGCTGCGGTTTTTGGTGTGGGCGTTGTTTATTTAGTTTACCTAATAGGTAGGCGACTGTTTGGAAGTGAAGAAATCGGATTAATAGCGGCTGCGTTGGCTTCTCTGGACGGATTGATATTAGTGATGTCTAGAGTTGGCATGAATGATATTTATCTATTATTCTTCTTGTTACTGACATTTAATTTATTCTTAAAGGAGAAATATTTATTGGCTTCTGTAGCTTTTGGTTTTGCAATATCTTCAAAGTGGAGCGCCATTTGGATGTTACCTTTGTTGTTTGTCACATTTATCTCATATCGAAGAAAGTTGAATTTAAAGTTAGTTTTTTTTGCGATTTTTCCACCATTAATTTATTTGGCAAACTACATCCCAATGTTTGTGACGGGGCATGATTTAAACACTTGGTGGGGTATGCAGAAACAGATGTGGTGGTACCACACCGGACTTAAAGCAGAGCACGCTTATTCTTCGCCGTGGTGGTCCTGGCCACTA
>Ga0066639_10001687_pt1 | contig 19639 bp, 19 predicted proteins | sample CryGeyCG2114_010_2_FD_59504 | JGI IMG/M metagenome (GOLD analysis project Ga0066639, IMG submission 59504) | Groundwater microbial communities from aquifer - Crystal Geyser CG10_big_fil_rev_8/21/14_0.10 | ecosystem: Environmental > Aquatic > Deep subsurface > Groundwater | place: USA: Utah...
TTCAGGCTGCTATATTCATTTTAAAAATGGTACAAAATTAGCAGATGAGTTAGCTGCTTTAAATGCTGGTATAATTTTTTATTCTAAAGATAATTTTAATTTAAATAAATTTACAGAATATTTAACAAAATTTGATATAGATTCTTCAAGGAATTTTTATTTTTTAGAACAAGCTGGTCACGCATATTCCTTGGATAATTTAGTCAAATTACCAACAAAGCATTATACTATTCAAAATGAAATTGATAATTATACTATTGTTAAACATTATACTAGTCCGCGTCGCCCGTTATTTTACATTGAGGGTATTGGTTATATTCAAAATAAATTGTTAACGCTATAACTATGAAAATTGCATTAATTGGTGCTAGTGGACAGCTGGGTACTGATTTACAAAAAGTTATTCCCCAAGAAAATTTAATCAATCTAGATTATCCTGATTTTGATATTATTCAGCTTGCAGCTAGCAGCTCGCAGCTATCAGCTATTAAGCCAGATTTAGTTATTAATACAGCTGCTTATAATTTAGTGGATCGCGCCGACGAACACCCTAAGGAAGCTATGGCTATTAATTATCAAGGCGTGGTTAATTTAGTGGAAGTGTGTTTAGCCCTAGACATTCCTTTAATACATTTTAGTACAGATTATGTTTTTGGTGTCGATAAAAAAAGAAAAACTCCTTATACTGAATTAGACCAAACTGGGCCGCTTAATCAATATGGCAAATCTAAATTATTAGGCGAACAAATCATTCAAGAAAAAATGAAAAAATATTTTATTTTCAGAACAGCTTATCTTTTTGGTTCCGCTGGCTCGCAAGGTAAGGGTGGCAATATTGTGGAAGCGTTAATAAAGAAGGGGACAGAGCAAGGTGAATTAGTAGCCGTGACTGACCAAATCATTACTCCGACTTATGCTTTAGATTTAGCTCAGCAAGTGTGGCAAGTAATTCAGACTGATAATTATGGCTTGTTTCACGCAGTTTCACAGGGTAATTGTAGTATTTATGAATTTGTTCAACAAATTTTTGAGTATTTGGGTAAAAATGTTATTATTAAACCTATTCAGAGTAGTGAATTTAATTTGCCAGCTGCTCGCCCTAAATATTCAGTTTTAGCCAACCAAAAATTAATTGATTTAAATTTAAACATTATGCGACCTTGGCGACAAGGCCTAAAAGATTATTTGATTGAGAAAAAGTATATTAAATAAAAATATGACCGTTTGTTATTTTGGACAATATAATAAAAATCATCCTAGAAATGCTAATATTATTTTGGGATTGCAAAAAAATAATGTTAAAGTTATAGAAATACACAGCCGTGCTTCAAAATTTAAAAAACACTGGTTATTATTTAAGGAGCATTGGCGAATAAGGAATCAATATGATTTAATGATTGTTGGTTTTCCTGGCCAAAGTATTATGTTGCTTGCAAAAATAATTAGTAAAAAAAAAATTATTTTTGATTTACATACCTCATTTTATGATACCGTTATTTTAGAAAATAAAAGACATTCAAAGTGGTCTTTTAGTGCTTTTTTTCTTTATTTTTTGGATTATATTGCCTGCCACCTTGCTGATAAAGTTATGATGGACACTAGAGAACATGCAGATTATATTGCTAGTTTATTACATCTTAAAAGAGAGAAAGTTATAGTTATATATCATGGGGTAAATGAAGAGATATTTCATTATATACCCAAGGTATCTAGTAATTCACAAGTAAATGATAATTTTATAGTTGAATTTCATGGATATATTCAACCACTTAATGGTATGGATTTAGTTATTCATGCTATGTCTAAATTAAGACAAGAAAATATTGAATTATGGGTAATAGGTGCTGGATCAGAATATAGTGGGATTCAAGAATTAACAAAAAAATTAAATTTAAAAAATATTAAATTTTATCCAATCATGAATTTTTCCGAATTAGTTCCTAAGATTTCACAAGCCGATATAGGCTTAGGTTTTTTTAAACAAAGCTCAAAAGGTAATAGAGTGGTAGCTAATAAAATTTATGAGTTAATGTCTCTAAAGATTCCAGTAGTTACTGGTGAATCTAAATCATGCCAAAGTTTATTTAAGCATAAAGAAGATATTTATTATTGTAAGACAAATAATGTTGATTCAATTGCCAATGCTTTTTTAGAATTAAAGCATGATAAGGAATTAAGAAAAAAGATATTTATGAATGCTTATAGTAAAATACAAGATAATTTTACCATTAAAATTATAGGTATTAAATTGATAAAAGAATTAAAAATTAACTAAAGATTATGCGTAAAAAAAATATTTTAGTTGTTGGTGGCGCTGGATATGTGGGAGGGTCAGTAACTGATGAATTATTACAGAGAAAAGAAAAATATAATGTGCGAGTTTATGATAATTTATTATATGAAGAATCTTATCGCAAGTCCGTTGATTTTGTCTTTGGTGATATTCTAGATCGTAAATTACTCAAAAAACATTTGATGTGGGCCGATTCTATAATTTGGCTAGCCGCTATTGTTGGTGATGGTGCATGTAAATGGGATGAAGTATTAACCAAAAAAGTTAATCAAGATTCGGTGGCTTGGTTGGCAGAAAATTTTAATGGACGAATTGTTTTTACTTCAACTTGTTCAGTATATGGAGCTCAGAATAATTTAATATTAGATGAAGAATCTTTATTAAGCCCGTTGTCTTTATATGCATATACCAAAAGAGAAGCAGAAAAAATATTAAAAGATAAAAATGCAATAATTTTTAGATTAGGGACATTGTTCGGTATTTCAGATAATTATGCAAGGATTCGTCTTGATTTAGTTTTAAATTTGTTAACCGCAAGAGCCTACGGTTCGAATAAAATAGATGTTTTTGGTGGAAATCAATATAGACCTTTATTACACGTGCGAGACGCCGCCCTATCTCTTGTAAAGGCTCTTGAATATCCATATCAAAGAAAAGCTATGATATTTAATATTAATAAATGCAATATTAAAATATTTGATTTAGCAGAACGCATTAAAAAACATTTGCCTAAAACAAAGATAAAGAAAACTAATATGTCTTTTAAAGATACTCGTAATTATAAAGTAACATGTGAAAAAGCGAAGAAGATGTTAAAATTTAATCCTAAGTATGATATAGATTTTGGTATTAAACAAATAATAGAAATATTAAAGAGTCAGCGTATAAAAAATTTTAATAATCCTAGATATTCTAACCAATTATTTTTAAAAGATATGTTAAATAAATAATTATGAATAGAAATAATCAAGAGCCCATATTAATTAAAGGTAGTTCAGCTGTCGACAACCGTGGCTGTCTAAATTTCATCAACGATTTTAATTTTAAAGGAGTTAGGCGATTTTATATCATAGAAAATTCTTCAATAAAAATTATTCGTGCTTGGCACGGTCATTTAAAAGAAGGTAAATATGTTTTTGTTGCTCAAGGTTCAGCAATTGTAGCCGCCGTTAGAATAGATGATATTAAAAATCCAAACAAAAAAAGTAAAGTTTATCGTTTTATTTTATCTTCAAAGGTTCCATCCGTTTTATATATTCCACCGAGATTTGCCAACGGTTTCCGTTCAATAGAAAGCAATACGAAAATAATATTTTTTTCCACTTCTGTTCTAGGAGATTCCCAGAAGGATGATTATCGTTTCCCAATAGATTATTGGGATACTAATATATGGAAAAAATAAATTATAAATAATTATATGAAAAAAGTTTTAATTTTAGGTGCTTCTGGTATGCTTGGTTCAATGATATTTAATTATCTAGATGGGAATACTAATTGTAAGATTAAGGGTACATTACAAAATTTTAATATTGGTAAATTTAAAAAAAATAATAAAAAATTTATTATTTTTGATGCAGAAAAAAATGATATTCAGCAAGATGTGTTTAATCAATTCAAGGCCGATTATATTATTAATTGTATAGGAGTGATCAAACCATATTGTAAAGATAATGATCCTCAAGGAATTTATCGAGCTATTAAACTTAATGCACTTTTTCCCCATATATTAAATGAATATACTACTAGAAATAATAGTAGAATAATACAAATAGCCACTGATTGTGTATATGATGGTACATCGGGTCAATCCAATGAAACAGTATTACACAACGCTTTAGATGTTTATGGTAAAACCAAAAGCTTGGGAGAAGTCCATTCTAATAATTTTTTGAATATACGTTGTTCAATTATTGGTCCAGAATTAAATAATAAAATAAGTTTATTAGAATGGTTTTTAGGGCATCAATCAGGTGAACAAGTAAATGGTTTTAGTCATCATTACTGGAACGGAGTGACGACACTTCAATTTGCAAAATTATGTGATTTTATCATCGGTAAAGGCGATATATATTTTGATAGTCTTTTAAAAAAATCTTTTATTTATCATTTTGTTCCCAATAATACGGTTAATAAATATGAGTTATTAAATATTTTTAACAAAGTTTTTAATAAAAAATATAAGATTAATGAAGTGAACAATGTTGGTAACCCTATTGATAGGACTTTATCCACTATTTATTCTGAATTTGGTGATAGTTTAATACCAATGGAAAAAGCGATAGCAGAATTAAAAGATTATATGGACAAGGTAGATTACTATAATTAAAAAAAATAATAACATGAGTCAAATAATAAAAAAATATTATAATCAAATTACAAGTTATGGAATGAATTCTTTTCGGAGAAAGAAAATTTTAAATTTAATTAATATTGATAACTTAAAAAATAAAAGAATATTAGATATGGCTTGTGCTAGTGGCTATCTTGCCAGAGAGCTCAAACAATCAAATAATTATGTAGCTGCCATAGATATATCTGAGGAGAATATTAGTAAAGTTAAACATCAAATAGATAAGACTGTAGTATTAGATATTGAGAATGAAGATTGGCCGACTGAGTTTATTAATAATAAATTTGATATTATTATTGCTGGAGAAATTATTGAACACTTATTTGACCAAGAAAATTTTTTAAAGAAAATAAAACAGCTTTTGAAAAGTGATAGTATATTAATTATGACTACCCCTAATTTTTTATTATGGAATAATAGATTAAGGATGTTTTTTGGGCAATATGGAGAAAAAGAAGTTTTATATGACAAAAGTCATATACATTTATTAAGTTATTATGGTTTTAAAAAATTATTAGAAAAATCAGCTTTTAATATCGTTGCTGAAGATAATATTTGGTATCCTAATAAATTAGAAAAAGTTAAAAAATTTCTACCACCTAATTTATTTATATTTCAATCAATTTTTAAATTAAAATTATCAAAATAAATGAAACTATTATATATTAATAACTCACGTATTCCCACAGAAAAAGCACATGGTATTCAAATTATGAAAATGTGTGAGTCTTTTAGTGATCAGCAAGTTGAATTAGAGTTAATCTTACCGTCTCGGAAAAATATAAATTATAAGAACGTTACGCCATTTGAATTTTATAAAGTAAAACAAAATTTTAAGATTAGAAAAATATTTTCTCCAGATCCATATTGGTTAATGAAACTACCCCAAGGCATTTATATAAAATTTCAAATTTTATTTTTTATAATTAGTCTATTTTTTTATTTATTATTTAAGTCGCACAAACAAAATTATATTTTTTATACTCGTGATGAATATCTATTGCCACTATTGCAATTATTTTCTAAAAAAGTTATTTGGGAGGCGCACGTTTTACCCAATCACTTAAAAAGATATTTAAAATATTGGCATAAATGTTATCGAATAATTACTATTAGCCAAGGATTAAAAGATGGTTTAAAAGAAATAGGCATTAACCAAAGTCAAATTTTAGTTGCTCATGATGCTGTTGATTTAAAAAAGTTTAATATTAAAAATGATAAGAATGTTATTAAAAAGCAATTAAATTTACCCCAAGATAAAAAAATTATTATTTATACTGGCCATTTATATGAGTGGAAAGGCACCCAAGTTTTGGCTGAAGCCGCTGAATATTTATCAAATAATCAGCTTATCGTTTTTGTTGGTGGCACTATTAAAGACGTGAAAGATTTTACAAGTCGAAATGGTAAATTTATTAACAGTGGCCATATTTTATTATTAGGTTATAAATTTCCAGATCAAATACCTTTTTATTTACAGGCAGCTGATATCTTAATTTTGCCTAATACTAAAAAAGATGTTAAGGCTAGCTGGACATCACCGATGAAACTTTTTGAATATATGGCTTCAGGTATCCCTATTATTGCCGCAGATTTAGGAGTTATTAAAGAGGTTTTGAATGATAGGTCCACTGTATTTTTTGAGGCGGACAATCCAAAAGATTTAGCTGAAAAAATCAAATTAGTCCTAGAAAATAAAGAATTGTCTGCTAGAATATCAGCTCAGGCATTAATAGATGTTAAAAATTATACTTGGCAAAAAAGAGCGGAAAAAATAGTTAATTTTATAAAATAAAAATACAGATTAAATAATTATTATGAGAAAAATAACTAGAAAAAAATTAGCGGAATTTTTAGAAATTCATAAAACAGATAAAAAAATTCTTGATATTGGTTCAGGTGATAGCTCTTATAATAAATATTTTCCAAATCGTTTAACTTTTGATATTGATCCCAAAAGAAAACCAGAAATAATTGGTGATATCCATAAAATGCCTTTTCAAGATAATAAATTTGAAATTATTCTTTGTACAGAAGTTTTAGAGCACTTAAAAAATCCATCAATGGCGATTAGTGAAATGAGAAGAGTCCTTAAAGAGGGCGGAAAATTAATTTTAACAACTCGTTTTATTTTTCCAATTCACGATGCCCCAAATGATTATTTTAGGTATACTAAATATGGTTTACGGGAGTTATTTAAAGATTGGCAGATTTTAGAATTAAAAGCTGAAACCACTAGTCTTGAAACGATAGCGGTTTTACTACAAAGATTAATTTTTCAGATAAATTATAAAGGTAATAAATTTATCAAAGGTATTTTATTAATTCTTATTAAAATATTTTTGTTTTTAAATAAATTTATAAAAGTTGAATTTGGAGATATAAAAAAAGAACAACCAGAAAAAAATATATTAACCAGCGGTTATTATTTGGTTTGTAAAAAATAATTTTATGTTTATTGCCAAAGAAAGGGAAATAAAAAAAGTTAAAGGCCCTATTTTAATTATTGGTGCCGGCGGTTTTATTGGTTATAATATTTTGTTAAAATTTTTAGAAACTCGCTTAGATATTTACGGAATAGTTAAACATAAAAATTCTTGGCGATTAAAAGAATTTAAAGAGAAATCAAAATTGATAGTTTGTGACATTACTAATAAAGAAAAGGTAAACAAAGTTTTTAAAAAAATAAAACCTCAAACCATAATAAATTGTAGTGCCTATGGAGCCTATGCTAATCAGGAAGATATAAATAGAATATATGAAGTTAATTTTTTAAGTACAGTTAATATTTTGGATATTTTAACTAAGCATAATTTTTCAGCTTATATTCATTGTGGCTCGAGTTCTGAATATGGATTTAATTCTTCAGCACCCATAGAATCAGCAACTCTTTTGCCCGATAGTCATTATGCTGTTTCTAAAGCAGCTGTCTCACATTTAATATCATATTATGGTAAAAAAATAAAAAAACCAGTTATACATCTACGGCTTTATTCTGTATATGGGCCATGGGAAGAATCTAGTCGACTAATACCTAAAATTGTTGAACATGGTTTAAAACAAAAACTTCCAAAATTAGTCGCTAGTCAGATTTCAAGAGATTTTATATATATTGATGATGTTTTTGATGCTTTTGTTCACCTAGCCAACAATATAAAACCTCAACACTGGGGTGAAACTTATAATTTGGGTACAGGAATTAAAACAACCATTAAAACATTAGCTAATTTAGCGAGAGTGTTATATAATATAAAGAAGCCTATTAAATTTGGTTCTATGAAAAATAGAAAATGGGACCTTGCTGATTGGTATGCCAATCCAAAAAAAATTCATCGGGATTTTAATTGGAAATATAAAATAAAATTAAAGGATGGTCTGAAATTAATTACCGCTTGGCAAAAAAGTCAAAGTAAATAAATTTTTTAAATAAATTATAATTTTATGAATAATCAGCTAACAGATAAACAAGTTAAAGAAATAATTCAGCAGTTGGTTTCCAAAACATCATCCATAACTTCAATGAGGGGTTTGCAAACCGATAATTTTATTTCAGGTGAAAGTAAAATTCAATATTCTGGGCCAACCTGGGATAATAAAGAAATCGAAGCAGCAATTTTTGCTTTACTGCGAGGTAAATGGTTAAGCGCTGGTGAATATGTTCATGAATTTGAACAAAAATTTTCTAAAGTTGTTGACAGAAAATATTCAGTAATGTGTAACTCAGGAAGTTCAGCTAATTTATTAATGCTTTCAGCTCTTAAATCAAAGAATGCTTTTAGTTTTGAGAATATTGAAGTTATTACCCCAGCTGTTTGTTTTCCGACAACAGTTGCACCAATATTGCAATGTGGATTTAAACCCAAGTTTATTGATGTAGAAATGGATACTTTAAATCTTGATTTAGCACAACTTGAAAAAGCCATTACTCCAAAAACAAAAGTAGTTATTTTTGCTCATGTGCTTGGTAATCCTCCTAATATGGATAAATTAATGGGAATTTGTCGCAAACACAGTCTTATATTATTAGAAGACACTTGTGATGCCTTGGGTAGTACTTGGCGCAATAAACATTTAGGAAGTTTTGGTTTGATGTCTAGTTATAGTTTTTATCCAGCTCATCACATCACTACTGGTGAGGGTGGTATGGTAAGCACAGATGATAAAAAACTTGCTGATGTTATGAGAAGTATTTCATCTTGGGGCCGTGCTTGCACTTGTGTTGGTTCAGATAATTTGTCTCTCAAGGGTAGTTGTGGTCATCGATTCGGCAAATGGTTAAAGCCTAAATATGATGGTGTTATGGACCATAAATATGTTTATAAAGAAATAGGTTATAATTTGAAACCATTAGATTTACAAGGAGCAATAGGTTTAGTTCAGTTAGATAAATTAAATGAATTAAAGCAGGCTCGACAAAAGAATTTTGAAAGCTTTTATGACATTTGTAAAAAATATCCAAGTTTAATTAAAATCCCCAAAATTGATCCTAAAGCTGATGTTAGTTGGTTTGGATTTCCGATTACTGTGACAACTGATAAATTTGTTAGAAGTGATTTGGTAAATTATTTAGAAGAAAGAAATATTCAAACTAGAAATTATTTTTCAGGTAATATTCTTTTCCATTCACCCTATGCTCATTTAGGAAATCCTTATGATTATCCCAATGCTTGTAAGGTAATGCGAAGTACTTTTTTTATTGGAGTTCAACCCAGAATGTCAGTTGAAATGATAAATTATGTTAAAGAATCATTAGACTATTTTTTAAAGAAATATTAAAATATGGAAAAATATCAAAAACAAGCCAAAGAAATTCGTCGTAATATTATTAAAATGGTTGCCAAAGCGAAGGCAGCACATCTTGGCAGTGCTTTGTCAGTTGTAGATATTTTAACTGTACTTTATTTTGAGATACTCAAATTTAAACCCAAGCAACCCAATTGGTCGGAAAGAGATCATTTAATTCTTAGTAAGGGTCACGCAGCGGCTGCTTTGTACGCTACTTTGGTTCAGAAAGGCATTGCCCCAAGAAATTGCTTGAAAAATTATTATGCTGATGGTAGTAAATTAGCTGCCCATCCAATTATTGGTTGTTTACCAGGAGTAGAAGTTTCCACTGGTTCTTTAGGTCATGGTTTACCTATTGGTTTGGGTATGGCTTTAGCTGATAAATATGATAAAAAATTGTCTAGAACATTTGTTATTTTAAGTGAAGGTGATTGTAATGAAGGCTCAAACTGGGAAGCAATGATGATGGCCAGTCAGTTAAAATTAGATAATTTAGTAGTCATTGTGGATTATAATAAAATACAAGCAATGGGTAGAACTAAAGACATTATGAGTCTAGAACCGTTTAAAGCCAAAGGAGAGTCTTTTGGTTGGCAAGTTAAAGAAATAAATGGGCATAATCATTCAGCAATAGCAGCGGTTTTAAAAACAATTCCTTTTCAGAAAAATAATCCAAGCATGATTATTGCTCATACCATTAAAGGTAAAGGAGTTTCTTTTATGGAAGACAGTTTAGCTTGGCATTATCAATATCCAGACAAAGAACAATTAAAACAAGCATTAAAAGAATTAGAATAATATGAGACTAGCATTTACAAATAGTTTAATACAAGCAGCCCAGAAAGATAAAAATATTTTTTTATTAACTGGTGATTTGGGCTACAATGTTTTGGAAGGATTTATAGAAAAATTTCCAGATAGATTTTTTAATATGGGCGTAGCAGAGCAAAATATGATTGGTACCGCAGCTGGTTTGGCTTTATCTGGAAAAATTCCTTATATTTTTTCCATTGCTACTTTTCCCATAATGCGGGGTTTAGAGCAAATTAGAAATGACATTTGTTATCAAAATCTTAATGTTAAAATTATTGGAGTAGGCGCCAGCTTGACTTATTCTCTCTATGGTGCTACTCATCAAGCAATTGATGATGTTGCCATGACGAGGGCTTTACCTAATATGGTGGTAATTTCACCCGGTGACCCAATAGAGACAAAATTAGCAGTTGAATTTTCTGCTAAACATCAAGGTCCAGTTTATATTAGAATTGCAGCCAAAGGAGAACCTAATATTCATTCTAGAGAACCAAAGTTTGAGCTAGGTAAAGGTATTCTTATGAACAAAGGAAAGGACTTAACTTTATTTGTAACAGGCAACATGTTAGCTAGTGCTAAGGAGATTACTCAGGAATTAATAAAAAGAGATATTTCCGTTAGGTTAATTAGTTTGCCTTTTATCAAACCCATTGATAAACAAATTATTTTAAAGGCGGCTAGGGAAACTAGAGCAATTTTTACTTTTGAGGAGCATAATATAATTGGAGGATTAGGTAGTGCCGTAGCCGAAATTCTAGCTGAGGCAAATATAAATGTTTATTTTAAAAGAATTGCCTTACCAGATGCTTTTCCATCAGAAATAGGTAGTTGGTCTTATTTAAGAGAATTATATAGTCTGTCACCACAAAAAGTGGTTCAGACAATTTTGAGGAACATAAAATAGAATAAAAAAATAAAAAAACTGGCTTAGAAAATTCTAAGCCAGTTTGATTTAAACCGATATTTTATTGACGGTGTACCAATGTTTGCATGCGATATCAATAATTTTATCATGATCGTCTATAAGATCTTTGGGTAATTGGGAAACCGGTTGCCACCAGAATCCTGGTATAGGTGGTTCGTCCAGTGATTTAAAATCAAATGGATCAGTCACTAATCTACATACAAAAATTACTGAATTTTCTGCACCTCTTGCTGATATTCGGAAGATGGCGCCAACTGGTTTTTCTGATACCATTATTGGCACGTTCCCTAATTCATTTTTTTGGACTCGGAGTATAGCGTTTTCAAATCCATTAAAACGAGTTTTGATATCATTGGCTCTGACCATACTTCCAGGGGAGGCAGGTTTATTACGCCATTCGGGGATATCATCTTGGGGGCGATTGTGGAGTAAAACATATAATTCGTCTCCACTTTTAGTAAGAAAAACTGTTTCCACAGCAGTCAGAGCAAAATTAGGAGCCATTGCTTGATATAGTTTTGGCGTCCACTTAGCTTTTAATTTACCCATTAATTTAATAAGCTGTAACTCTTCTGCGGTTGTCAATCCATTTGATACTTTCATTTTTCCCCTCACTATTTATTTTATTTTTTTACCATATTTTATGGATTAACTTATTATATCATATTGTTAATTTAATGTCAAGGACATAAAAATTAGTAAATAAAAAAAGCTTGATTTTCTTGACTAAAAAGTATATTAAGTTTATTATTAACATATAATTAAATAATTTTTTATGCTTACAAATAAAAAAATATCAATAGTAGTAATTTGTTATTTAGACGAGCCAGCTGTGCCAATTATGTATGATAGAGTTAAAAAAATAATGAGTAAAATTACCAATAATTGGGAATTAATTTATGTGAATGATGGTTCTCCAGATAATGCCGAAGAGGTTTTAAAAAAGTTGGCTAATGAAGATAAACGGGTAACAGTGATTAATCATAGCCGTAATTTTAGTTCACAAAATGCATTTATTAGTGGGATGAAGCAATCCCTTGGTGATGCGGTGGTTCTTTTAGATGGTGACTTGCAAGATCCGCCAGAAATGATTGAAGCTTTTGTTGAAAAATGGTTGGAAGGAAATGAGGTGGTTTATGGTATTAGGGAAAAAAGAGAAACTTCAAGTTTTATGCAAATAGCCTATAAATTTTTTTATAAGATATTTCAAAAACTTTCATATATTAAAATTCCTTTGGATGCCGGAGATTTTTCACTAATGGATAGGAAAATAGTTGACGCCATCATAGCTATGCCTGAGCGTGATATTTTTTTAAGGGGTTTACGTGCTTGGGTAGGTTTTAAACAAACTGGGATTAAATATATTAGACCCGAAAGAATGTTTGGCGTAACGACAAATAATTTACGCAATAATATTCGTTGGGCCAAAAAAGGAATTTTTTCTTTTTCTTATCTACCACTAGAATATATATTCTATACTGGAATTGCAGTTGTTATTTTTAGTTTTTTGGCGATAGTTTTTTATCTGTTCAGTTATATCTTTATTTGGTTTCCCCGAGGCTCAAGTGGAATTCAAACTATAATAATTTTAATTTTATTTTTAGGAGGGGCTCAATTATTAGCCATTAGTATTATTGGTGAGTATTTAGCAAAAATTTTTGAGGAAACTAAAAAAAGACCAAAATATATTATTAAAGATATTTTAAATGATCATCGGAAAGATCAAAAATAAAATATTATCACCATAATGATTAAATTGTCTAAAAGAATATTAAAACTCCACATTTCCAAATATATTATTGTTGGTTTAATAAATACCATTGTTGGCTATGCCGCATATTTTTTATTTATATTGTTAAATATTCAATATCCTATTGCTCTTTTGTTAGCACATATTATTGGCGTAATTAACAGTTATTTTTGGAATAAATATTTTACCTTTAGATCATCAGGACGTAATTGGAAAGAATTGGTTCGTTTTATTATTGTTTATATTTTATATTATTTGTTAAATCTTATATTATTATTTATTATTATAAAATTATTTAATGCAGATCCACTTATTGGACAAGCTATTGCATTGATATTTGTGACCACTTTATCTTTTTTTGCTCATAAATATTGGACATTTAAGATTTAATAAAACATTAACAATGACTAACAAAAAAAGTTTATTAATTTTATTGGTTATTATCTGCGTTTTTTCTTTTTTTAACATATTAAAGATTTTTTTATTATCAGATAATAATTTTTCAGAAGTTATTATTCCGAGAATAATTTCAGATGATTATTTTTATTATGCTCGTATTAAAGAAATTAAAGATGGGTATCCCTTTTTGGGAAACCCTTTTTATTTTGAACACAGATTAGATACTAATACGACATTTTTCTTACCAGATTTTTTTGCTGTACTACCTTATTTATTAAATTTTTCTTTTTTTTGTTCATTCAGTATTAATTTATTTGTTTGGTCATTAATAACTGCTTTAATTTTATATTACTTATTTTATGCAATGCATTTTACACCAAAGATTTGTTTAATTGGGTCTATTTTTGTGTCTATGTCAACAATAGAATTATTTTTTCGACCGACCATTTTACAAGTTGTTTATCCATTTTTTATATTAGGATTAATAATTCTTTATCATTGGTTACAAGAAAAAATTAGTAATAAATTATTTTTTATTACATCATTGTTGTTTACTTTCGGGTTATATTTTTATCAGCATTTGGCAATTATATTATATTTTTTAGGAGGAACAATGGCTATTTATTTTCTATTTATAAAAAAAGTTAAAAAATTTATTCAATTATCGACAAGTATATTAATATCATTAATTCTTGCGATTCCACTCTTAGTTCATTATTATTTATTAGCAAAAAATAATATTTTTAATGAATTACTTTTACGCATTGATGAAGTTTTTACTCATGTACCGAGTTTTTTTGTTTTTATGTCAGGTAAATGGGTAATTATTGCAATTGTTATTTGGTTTTTTATTTTTAAATTATCAGAAAATAATAAGGAAGAAAAAAAGATAAGCTCTTTTTTTATTTTTTTGGGAATTGCTTCAATTCTAGCCGCAGCATCAAACATTTTTACTGGAGTACGTGTTGAGATTGCTGAACATATTTATAGATTTCAAAAAATATATATTTCTATAACTGTTTTTTTGCTATTGGTTTATATTTTAAAATATTGGCGTAAGTATTTACAGGTTAATAAGTGGTTATTTTATTTTACAATTTTATTTTTGTTAATATTATTAGTAACATATTCTTCCATCGGCTTCCACTCGTTTAATAGTATCAGAGTTAGTTCGTTAGATATCAAACGTTTTCAGGATTATAAAAACATTATTACGGAATTAAATAAATTACCAAATGAATCTGTCATTTTGGCTAATGAAGAACTTAGTGTACTTATTCCAGTTTATACAAAGCATTATGATCTTTTTGCTCGTGATGGTAACGCTTATTTAATATCTAATAACGAAATTATGGAAAGATATTTATTATCTCATATTTTTGATGATAGTCATCATGATTTTCAATTAGATATCGGCTTAATTATTGGCTATGGAAGAGAATATGATCACCATAAAGAACACAATAGGTGGGTTGGCTTTTGCAATAGGTGCAATTTAAACTTTTTTAATATTGATTGTGGTAAACAAAAATCAAATTTAGATGAATTGGAGCCCAATTTTTTTCTTGATATGGAAGAAAGATATATTGATACAAAAAATAATCATGTTGAATATTTAAATAAATATAATGTTAAATATTTACTTATTGATACAAAAGAAGACATACAATGGAAAAATTTTGATTTTCAACAATATCCTTTTGAATTAATTTATTTTGATGGTCGGTTCAAGTTATATAATTTTATTATTAACTATAATTAAAAACAATATGTTTATTAAGTTTTTTCAAAAATTTTTATTAAAATTTCGTTTTATTTTTTATAAATTTAAGTTAAAAAAAATTGGCAGAGACGTTATTTTTTGGGGTAAAGGAATAATTATAAAAGGAGAAAATATATTAATTGGTACCAAAAGTACTTTAAATAATTATGTAATAATAAATTCTAAACAAGCCATAATAGATATCGGAAATAATGTGACGATATCGGATGGTGTATATATTACAGCGATAGGTTTAGATGTTAGTAATTTTATAAATAAAAAAAAACATATTGAAAAAAATGTTAAAATAGGTAATAATGTTTGGTTGGGAGCAAAAGCAATTATTTTATCTGGCGTTACTATCGGTGATAATTCAATTGTAGCTGCTGGAGCAATAGTTACCAAGGATGTACCACCAAATGTTGTAGTTGCTGGTGTTCCAGCTAGAGTACTTAAAATGATTTAAGATTTTTAATTTTAGATAAATATAAGAAAGAGATATAAGCTCTGAAAATTAGTCGGGCTATTATTAGCCCTAAAATTCCGTAGAAATAAGTTAATCCAGCCATTAAAATAATTTGAATTATTGAACTATTAATTTGAATTTCATAGAGCTCTTTTTTCCTACCTTGAGATTGTAATAGGGGATTAATAAGAAAAACTATTGGAATATTAAGAAGCCCCAAACTGAATATTTGACTATAGATTATACTTTCTAAATATTGGGGGAAAAACAATCTAAAGATTATTGGAGCAACTAAAATATAAAAAAATACGATTACTAATAAAAATAAAGAAAATAATCTCATTTTTTTATAAAAAGTTGTTTTTATTTCCACGCTATTCTTTTCCGCAAATTTAGGAAAAGCTAGATTGCTAACATTTTTTAATAAAGATTTAATTTGCTCTGGCATGGCAATGGCAATTGAATATATTGCTAACTCTGCAGCACCAATAAAGTGAAAAACCAAAATTTTATCTATTTGAGCCGCAATTAATCCAATTATTCCCATTAAACTCAAATGTTTCCCATAAGAGATCGTCCCTGGATCTTCTTTTTTATTTTCAAGATATTTTAATGAAATTTTTAAAAATAATAAACGCAGCAAAGTATAACTTGCCAGATAGATAAATAAAATAGCAAATAGATTGGTAGTAAAATAAAGTGTAATAAATATTGAAGTGGCGGCAACAATTTTAATCCAAATGCCATATCTAGTAGCCACAGCAAATTCTTTTTTTCCTTGCAATAAAGCACCATATAAAGTGAAAGCATCCATAAAGGGGATAAAAATAGCTGTAATTAAAAAAGCCAAGGTTAATTGTAAATTACCATTTAGATAATAATAAGCAGCTAAACCTATACTGGCCAAACCACCAAATAATCCCCATTTAATTTTTAGTTTTAAGGCTGGCACAAAAGAGCCATCATAGCCTTGGGCCACTGCACGAGTTACCGCAGTTCCCATACCACTTAACGTTGGGATCGCTAAAATACCTAGTAAAGATAAAATATATTTATAAGTTCCATAAATTTCTTTGGGTAATAAATTTGCAAAAGCAATTGCCAATAAAAAAGCAGCTAGTGATGAGACTACCTGTCCTAAGGTTAACCAAAATCCACCCTTTGCTAAATAAACCATATCAGTTTTAGTGTAACGTTCTGATTTACGGAGTAAGTTATATATGGGTTGTTTAATATTCATTTTATAAATGTAGAATTAGAAGTTTATAAAGTTGAAAGTTATAAAGTTTTAATGAGGCCAGAAAGTAATTTGGATATTTTAATAGATAGATTTTTATATAACAACTCAACCACCCCGTCTCTCGTAGTAACGAGATCCACCCGTTTAAATCATTTACTGGATGATTTAAACTTAACAAAAGAGGGGATGCATTTCCAAATAACTTAAAATATTTTAGTAATTATATTTTGGATTTTATTAGAATTTAAAAATAAGACTAATTCTTATTTTTATCAGAATTTAGAAATTAAAAATTTACCCTTACTGTCCACCCCCACTTAAAACAGTTTTAATGGTTTTTAATAAAATTGAAAGATCTAAAACTAGCGATCTATTTTTAACATAGTATAAATCATATTGTAATTTTTCCATTGCATCTTTTTCACTGGCACCGTAGGGAAAATTGATTTGAGCCCAACCAGTAATTCCAGGTTTAATTAACAGGCGTGCCTCATAGAATGGAATAACCTCTTTAAGTTTAGCAATAAATTCTGGCCGTTCTGGACGTGGACCGATAAAACTCATTTCACCACGAAAGACATTAATCAGTTGTGGTATTTCATCAATACGAGCTTTGCGTAAAAATTTACCAATCTTAGTTACTCGCGGGTCATTGGGTTGAGCCCATTGGGGGCCACTACTTTCTGCGTTTTGATACATTGTTCTAAATTTTACCGCCATATATTTTTTGCCATGTTGACCGGTGCGTTGTTGCATGAAGATTCCCGGACCCTTACTACTAAGTCTAATTATTAAATAAACTAGAGGCGTTAGTGGCAAAGTAATTATTAGTAAAATACCCGACAAAATAATATCCATTATTCTTTTAATTATTTCATAGCCATTTTTATTATTTTCTTTAATGTTTTCCAGAAACCACATTTGCCCGATGGTATCAATTAAAATTTTTCCAGTAAATTTTTCCGCAAAGCTTGGCAAATCGTAAATTGCAGTTTTTAAATTAAGTGCTTTATACAATTCATTAATCATTTCAGGATAATCTCGCACTTTTTCATCTATAATTATTTTTTTAATATAATTATTAACTATAAAATTTTTAATGTCATCGCCAGTGGTTAAAATTTTTATCTTTTCATTTACTGAACTGAGTGTGTCGTTGTCTAATTTCATAATTGCCATAACTTTAAAACCATATTGTAATTTATTATTGATTTCATTAGCCAATTCAATGGTATTTTTTGATAAGCCCACAATAATTATATTTTCAACAAACTTTTTAGTTAAAATAATTCGATTAAATACTTGTCGCCACAATAGAAATAATCCTCCAAAAATAAATAAGTCCATCACCAAGATAGTTTTAGGACTGATGCCCGTTGTAATTAAATAAAAGAATAAAAATCCGATTAAACCACACCAAACCAAGCTATTAATCCAGACTGAATAAAAATAAAAATTAGTTCGAGCATTAGTTAGATCATACAGACGATTAATAAAGAAAATAATTAACCAGCAGCCGAAAACTACACTAAAAGGTAATAAATGTTTATACCATAAGTCACTGGTTGCAATTTGTTGATATCTTAAGGTTAGGGTTAGCCATAACGAAAAATAGAGCATAATAATATCCCCTAAAAAAAGTATAAGTGTCTTAGCTTTTAACATGCTTGTATTTTAATTAATTACTTAAACTATACCAAATTCATTGAAAAATTTCAAGTCCTGAATAGCAAATGCGTACGAATGAATACGAATAATTAATTTTTATTATATAGGATGTACGTAATTAATTACGTACATAGAATTTTAGGTTTTTAAAATAGTGTGGTAGCTTGCTTAACTCGCTTGCTTGTTATACAATATAATTAATGACAAACTACGAAGATACAATTACCAAAATCCTCAAGTATTCGCTTTGGGGCTGTTTATATTTAGTTCCCTTGACTGTGCTTTTGCTCAGTTCTAAGTTTTTATTTCCTTTTATAACTTTAAAAACTATTTATTTTCGAACCCTTATTGAAATCGCCGCTGGTTTGTATTTAATGTTGGCTTTGCACAATTCCTATTACCGTCCCAAATTTAATGCTGTTACTTGGTCATTGATTGCTTTTGGAGCCATTGTGCTAATAACTGCTATTTTTGGTGTGAATCCCTACCGTAGTTTTTGGGGTAATATTGAAAGAGGCGAGGGTTTTTTATTTATTTCTCATTTACTACTTTATAGTTTTATTCTATCCCAAGTTTTTAAAAAGAAATTTCATTGGTATAACTATTTTACCGCTTCTATTCTAGTTAGTTTGGCGGTCGGTTTATATGGAGCTGCTCAACAGTTTGGTTGGGATTGGGCAGTCGCTAATTCTGCTGGTGCCCGCTGGTCATCAACTCTTGGTAATGCCGCCTATTTGGCTGCTTTTGCCCTAGGCCATTTTTGGTTATCAGTAGTACTTTGGTGGCAACGTCCCAAAATTTATTGGAAGATTTTTTATTTTATTACCGCTATTTTTAATCTTTTTTTAATTTTTAGTAGTCAAACTCGTGGTGCCCTAATTGCTTTATTAATTACTGGTTTATTTTATCTTATCTCTTTAGTTTTTATTATTAAAAATAATAAAGTCAAAATAGCTTTAAGTTTTATTGTTATTTTGTTAATTACTGCGCCCGTTGTTATTAAAATTAATCCTGAAGCGGCTTGGGTTAATAGATATGGTTCCATTAGAAGATTAGCCACTATTTCTCTAACTGATATTACTGTTGAATCTAGGCTTTATGCCCTGGATAGTTCTTGGCAGGGTTGGCAGGATAGATTTCTGTTAGGTTATGGTTGGGAGAATTATAATGTGGCTTTTAATAAATATT
>Ga0066639_10001695_pt1 | contig 19612 bp, 17 predicted proteins | sample CryGeyCG2114_010_2_FD_59504 | JGI IMG/M metagenome (GOLD analysis project Ga0066639, IMG submission 59504) | Groundwater microbial communities from aquifer - Crystal Geyser CG10_big_fil_rev_8/21/14_0.10 | ecosystem: Environmental > Aquatic > Deep subsurface > Groundwater | place: USA: Utah...
TCGTATAATTCCTTACGAAATCTGCCGAGCGCCGTCTCGACACGGCGTATCTCAGAAACCATGTGCGCGAATTCGTATGTGTCAAGACTGACGGTTGCATGGTCCGGTCCGGGCAGTGATTTATCAAGCGTCACGTGCCGTTCGACGACCGTCGCACCCGCGCCAACTGCGATCAAAGTCGGTAGGATATCCTGCTCGTGGCCTGAATAGCCGACTGGGATGGGATAATACTTGCGTTTCAAAAATTCGATATTCCGTAAATGCATATCCTGATATGGCGTCGGATACACGGACACGCAGTGCTTGATAATGAGGCGTTTGTTGTGCTTGATGATGGCCTCAATGGCCTGATCAACCTCCTCCTCTGTCGCCATGCCAACAGAAAGGAAAATCGGCTTGCCTTTGCGCGCGACATAATCCAAAAGCGGCGTATTAGTCACGTCAAAAGAAGCGATCTTGTACATGGTCACTCCAATATCCTCAAGAAAATCAACACTGGGAATATCAAACGGCGTGGAAAAAAATGTGATCCCTTGTTCATCCGCAAACCGTTTTAGCTCGACATACTCATCTTTTCCAAACTCGAGCTTCTCCCGATACTCGCCGTAAGTTTTGCCGAAGGGCGAATCTTTCGGCTGATCCATCATTGCCTTTGTCAGCAAATGTGACAGAGACCGCTTCTGTAATTTTATGGCATCAGCGCCCGCCTTCTTCATTTCTGTGATAAGCTGCTTTGCCATCTGGACGTCGCCATTATGGTTCGCTCCGATCTCGGCGATTATGTATGTCGGTTCACCCTCTCCAACTAGACGGCCATTAACCTCAATTTTATTTGAAAGTTTTGCCTCCCGCAGCACATCGGCTATATTTGACATATAAATTGATATCTATTATTGCTATACTATTCTTTGTAATGCCAAAAAGTGCATTAAACCTATTTGACAGAATGCAAAGAATATATGCATTCTAGCAGGCAAAGTGCTAAAATTCAAGCACAAAATGAGTCTAAATACTTATGACAGGAAAAATACCCCAAACAACCGCTAAAAAGGTAAAAAACAACGCTAAGCCACGCGTGCTTGGCGTTGTGGGCGCGCGATCCGGCTCAAAGAGCATACCTAACAAGAATATCAAGCCATTGCTTGGAAAACCGCTTATGGCGTGGATCATTGAAGCCGCAAAAGAAGCGTCTTTGATCGATCGCGTCGTGGTATCGACTGACTCAGAAGCATATGCGGCCGTTGCGCGGAAATATGGCGCCGAGATCCCATTCCTGCGGCCAGCAGAAATCTCAGCAGACGACCAGCCTGATATCACCTATCTACAGCACGCGGTGCGCTGGCTCGAGGACCATGAAAACTGGAAACCTGATATCGTCCTTCGTCTGCCGCCGACATCGCCGCTCTGCACCAGCGAATCGATTGACGCGTGCATTCAGCTTTTGATAGATGACGAGGATGCCACCTCGTCGCGCACCATTACGCTCGCCCCGAAACATCCGTACAAGCTTTGGAAAATTGAAGGCGAAGAGCTCAAGCCATTCATACCAAAGGAAATAACCGGATTCTCAGAGCCGTCTAATTCTCCGCGGCAGGGTTTTATCCCCGCATATATGCATGTAGATGCCATTGCCGTCCGGTATGATACGCTCATGCGCGATAACTTACTGACCGGATCGCGCGTCCGGTTCCGCGAGATTCCAAAAGACGACGCCGTTGATATTGATACCGAGCTTGATTTTATGGTTGCCGAGATGCTCCTGCAAAAAAAGCTAAAACAGCCATAGGGCATGCATCAGGAAGAACCAACTTCGAACAGTCCCCTATATCAGTGCGGCGCCTACTATGATATGTGCGCCGTCTTTTGTTTAAAATGACGTTCCTGCCATATCGCTTCATATTCTGGCTACGGAAACGAACGAGCATCATCAAGCAAATGGACTACACGCGCCATGCGGTCATGCTAACTGCGGAATCACACCGTGAGCTCCGCTCGCGAAGGAAATCATCATCAAAAAAACCGGAGACCGTCGCATGGATCGAAAATGCCATATCATGGCATGATGGCATATGCGCCGCGCAAAGCCGGCTACCAATCGGGTAATTCACGCACGCGATATCGTTTATCCGCATTCTGTTCCGTCACGGTGTAAACGCCCGGCAGCCATGCCGGAATCTTCATGCCGGTTGTCCAGTTATTCCGATAATGCCAATGGATGAGTTTCGCGAGTTTGGCGCGAAACAGCGCAGACTCGCCCCACTGCCGCGCGCTCGGATCTGAAACAACATATCCGTACCGCTCGCAATATGGAGCAAGAACTGACTCAAGGTACGAAAGCTCCTTCTCTGAAAGAATATTTTTGTGTCTTCCCAAGGGCTCATCGGAAATGGAAGAGAATGAATTGCCAGCGGTTGAATTGCCTTCCCATTTGTTTCCGACAAAAGTCGGCTGCAACATTGATTCACGAAGCGGAACAGTGAGCCATGAAGCGACCATCGCGAGCGTACCGCGCGGATCACTGACAAGATCGCGATATCGAAGCATATGGTATCCCGAAAATTCGCGAGCCGCTCGCTCGCCGAGCTCAACGGACAGTGCCCATCGCAGGGCGAAATCATGGATGGAAATGCGACGTTTTTTTGTAGCGCGATGCGCGCGGTAAGCCGCGAAGTTATCCCGTGGGTCGCGCACCATGTGAATCACAACCAAATGCGGCCCGAACCATGCGCGCATCAGGTGAACGAAATATTCATTGAGCGGCGTCTTCTCGACCCACCGCTGAACAGGCGCGTGCTGTTTCACCGTATCGTGGTACGCGCGCACAACGGACAGCAGGCGATCTTTATATCCGAGTGACGGCGCCAATACTGCACGCAACTCTTTGCTGAACGCATCAAATAAATTCGGAGATGAATGATGAAGCGTTTTAAAAAATGTTTTATCAAGCACGGCCGCACAAGGGTCTTGAGACCCCATGACGCGGTTAAAGAAAAACAATTCTTTGGGCAAAACCATCAGATCAGAATGCCCGTCGAGAAGCGAAAGTAACAAAGTGGTTCCGGATTTTGGATAACCAACAATGAACGTCGCGTTTTCTAAAAACGTACCAGCAGTACCTTTCATATGATTATGATTGCGATAGGTCGAAAGCGATGAGCGCGGCCATATTTTTCGCATTATCCGCATACCCCACCGTGCTTATCGCAGCATACTTATTTTCGACGTATCCTCGTTTTGAAACACGATCAAGACATGCCATAAAACGCTTCACGCCGCCCTGATCAGGATGAAATCCTGAGGCTATTCTTTTGAATGCGTGATCGCATGTCGCGCTGTCGCTGACGCGCAAAATCTCCGTGCAATCCATATACCATGGATACCCGAAAACCAGCGCGGCTATTCCGCGGACCGTCGCTTCCCACCCCGCGGTTCCTGTCACGGTCGCGACTGCCCGCGCGCGAGCAATGAGTTTGTGCGTTGAATATCCGGCAGGAATGAGCGCCACGTGCGGAATGCGCGCTAATTCGCGGTAGTATCCCTGCCACCGTCCTTGAAACGCGTGCGTTGAATACGCGCCCCACTGGGTTGGGTGTTCTTTAACGTAAATAATCCATCCTTCGGGCAGTGATTCGGAGAGCGTGCGAACCATCTTGATCTGATCAACAAACACGCCACCTTGCGGGCTGGTATTTTTTTCGGGCTGATAGTGCAAGGGCGCGTAGACGTATTGCTTATTCAAATCGGCATCCTGCTGCAATGATTCATATTCCTTTTGATAGCGGCGCGTCATCTTCGTAAAACGCCAAATTGCGAATTTGAGCACAATGCCACTCGGCGCGCCGGGAGAAAGCGACGTCAACCGAGACTCGCTTGAAAAAGTGTTTTTGAGGTACTGAATAACTTTTTTCAAAAAGGTGCCATTGAAAACGCTCACAACAATCGTTCGCAGCTGTGGAATAGGAATGAATCGTTGAACCCTGCTTTTCCCGATGTCGCGCATGTAGAACGGATCAGCGCCTCCGGCCGCTCGCTGCGCATCATAATACTCCTGCATGTCCGGCGGCAGCGCCGCATCATCATGCGCGCGCATGCAGTCGCGCAGGCCTCGCGACCCTTCGCCAATCACATCAAACAGTATCACGCGGTCATTGATGCGCGCTGTCTCATACATAATCGTACGCACGCCTTTCGCGCGGCAGACCAGATACAACACAAAGTCATATACCATGTGCGGCATGACGGAGAATACTACCGCATCAGGCTGATCTTCCTCGAGCGCTTCTGCCCAAAAACTGACATACAGCGAGAACAGTTCTTTTTTTCGGTCTTCACTCACTCCCCCATAATCCATGCGGCGCATCATGCTGTGTGTTTCTTCGTAATATGGATGCAGTGTTTCCACAAGGTCGCGGTATTTATCAGAAAGACGCGCGCCCTCTGCCCGAATAGCATCAAAAGTGTCGTAAAACTTCGCCTCTGAAAGATCTTTTTTAAAATCGCCAAAACCAGCGGCCTGAGTATCAGCCGTACAATATGCGATTTTTGATCCGCGCCGGACAAGTTCGCGCGCGATATCATGCAGAACCAGAGACGACCATTCAATGAGAAATAGCTTCATAGGTATCTCAGTTATACAATAAAAACCAAAAAACACCAAATCAGGATTATCCGTGAAGGGCTTGCGCAAACGAAGAAAAATCAGTGTTTTCATATTGCTACATTCCATAGCCGAAGGTATACTACATCTGTTGTTTTTAGCGATTTTTATGAGTGTTATCAGAATTATCCCAAAATTAGACATAAAAGGTCCGAATGTCGTGAAAGGCATTCAGTTGGAAGGCATCCGTCCGGTCGGGAACCCTAAGGAACTGGCAGAACGATATTATGAACAAGGAGCCGATGAACTGATATACATGGATGCGGTCGCGAGCCTGTATGGACGTGATTTCGATTTCAAACAGCTTGCTTCGGTATGCGAGAATATATTCATTCCTGTGACAGCCGGAGGCGGCATGCGATCTCTTTCTGATATCAATAACGCCTTGCGGGCAGGTGCCGACAAAGTGAGTATCAACACCTACGCGCTCAAGAGACCATCATTTTTGAGAGAAGCAAGCCGCGAATTCGGATCACAATGTGTCGTGCTTTCGGTCGAGGCAAAACAGCAACCTCTGGGAAACTGGGAGGCATACACCGACTGCGGACGCGAGCACAGCGGAAAGGATGTGATCAATTGGGTGCGCGAAGCGCTTGATCTCGGTATCGGAGAAATACTGCTCACGTCTGTTGACCGCGACGGCATGAGAAACGGATACGACCACGAACTTACCAAAGCAATCACCGCGCTGTCGCCGGTTCCGGTCATTGCGCACGGCGGAGCAGGAACCATGAAACATATCAAAGACGCGGTGCTCGAATGCCAGCCGGACGCGATCTCCCTTGCCTCGCTCCTGCACTACGGCGAAACAACTGTCAAAGACATAAAAACACACCTTCAGCAATCAGGCATTAACGCGCGCGCCATATGAAACAAGATCCAACAATCGCCATTGTTGACTACGGCGTGGGCAATCTTTACAACGCAGAACGCGGTTTTGCGCAATACACGCCCAACGCAATTACTACGCAATCCGCTGATGACATACGTAATGCGGACGCGATCGTTCTGCCGGGCGTGGGATCATTCGAGTCGGGCATGCGCGGACTGCGCGAACGGAATCTGATCGAGCCAATCACAAAAGCCGCGGCAAGCGGCAAGCCGTTCTTCTGCATCTGTCTCGGCGCGCAACTTATTCTGGACGAAGGGCATGAATTCGGCGCGCACAAAGGGCTTGGCCTCGTCAAAGGGACGGTCACTCGTTTTCCTGATCTCGGACGCGGCATCAAAATCCCGCACATCGGCTGGAACCAGATCTACCCGGCGTCCCGAAACCAGTGGGACAACACGATCATGGGAACAATTCCCGAGCAGTCAAACATGTATTTTGTGCACTCATACAATCTGAATCCAGCGGATAAAGGCGATGTCCTCTGCCTCACCACCTACGGATGGTATGAATTCTGCTCCGCTGTGAAGCACAAAAATATCTACGCGACCCAGTTTCATCCTGAACGCAGCGGACCTGCGGGGCTACGCATCATTGAACAATTTGTGCGTTCCATCTAAATACCACCCTCAAATTTTATGAATGATCTCGAAGTAAAATATGGCCTCCCGCGCGACGTAGCGTTCTGCAAACGCTGCGTCATCTCGAACCAGCGCCCAAGCTCGACCGTTGAGTTCAAAAACAACCGCGCGACCGACGACCACAAAGAAACCATCGCGTTCGGCGCTGACGGCATATGCGACGCGTGCAAATTCGCGGAGTACAAAGAAACGAAAATCGACTGGGACGCTCGCGGACAGGATCTCTTGAAACTCTGCGACCAATACCGCTCGAAGGACGGTTCTTACGACTGTCTGGTTCCCGGCTCCGGCGGAAAAGATAGCAGCTACACCGCGCACGTCCTAAAACATGAATTCGGCATGAATCCACTGACCGTGACCTGGGCGCCGCACGTGTATACGGATATTGGATGGAAGAATATGACCAGCTGGTCGCATGAAGGCGGTTTTGATAACGTGCTGTTCACGCCAAACGGGCATGTCCATCGCTTAGTCACGCGCCTCGCGTTCGAGAATCTGGTGCACCCGTTCCAGCCGTTCATCATAGGACAAAAACTGATCGCCCCGAAGTTCGCGCTCATGTACAACATTCCGCTCATCTTCTACGGAGAGAACCAAGCTGAGTACGGCAACAACATAAAAGATAATGACTCCCCCACCATGCGCGAGGAGTTCTACGCCTATGACGCGGACATTGACTCGCTCTACCTCGGCGGCATTTCCGCGCGCGACCTCATCGAAAAGCACCATGTACCAAAAAACGACCTCAACCCCTACCTTCCGGCCCCGTCCGATAAGATAAAAAAGCTGGGCGCTGCCGTGCACTACCTTGGGTACTATTTAAAATGGGATCCGCAAGAATGTTTTTACTATGCGGTCAAACACACAGGCTTCACGCCGAACTATGAACGCACCGAAGGCAGCTGGTCAAAGTACTCAAGCATTGATGATAGGATTGATCCCTTCCACTACTATACCACCTTGATAAAATTCGGGATCGGCCGCGCAACCTATGATGCCTCGCAGGAGATAAGGAACCACAAAATCACGCGCGAGGAAGGCGTCTCGCTCGTGCGCCGGTATGACGCCGAATTCCCAAAAAAGTATTTCAATGAATTTCTCGAATACATAAATATCACGGAGGATCGATTCTGGGAAGTTATTGATGCCGCGCGCTCACCGCATCTTTGGACAAAGGAAAACGGAGAATGGCAACTGCGAAAACAGGTTGAGTAGCAATGATGCATTTAAATTTCGTCATTCTGAAGCGAACGATAATCCATGAGCGATAGAATCCAGTGTTCAATAGCAATTAGCAGCCATTCGATACAGTTGTGTGATTAATCGAAAAAAACGATCACATGGCTACAGGCGATCATCATAATTAACAACTGCATCACTACCGCGTTACTGCTGAATTGCCATAGAATGACAACCGCATACAATCCTATTACTATTGAATAACAACAAATAAATTTTCATCAATCATCCGATTTTCCAGTATATATGTCTATCCAAAAAAAGAAACTCGAAACACTGGCTTTCATCCCGGTTCGCGAAGGATCAAAGCGCATCCCGAACAAAAATTTGCGTACCTTCTACAACAAGCCGCTTCTCGCGTACCCGATCGAGGACGCACTCAAAAGTCCGCACATCACGCGCGTCGTTGTTTCAACTGAATCAAAAAATCTGGCACAGCGCGCGACGCAGCTTGGGGCCGAAGTGCCGTTCCTGCGCCCGAAAAAACTGGCAACCGACACCAGCGACGTCAAACACGCGCTACGGTATACTCTGAACAAGCTCAAAAAAGATGAAGGGTATGTTCCGGACCGCATTGTGCTCCTACAGACCACTTCCCCGCTCCGAGAACCAAAAGATATTGAGAACTGCATCAAATTGATGGACGCCACAAACGCGACCACCGTGCTCACCATTGCCCCGACCCACCCAAAGCTGTACCGCCTTGATGGCGGGCACAACATCAAACTAATAAACGGCACCGAACAAAAAACAAGCCGCACTCAGGCATGGCCCAAAGCCTACCTTTTGAACGGCTGCGCCGTGTATGTGGCCGATGTCAAAGCCTTTCTCAAAGAAGACCGCATCATCACCAAAAAAACCAAAGCAATCATCATGCCCAAGTGGCGATCCATTGATCTTGATGAGCCTGAAGAGTGGGCCATGGCGGAAATTCTTTTCAAAAACCGCAGACTGATGGAGAAAGCCATCGCAAAAATTGAACACAAAAGATAAGCACTTCTAAACCTACGACGCTTCCATCTACCGCCTTAATATCGTAAACAACATCTGTAGATTCGTATTGTATTAGTAATTCACGGAAATATGAAAATTCTAAACGCATTCGGCGGCTTCTTCGCGCCCAAAGCAAAAACAATTCTAGAAACGCTTGGCGATGTCGAGTATCGTACGCTCACTCATCAGGAACTGCTTCGGGTTGCGGACCAGTATGACATAATCGTTCTGGGCATCTTTCCAGTCATTGACAAAGCGATCATAGACCGCGCAACAAAACTGAAATACATTGTTGTTCCGGCAAACACACTTGAGAATATTGACGTGGACTATGCCAAAGAAAAAGGCATTGAGGTTGTAAGCCTTTGGGGTGAAGAGGAATTTCTAAAAACCATAACCGGAACCGCGGAGCTCGCGTTCGGGCTTATGATCGATATTGTCCGCAAAACGCCGTGGGCGTTTGATGACGTGAAGCAGTACACATGGGACCGCGAGAGATTCCGCGGCCGCAACCTCGCTGGCAAGACCCTCGGCATCGTGGGCATGGGCAGGCTCGGCACCTGGATGGCTGAATACGGAACAGCGTTCGGCATGAACATTGTGTTCTACAGCCCGCACACCGGAGAGAGCGCGGTGACCGGCGCGCGCAACGTCTCGCTGCCTGTATTGCTCAAAGAAAGCGATATCATCTCACTGCACGCGCACCTGAACAAAGAAACCGAACGCATGATCGGCGCCCCCCAATTCAAACAGATGAAGGACACAGCATACCTCATCAACACGGCGCGCGGCAAGATTGTTGACGAGACAGCGCTCCTCGACGCGCTCAAAGCTGGCGAGATCGCGGGATATGCCGCCGACGTGCTGGCTGACGAGTTCCACTTTGATGAAACAGGACTCGTGAATCATCCCTTGATCGACTACGCCAAAGAACACCAGAACGCCATCATCGTTCCCCATATCGGCGGCGTGACTGTCGAATCCCGAGAAGACACAGACGTGTTTGTAACCAAAAAACTACAAAAACTATTATCATAACAATCCCTTCTTCTTTAAAAAAGGGCGATAGCGGATAAGGTGAGCAACAACAAATACAGCAACAACCGCTTCCTTCTCCCAGAGGGAGGGGTCAAGGGTGAGGGGCAGCAAACATGTAATCACAAAAACTCTATGAAAGCACCATCAATCAAAATAGGCGCGCGCTCAATCAGCGCGAGTCATCCCCCGTTTGTCATCGCCGAGATCGGCATCAACCACGAAGGCAGTATGGCCAAAGCAAAACGCATGATCCGCGACGCGAAAAAGGCAGGCGCGGAGTGCGTGAAATTCCAGATCCACGTGGTTGAGGATGAAATGGTGCCTGTCGCAAAAAAGGTTGTCCCCGGCCACACAACGGAATCCATCTGGAATATTATGCAGCGCTGCGCGTTCTCCGAGAAGCAGGATCGCGAACTGAAAAAGTACGCCGAAAAATTAGGGCTCATCTATCTTGCCACCCCTTTCTCCCGCGCCGGCGCCGGCCGATTGCATCGCATGAACGTGAAAGCCTACAAAATCGGTTCCGGCGAGTGCAATAACTATCCCCTGATCGAGCACATCGCCAAATTTAAAAAACCGGTCATTCTTTCAACCGGCATGAACAACATCGCCTCAGTCAGAAAGAGCGTCGCGATACTCGAAAAACATAAGACGCCCTATGCCTTGCTCCACTGCACGAGCATGTACCCTACCCCATACGATAAAGTCCGTCTTGGCGCAATCATTGAATTGCAAAAAACATTCAAAAAAGCAGTCATCGGCTTTTCTGATCACTCCCTTGCAAACTATGCCTGCTTTGGCGCGGTCGCTCTTGGAGCGTCCATTCTTGAAAAACATTTTACATCCGACAGATCCTGGCCCGGCCCGGACATGGCGCTCTCCATTGACCCCGCCGAACTAAAAGACCTGATCATCGGTTCCGCCGCGGTCCACGCCTCACTCGGCGGCAAAAAAACCATCCTCAAAGAAGAACAAGACATCATCAATTTTGCCTATGCCTGCGTGGTTACCATTGCGCCTGTTAAAAAAGGTGAAAAGTTTACAAAAAATAACATTTGGGTAAAACGCCCGGGCACCGGAGAAATTAAAGCGGTTGATTTTGAAAAGGTGCTCGAAAAGAAGGCGAATCGGGATATTGAAAAGGATGTGCAGTTGAGACGAAGCGATGTCAGATAATCTTATGAATCAAAATGGTGATGCCACTCCGGCAATGTTAGCGCATAGTCATGTTAGGTATCTTTTAAAAATCGCCCATGACTATAAATCAGATGCGATTAAAATCAAAATTTATCACGAGAAAGATGGTTCGCTTACTGCAACCTTTGAAACCCTTGCCTCTCTTTGTCTGGAAATGTTTCCTAAGGTTCTCATAGGTTCGCGCATTTGCATGGGATATAAAAAAAATCAAACCATCTCTTACGAACAAATTATTCAAGAAATAAAAAAAGAGATGAGTAATACAAAGCATGATTTACAAAAACTGTACGACAATGATCAAAACTTATGCCAAGCGTTGAATATAGAGTTATTTTCTACAGTAAAAAATAAATACAATTTTTATTACTTAATAGAATTAAAAGATTCTAAAAAAATTTATCTTAAAAATTTTGCCTCTATTCGATACGGAACTTTTTCTGAAAATAAAAATTATGCAATAGATTATTTCAGTCATAATGCAATACAAAAATTACTAGAGGATGTTGAAAGATATACCTTTCAAAAATTAAATAAATCAGCTAAATTGTTAATACAAAATTAGTTTTCTGTATTCTTTATGCCTACTAAACGCACAATCTTATTCATCACCGAGCGCAGGGCCGACTATAGCCGCCTCAAGCCCATCATGAAAGCCGTGCAAAAGAGCAAAAAACTCGAGCTCAGGCTTGTGGTGACCGGCATGCATCTGCTCAAAAATTTTGGCGAGACCAAACGCGTTATTGAGACTGATGGATTTAAAATTGACGCCACGATCCCCATGTTCAAGCCAAACGCAAAAGACGACGGCGGTTCAATGGTCGAGGCAATGGGGCGCGTACTGCAGGGATTGCCGAAAGTGCTCAAAAAATACAAGCCGGACATCGTGTTCTGCGGCTTTGATCTGGGCGCGCATCTCGCCGCAGCCATCGCGGCAACGCACATGAATATCCATGTCGCGCATATTCAAGGCGGCGAAGTGAGCGGAACCATAGATGAAATCCTCCGCCACGCGTGCACCAAATTCAGCCACCTCCATTTTGCGGCAACTGAAGAGAGCAAAAAACGCGTCCAGAAGCTCGGCGAAAACCCGAAGTACGTCTATAATGTTGGCAGTCCGAGCATGGACACCATTCACGCCATCACCTACCCGTCAAAAAAGGCCATCTGCAAAAAATACGGGCTTGATCCAAAAAAGAAGCTTGCGATCTTTCTCCAGCATCCGGTCACCACCGAGATCGATCGCGTATCAAACGACATCCAAAAAAGCATTGCCGCGCTTTCCGCTGTACAAAAAAAACATGACATCGAGGTGCTTGCCGTATATTCAAACAACGACGCCGGAGGCAAACGCATTGTCACGGAACTCAAAAAATCAGGCATGACTGTTGTGCCGCACGTGGTGTATGAAGACTTTTTACGGCTTATGAACGTGGCCGATGTTCTGATCGGCAACTCTTCAGCAGGCATTCATGAAGCGCCTTCGTTCGGCCTTCCAACCGTGAATATCGGTTCGCGCCAACAGCACCGCGAACGGGGGGTCAATGCAATAGATGCGCCTAACCAAAAAAGCAAAATAGAGCACGCTATCACCAAATGCCTGGTTGACAAAAAGTTTATAAAAAGGGTACAATCAGGCGTTAATCCGTACGATAACGGCAATACATCAAATCAGATCGTGAAGATTCTTGAGACAGTGAAACTGCCGCCAATACAGAAGGTTATTACCTATTGACCGGCTAACTCCACATCAACGATCACAAAACGAGTGCACGGAGAAATCCCATATAGTTATCTTGTATAAGGGATTCCTCGACTTCGCTCGGGATGACAGTTGTGAGAGAATCGAAATGACGATTGGATAATCAACAATAATTGAGTAATCATGGAAGATCAATTCAAAGGCAAAGTAGTACTCGTCACCGGTGGAACCGGTTCCATCGGTTCAAAGCTGGTTGAACACATCCTTACATTCAATCCGCGCCAAGTGCGCGTGCTTTCACGTGACGAGGGCCGGCAGTACGAACTCCTGGAGCGTCTGCGCTATCCGGAGAACCTTCGCCTTTTGATCGGCGACATCCGCGAGCGCGAGCGCCTCGAATATGCGTTCAAAGGGGTCGACATTATTCTGCACGCAGCCGCCATGAAGCAGGTTCCGCTCTGCGAGTATAACCCCTTTGAAGCGGTCAAAACGAACATTCTGGGAAGTCAGAACGTAATAGACGCGGCCATCAAAAATAACGTTAAAAAAGTCATAGCCATCTCAACGGACAAGGCTGTGTATCCCGCGAACGTGATGGGCGCCTCAAAACTCATGATGGAGAAGCTATTCATCAACGCGAACTGGACCGGCGGAAAAAGCACCACAAAATTCTCCTGCGTCCGCTTCGGCAATGTAACCTGGGCGCGCGGCTCAGTCCTGCCAACATGGAAACAGCAGATCGAAAAAGAGGGATCCATCAACGTGACAAATCCCGACATGACGCGGTTTATGATGTCGATTGATCAGGCGGTCAGATTAGTATTGAAGGCGGTTGATCTCATTCAGATCGGCGAGGTGTTTGTGCTCAAAATGCCATCCGTCGCTATTGGCGATCTTGCGACGATGTTCATCAAAAAATATCATCCCAACAGCGCCGTTAAGATCAATAATACCGGCGGCCGCGCCGGCGACAGAATGCATGAAGAATTGGTTGACGACAACGATCGAAGTGGATTCATCTTTGAGAATAACGAGATGTATATTTTCGTTCCAAACTTCTTGGAGCTCACCGGATTCATGTACGAACTCCCCAGCTATCTCGGATTCGCGCAAATATCCGAACTTGGTATTGTATCATCCGACAAGCACATTGATCCTGAAAAAATAAACAACATAATCTGATCAACGCCTGTGAAAGACGGCAAAAAACAAACATCCATACAACATTGTAAACTGTGCGGCGGAGAACAGATGAAACTCATTCGCGATACACTTCGGTATGATATCAAGCGTCGCGTCCTTCGGTGTGAGGGCTGCTCGTTTATCCAGCTTGAAAGAAATGTTTCTGATGGCTCGCAATACACGGAAAGCAAAGAATATAAAGACCAGTATGGCCCCGCCCCCTACCACCCAAGCAGCTGCCAAGAAATTTTTGACACATACCTTTCGTTTCAGGGGGATATCATAAAAGAAATAGAAGCGATCCTGCCCAGAGCGGAGAGCATCTTGGATATTGGCTGTCAGACCGGCCATTTATTACACGCGCTCGAAGGACAAATACCCACGCGAGTAGGACTTGAACTGAACACAGACGATGTCTCTTTTATAAAAAAAACGCTTGATTTCCCTATCTACGACAAACCGATAGAAACGGTTTCGATCAAGGAGGCGCCATTTGACCTGATAACCGCGATCCAGGTGCTTGAGCACATCGATGATCTGGATTCATTTCTAGAAGGGATTAAGCGCAATCTCAAAGAGGGCGGCCATGTGTACATAGAAGTGCCGAACGCGAGGGACGTGCTTATCACCGGTTACAAAAACAAAGCGTATGAAAAGTTTTTTTACTACGAACCGCACCTCAACTACTTTTCCAATGAAACGCTCGAACGATTGCTCGCAAAACACGGTTTCAGTGGTACGACCAAAACCGTTCAGCGCTACAGCCTGCTGAATCATATCCACTGGATGCATACCGGCCGGCCGCAAAACGATTTTACCGTCGGCAACAGTGTGCCGGCGCTCATAGAAAAAAAAGATACAACTGACGAACTGAGCGTTGAACTAAATAAGCTTATTGCTGAAGCAGATCTTAAATATAAATCCATCGTGCAAAAGCACGGGGTTGGCGAAGTGCTTATCTTTCTCGGCAAAAAAAATGAATAATGGTCCCAAAAAAAAGCTGTGTATCATTATTACACATTTCGGAAGCGCGCGATATTTTGCAAAGCTGGCCTCGTTCCTACCTGAGTATGATGCCTCATTTTTGATCACTCCAAAAACAACATCAAAATGCACGACTGACGAAATCAAAGATATACAGGACTACGCCCGAGAAAGGAACATCAGCATTTTCAAAATCGGATCTCTTCCGAAATTGAATGGTATTCCGTTTGTAAGCATTCTGCGTTCATGGATCGAATTCAAAAAAGACGCTCGACGTTTCTTTGATGCCCGTCTGATCGATGCGCTGCTCGGATCCGAAGACACGAACTTGTACAGCAACGCCCTGTTTCTGGAGGCGCGGAGGCGCGGCATCAAAACCGCCATTCTGCAGTGGGCCGTATCCGGCAAGAATGATTTTCAGAAAAACAGCAAAAGATCCATTTTCCCGCGCTATCATCCTCATACTCCCCTGCATAAATCCTATGAATGGATTCTCAGGCATATAAGCAATCTCCTCGGCATCACGTCTCTTCACGGTTTGATCCCCGGGCAAGGTACTGCTGAACGCTTCGGCGTATTGAATAGGCCGAGTTTTGAGCTCTTCGCGTCATTGGGCATATCAGAAAAAAAAATGCAGATTACCGGTTCGGCGGATTGGGAACTCGCAACAGATGTTCAAAAAACGCTCGATGCGGACACGGAACAGCGCTCTGTCATTGCGCGAGAGAATAGAATCAATCTCGAAAAAAAACAGATTATGGTATTTTCGACGCCTTTCAACATAAAAGGTGTCATTGAGATACTCTCGGATGAAGAACAGCTCGCGCATTACCGCAAACTAATACGCGCCATACGCGCCGTCGCGCCGTCGGAACAGGCGGACATCCACCTGAAAATACACCACCGTGAACATGTCAATACCTATGCGCCCCTTCGGGATGAATATGACGTTATTCTGCACGACAAAGACGCAATCAACGAACATCTTGTCTATTTCGCCGATCTCTACACCGCGGAAGGATCAACGACCAACTTCATTCCCATGGTCATGGAAAAAGATGTCATATTTACAAACATGCATAAACTGGACCACTTTGAATCATGCAGAAGCATATTCGGCATAGAACGATTCATTACCAATTGGGACGAATACGCCAAAACACTCTCCTTGTGGAAAGATGGGACGCTGGAGAAGCAATATAAAAAAGGCTGTGTCAAAACAGACACCGTCTCAAAGATACAATCCCTTATTGCCGGCTAGTAAAAAATGCCGAGAATGTACTGATCACGTACTCAAGCTCGTCATTGGTTATTTTTTGGTGGCAGCCGATGTAGAATCCGTTCTGATTTATCCAGCGCGCGACCGGAAAACGATCCTCAAGATTTCCATACCGTTCGACATAGAACGGCTGATTGATAATGGGAAGCATGCCGCGCGTTTCAATGTTATGTTCCTCTAGATAGTTGACCAGATCATCTCGTTTGATCGATGAATCTTCCCGAATGACGATCGGGAACATCATAAACGAATGTTCAGCGCACTCCGGATGCCACGGAAGCTGAAGATGGCTCTCAAACGGCGCAAGGCCCGCTACGAGCCGTGCGGCATTCTTCCGGCGGGTATTGATGATATCATCCTTGCGTTCAAGCTGCCCGAGAGCGAGCGCGCCTTCCATTTCCGTGACGCGATAGCTGTAGCCGCGCCTGATAAAATTGTATCGCCTGCTGATAACCTCTCGGCGTTTCTCGGCGTCTGCCATTTTGTCGTCGTCAATGGAAATGTATATGTTGTCCCTCCCGTGATTCGCGAGGCTCCGAAGGATCTCAGCGTACTCTGTTGAATTGGTCAAAAGAAGTCCGCCCACTCCGGAAACGATCAAATGCGCGGCGTATGTCGAAAAGCAGCTGATATCGCCAAAAGAACCAACCAATTTATTCTTGTAACTCGCAAACATAGTCTCGCACGAATCCTCAATAACACGCAGGTTATGTTTGTCTGCGATTGCCATAATAGGACTCATGTCTGCGGGCTGGCCGAAAAGATGAACAACCATAATCGCGCGCGTTTTGGAGGTAATGGACGCTTCTATCTTTTTCGGGTCTATATTGTACGTGCGCGGATCAACATCAACAAACACGGGTTCAAGACCATTCTGGAGCACGACATTGGCGGTTGCAACGAACGTGACAGCGGGACACAGAATCTCGTCATTGTCTTTCCATGGTCCTGTTTCTTTCAGGCATGCGACCGCCATCTCCAGCGCGCTCGTGCCGCTTGAGACCATGATCGCGTGTTTTGACTGGTGCGCTGCCGCAAAACCGGATTCGAATTTTTTCAAAAACGGCCCATACGAAAGCCGGCCGCTCTCGAGCACCTCGTTCACATATTGCTTTTCGCGGTCGGTGATGTCAACGCACCCGACTCCTATTTGAGATTTTCCCGCTTTCATGCGCCGCTCAACTGCTTTATCTCATGATCGACCATGATGCGGACCAATTCAGGAAATCTGGTCTCTGCCCTCCAACCGAGCTTCTCAGCCGCCTTGCTCGGGTCACCCATCAGCACATCAACCTCCGCAGGGCGCATATATCGCTTATCAATGCCCACATGTTTCTCCCAATCACCGATCTCGGCTACACGAAACGCCTCATCCAAAAATTCACGAATGGAATGCGTCTCTCCGGTCGCAACCACAAAATCATCAGGTTCGCTGTGCTGAAGCATGCGCCACATAGCGTCAACGTATTCAGGGGCGTATCCCCAGTCACGCCGTGCATCAAGATTTCCGAGATGAATAGTATCACGCAGTCCGGCTTTGATCTCGGCAACGCCCTTGGCTATCTTTTTTGTCACAAAACTTTCTCCCCTGCGGGGCGACTCATGGTTAAAAAGGATACCGTTCGAAGCAAAAAGACCATATGATTCGCGGTAGTTCACCGTGATCCAGTAGGCATACGCTTTTGCCGCGCCATACGGGCTCCGCGGATAGAACGGCGTTGTCTCGCACTGAGGAATCTCTTTTGCTTTGCCAAAAAGCTCGCTTGACGATGCTTGGTAGAACTTCGTTTTGATGCGCGTGTCGCGGATCGCCTCAAGAATACGCGTTGTGCCAAGACCGGTTATGTCACCGGTGTACTCCGGCGTATCAAAACTCACCTGCACATGGCTCTGCGCGCCCAGGTTGTATATCTCGTCCGGATTGATCTTTTCCAAAAGGCGCGAAAGACTTGATGCGTCCGATAGGTCGCCATAGTGCAGCGTGATCTTGCTTTCTGCTGATTGCGCGTCTTTATAGATATCCCGAAGCCGCCAACGATTAAAACTCGAAGATCGCCGCACCAATCCGTGCACTTTATATCCTTTTGCGAGCAGGTATTCAGCCAAATACGAACCGTCCTGGCCCGTAATGCCGGTGATGAATGCTTTTTTTGGGTTAGTTGACTCCATAGGCAGTTTTAAGAAATTCACTGATCGCGTCATGCCAATCCGGCAGCGCTGGCAGCTTGGTGTTGGCGAGAATGGCGCGTTTTGGGCGAGGCGCCGTAACAATGTCCGACATGCTCACTCGTGCGACCCGCCGAGCCGGCTTGTTCATGATCCGCGCTATCTCGCTGACAAAATCATATCGGCAGAGCCCCCCATTCTCGCTTGAAACCGTGTTTATTGCGTGATATATGCCGGCATCGAACTGTTTATTAACAAACTCCGCGACACAGGTTTCTGCCAGATGCTTTGCCCATGTCGGGTTGCCTATCTGATCGCCAAATGCCGAAACCGTCTCGTTGTTCTGAAGCCCAAGCACCATCTTATCAACAAAGCTTGGGCGGTATTTCGAGTAAAGCCATGAAGTGCGGACAATGGCATACCGTATACCGTTCGCGTATTGGGCTATTGCCTGTTCGCCGAGCAGTTTTGATCGGGCGTACGCGTTTATCGGTTGCGGAACAACGTCTTCATGATAAGGAAATCCTTTATCCTGTCCAAATACGTCGCCGGTGCTGATATGAATCAATGTTGTATCCTTGCGCGATGCTTCACATAACGCGCGTGCAATATTCTGCGGTCCTTCCGCGTTCGTTCGCATGGCAGCACCCGGATTCTTTTCAATATCATCAACTCGTATCTCTGCGGCGCAATTGATGACAATATCCGGCGAGCAGGAACGGATTACAGCCAACACGTGATCAAATTCAGCAATATCAACCTCAGTATGTCTCGGCGCGACAAGATGATACACATTACCATTTTTTAGCGCATCTGTAAACTCACAACCGAGCATGCCTCCCCCGCCGAATAATAATATTGTTTTATGATCCTGCATATGTTCTCTTATACAATTCAATAGTCTCGTTCGCCGCCTTAATCCAGCTGTACCGTCCGGCAACCGCGCCGCAGCGCGCAACACACGCCTCGCGAACAGAAGTATTCGTGAGCATAGCATGCATCTTCTCAGCAATGTCGGCCGGATCGAACGGATCAGCCAGTAGAGCCGCATCTTGGGCGATCTCAGGGAACACGGAACAATTTGATGTCACAATCGGCACACCGGAAGCGAGCGCGTCGACCAAAGGAATACTAAACCCATCAGATGTGCCGACCTGCACAAATAGATCGGCGCAATTGTACACCAGCGGCATATCTTCGGTCTCGATGTATGGCGCGAAGAACACATCGTCTTTGATGCCATATCGTTCAATCTCCGCGTCTACCACTTTGTTGTACGCCTCAGTATTGTTTCTGCCGCCCAGAATAACCAGCTTGTGCGGGACATGGTACTTCTGTTTCAAAATGCCAAAACCCGCGACCAAGCGATGCACGTTTTTGTGCGGCACCAGGCGCGCCACCTGTAGAATATATGGAAACAGCATATGGTAGCGATCCTCAAGTGTTTGTTTCGCCGCGTCTCTGTTGTATGAAGAGGCATTGAGCACTGAAACATCCATGCCGCCACCGAGCACAATGCCGTGCGACCGGCCTTGGGGAAGGTGGTAATAGGAGGCCGTATTCCGCGCCGCGAACTTCGCGTCTGAGATAGCGGCATCAATGTACCGGTGGAACCACAGCTTGATCGACCACTCCCAAAAATAATTAG
>Ga0066639_10001698_pt1 | contig 19599 bp, 15 predicted proteins | sample CryGeyCG2114_010_2_FD_59504 | JGI IMG/M metagenome (GOLD analysis project Ga0066639, IMG submission 59504) | Groundwater microbial communities from aquifer - Crystal Geyser CG10_big_fil_rev_8/21/14_0.10 | ecosystem: Environmental > Aquatic > Deep subsurface > Groundwater | place: USA: Utah...
AAAAAATTGAAGATAAAACACCTTTGCCAGAGGAAGAGTTCACACGTCCATATATGCCAAATGAAAAAACAGTTGTTTTTGAACAGGGACAAAAACAAAAGGAAAAATTAAAAACTCAGAAAAAAGAACATTCAAAAGTAGTATTGATGGGAATTCTTTTGGGAATTCTTATTTATGTATTTTTTTTAGATGAAAACACAGAGCCTAAAAAAGAAATTCAAATTACAATTATTAAACCTAAACTTCCTTATGAAATTAATGAAACAAGTGACCCAAAAAAAAGCGAAGAATTTTATTTAAAAGCGATCAACCACTATTTACTTGATCACGTTACGGGATATCAAAAAGCATCAGAACTTTTACTGGCATCAATTGGAGCTGATTTTAATAACATAAAAGCGATTGCACTTTTAGCTTCCTGTTATATTAACTTAGTAGACTCTTCTAATAAAGACGAAAATTATTTCTTAATCATTTCAAAATTAATCGAGTTATCTAGAAATAAATCTTTAGATTTAGTTGAGGGTGTTGTTGTTGATGTTGAATTTTATATTTTAGTTGGACAGTCAGAGGCTGCTCAACAAAGAATTCTTGATTTTATCAAATCACAAAGGTCAATTCCTGTTGAAATGTATTATTATATTGCGTTTGCTTATTATAACAGAGGAGACTACACGACGGCTGCAAAATATTTAGGCCAAATCCCTGATCAAAAAATAAATACGAGTAAAATATATTACTTAAGAGGGCTAGTTGCAGAAAAGCTTAATGCGCAATCAGATGCAATATCAGAATACAAAAAGGCAATAAATTTTAATCAAAACCATGTAAAATCAATGGTTAAACTTACAGAGGTTTTAGATGGGTCAGGAAGACTGAAGGAAGCTTCCCCTTTGTTACAATTTATAACAACACACTCTGAGTTATTAAGTAAAAATGATTTAGCTAAAACATTTTATTATTTTTCAAAATTAAAAAAAGAATTAGAAAATTTACCAGACGCCCTTAAGGACATAGAGACAGCACTGAAGCTCGATCCTAATAATAATACTTATTTATTAGAGTATTATACAATTAGAATTCAACAAGGTGAAAGCAACGAAGCTTTTCAAAATCAAGCTCGCATGTTTCATTTTTTGAAAGAAGGTTCGCGTCTATTAAAAGAAGGAAAAGAACAAGAAGCATTAACTAGTTTTTTACAAGCAAGACAATTTGACGAATCGTCTCCGCAGCCACTTGTTCGAATAGGAGATATGTTTCATCGCTTAAATGATGTAACAAGTGAATTAAGTAATTACAGAAAGGCTGCTAAAAGGGCTCCAAAAAGCGTTAATATTTGGTCAAAATATGCTGAAGCATTGATAAGTAATTTTGAATGGGAAGAAGCGCAAAAAGCGATCAATCACCTGAGAACACTTCCAAATACAGTAAGCACAATGGATATGTTGTCTGGAAAACTATATGCGCGACAAGATCGCTATATTGAAGCATTGGGTTACTATAAAAAAGCAATGTCGAGAGAAACTATTAATCCAGATGTATATATGTCATATGCGGATGCATTAGTATCAACTAAAAACTATAAAGACGCACCGTTTTTTTATGCGCTAGCACGTCGGTTTGATCCTTTAAATATGGATGCAGTTGTTGGAACCGCAAATGCTATTGCACAATCAGACTCTATTAATAAAGCGCTTCACTTTTTATCAGACGAAATTAAAAAATCATCCCCTCCTCACCCTAAGTTGTTTGTTGCACAAGCAGAGCTTGAAATACAAAAAGGAGGATGGTTGTCTGCACAACAACTTGTTAATCAAGCAATTTCATTAAATCCAGATTTTGCAGACTCTTACAAAGTAAAAGCTAAAATTTTATTGAATAAATTAGAGGGATTAAGAAAAAATTCATTTGAAGCCAAACAAACATTGGATGCTGCTCTTTTGGCTTTTCAATCTTATTCAGATAGAAAACCTTCTGATCCGAGTGGTTACTTTGAGAGATTTAGAATTTTAGCAGAATCTAAGCGATATTCAGAGGCGGAGCTAGAATTAGACAAAGTGTACAGCGTTTTTCCAAAGCATCCCGGATTGCATTTGCTCAAGGGGAATTTATATTTAGTAAATGGGCTTAACGAGGAAGCTTTAAAAGAATACCAACTCGAAGTAAAAAATAATCCAAATAATTGGGAAGCTAAAATTGCATTAGGAAAAAGCTTAATTGATCAAAGTAGGACACAAGAGGCTCAAGAAGAATTTATTAAAGCAATGCAGTTAGCTCCACAAAGCGCAGAAGCAAAACATATGGCTGGATATGCGAGTTTTTTATTAAAAAACTATCAAGGAGCAATTGCCCTTTACCAGGCAGCCATCTCCATTGACTCTGGAAATCCTTTGATTTACAAAAGGTTGGGTTACGCTTATAAAGTTATTGGAGATTACAAAGGTGCTACGGAGGCATTTAAAAAGTACATTCAACTTGCACCAGATGCTCCGGATCGTGATCAGTTTAAGGCGTTTCAGTAAGTAAAACGAAGGCAAGGAAATTATAAAATGTTAGACAACAGTTACTATGTCGAGGGTGTAAAAAAGCTTCAAGATGCCCTACTTTCTCGTGGAGCTGAAACTAAGGTTATTGAAGAAGTCTCTCAATTACTTACAAGTAGAAAAAAAATAATTTTAGAAGTCGAAACTTTAAAGGCCAAAAGAAATGTAGAATCACAAGAAATTGGAAAATTAAAAGCGAAGTCAAAATCTGATCCAAGTTTAATTGAAGTTTTTGAAAAGAAAATGGCTGAAGTTAAACTAATTGGAGATCAAATTAAAGGTTTTGATTTGAAATTATCTAAGATTGAAATCGAGCTATTAGACTTAACATTACGGGTTCCAAATATTCCAGACTCATCGGTTCCAATTGGAAAAGAAGCCGTTGAAAACAAAGAAATTAAAAAATGGGGAAATCCAAAAAATTATTCATTTATTCCAAAAGATCATGTGACATTAGGAGAAGAGTTAAAAATTATAGATCAGGAGCGAGCTTCTAAGGTTTCAGGAGCGCGTTTTGTGTATTATTTGGGGGCCGGGGCAGCGCTTGAAAGAGCGCTGATACAGTTTATGTTGGATTTGCACACGTCGGATCATTCCTATCAAGAAGTTATTCCTCCTTTTATGGTTCATGGTGATGCATTAATCGGAACGGGTCAGCTTCCAAAGTTTGAAGAAGATTTATTTAAAATCAAAACTTCAGAAAAAGAGTATTATTTGATTCCTACTGCGGAAGTCCCTCTAACGAATCTTTATAGAGAAGAGATAGTGCCTATTGAAAGCTTACCTATTAAGGTGACGGCTTATTCACCTTGTTTTCGAAGTGAGGCTGGTTCCCACGGTAAGGATACAAGAGGGTTAATTAGGCAACATCAATTTCAGAAAGTTGAATTAGTAAAAATTGTCACTCCAGAATCCTCAAATGATGAGCTTGAAAAGATGGTACTCGACGCGGAAAAAGTATTAGAGCTACTAGAACTTCCCTATCGTAGAATGCTTCTTTGTACGGGAGATATGGGGTTTACAGCTGCAAAAACATACGATCTTGAGGTATGGCTTCCCTCACAAAATACGTATCGAGAAATTTCCTCATGCTCAAACTGTGGGGATTTTCAGGCTAGGCGAGCTCAAATCCGCTATAAACCCGACAAAAATGCTAAAACAATATTTTTGCATACTTTAAATGGCTCTGGTCTTGCTGTTGGGCGAACGTTTATAGCAATTTTAGAAAATTTTCAGGACGAAAATGGAAATGTTATGATACCAAAAGTCTTACATCCCTATCTTAAAGGTAAAAAAGGATTCACCGAAAAAGGTGATGCGCTTTGGATGTTGAAGTAAAAAATTAAACGTTTTGCGGAGAGATGGCTGAGCGGTTGAAAGCGCCGGTCTTGAAAACCGGAGTGGGGGAAACCCCATCGGGGGTTCGAATCCCTCTCTCTCCGCCATTCCTTATCTTCCTTCATTTCACTCAACATGATGAATGGCTTTTTTTGTTCTAAAGTAACTTAAAAACGCACCAATCATTAACCAAATATCAAAACGCGGAAGAGTTTGTGTTGAACTATAAATCACGAGTAACAAGCAGAGTAAAATTTTTCTGAGTTTAATATCTAATTGTAAAAGTGTTAAATACAAAAATAAACTAAAAAATATGAAACCCATTAAACCCCATTCGCTTAATAATTCTGAGTACAAATTTTGCGCAATAGGTTCATTTCGCATATGAGGTAACATAGATGTTCCTAACTTATCTTGATGGTCTAATATATATGCGCCCGTTCCACCTGGGCCGACACCTAAAAGCGGATTTTCTTTAAAAACAACCAAACTATTTTTAAGACTATTTAGACGAGCCATCATTCCCCCATCGGTTTCCTTCCAGGGAGAGCCAAGGTATCGATAAATTAATCCTCCCTGAGTAAAAAGTAAAAATACAATGACGAATATCGGAATGAAAAAAATAAGATTTTTTTTAAAAGAAATATTTAATTTAAATTTAGACTTTGAAAAATTAAATATTTCCCAAAAAACTAAAAGAGAGACGCCAAGCCATCCCATTCTAGATAAACTAAGAGCAACTGCCGTTAGTGCAATAATGTAAATCAAAAAATAAAATTTATGAAAATATTTTTTCTCAATAGATAGAAAAAACCGTGTAAATAGTGCTCCTAGTAAAGCAAAAACACAAAAATATCCAGGTTCTTGATAAAAAGCAGAGGGTCGACAAAGTTTTTGAGTGCTGGCGTATAAGTAAACCATTACATTACCAATGTGGTACTTACCTTCACTCGGAATGCAAATAACTGCATCAATCAATACAACGAGTGATTGAATAAGTAAGTAAAATATAATGCTACGACCAACCCACTTATTGAGTTGAATCTGAAATAAATGGATCAAAAAAGGTACAAAAAGCATAGTTAATGTACTCCAAAGCCAGTATAAAAACACTCGCTCTGGAAATGACGAATGTATTATTCCAAATAAACCAACTCCTATGAATAACAAGGCAAAAAAAACTATGTTAGGATTAAACCAAAGCTTTATTTTTGATATAAATAATGATTTTTTTGATTTTAGAAAAAAAATAACAAAACTAATGAAACAAAAAAAATAGCTATACTTTAAGTCGTATGCCCCAACTCTAACAGAGAGGCCACCGTCAACCGCAGAAGGAATTAATATCAGCATCCAAAATGTAAAAAGTAATAAATTAAGAAGCATAAATCCTTTTATAAAAAAACAAAAAACAAAACAATTCAATCAATAAAAAAATAGAAGAAGCCCTATAGTATAGCGGAATCTGGTTAAATCGAAAACAAAAAAATCTGATTATAAAATCTAAAGCGACCAAAACTTGAAGCATGTGAATAAATCTGGAATTGATATTTTTATTTGTAATATTAATAAGCAAAAGACCACAAACAAATAGATTACCTAAAAATAAAATAATATTTGCTACTAAATACTCAGACGAAATAGAAAGTGGCATTATCAAAATAATCAGAGCAAAAAAAATTAAAACCAGCGAAATATAGGCCCAATATTGCAGATGCTTTTTTGATGAATGTTTGATTTTGATTGATGTTGGGATGAAAACAGATGAAGTAAGATTAAAAAGAGCATACATGAGACGTGTTATAAAAAAATACTTAGACACTAGTCCTGTTTCTAAAAAAGTAGTTAACAAGTACTGGTCAGTTATCATTCTCTCCGTAGTAAGTGTGGCTGGATTTACATAGTCAAATAGATCTGTTTTTTTGTTTTGTTTTGTTTTTAATGCATTCGCTCTAAATGGAAAAGTTTTTGAAGAAATAAAATAGGCTAAAAAATAAAAAACAAAAGCCCCAGATATTATTGAAAGTACTGCAACTAATTTTATGTTAATTTTAAATAAAAAAAGTAAATAAATTATGATAATTTGAACAAGGTACATACTCGAATTTGCTAGACCTGAATATTTATAATGCCCATGACGCCAAAAGCCGAGCATTAGGGGAAGGGTACATATAGATAAATAAAAGCCACAGGCAACACCCATTTGATATAAAAACAAGTCGTAGCTATTTTTTAAAAAAAAAAGTGACGCTACTCCAACGACGGCAAAATAAGGTAAAGCCTTTTTAAAAATAGAAAGTCGATTATTAACTAAATGATTATTAGAGAGGAGTTCTTTTGTAAGTTTTAAGTTAAAGATTCCAGCCACGGTTGAGGGAATGGTGTAGACATTTATCCACGCATCAATCGTTTCATAACCCCTTGTTATTGTGGCTATAAACAAAGCCACACAAAAAGAGAGCATTGTTGGTAGTATCAAAAAAAATTTGTTCATTTATTTAGATTTTTGATCGCAATTGTATAATAATATGAAACTCTATTACTTTGATACAAAAGAGACAAGGGGGAGATATAAAAAAGCCCAGAGTTTTAATAGTTCATAATAAATATCAATTACAAGGTGGAGAATCAACAGTAGTAAATAATGAAAATTTTTTACTGCAAAAAAACGGTCATGAAGTTCAAGTAGAGCTTGTGTCCAATCATCTAATTGATACGATAAAATCTAAAGTTACAACGGGTATCAATGCGTCTTATTCCGACTTTGGATATAGATGGATGATCGAAAAAATAGAAAAATTTGGACCCGACATTGTCCATGTACTCAATTTTTTTCCATTATTATCGCCGTCTATTTTTCATGCATGTAAAATAAAAAATATACCTAGCGTATTTACATTACACAATTTTAGACTTTTTTGTTCAAATGGGGTTTGTTTTAAAAAAAATAAACCTTGTGAAGCCTGTTTATTTACATCAGCATATGGAGCAATTTTTTCTTCTTGCTATCGCGAGTCAAAGTTGGCTACGTTTGCTGTGGCGAGAATGATTGAAGAGAATCGAAAGCAATGGCCAGATCTTGTTGACCATTTTATCACTTTAAATGAATTTTCTAAGGAAAAATTTCAACTTTTTGGTATTCCGCACGATAAAATGACTGTGAAGTCAAACTTTGTTCCCAATACTTATTTTAATCAAATTATGTCGTTTCGGCCTAAATCTAAAAATAAAAAAACAGCGACGTTTTTAGGTCGTTTAAGCGATGAAAAAGGGATTATTTTTTTATTGGAAATGTGGAAAAAAAAATCTCCGGACCTCATGCTTCAAGTCATAGGAGACGGTCCTTTGTATTCAAAAGTTAAAACCTATGAAAGCAGCAAAATAAAAGTTTATGGAAAACTAGATGGACATATTGCAAAGGACGAACTTTTTAATTCCAATTTTTTAATTGTACCATCTCTATGGTATGAAATGTTTCCAATGGTAATAGCAGAAGGGTTTTCGTTAGGAACGCCTGTTGTAGCTACTAAGATAGGTGGTATTCCCGAAATCGTTATAGACGAGTATAATGGATTGTTGTTTGAGCAAGGAGATGAAAACTCACTTTTTGATAAGGTGGATTTATTATCTAAAAATTTCGAATATAATTCAAAACTATCAGCCGGAGCGAGAAAAACATTTGATGAAAAATATAACGAAGAAATTAATTATGAAAAATTGTTAACTATTTATACTAAAATTTTAAGTAAAGAGGAAAATGTATCAAAAAATAACTCAAAAAGTAACATTTGGAACTCGCTTTAAGTTGGCGATAAGTCCAGATAAAAAGATCCAAAACCAAGTTCCCCCCTGTGGATTTTCGAGACAGACATTCAAAAATGCATAAAACGAAATAGATATAAATGAAATATAAAGCGTTTGGTTTAGTGGATTATGAATAACTAGACTACGTCTTTTTAGGGTAAACCAAATTAAAAGAATAAACGGAACAAAGCCGACTAAACCTCCCCGAAACAACAAGGTAAGGAAACTGTTGTGAGGTCCAGAAATCCACTTACCCCCTTCTTTTGCGGGGGATCCGTCAGGGTGAGTGAGAACAATAAGTTTTGAGTACCCATTCCCATATATAGGAGAATCGAGAAACCCACGAATTGATTGAGACCACATGTGTACTCTAAATTCAGAACGTATTCCTTTTTCTAGCGTTTGATGGAGAAAAAATTTTTTAGTTTTTAAATCATTTCTCAAGTGTTTGGGTGCATCGGTAAAATCAATTTTAGCAATATAGAAATAACCCGTCGCTATTAATGCGCCCAAAAACAGTGGAGTCAAGAAAGATATCAATTTTCTTTTAAAATTCGGTTCAATATATTTAAAAATTAAAAATATAGTAATTAATGAATTTAAAATCCAACTTTTCTTAAGATAAATAACTTGATGATGAAGTGGTATTCCAAATGCGGTTAAAAACAAAAAACTATATTTTGGACTAAATAATAGTAAAATAAGTGGGAAAAGGGCGGCTAATGCCTCATTACCATAGATAAAAATTTGCCGATCACTATTTAAAGCATCTAATGGGGTAAAAAATAGGCCATAAACTTGCGATACACTTATTGCAATAAGAATCGTTTTTAAAAAATAGACCCATTCTTTTTCCTTAATGGATAGGGCCCAGAAAATCCACAATGATTGATAGACAATTGCAAAATTTTTTAAGATAGGAATAATTGAGGTGTTTGAATTGAGGTAAAGAGTTTTAATTAAAATTAAAAAATTAATAATCAAAAAAATAAAATAGCAAATAAAAATTTTTTTAGATTTTAAGGTTTTTTGAATGATTAAATCTTTTCTAAAAAATGAAAAAATAAGACTTAAAAAAAGAAAAAAATCACCAATAAAAATGGGAAAAGAGTTTATAGTGATATGTAGGTATGAAAAATTTTTTCCAATCAAGGATAGAAAGAAAAAATACGCTAAAAAAATAAAATAAAAACCACTTAAAAATTTAGTCATTAGTGGAGGCAATCAAATTATGAGTGAATTCGTTTAGAGTATATAATTTTGTTATTTGAAAGTTACGTTCAAAACGTTGAGCTGTAAAATCTGTCAAAGAACATCCGCTTCTGTTTGTAAATCTTACAAACTCCTCAGCCCCCCCTCCTTGTGGGTAAACAACTGGTGTTTTGTGTGGTTCTGATTCAATAATAAGTAGGGATACATTTTCAGGAACTCGTGATGGAATTATGAGCGCTTCTGATTCCTTAAATAAATATTCTTTTTCATTATCATTTATAAAGCCTAAAAATTGTAAATTAGTATTTTTATACTGAATCTTGAGTTGAGGCAAAAGAGGACCTGATCCAGCCATCAAAAAATTTGCATGAGGGTATTGTTTGGAAAGCCTTGCAAAGACGTCCGCCCCTTTTTCGTATGAAATACGACCAATATAAACATAAAAAGACTTATCTGATTTTTTAATTTTACTAACAAATTCTTCGTTGGGCGGATCATTCTGCCTTTGAATCAGAGGTGGGCGAATTAGGCTTATTTTTGGGGAAAATTCTTTAATCGTTAAAGAAAGAGCAGCAATGTTTTTTTTTGAATACTCTGAACATACCAAGAATCGACCAATATTCATTCCAAATTTTTTTAATACTCTTTTTGATCTATATATAAAGGGATAAAAAAATTTTTGAAAAAAATTATTAAAGCAGTTTTTTTTAAAAATAAAAAAACTGCTCTTATTAAAGCAATCATAACACTCTTTTTTTCCATCAAAAAAAAGCCCATTTGCGCACGACAAACGCCCATTGTGTACCCATAGCGATGTGCTTATGTTTAGTTTTTTACAATGTAATGGAATGTCTAGTGACAATGTAGGAATGACATTATTTAGCATGACGTGCGTGGCTTTAGAGCGCGTTAAAGCTTTTTTAAATTTAAAAAAGCTTGGTCTTAGGCGCTCAAAACCAAGGATCATAAAAAAAACCTCTATTATATCTAGAAAAAAGTTTTTTTTATTTTTAAAAATGGCATCAAAAAATAAAAACTCATGATCAACTTTTGATAATTTAAGAGCTGGTAATAGGGTTTGTTCTATAAACACATCTTCGCCACCACGAAGTGTATAGAAGCGATGTACAACTAATATTTTTTTCTGTGCGTCAGTCATTAATTATTTATCTAAAAAAATATTGGGTTCCAATGTGAATTTTTCCTGAGCTTTTTCGTAATCATCTACCCGGCCAATATCTAGCCAGTAGCAATCAGATTCTTTTGTTATAACTTTTTTCTTTTGATCCAGTGCGCGAACAAGTAGGTCTGGCATTCCGATAGATTCACTATCTTTTATTAAGGAAATAAGGCTTTTGGATAGTGCATAAATGCCCATACTTACTTTAAATTTGTAAACGGGTTTTTCTATGTAATTAGTTAGTTCTTTAGAGTTTCCTATTTCTAACACACCAAAATCTATTTTTGTTTCTCTAGAAAATGTCGAAATCGTTGCATCAGCTTTTTGAGATAGGTGGTGGTCAAAAAAAACTTGAAAATTTAAAGAAGTTAAAATGTCCGCATTCATTACAAGGAAATTGTCGTCTAGATTTGGTATTAGTTTTAAAGCACCTGCTGTGTTTAATGGTTTTTCTTCGCGCACATAACGGATTTTCATTCCCCATTTTTCACCATTACCAAAGTAAGCCATAATCAGTTCTGCCAAGTGGCCTGTTGAGATGATAATTTCTTTGATGTTGTATCTTGAAACTTGTTTTAAAAGAATTTCCAAAATTGGATGATCTCCAACTGGAACGAGTGATTTTGGAAAATTATTTGTATAGGGCTTAAGTCTTGTTCCCCTCCCTCCAGCTAAAATAATAACTTGCATATTGTTCCTTTAAACCTGATATTCTTGTGGTTTATATTGATTAGGGTTACGTTTAATAAATTCAATCGTTTGTTCAAGCCCATCTAATAAGGATGTTTTTGCACTCCAGTTAAACGTTTCTTTTGCTAGGTTTGGATTTGAAAGTAATTTAATGACCTCACTTTTTTCGGGCCTTACTCGAGACTCATCTGTGATGACATTAAAGTTCAGGTTTAATATTTTTTTAACACTATCCACTAATTCTTGAATAGAACATGACTTACCCGTTCCTAGGTTGATCGTTTTTCCTATGGCAGTTTGACTTTTGGAAGCTTGAATAAATCCCGAGACTGTATCGCTTACATAGGTAAAATCTCTGATTGGAGAAAGAGAGCCTAATTTAACTTTATCCGGGTGAGTTAGGGCTTGTGAAATAATGGTTGGTATTATTGCACGCGCGGATTGCCGTGGCCCATAAGTATTAAAAGGGCGAATAATAGTGACTGGTAGTGCAAAGGAAAGATAAAAACTTTCTGCAATTTTATCGGCTCCTATTTTGCTGGCAGAGTAAGGCGATTGCCCCTGAAGGGGATGTTTTTCGTCTATAGGTGAATAAAGTGCAGAACCGTAAGTTTCTGAAGTGGAAGTGTGAATGACTTGAGTGTTTCTATTATCTAATGCAGCTTGAAGAACATTTAGAGTTCCAATGATGTTGGTATTCACATAACTTTGTGGGGCACAATATGAATAAGGAATACCGATTAGGGCGGCTAAATGAAATACGATGTCAATATCTTTAAGGGCTTTTTTAACACTAAAGGGGTCCGTGATATCTCCTTTAATGACTTCAACTTTCCTCAAAACTTCTTTTTGAGCATGTTCTAAGTTTGCAAGATCGGGAAGTGATCTGTAATGGATAAATGCCCGAACAGTGGCACCTTGCTCAACAAGGGCTTCCACAAGGTGGCTTCCGATAAAGCCCCCTGCTCCTGTGACTAAAACTTTTTTGCCATGCATGAAATAAGCATACCATGTCCTTAAAAAAAGATTAATAGTAGAGTTGGAAGCTTTTTGAAAAGGATGGGATTAGAAGACTTTTTTGAGCCGGTGTTTTTAAGTAAGGACAGAGGCTAGAATCGCCCAAAAATAAATAATCTTTAAAACCCTCGTCATTGTGATTTGGAAGGGTTTGGAGTACTTTTTTTGAGTCAAAATCTGAATAGAATTTTAAAAATTTCTTAACGGATTGTGCGCCTTCTTCGCAGGGGACAATAAGGAAAAAGTTATTTTGATTGAGGTGGGATTTAAGTTCTTGAGAAAAAAGAATTTTACCCAAATCACCCCAGCGGCTAAAATTACGTACAGAGCGGTAACTAGTTACAAAAACTGCTAATAGCATTAAAGAAACGGCAAGGAAGGGATAAAGTTTTTCATTATATTTTTTTATGACTTGAACGATGAAATAAAGTTGTACTCCAAAAAATGGGGCGAGTATTGAAAGCAAATATCCATCCGATATAGTCCAAGGGGAAAAGACAACAAGAAATGAAAGAAAAAAACTAATAGGAAGGATGCTGTAAATCACCCGTTCTTTTTTTTGAAAGCCATAAAAAAACTTATAATTGAAGATAAAACCGATAATCGAAAACATAAAAATACAAATAGAAGTAGGTTTTTTTAAATTTTCAAAAACGTGATTAAAACCATAAGACTGAGTATAACTTCCATGAGAGGCAATTTGTTTTAACAAAAAAACGCCCAAAAATAAAATAAACAAAAACCAGATATGCTTAAGTGTGTTACCCCACCCCCTTCTTATAGGGAAGTTTAAAATTAAAATAAAATACAATGCGGGAATAAAAATTAAAAACTGTGCTTTAGATAAAAATCCTAAAACTAATAAAATTGAACCCAATATGTAATAAGTAAAGTTTGAATGAATTAAATTTTTTCTGGAAAAAAACAATAAATTAAGTGCTCCGAAAAGCAGCACGATTTTTTCCTGTAGTGAGGGGTGTAAAAGAAGGTCGTGGAATCGATAAAACAAAACAGTAAAAACAAAAGCTAACGCAAGTGTGTTAAAGTGAATTTTTTCTTTTTTTATATATAAAGAAAAAAGTGTATGAATCAAAAAAAGGGTTAATGCCATGACAAACAAAAAGTTCAATAAATAAAGAGCGACGGGATGATCTAGAGTAGTACAATACAATAAATTAATCATGATAAAGTAAAGAGGCCTAAGCATGCCCCAACTTAAGTCAGAAACTAAAAAGGAATGAAAGGTGGACGCGACCCCCCCGGCTTTAATGGAGCGACAAACATCGAGTAAAGAAGCATCGTCCATTAAGCCGTACCAAGGTTGAAAATACAAAATGCTTGCTGATATAATTAACAAACAGAGATAAAAAAATAGTTTGTTCATTTTAAAAACAGTTGCCCTAGTCTTAACGCACTTATGCATGACCAAAATTTCATTACCTCGTTCCAGTTTGCGTCTTTAGATAATATTTTTTTTTCATAAAATTTTTTTAAAGTTTTTTTGTCAATCATCTTATCAAACTCACAAACAGATTGATTTAAAACTTCATAAACCCATGATTTAAGGGGGCCTGCAAGTAAATGTGGCAGTGGAGAGTTGAAGCCTATTTTTGATTTTCTTAGGCGTATTTTTTCGGGTAAAATATCTTTTAATGAGTCACGTAATATGCGTTTAGAAAAGCCACCCCCTACTTTTGAGTCAGAGGGCAATGAAAAACTGTAATTAACTAAGCGATAATCCATAAATGGCATTCGAACTTCTACCCCATGTGCCATAGACATAAGATCAAAATTTTTTAAAATTCTAGGTAAAAGCTTGAGATGAAAATCATTAAAAAGTAGTTTATTTGTTAAGTCAAGGTGCTCTGGTATTTTAAGGGGAAGTAAAGAATAAAGCGATTCAAATTTTAAAAAATAATTTTCTGATTTTGCTAGAACATTATTTTTATTTTTTAAATTAAATGTAAGTCGATTTAGATCTAAAGAATGACTTAAGTAACTTTTTCCAATAGACCTAACAAACCGCAAGAAGCTGTACCCCTCGCCTAACTGATCCTTAAATTGTTTGTAAAGTGATTTGAGTTGTAAAGGATGAGTTATGTTTTGAATGATTTGTGCGCTGAGATACCAATCATAACCCCCCAAAAGTTCGTCAGCACCATGTCCATCAAGCGTCACATACACATTGTTTTTTCTTTGGGCTTGATAAAGTCTCCAGGAACTATCAGTGAGTCCAAAATAAATGCTTTCAAAATCGGTTAACACCTTGTCGATTTCATTTTTTACGTCAGTTTCATTTGCTTCTATTGAAATTAAATCAGCGCCAGTTTGGTTGGCGACTTCTTTAGCAAAAGCATATTCATCTAGGGATCCAGAAAATCGGTGTGTAAAAGTTTTTTGAGAAAAATTTTCAAATGAGGTTTCATTTTTTTTAGATAAATAATGGAGTGCACAAGCTACAGCACTTGAATCTAATCCACCACTTAATGATGTGGTGACAGGGACGTCACTTACTAGTCTAATTTTGCATGCATCTAAAAATAGGTTTTTAAAGTCTTCTATTTGGTTTTCATACTTTAAATTAGAAGGAAAAACGTGATCAGCAGGTTCCCACCATTTTTTTATTTTAATTTCGTTTTTGCTTATTTTTAACAATGTTCCAGCTGGGACTGACTTTAAATTCTTAAACAATGTATATCCAGAGCCCTCAAGTAGTCCCGCATCAAAAAGAGCAGTAGAAATGCCTCTTTCGTCCCATTTTAAATCGATCTCATTTTTTATACTTTTAAATACTTTATATTCTGATCCAAAAACAAAATTTAAATCATCTTTAAAGTAGTATAGCGGTTTAATTCCGTATCTGTCTCTACACAGAAGAAGAGAGTCCTCAGATTCATCATAGAGTGCGAGTGCCCACATTCCATTAAACTTTAAAAATGCGTTTTCCCCCCATTCTAGATAGGACTTTAATACAACTTCAGTATCTGTTTGAGTTGTAAATTTATGCCCCTTTTTTTCAAGTTCAAACCTAATTTCTTTGAAGTTATAGATCTCACCATTATATGTAATCCAAAGAGTAGAGTTTTCACCCGCATGCATGGGTTGGTGGCCTAGTGGGCTTAAATCTAAAATAGCTAATCTGCGATGGCCTAATCCTACTTTTGTTTTTTCAAATACTTTTTCTCCGCTTCCGTCTGGCCCGCGATGTAAAATAGAGTCAGTCATCTTCCTTAATGATGATTCGTTAAGCTTATGAGAGTGATAATAACCTGCTATGCCACACATATATTATTTAAAGAGTAAGTTGTTGTTTGCTTTTATACAAAATGTAAACTGAAAATAAATTAATTGCGACCATGCTTGTCACAAAATATTTAGCCATTTGGATGTCTTGTTTTATAAAGCTAAATAAATGATGAAATGAAGCAAGAAAAGTTAAGAAAATAAAAACAGTTATAGAGTTATTTATTTTTTCAAGTTGAGCGTCATTTTTAATTAAAAAAGCAATTAAAACGAGAACAGCAGGAAGAGATTGAGTAGCGTATCTGCTAGCCCCCATTGATGCCACATGTGGCCCCATTAATAAGGGAGTTAGCATCATAAAAAAACCAAAGAAAATTAAGGTTATTAAGGTTTTTTTTTCAACCTTTTTAAGGTTCTTATGCCAGAAAATGCATAATAAAAAACCTAAAAAAAGTGGAACAATAAGTCGTAATAAAAAGTCAATGAGTTCGTTAAATGTAGGACCTGAGGTCATCGGAGAAAATCCGACAAAAGACTCTTTAAGTGCTGGATAAACTAAGGTGTTAAAAAGGTTTGGGTTACCATTGATAAAATCAATTATCCAATAAACTCCCCAAAAAGCGTGATTGGCAATTATGGGTTTTCCAGAGAACTCTAAAGCAATTAGCGCACCGAGTTTATAAATTAAAAGTTGACAAAACAAGATACTACTTAGAAAGATTAATTTTTTCTTAATCTCGGTTTTTGAAAATATAAAAAATGCTACCGGAGGAAATAGAAACAAACCGGTTTGTCTAGCAATGGTGGCAAGGATTAAGCCTCCAAAAATAGGGATATATGATTTTTTGATACACCCCATCAGTGCAATTATGAAGCCCAATAAAAATACTAAATCATTAGTCATTAAAGGATAGGTGATAAAATACCTAAAAAAATAGGGATTAAATAAGAGTAATGAAAAACAAAATAGGACTTTAGAGTGAGTTAATCCGATCTTATTTAGTATTAATAGAAATACGTACAAAATGAGAAACATTATAAAAATATTAAACATCTGAAATACGAAATATTCATCCAAACCAAGACCATGACTTAAGAGCCCTATTGAGTAGGGAATTAGAGCACGTTGTGCGTGATGAAACGGGATGGGTTTTCCATCCAACGCTAACGGGCCAGGTAAATGAGGAGAGCTTTTTGCTATTTGAAGATAGGATAGACCATCGTAATTATAAAGCTTATAGATTGATTCAGATTCAGTGGGCCATTGATTAGTGATTAAAACTAGAAAAAAGCCGACAATAATACAAAGTAAAGTTGAAGTTTGACTGTGTTTATTCATTTTTTATCGTAATAGACCAAAATCTATCAAAGTTACATTGAAATAGCTTAGAAAAGCTTATATTTTTACTTACACTAAAAACATAAAGTGGTGTTATGTTTGAAAAATAAGCCCTATTTTAAGGATTGATATGTCTCGCTTAAAAAAAATATTAATTACAGCAGCTGGAGGTGCCCCCGCACTTAACTTTGTGCGATCTCTAAGAGAATCAAAAGATAAGTTTTGGATTGTAGGTGTAGATTCTAATAAATACACACTGCAACGCGCCGAAGTGGATGAAAAATTTTTAATTCCTAAGGTTAAAGACGAATCTTATTCAAAAGTTTTAATGGATATTATTAAAGAAACCAACGTTGAGTTTTTGCACTGCCAAATGAGTTACGAAATGATCATGATTTCGGAATTAAGAGATAAGCTAAATTTAAAAACATTTTTACCTTCTCACAATACGATCGTGACTTGTGAAGATAAATACGCTTCATACGCGTACTGGAAAAAAGCAAACCTTCCAGTACCAGAAACACGGTTCTTAAATAATGAGCAAGACTTAAAAGAAAGCTTTAAGCAATTTGGCCCCAAACTTTGGCTGCGTGAAATTAGTGGTTCTGCGGGAAAAGGCTCTTTGCCCACTATTGATTTTGAAGAGGCTAAAAGATGGATAGATTTACACAAGGGATGGGGAAAGTTCACAGCAGCAGAATGCCTTGAACCTGAAACGATTACTTGGCAGTCTATTTGGAATAATGGCGAACTTGTTGTAGCCCAGGGACGCAAACGCCTCTATTGGGAATTTTCAAATCGAACTCCGTCGGGTGTTACGGGAATTACTGGTACAGGTGTTACGGTAAGTGATCCCGTTGTAGATGAAATAGCCTTAAAGGCGATTTTAGCGATTGATAAAAAACCAAATGGAATTTTTGGTGTTGACCTAACTTATAACAAAGCAGGTGTTCCAAATTTAACTGAAATTAATATTGGCAGATTTTTTACTACTCATTATTTTTTTACAGCAGCAGGATTAAATATGCCGGATATTTATGTTCAATTAGGATTTGGAGAGGCCCCAGAAAAAATAGAAAAAAAAATAAACCCTCTTCCCGAAAACCTTGCTTGGGTAAGAGGAATGGATTGTGAGCCGATTTTAATACCGATGAATAAAATAAATGAATACGAAATCGCATTAAATGAACGAATAAGTGCAATGAAGTAAAAAATGAAAATATTGTTAACTGGTGCAAGCGGATTTTTAGGTGAAACGATTCTAGAAGAACTGTTACGCCAAAAAGTCAAAGTAATTGCATTATCTCGCAAAAAAAGAAATTCCATAAAAAACTGTGAATTTATTAAAATAAACTTACTAAAAAAAAACGAAATAAAAAAGGTATTACATAAAAAAAATTTTGATACAGTCATTGATGTGGCAGCGATCATCCCCACACAAAAAAAAGACAATGAAAAACGTTACTCAAACAATTTTAAAATGACCAAAAACTTGTTAGATGCGATAGATCCCGGCATGCTAAAATATGCAATTAAAATAAGCACAATCGATGTTTATGCAAGTAAGGATGGGATTAACCGCCTAAACGAAAAAACTAAAACCAAACCTACAAATGGATACGCTTTTTCAAAATTAAAAAGTGAAGCACTATGGAGTTCTTGGAGCAAAAAAAATAAAACCCCTCTTGGCATCTTGAGAAGCACACAAATATTTGGAGAAAAAGATAGGACTAATAAATTTATTCCAACCCTGATAAGAGCAAGTAAAAACAATAAAAAATTTATATTAAAAGGCGATGGGAACGACAAACGAGATTATTTGTATGTCAAAGATGCCGCCAAAATAGCTGTAATTTGTGCTAAAAAAAAAATAAATGGAATTTTTAATTTATCAACAGGGAGACAAGTGAGCTTGAATCAAATTATAAAACATGTTGAACGCCATTGTATGAAAAAAATTATATTAACTAAACAAATAAGAAAAAAAGGGAAAAGAGATTTCATTGTTAGCAATAAAAAATTATTGAATAAAATTGGAAATTATAGATTTACACAAATTTATACTGCTTTAAAAAAAACTTATGATTATTTTGTTTGATTTTGATGGCACTTTAGTTGACGTCAAAGATAAATATTACCATGTCTATTGTGATTTTTTAAAAAAACACAAGGCCAAGCCAATGGGTTTAGATAAATTTTGGGATTTAAAGCGCTCGGCGTGTGATAGTGATAAAATTCTATCAAGCTCCGGAATGGACACGGGTTATTCTAATGAGTTTTTAGCACATACAATTGATAAAATTGAAAATCCAGAAAATCTTAAAAAAGATAAGCTCATTAAGGGAGCGTTAACTGTATTGTTTGAGTTAAAAAAAAATCACCAACTTTATTTGGTTTCCGCGAGAAGAAATAAAGAAAATCTAATTTCGCAACTAAAAGAGAACAAAATCTTTGAATGTTTTGAAAAAATTATAACGCCGCGTCGATTTTTTAAAACCGTAAATAATTTTGAAAACACTCCTAAGTCCGAAGTGTTAACTGAGATGGGTTTGAATAACGCCGTTAATTTAATTGTCGGAGACAGCGGAATGGATATGCTAACAAGTAAAAAAATAAATGCATTATCCTGTGCGGTTAATACGGGAATAAGGTCGACAGAAATATTAAAATCTTATCAGCCGGATTTTATGATTGATTCAATATCCGATTTTTTACCTATAGTGGATATCGTTACTAAAACAATAAGAAATGAGAAAGAAAAAAAATGAGATGGGTTTTTCGATCGTAAAGGTATCTAGTTTTTACCATGGGTTTTTACTAGATCACTTTAGAAAACATTCTTACAAACAGGACGTTACATACGCTAAAATGCGAAGTGACCTTATGTTGGCTAATTGGGGTGGAGCCGATTATTTTGGAAAATATCTTGTTGATATGGGAGTGGATTTTAAAGAATTTATTCATAATGCAGCTCCAATGCAGAAACAGTGGGCCGCTGAGAATGGAATTAATGGACATTTAAGTCCTACTGATATTGTATTTGAACAAATTAAAAAAGAAAAACCCGATGTTGTCTATCTACAAGACAGCCTTGGCTTCCCTTCTGATTGGATCAAGGAGTTAAAAAACAAAGTTCCATCAATAAAACTTATTTTTGGATGGTGCGCCTCTCCTTATGGTGAAAATGATCTAAATAAATTTAGATCATTTGATTTTATGCTTACTTGTAGCCA
>Ga0066639_10001701_pt1 | contig 19586 bp, 3 predicted proteins | sample CryGeyCG2114_010_2_FD_59504 | JGI IMG/M metagenome (GOLD analysis project Ga0066639, IMG submission 59504) | Groundwater microbial communities from aquifer - Crystal Geyser CG10_big_fil_rev_8/21/14_0.10 | ecosystem: Environmental > Aquatic > Deep subsurface > Groundwater | place: USA: Utah...
TTTTCCCGTATTTGAATATGCTTTTTTGAAGGTAGTGGGAGAGGTATTCAGGATATGCCGTGTGTATTGCCGTAGCATCCCATAGCATGCCTTCCATATATACAGGGTATTTCACATTATAAGCGTCAAGTATTGTCATGATCTCCTGTGCCCTGCCGACAGCAAAGCTCGGTATCAGTACCTTACCTTCATTCTTCATCGTTCGTTCTATTGCATTGAGCAGGCTCTTCTCAGCCTCTACCCTTGGAGGCAGGTTATTTTTTGCTCCACCATAGGTAGATTCAATAATCATGGTTTCAATCCTTGGAAAATTCGTATACGCTGGATCTATGAGCTTGGAGTGTATAAAGTTCAGATCGCCTGTGTATAGGATGTTATGCAGGCCTTCACCTATATGCAGGTGAACTAAAGAGCTGCCTAGCAGATGTCCAGATGATTGAAGAGTGAGTCTCACATTAGGCGCAATATCAGATACCTCCCCATAATCCAGTGTTATTGAGTGTTTGAGCGTCTTCTCGACAGCCTTTTTACCGTAAGGGGGTGTCACGCCGCTCTTCTGGCACACATCAATGTAGTCCAGAGATAACAAAGCCATCAAGTCCCTTGTAGGTGCCGTGCAGTATAGAGGTCCGGTGTATCCGTTTTCATAGAAGTATGGTATGTATCCAGAGTGATCTGTATGTGCATGCGTAAGGCATATGGCATCAAGATTATCAATGTTAAATTCAGGGAGTGTTATTGCAGGGAATTCACCTGATGACGGATCAACACCCGCGTCTAGAAGTATATTTGAATGCTTGGTCTGTACAAGCAGGGAGCTCTTTCCTACCTGTCTGCATCCTCCCAAACAGGCTATCCTAACCCACTCATCATTCTTGTTTCCATCTGTAGGTATTTCCGTGTTTATCTTCATTCCAACCTTGTTCAGGAACTTCTTCCTATAATCTATCTCAGTATGCAAGAGCTTCCTAACAGCTCGTACGACGTCAGAGTTTATTGCTGGAGCTCTCTCTATCTTGGGTAGCCACAGAGTCTCGTTTTTTATGGATTTGTAGGTTTCCCCATTTCTCCCTATTATTACGCCTGGTTTCTGAGCCTCTATGATAACCTTTCCAAGCTCGGGTTCAAAGTATATCTCCTTTATACCAGCACTTTCAGGCACAATCTCATTTATCTTATCCTTGGTCTTTTCCATGTCCATTGTGATACTCAAGTCTGGTCTTACCTCTAGTCTCTTCTTGAGTTCCCTGACTATGCTTTTTATTGGAATCTCACTGTTTCTGAAGAAGTCCTTACTCTTTGTATACAAAACTATCTCAGATCCCTCAAATTTTACCTCAGAAATCATAGCGTTTTCTGGTAATTTTGATTGTAGCTCTTTTAGAATCGACATTTTACATCCTTTGAGTTTAGAATAATTACAAATCTATTCCAGAAGCTTGGCTACCTGGTCGTTTGTCATTCTTTTAATACCGCTTTCATCAATAACAACCACATCTATTCCGCTTCCACCGGAAGCGATGTCCCTTTGTGTTGCAGCATGGACAGCTCTGGCAACTAATTTCTTTCCCTGCTCTACAGTCATTCCTTCCTTGTATCCGTTTTCCAGCACACCGAATGCCATTGGCGAACCTGATCCTGTTGAAAAGTATTCCTTTTCCTCACTCACAGCTCCAGCAGCATCAAAACTGTATAGCCTTGGTTTGATGTCGTAGCCGCCTACGACAAGTTGAACATAATACGGGTAGTATCTTCTTGCATATAAGATGTTACTTATTAAGGATGCAGCAGCCTTCACGCTTATCCTCTTCTCCTCTTTCAGCTTGTATAGCTTTAGTTCTGCAGATATGTATTTGTTAAGGGCCTGGCCGTCACCTTCTAGACCAGCAATGGTCATTGCCATATGCTCATCGATATCTAGGATTTTGTTAGCATCTTTGTTGGCAACCAGATAACCCATAGTTGCTTTCCTATCTGCGCCTAATATAACAGCGCCACTGCAAACAAGACCAACTGTAGTAGTTCCTGTTTTTCTCTTTTCCATGTTGTGTTGTTCCATCTGAATCACTTATATACTGTAGAACGAGTACAGTTAATACTTGTTCTTATTGCTTATAAACTTTTTGCCAATACTTTATAAATCTTTGGGAAAACGGATGACCTTATATTATTCCCTATATTAATAATCCTGGAATTAATATAATATTATGAAGTGGGTTGCCATTTTTGTAGTTATAATGCTATTTGTTACCTATACTTTTATACATAATCCTGCTTCTGCCCAGCCTGCTCAGGCATGCGAACCAAACGAAATCAGGGTATGTGGAACCAACATAGGCGAATGCGTATCCGGTTTTCAGGTCTGCGAGAACGGAGCCTGGGGAATATGCGACGGACAGGTGGGCCCTTCACAAGAGATCTGTGATAATCTCGACAACAACTGCAACGGCCAAACTGATGAGATTGGATGTGATTGTTCTGACGGTGAGACGAAGTCGTGCGGTTCTAACATAGGCACTTGCACCTCTGGTTTCATGGCCTGCGTTGAAGGCACGTGGGGCATGTGTGTCGGAGACATAGAGCCGCAGGATGAGGTGTGCGATAATCTCGACAACAACTGCAACGGCGAGATAGATGAGGGCCTAGACTGCCTGGCCTTGCCTGCATGCACAGAAGGTGAAACCAGGTTATGCGGTTCTAACATAGGTGAATGTTCTTCTGGTGTCAGAACCTGTTCAGATGGTGTATGGGGAGAATGTGTAGGAGATGCAGAACCACAAGAAGAGATATGTGATGGCCTGGATAATAATTGCAACGGCGAGGTAGATGATTCATGTATATCTGGTCCTTCAGGACCGGAACCACCACTTGCATCCGGCGGAGATCCTGTCATACAGGCACCACTGCCAAGGGATCTAACACCTCCTCTCATGATGAGCCAGAGTCCTGGTTATCACCCACCTGAGGTGATGCTCATAAACCCAAAGGATAACAGCTTGGTTGGTGTGACACAACAATTCGGCTGCGTGATCATAAATGACAGCAGCACAACAAGCATAGACCTGTACGGGGAATGGGACGGTGGCTGGCATTTGAACCAGACGCACACAGACATGGAGTATGAGCTGCCAAACAGGACAGTATACAGTACAACCTGCTTCAGCGGTGATTGTGCACTTTCTAACCCTCCTAAATACGCCGTGGATGATGTTCTATCAACCTACTTCTCCGATACTAATGCGGGAGGCCAAGATCCTCCAGGTGAGTACTGGCTGGCGGAATTCCAGGGAAACTACAGCATAAACAAGGTTCACATATACTGGTTTGGAGTTATCGGGGATTATTATGCTTTGGCAGGCGGAAAGAACAACACAATATATATTCAGTACAGACATGCTAATGGTTCTAGTGTTTGGTTTAACGTCTCTGAAATAAATCCGTCCGGCGGTTTGGGCAACATGAATAAAAACTATACCTTTGCTCCTGTGTATGCCAGTGCCATGCGCATATACAGGCCAAACGCCTCAGAAACAACGTATGGGTTTTATGAAGTAGATTTCTATGGAGTTGGAAGCGGCTTCACTGTGGCAGGCATAGAAGATGGTGCTCATTATTGGAACTGTAAAGCGCATTATTCAACACAGGAGATATTTGCCGCAGCTAACTCCACTGTATATAGGGGCGCACAGATGGTTGAGCTGAAATACCCATATGATCATCACATAAAAAATACAGCAGTAAACACAACCTTCAAGTGCGATGCAGGCATGAAGAACCTTGTCAATGTCAGCCTCTGGGGCAACTGGTCAGGCAGCTGGCATCTGAACCAGACAATATACATGCTTCCTGTGAATTCCTCGGGATATACGAACAACACAAACCAGTTCAGTACAACCCAGAACCCTGACGGCAGCTTCACCACGTACTTCAGGCCTGATGCCACATACGGGACTGACACGTACATAGAGAGTGGTGCCGGCGCCCATGACCCGTCAGGATATCTAGAGATAATCTCAGATTATAATAAACATGGTATTCTCAGATTCAACCTGGACAAGCTGACTGCGATAGGGGCAGAAGTGGTTGAGGCCAAATTCAACCTGACACCCAAGCAATCAGGAATTGCATGTATAAGCTTTAGTGGTACAGTCCCTATACATATCCAGAGGATAACAAGCAACTGGTCTGAATCAGAAGCCAACTGGACGCACAGGAATTCAACAACACAGTGGAATACAGCTGGGGGTGATAGAGATGGAGCCTATCAAGAAGGTCTTTCGGAAAGTAATGTCTACGAATCATGCAGTTCAAAGAAGACAGCAACCTTCACCATCACATCACTTGTTCAGGATTGGGTGACTGCCAAATACCAAAATCATGGTTTAATACTCACACTTACCGGTGCAGATAATACGCAATGGCACAGCTCAGATAGTGTTAGTTACCGTCCATTATTAACCGTGACTTACTTTGTTCCAGACGGAGCTAATGCAGTGTTTAATGTAACGAATATGTCTCAAGGCAGCTATGCGTGGAACTGCGAGGCATATAACAATACAAAGTCAGTTTCAGCTCCAGCCAATTTCACGCTTAATATAAACCCATGCCTGCCACCAACTGATGAGGACTGGAACATCTCATATTTGTGTAACATGTTTGATGAGGAGTTATATCTTGGAGCCAACAAGGATTTGAACGTATTGGATGGCGGCGAATTGAATCTATTTGGAACCAAACTTTGGATTACAACTTCAAAGAACGACAATTCTAATCTACATGTCTGGCCAGGAGGCGAGTTCCAGGTCATGAATGATGGACCCATAGGATCGATGATAAATGCCTCAAACCTTCACACAAATTATTCCATCATAGTGTATTCAAATTCTAATTTTACCATGGTGTACTCACACCTTGAAGGTGCTGGATGGGCAAACGTTGAAGGGCAGAGAGGTCTTGAAATAAAAACAGGAAACATGACGTTCGAGAATAATATTGTTAAAAATAATTATAATGGTATATATCTACTCACGTCAAATGTCACAATAAAAAATAACCAGTTCATGAACAATGACAGGAGTGTTTCAGTTAATTTACAAGGATCCATTATACCTGAAAATGTAACCATAAAAAATAACACGTTCTTAGGCGATTATAAGTCAATTTCTATAGATGGTGATGCGGCTACTCATTCTACAATACATAACATCACAATAATTAACAATACAATAAAAAATTGCTTAAGTGATGGTATTAGTATAATTGCCGTACCCAATAGCACTATAACCAATAACACAATCGTTGGTTGTGTAGGTCAGGCAATTACAGTTTGGGGAGGTCATGGCTTTATGGGAATGTATGAAACAAATTTTTATAACAACAACATATCTTACAACATCATAGCTAATACCACAGGATACGCAATCAAACAAATTTTGGATATAGGCTATGGGATTGAAAACAGTACATTTTTGTACAATGTATTTGAAAACAACACGTATGGAATATACCTTAATCCGGATAATCCTGGTGTAAACACCAATTTCACTAGCTGTTTTATAAATAACTCCATATACGACTATGAAACCGTTGGCAATCATGATAATTTCATAAACATGACATTCAACAAGAGTTCTGTTATTATAAGCGGTTTAGGAAATCTTACATTCATATGGTATCTGGATGTGCATGTAAAGGATCATCTTGGAGATGATATTTCTGGAGCCAATGTGTCAGTTTTCAACACATCCAAGGATTTGGCCTTCTATGACCTGACAGAGGTGTCAGGATCCATAGAGCCGACTCAACAGCTTGTGGAGTACATACAGGGACCTGACGGACAGCATTACTGGACGAACTACACCATAAACGTGACAAAGTCAGGATTTATAAACTATTCTGGAGAAATCAACCTGACCGGCAGCATCATGCTTGATGTGCAGCTCCTGAAGCTGGGGGAGGTGGAACCGTATCTGGAGCTTCCTGTAAACATGTATAACGTACCGCGCCAGGGACTCATGGTGATAAACGCCAGCTTTTTGTGTGTGGACGGTTACTGCGGCAACGTGTCCGCCACTCCGAGATCCATGTCAGGAATGCAATCCTTCAAGGTCATCAGTGACGTGTTTGACGCCAGCCCGTTCTTCATAGCAGAAGGCAGCAAGATGCAATACAAGGAACTGAATGAAGGCGATTCCCTTAACGCCTCATGGATCGTGAACGCAAGCGGATCACCAGGCCAGTATCAAATTGATGCCAATTTCAGTTCTAACATGAGCCTCTCAGGAAGTACCGCCCAGCGAACTGTGACTATAAAAACACCACCTGCAGTGCATCTAAATTCACCTGCAAATATGACGTTGGTCAACCAGAGCTATGTGGAATTCGTTTGCAACGCATCTCATGCTGACAAAATAAAGAACATAAGCCTTTACTCCGACATGCAGTCTGAATATGCGTATGACAAATCGATGATACTCTGGTACCACCTGAACAACGATACTCTTTACGGGGAAAGCAGCAACTTCATATATGACCACAGCGGATATGGGACGTCTACCAACGACATTTATGATGACGCCCAGCCTACTGAAGCAGGAAGATTTTATGGCGGCTTCCTGTTTGACGGCGACGGCGACGAGGTTCACATATCACAGAGCGGGGTGGTAAACGTCTCCAGATATGCGGAGCTTACTGTTTCCCTCTGGGCCAACCGAACCACCCAGTCCAAGAACGAGCCTTTCATAGGGAATAGCGGGGGCAGCTTCCTGCTGGCCGCAGGCGATGACGGCACTGTAAATGTCTATCTTCTCACAAATTATGATGGCGGTCCTTATTGGTGGCAGGCAGCAAAAACAGACGACTTGGGCATCACATGGAAGAACGAATGGCATCATGTTGCATTCACATACAACTCAAGCAACAACTATACCAAGATATACGTTGACGGGAAGCTCAAGAAATTCAACGAATATGCTGCAGGGGGCCCTTTGATAGACATTCCTGGAGACATCTGGATAGGATATGAAAACAACAGATACTTCAACGGTACACTGGACGAGATTGCCATATTCAACCGCACTTTGTCTGATGAAGAGGTTTCACAACTATACAGTTCTTGGAAGAGGATAGAAACCAAAATCTATGGAGGAAGAAACGTGGAAGAATATGCCAAATTCAATTACACGCCACAAGACGGAGAATATATATGGACGTGTGATGCGTGCTCCTACACAGATAGTGTTTGTGCATTCAATGATACAAACAGGACCCTGAGGATTGACAGATTTCCCGGAATAGAATTCATTCCGCCGACTCCGGACGAAGGGACCTTTACGTCGAATAGCCGGACCCAGGTGAACACGTCAGTTGCTGATGTTTATAGTCCTAAAAACCTTACAGCCTTCATAGACTGGAACCGAAGCCTTGTAGGCTGGTGGACATTCAACGAGAATGCAGGCCAGACTGCATATGACAAGTCATCATGGGGCAACAACGGAAGGCTTGGTTCAAGCACAGGAGCAGATTCCCAGGATCCTGACTGGACATTCTACGGCAAGTTCGGTCCTGCACTGGATTTCAATGGAGTTAGTACTAATGGAGACTATATAAACGTAGGTACTGATTCAAGCTTGGATATAAAATGGAATATAACAGTCGAGGCTTGGATAAAACCAAGAGACTCATCACCTCCCTCTTACCAGTTTATTCTAGCCAAAGGTGATATAATGGATGACGAGCAGCAGTATTGGTTATTTGTGAATGCAACAGGTAACATACTTTTTGGATATGCTGACAGGCTTCATATAGGTTCGGACGTGGTCGGATCCTCAAAAACATTGGATGAGAATAAAATGTATCATGTTGTTGGTGTGTTTAATAGCACAAACCTAATGATGTACGTAAATGGGAATTTAGAATGTATAGAAGACAAGACTACCACACCAACTGCCGGCAGTACACAAACTTTAACCATTGGCGCCATGTATATTTTTGGATATGGAGTAGTATCATCTTTCAATGGAACAATAGACGAGGTGCGCATATGGAACAGGTCCTTGTCTAACGAGGAAATAAATGCTTCATATAATGCTGGTCTGCAGAGGCTTTATGCAAACTTTACAGGTCTTATAGACGGAGACTACAAATATATTTCCTATGTCCAGGATATTTCAGGCAACATAAACCAGACAGAAAGAAGGAATTTCAGCTCAGATCAGAAAGATCCCAGTATATGGTTCGTCGATCCGACAAACCATGACGGAAAGCACATACCCAATAATTGGAGCTATGTGAATGTTTCTGTGTTTGACACTGTTTCAGACAAGAATATGACAGCCTTCATAAACTGGAACCGCAGCCTCTTGGGATGGTGGTCATTCAATGAGAATACGGGCACGGTTGCTGCAGACATCTCGGGATGGGGAAATGATGGTGGCTTGGGACCGAATGATTTTGATTTTTGGCCTGTCTGGACAGAAGCAGGCAAGTTTGGGCCAGGTCTGAATTTCAACGTAAAAAATCAGAGCGTCCAAATACCTAGTTCAAACAGCTTGACTGATGTGTTTAATTTCAGCATCGAGGCATGGATAAACCCATCCTCAATAGGGTCTTCAGGCTATATATTGACAAACTATAATCCTGCCAGTACTGCAGAAAATAGTGTGTTGTTATACAGATCAGGTTCCAGAATAAACTTCAAGGCAGATGGCACTCAAACAGTCATCACGGATTCAGGATCGGTATCAACACATAAGTGGTACCATGTAGTTGTGAATGTGGACGCAGGGGATGAGATAAGCATATATATCAATGGTATGGAAAGGGGTTCTACTACTGTTGTGCCTGCTGGACCTTTCCTTGTAAGCGAGAATCCATTCGTAATAGGACTGCTTCCACAAATGCCATACACGGGTCAGTTCACCGGAACCATAGATGAAGTGAGGATCTGGAACAGGACGCTAAGCGGGGATGAGATCAATGCCTCATACAAGGCCGGATTATACAGGCTGGAGAACAACTTCACAGGGCTTCCTGACGGCTATTATGAGTACAAGGCCCACGTGCAGGACCTTGCAGGAAATTTGAATGAGACTGAGATGAGGAATGTCACCATAGACGTCACATCCCCGAACATATGGTTCGTGGATCCGACAAACCCGGATGGCAAAAAAACTGCAAGAAACTGGAACTATGTAAACGTTTCTGTCAGCGATGCCACGCATCCGGATAATGTCACGGCATTCATAGACTGGAACCGAAGCCTTGTAGGCTGGTGGGCGTTCAACGAGAACACAGGACAGATTGTGCATGATAAATCCAGCTGGGGTAATGATGGCGTTCTTGGAAACGATTCTAGTGATCCGGAATCTCGCCAGATGTCTTATCCAAATTGGACGGACGGAAGGTTTGGAAGCAGTCTTACATTTGATGGCGTTGATGATGAGGTGATAATACTTGATTCCCCTAATTTTCATGAAGCACATGAAGGTCTCATGGTCAATGTGTGGATCAAGGAATATCATGAAGACTATTACAGCACACCAGGCTCACCGATATCCCGCTGGTACAGCGGAAATTTTGAGGGCTGGGGCATGAGGGAGAATAATTGGTATTCAATGGACACTGGTGACACTTTAAGGGCATTAGATGCCGGTAGAATAGTCACAGACAACCACTGGCATATGTACACGTTTGTTTACAACCTTACATATGTGGCCAGCTACGTGGATGCAATGCCGAATGACCTGAGTGTTACAGAAGCTCTGGATGTTGACTTTGATGGGAATATGAGCATAGGAAGAAGCGGCATGCCAGATGGAACATATTTCTTCCCTGGAATTATAGAAGATGTCATGATATTCAACAGACCTTTGAGCCTCGAGGAACTGCAGGCATTATATGACGCAGGATCCTATAGACTTGAGCAAAACTTCACAGAGCTAGATGAAGGCGTCTACAACTACACTGCCTATGCGCAGGATGTCATGGGCAACATAAACCAGACTGAAACCAGAGGTGTAACAGTTGTGCCTACAATCCTGAATCTTGACAAGCTGATAAATCCACAAACAGTTGTCGCAAGAACAGAGGAGCCTGTGGAGGTTTCCGTTATATTGGAGCTAGAAGCACTGGCCAATGAGGTGTTCTCCATAAACGTATCAGACGATGTGCCAGACGAGGCCCCTGACAGGATATTCACGCCGCCTGAAGTAGAGGACGTGCATGTCTATTTCCATGAATCTGGAGGACTGCAGACAGAAATCACAGGAGATACTGGTGTAACAGTTACTGTGCAGAATCAGATAATAAACGTGACAATACTAAATCTCACAGAGACTACATTAGGAAAGAATGCTGTTGAAGGAGATTACATAAACATAACATACAACATGACAAGCTCTGAGATGGAGCCTGACACTGAAGTTAATGCGACCACTAATGTGAGCATAGCTGATATAGACATGATAACAACCGATGCTAACATCACAAAAACAATCTACTCTGCAGTTGTTGTGCTCAGGGGATATAAGAGTGTCTGGATACCTGATCCGTCAAATCCACAGAACATCTCAGTCAGGATTGCAATCTACGCCATAGGCGGTCCTATAGGCGAGATAGAGCTTTCTGATTACCTGCCTCAGGGTGCTGCCATATATGAGCATGAGGTGAAATATTTCAACTACACGAATGATGTCATCATGCCTCTTACAGATCCCAATGGTTATGAGATGACAGGTCCGTTCCAGGACACCCTGCCTGACGGGACATACGTGGATATATATTTCTATAACTTCTCGAAGAATTGTAATAATTGGGGTTGTTATCTTTACGACAAGGATAATATAACCATAGATTACAACACCACAGTGCTTGGTGGAGGCACATGGGAGCTTCCAGCCATACTTGGAGGATTTGATCCATCATATAACAAGCACATAAAAACAGAGATGTATACATCTGCAAGTGTCCCTTCATTCGATGTCATGGTTGAGACACTAACCCGTACAATAGTGCCAGGGGATGTTGTCAAGGCAAAGCTCACCATGCTCAATGTCGGAGGACCTCTGGCTAAGGTGGATGTGCATGCAATATCATCCATCAAGACCATGGATGGGGATCTTATAATAGAGAAGTCAGAGACATTTGCTGTGGTGGAAACCAAGGAGAAGGAGCTTGTTTTGATGGCTCCAAGCACACTAGAACCTGGAATATACATATTTGAGGTATTTGTAACATATACAGGCAGAGAGGCTGTGTCTACTGATACATTCGAGGTTAAGGGATCAGGCTCGTCAGGTACTGGCGGTGGATTAGATATCTTGGCTGACATGTTTACATACATATTCGTCCTTCTAGGTGTGATATTAGCAGCAATATTCCTGATAGTTGTTGTGTTGCTTAAACGAACAGGACATCATGAGCTTGAGCCTCCACCACCAAGGCCGCCTAGTTTAGCATAGCCTTAGAAAAAATCTGGTTATACAAGTCTTTTATCTGATTGTAATAAACAAACGCCTCATTATAAGTTCTTGATATCTTAAGCTGCGAATATATGAGATTGGCCTTCTCGTATACTGTCTGGGCCTCTTCAACCTTCCCATCCCTTAGGCATCCCATCGCACTGGAGATAGCATCTTCGAAATCATCCTCCAGTGTGTTTTTACCTATTTGTCTCTTCCTCTGATGCACGTTATTTAGAACATCCTTTGGGATTTCAGCTATGGGTTCAGGAAGGCTCTTTTTGGAAGTGGGTTTAGGTGTGTCCTCAGTAGGCGGTTCAGGTCTTATCTCAGTTCTCGTGGTCTCTATAATTCTAGGCTCTGACACCACAGTATACTCCCTTCCCTTGCTTTCTACCTGTCTAAGCTGGTGTTCAAGCTTTCGTATCCTATCCGCAAGTATTCCCACCTGGGATTGCATTCCAGAATTATCAGGCTTGGAGTCCGTTGATACACGCTGCTTACTAACCATCTCGAAATACTTGTTTTCAAGATCCTGCATCTTCTCCTTGACCAGGTTTCTTGTAGCTTCCATCTTGTTTAGCTCAGTTCTAAGTATCTCTTCATAATCCCCAGGCAGTTTGCCCTTTGACACCTGATCCTTCTTAGCGCTTATTAGCTGCTTTTGCATTTCCTCTAACTCACCTTTTAGTTCAGATATATCATTCATTGAAGCAAAGTTGGTATTCAGCTGAAGAACGCCCTTATCCACATCCTTGAAACCCTTCTGTTTCATTGTTACCAGCAGCTTCTTCATGAGCTCTTTCATATCCTGAACCTTATCATCATAACCTAGGTTTAGCTGCTTCAGTCTTTCATCATACTTAACCAAATCATCCTTTGTGGCAAGCTTCTCCACCTTAAGCTCAACCATGTCCACAGCCTTCATAACCTCATTAAGCATATCCTTGTTGAGATCTATCCTTTCCTGGTACTGCCTGAACTGCTTCATCTTATTGTTGATCTCAGAGAAGATACTCTCAACCTTGCCTGCCTGCCTTTCAACAAACTTCTTATCATCCTCTAATTCATTCAGCTTGCTCTGAAGCTCCTCAAAGACAGCCACTATATTCTCAAAGCTCTTGATTTTGGTTAGTATGCCCTTTATCTTATCATTACTTTTGTTGAGCTCATCCAGCTTTACTTCAAGTGATTCTATCTTGGCCTGGAAATGTATAACCTCTTCTGAATAGGTGGATAATTCCTTTCTTATCTTCTGCGGGTTTATCTCCTCTGTCATGTCCTTCATCTTTGCGAAACCAGTCTCGACCGTGTTGAACATGCGCTCCTTCTCAAGCAAAGAGGATCTCAATTCACCTATCTCTTCAGAAAGCCTTGAAATCCTTTCATCAGTGGCCGCTCTTTGCGTATCCAGTGCCTCAAGCTTACCTTCTATCTTCTCAACCTTAAGCATCACGTCATCCACGCTAGTGTTGCTTGGCTTTTTTTCCTTCACCCTTCGCGTGTCAGGCTCTATAGGCTTATTTCCTTCTTCCTTTTCAAGAGCCTTAAACTCTTCAGGAGATATCACATTCTCTTCTTCTGATATATTCTCCTTCGGTTCTATTGCCTTCTTAGAATCAGCTTTCTTTTTTGCCATGAATTTCACTTTTTCGTAGTTATGTTTAAATGTTCTTCGAGCGAGGTTATATAGATTTTGGCCATCCTGAAGTTTCCAAGCTTCAATTTGTCATTTGCAAGCTTAAGTTCAAGCTTTACATCAAATACATCCTGGCCTGACTTCTCCATGTCAGCTATCTTCTTCTCTATAATCTCCAGCCTTGCTGCAAAGGACTTGTACTGGTTCATCTCATCATCAGTTATCTTGTGCGGATTGTGCCATGTGGGTCTGAAGTTTACGAAGTATGGCTTACCGTCGTTATACTTGGGGTTCTGTAGCATGCCAACACCAATTGATTGCCTTGATATTCTGTTTGCATATTCTTCCCCGTACTTTTCCCTGCTCTTCTTTATGTCTGTCAAGGATTTAGTGTTTAGCTGTACATCTGTTAGCACGTTACCAGCTACAGCTTCCTTGAAATCCGCAAGCACCTGTGAACACATGATAAGGCCTATTCCCCACTTTCTGAACTCTCTGCATGCCTTTTCTAAGGCTATGTATCCTCCCTTGCCCCCGTACTTCTCCAGTAACCTGTGAACCTCGTCAAACACTATAAGCATCTTTAGTGTTGTTGATTCTTCCCAACCAACGGCGAATATTGAATCTATTATCTTCTGGACAGCCTCATCATACTGTCCCGGCTTTAGCTTGTCTAGCGTGAATACTGTTATCTCTCCTGGTATCATGTACTTCTTTACGTCTATCTCCATGTTGGGATCTGTTACCTCAAAGATCATACCCTTGTAAGGTCTTACCTGCATCTTATCCATGCCAAACATCGGATAGTGCTTGAGTAGGTTCTCATCCTTCAGAGACTTCACAAACCCTGTCCATTGTGCCGTAGGGTCAAACACTATGACAGGTATCTTCCTCTCAAGAGCCTCCTCTACGAACACAGATGCGCTTACACTCTTGCCAGCACCTGTAGATCCCGCAACCACGGCATGTGTTGTCAGGTCATCCGGATTGAACCAGGCTCTCTTGTTGGTTTCCGCAATCCTGCCTATCCAAAAAGCGTTTTCAGTAGCTTGCGGAAGCTTGTTGTAGTTCAGCGGGAATACGTATCTGGCCTTTGATTTCTTCCATTTCTTAAACCTCTTCCTGCCAACGTAACCAGTGGCAGCCAGGACAGCTATTATAATTCCGTATATTATATATTGGCCCATGACTGATGTCCAGAAGTCCTCAACTATATCAAAAGGCTCTATCCTTTTCACAGATCTGTCCCCAAACTCTGCAAATACCTCAAGGAAGTAGTTTCCTAGAGGAGGATCAATGCCAAGCAATGATATGGTCCTTATGAAGCTGTCAACGTCTGTTAGCTCTATGGTCTCGTTTTGCACTGCAACTACCTCTTCTGTATCACCGTTTTTGACGAAGTAGAAAAGGGTCACGTTGAACTTCTCATTAAACCCTATATTCTCAAGGTCTACGCTGAACTTCAGGTCACCATTAGGAGTGGTAGTCGGTGTTATAAGATCAATAAGCATTGTAAGGGAATCGTCACCACTTGAAGATACCCTTATGGTCACGGGTATCTCCTGAGTCTTCTTTCCAGAAGATACTGTGATTGTTCCTGTGTATATACCAGTATCCGTACTCTCTGGGATGGACACATAGATATTTGTGTTCCTGGTTTGTTCAGGATCTATATCCAAGGTTTGGTTCTGGAATGTTATGAATTGTTCAATCTCCCCAGACACGCCTAGCAACAAGCTAATTCGAGCTTGTATGTTGTTTGTTATAGACATGATATATGTCTTGTTTTCTCCCAGTTGGAGTCTGACATCACCTATGGTTGTCTTGACTGTGAATGGGAATGCACTCTCACAGTCAGCAGGGCAGTTTAGGTTGTTTTCACCAATCTCGCAATCACCATTACCACATTCAGCCTCGTCGCCTTGTGGAGTGTTACCGCCACTGTTACCTCCTGTATCCCCTCCTCCTGGCGGTGTGGTTGGTGGCGAAGGTGGTGATTGACCGCATATGTAACCATTGCACCATTCTGCTAATGCGTATGCTGAAGTGCTTGATATGCCAAATTCCATTGTGTTGCCTATGACATCCACGTTGGTTGCATCCACATCAGAAAGCATCAAGAATTGTGACGAGCAGGTCCTTGTATTCAGGTTCCAGCTACCGCATCTGTACACCCTCAGAGATGATTCAGTTATAGTTGATCCTATGTCTTTCAATTCCTGCGTGTAGTTCAGTGTTATGGTTGCACCTCCATACACAAAGAAAGGAGTTTCAAGCGCATATGCAAGCATAAGGTTTCTTGCAGCGTCAGGTGCGTCTATAGGCAAAGCTATATTACCTATGTCATCCCTGTCCCTTAAGGTGATCAAGTCAACCCTGAATGGGTTAGTCAGGTTTCTAGCATTCGAATTGTTGTGTTGTAACAGCATGGATGATGTGGGGTTGAACGTGAAGAATTTAATTCCAGTTTCATTTATGGAAAGAATCACGTCATAGTTTCTTCTTCTTATAGTGAAGTTGTATTTAGCTGCAGATACCTCTGTTTGGTATGTGTGTATGACTCCATCTGTCCCCGGCTTAAGGAATGTGGCACTAAGAGACTGGTTGTTGCCTACTGGATCTGTCGTATTGCCTAGTATGTACATAGGAACGTAGACATCAAACCAACCTGTTGTTGAATTCTCAAGGCCCAGGCTATCATTCGCAAATAGATAAACCATGTACTCAGCCTCTACATTAGGGTTCGGATATTCGAATATGTACCTATCACCTATTTTAGCATAGCTTGTTATGGTCGTGTTTATACTATTATACTCTACAACAATCCAGGCATCATCTACATTGCCTGAGTTGTCTGTTATGTCAGCAGATATTGTAATCAAAGCAACTGAATCCTCTTGGTTCACAGAGTCTGATGTTAAATCTGAGAATCTTGGAGGGCTCACGTCACTGTATATCACAGCATTGTTGTTCTGATCTGATATGACCATCCCATCTAATGTAGTGTAGTTGCCTATGATTTTGAGCGGGTTGCTTAGTGGGTTTTCAGGTATCTCAGGTGATGTGCATCTAATCATCCACGTGGTTGTTGTTGTGTTGTAGACAGCTGATGTCACAGGGCATTTCACATCAGAGACAAGAGCAGTCCATGTCATATCTTGCTGTATTGGGACTTCATTGAATGTGGCATTAACTTCCATATTAATCTCTGTCCCTACCACAACATCTAGTATGGGGCTAGAGCTGTTTGGAGATAATAAATCAACCCTGAGGTTGATGATGTTAAGTTCAGCTGCTACTATGAGCTCATCTGGAACCGCTCCCTCACTGTTGCTTACAGTTATGTTGGTTACGTAGGTTCCAACTGCCGCAGAACTTGCATTATGATAAACGTCAATAATGTTGCTCGTCAAGTTGTAGACTGACGTTGTGGATGCAGCTGGGTTTATCAGCGTGGAGCCATTCTGACTATCCTTTGTTATATCAAAGTTGAAGGATTGATTCCTGTTATTCTTTATTGTCATGACCTCTAAAACATCATCTTCACTACCCAAGCCAATGGTTTTTGACATGTTTTGAGGATAGACCTCCCAGTCCTGAGATATGACAGTCAGGTTTAGGAAGACAGAATCCCAGCAGTTATTTGAATAAACACAGAGGGTTCCTGTTGAATTGGCCCTTATATAAGCATAATAAGAGCCTTGAGGAACTTCAGAAGGCATTGTAGCATACACATCCACGGTTCTTGTCGCTGTTTTTGAGATGCTCGCAATGGCTGGAGGATCATATGAATCTATCCATACGCTTATATTAGCCGCGTCAAACCCATACTCATCAAAAATGATATTATGTATATCATCATTACCAAAGGCCTCCACTGTGAAACTACCTATAAGCTTGGTTGCTGATATTGGTATGGCATAGCTTATATTCTTCTCAGTTATGTTCAACACAGGGTTGCTTTCAACTGTCAGATCTGTCTTATTATGCGCCAGAGCTTTGGTTGCATCTGCATTGACCCATGCTCCAGTCACGTTTATTATACCCGTGGTTGTGTCAGCTGCTACTGTCACAGTGACAATTGATGTTACATCACAATAATCGCCTATACCTAGAGGAGTGCATGAAACATTCGTGGCATAGACACCTGATGGAGTCTGTATATCCACACGGGGATTGAACATTGTGTTGTAACCCGTGTTGTTAAGTATTATCCTCAGGTTGAACGTGTAGTTATTTCCTGCAGTAACATTTATCGCCGTCTCTGACGCTGGATCTAATACAACCTCTCCTGTTGTGTTTCCTGATGTGATGTTTATCTGTGTCATGTTTTGATTATCCAGTGTCGCGTGGTAATATATCGAAGGCTGGTCAGTTATGTTGCAGATAATATCATGGAATCCCGGAATGTCAGTTGAATTAACCCATGTGTATCTAGCCACACCAGAGCTGTTTGAAAGCGTGGATCCCAAGTAAGAATCATCACCATAAAAGTTCACAATGTACAGCTCCACCCCATATCCTGATGTATCATCCATCACCTGGCATAAAACATCAAGCGTGGCATTAGTCATGCATCTTGTCTGTCCGTCAACTGCGCACTCATTGGATTCAATCCCGATGTTAGACACGTTGCTCCAACCATAGACCTGCAGAATCAAGGTCTCGGTTTCAGGCTCATATAAATTACCTGAAGCAGTTGATGTCACATGTATCAAACCAGGAGTATAGTTTGCCGGTATGGTCCATGTCTTATTCAACCCGCCTCCTATGTAGTCATCTGTTATAACAGACTTGGTTATGGAGTCGCCTGAGTCATAGTTAATGCAGTCATATGTGGAGTTTGCTATACAGACGTAATCCACGTACACATTTGATGCTGAGATGCCTGTACCACCATTGCCTTCGTCATGCACTGTTATGTTTATGTTATTTCCCATACTAAAGCCTACATGATTGCATGTAGTCGTGTTCCAAACAGCTGATGCCTGGGATATTGTTCCAGGGGGTTGAATATCACAAAAGCCAGTTCCTGAACTTAGCCTTATGTAAGATCCATCCCCATATGTACCCCATGCCTTGAATTTTATCTTTATATAATCTGATCCAACCACAGGAACATTCTGTGAGACAATCTGCTGGTTTGTAGCAGAGGCAGCATTGGCTGTCAGATAAGCTGAATAAGTCTCAGTGTTACTCTCTGCTACCACGTCACAGCTGCAGTCGCTTGAAGGGCAGTTGATGTCATAGCATGACCAGTATCCCAAACCTCCAGATTCAAATCCAGAGTTTTCTATGTAGCTGAACCCATAATCTGTCTGGTTCTCCTTGTTGTAGTAGATCCAGAAATCCTTTGTTTCATATGAACCCAAATCTGTTACAAATACAACCTCTGAAAACTGGTTGAGATAAATCTGTCCTGAACTGATAGACTTCCTAGTCCCGTCAGTCCACGCCTTGACAGTTACTGGCAACTCAACACCGCCATATAGCACATGCGTGTTTGATATCTTCCATTCATCCAGATTCACACCGCTTGAATTAATCATGGCGCCTGTAAGTATAACAGCCTGTCTAGACCTTTGAACCCCAGCTGTCTCAGTCAGTCTCATACCAATCATCCTGTTATATTTCGCATTCCAGAACACATTGTATGGGGGGTTTGTAGGTGTCTCTGCGCAGCTGTCATTCACGGTGGAGTTCAGTTCAATCGTGTCAGCCTTGTGGAATGTTGAGTAGTCAAGAGGGTTCATGATCAAAACATTAAGGTAATCCTTCATTGTGACCGGACCAGAATCAGATGACATATAAATACCATAGTTCGTGTTGGTTCCATTTACCTCGACATCCAGACTTCCAGTACCTAAACTATCTGCAAAACATGCAGCTATATAATTGACATTGCATGAACCTGAGGACGTGGTTGTATAGCCCACGAAGTTTGAATCATAAAAGAATGTACAATTATATCCGTCAAGAGATACAAGGTTTCCATACAAATCCCTTAATTCTGCCTGTATCATGTTTGTTCCAGGCCTGTAGAAAGTACCTCCATTAGCGAGTGTGATGTTAATCCTGCCCTTCACATCCACGTTGTACGAGGATGAGTTTGCATCATTATAATACATGTCGCCATACAAGCCAGCCATCCAGTTCTGCGATCCTACATCATAATTCCCTCCGGGCGTGAAGCTAAGATGGCAGAAGCCTGACGAGTTTGTGATGTTTGTGTAGCTCGTGGTGTATGTAGAGCCGTCCTCTGTGACCCAGAATATACATGTAGCTCCGCTTACGGGCATGGACGGGTTTGATGTGTCATTCACATGCACAACAAGCGGGGCTGATTCACTCCTATTAACCTCAGAGTTATGTCCCTGCACCTCTACAAACTCCACATCATGCTTTAACACAGTTGGGCCTGCTACTAGGGTTGTATTCGTGTTTGTATGTATGGGTATTATAAGAGACGGGTCGAGATCCTGATATTC